>OGEN01000009.1_pt1 | contig 323276 bp, 270 predicted proteins | sample 1570671 | NCBI WGS metagenome assembly OGEN01 (sample SAMEA2582128, study PRJEB24529) | metagenome | biome: Human gut stool | place: China | collected 2011 | reverse complement strand
CGTGAGCGAGGTCTCGGCGTTGCTTGATGATACGGCTTATTACGATGCGATGAGCCAAGCGGTTAATCCCTATGGCGATGGATTGGCTTGCGGAAGGATCGTGGAATTTTTGAATCAGAGGAAATGAGGATATGGCAGATAGGCTACCCTCGAGATTGGTAAATAGATAATCCGTTGTTTTTTAACATAAAGGCCTCCCCTAAAAGGAGGCCTTTTTTGTTTCCGGAAACATGACATTATGCTTCTCACCACCTTTGTATTACAAAAGACTACCACATCATACCCATGAGCCAGAATGGAATGGCGTTGCCTACAGGGTAGTCGGTGTTGTCTCTCAAGACATAGTCCGCTTCTTTAGGATTTTTGTTTTTTCCTCCAACTTCTAGGGTTTGTGATACATGGTCTTTTGTAATCACATAATCACCTTTCTTCTCGTCTTTCATGGCGTTTATCTCGTAACCTGCCCTAGAAAAGCAGTGGACAGTGTAGGCTTCACGTTCCGTTCCTTGGTCTGCATTCAAAACCTTATAAGCACATGGGTCTGCGAACAACATTTTTGCACCAGTGCTACGGGCTTTCGTGTCATTGGGGTACTTTACTATTTTCAATAGATCTACACTTTCCATCACAAAGAGTAGTTGATAGAGTTTTTCCGCTCCTATTCCCCAGTCGGAGCATAAGGAGGTGACTTGTACACGAGGTATTGAGGAGTTTGCCAGTGTGCCGATAATGGCTCGCATCACACGTAGGTTGTTTTCGGAAATGCTAGGCAGGAAGAACGGTATATCGTTATTGAGAATTTTGTCGATGATAGCCATGTAACGTGCTTCGAAATCTTTCTCTTGGTAGAAAGGACGTGTACCGTAACTACGATAATTGAGGAAATGGTTCAACAGCTCCGCATCTGGTTGTGTAGGTAGTATTGTGTCTCCTAGTTTATACTTGGGGTATATTTGGCCAGTTTCAAGATATAGAAATTCTCTGAACGACATTAAAGGCATCTGTATCGCTACATAACGTCTGGACAAGTCGGCTTTGCCATCACGAAGTACTAACGATGAGGAATCTGAAATCCAGATGATTTTTCCTGGATAGTCATCATACAAGGCCTTCAGATGTATGCTCCAGTTTGATGCGTAGTGAATCTCGTCGATAATAACACCTTCATAACCAAGCATGAATACGCTACTAACTAAGTCATAGAGCGGTTCGCCAATAATCTTCGGATTATCAGCAGAAAAGTATAATAAGCGCCTGCCTTGTGAATGATGGAGTAGAAATGTAGATTTGCCACATCCTCTGGCACCGGTTAGCATCAGGTTTTTAGGGAGCTCATCAAACTCCGTGGTAAATGGCCGCAATCTCTGCGGAAGAGCCGCTAATCGGCGTTGCATGGCCGTTACCAGTGTTTGGAGTATATTTGTATTCATTCTATGGAATTTATATTTACGCACAAAATTACCGAATTATTTCTATGATAGAAAGAATTTATGCAAGAATATTTCTGTGCCAGAAAGAATATTGGCACTTTTCTTTCTGTTGCGGAAATATTACGGTTTTCGGATGGATATCTTTGAAAGGCCTCTTTCAAGAGGGAAATGAGTGGCTTATGGATTGAAAATAAAACCCTCCCTTTTGCTTATAAAATGTAAGCTTTGTTAACCAAACGTCCGATAAAAACATTTTTTCCGTGAAAGTGTCAATTATTTTATGTTTGTTTAAACAATATGTTAGGTATTGTCTGTATCTTTGCGGCAAAATCAAAAAGTTGATTCGACAATGGAAGTATTGAAGCACGAGTGTGGTGTCGCCATGGTCCGGTTACTGAAGCCTTTGGAGTATTATCACGAGAAGTACGGTAGTTGGATGTATGGACTGAACAAGCTCTATTTGCTGATGGAAAAGCAGCATAACAGGGGGCAGGAAGGAGCGGGCTTAGCCTGCGTGAAGTTAGAGGCAAATGCCGGAGAGGAATATATGTTCCGTGAACGGGCCGTCGGGACCGGAGCTATTACCGAGATATTTGCCGCAGTTCACGAACACTACAAGGATTTAACCCCCGAACAACTCAACGATCCGTTATTCGCCAAAGCCAACCTACCTTTCGCCGGAGAGCTTTATATGGGCCACCTCCGTTACAGTACCACCGGAAAATCCGGAATCTCTTATATCCATCCTTTTTTACGACGCAATAACTGGCGTGCAAAGAACCTTGCCGTTTGCGGAAATTTCAACCTGACAAATGTTCATGAGGTATTCGAGGAGATCACGGCGATCGGCCAGCATCCCCGGAAATATTCCGATACGTATATCATGCTGGAGCAGCTGGGACACCGGCTGGACCGGGAAGTGGAGCGCCTGTACCAAAAGTGTGAGGCGGAAGGATTGAGGGGGATGGATATCACGCATGCCATCGAGGATCAAATCGATTTGTCGAACGTGCTGAAGCGCTGTACCCCGGGCTGGGATGGTGGTTTCGTGATTTGCGGTATCACCGGTAGTGGCGAGTCGTTTAGCGTACGGGACCCGTGGGGAATCCGTCCGGCCTTCTATTATGCGGATGATGAGATTATCGTGTTGGCTTCCGAGCGTCCGGTTATACAAACCGTGATGAACGTGCAGGTAGAGAATATCCGGGAGTTGAATCGAGGAGAGGCGATACTCGTCAACAAGAAAGGCGAGTGGCATATCTCCCAGATCGTGGAGCCGAAAGAGAATAAGGCTTGTTCCTTCGAGCGTATCTACTTCTCACGGGGTAGCGACGTGGATATTTACAGGGAAAGGAAGCGTTTGGGAGATAATCTCGTGCATCCGATCTTGAAAGCGGTGGATTATGATTTGAATCATACCGTCTTCTCTTTTATCCCGAATACGGCCGAGGTCGCTTATTTCGGGATGCAGGAGGGATTGAACAACTATTTGAATAAGCTGAAAAAAGAATGGATCGCCGATCGTAGTCACTTGCTCAGGGAAGAGGAACTGGAGCAAATCCTTTCCATGCGAATCCGCTCGGAGAAAGTAGCTATAAAAGATATAAAATTACGTACATTTATCGCTGAGGGCAATAGCCGCAATGATCTGGCGGCGCACGTGTATGATATTACTTACGGAAGTATTGAACCTTTTATCGATAATCTGGTTGTGATAGATGATAGCATCGTGCGGGGTACTACCTTACGCCAGAGTATTATCGGTATCTTGGATCGCCTGCATCCGAAGAAAATCGTGATCGTAAGTTCTTCTCCGCAGGTACGTTACCCGGATTATTACGGTATCGATATGTCCCGGATGAACGAGTTTATCGCTTTTAAAGCCGCGGTGGCCCTGTTATGTGACCGGGGGATGGAATACGTGATCTTGGACGCTTATCAAAAGGCGAAGCGACAACAAACAGCGGCGGATGGTCCGTTGGTGAATTACGTAAAGGAGATATACGCCCCGTTTACGGACGAGGAGATATCCGTTAAGATGGTGGAGTTGCTTACACCGGCCGGGACGCAGGCGAAAGTAGAGATCGTCTACCAGACTTTGGAGGGCTTGCATGCCTCTTGTCCGGAGCATCCGGGTGACTGGTATTTCTCCGGCGATTACCCGACACCGGGCGGGACTCGGTTAGTGAACGAGGCTTTTATTCACTATATGGAAGAAGAATATTTAGTGAAATAACACAACATACAGATTCTATGCAGACAAACAGAACAGCAACTTTGATGTTAGACGACGGTACCGTCTTCCGTGGCTACTCTTTCGGCTATGAGAGACCGGTGGCCGGCGAGGTCGTGTTCAATACCGCTATGACCGGATATCCGGAGAGCTTGACGGACCCTTCGTACGCAGGCCAGTTGATGGTGTTGACTTATCCGCTCGTTGGTAACTACGGTGTCCCGCCTCGTACGTTCGGGACGAACGGGATCGCTACGTTTATGGAGAGCGAGAAGATCCACGCCGAGGCGATTATCGTTAGCGATTATAGCCATGAGTATAGCCACTGGAACGCCGAGTGCAGCTTGGGCGACTGGTTGAAGGAGGAGAAGATCCCGGGCATATACGGTATCGATACGCGTGCGTTGACTAAGAAATTGCGTGAGCATGGCGTGATGATGGGACGTATCGTTATCGGCGATGCCGATAACGAAATTGGAAATGGGGAATTGAAGATCGAGGATTATGAGCATGTGAACTATGTGGATCGGGTATCGTGCAAGGAGATTATTTGTTACCTGCCCGATGGTACGAGCCAGACCTGTTCTTTATCGGAAGCCTCCAATTCCCGATTCTCGATTCTCGATTCTCAATTCCTAAAGCGCGTCGTGCTTTTGGACTGTGGCGTGAAACATAACATCATCCGTTGCCTGTTGAAGCGTAACGTGGCGGTGATCCGTGTGCCTTGGGACTACGACTTCAATCAGCTGGAATACGATGGCTTGTTTATCAGTAACGGCCCGGGCGATCCGGATACTTGCGATGCCGCCGTGCGGAATATCCGTAAGGCGCTTTCCGGGGATAAGCCGATTTGCGGTATTTGCATGGGCAACCAGTTGTTGGCGAAAGCCGGCGGTGCTTCTATCTATAAATTGAAGTACGGTCATCGTAGCCATAACCAGCCGGTACGTATGGTAGGCACGGAGAAATGTTTCATCACCTCGCAGAACCATGGTTACGCCGTGGATAACGATACGCTGGGTGAGGAGTGGGAACCGCTGTTCATCAATATGAATGACGGGACGAACGAGGGTATCAAGCATAAGACGAAGCCTTTCTTCTCCTCTCAGTTCCATCCTGAGGCTTGCAGCGGGCCGTTGGATACGGAGTTCATGTTCGACAAGTTTGCCGACCTGCTTTAGATTCATCCCGTCACGAGGCTTGACAGGAGGCTGTCAAGACATCTGACAAGAGGCTGTCAAGGCATCTGACAAGAGGCTGTCAAGATTCATAATCCAAATAAACAAGAGAAAGCAATGAAAGAAGATATAAAGAAAGTCCTGATACTCGGTTCCGGAGCCTTGAAGATTGGTGAGGCGGGCGAGTTCGATTATTCAGGCAGCCAAGCCCTGAAGGCGATTAAGGAAGAGGGGATTCAAACGGTATTGATCAATCCGAATATCGCTACGGTACAGACATCGGAAGGAGTCGCGGACACGGTTTATTTCCTGCCCGTTACTCCTTTTTTTGTGGAAAAGGTGATCGAGAAGGAACGTCCGGAAGGTATCTTGCTCGCTTTCGGCGGGCAGACGGCGTTGAATTGTGGCGTGGCCCTTTACCAAAGCGGCGTGCTGGAGAAGTATGGCGTGAAGGTATTGGGTACCCCGGTGCAGGCTATCATGGATACCGAGGATCGGGAGTTGTTCGTACGCAAGCTGGATGAGATCGACGTGAAGACGATCAAGAGCGAGGCCGTGGAGAACGCCGCTGACGCTCGCCGTGCGGCCGCCGAGCTGGGGTATCCGGTCATCGTCCGTGCCGCTTATGCGCTGGGGGGCTTGGGTTCCGGTTTCTGCGACAATGAGGAAGAATTGGACGTGTTGGTAGAGAAGGCTTTCTCTTTCTCTCCGCAAGTATTGGTGGAGAAAAGCTTGAAGGGCTGGAAAGAGGTAGAGTACGAGGTGGTGCGCGACCGCTTCGATAACTGCATCACGGTATGTAACATGGAGAATTTCGACCCGCTGGGAATCCATACGGGAGAGTCTATCGTGATCGCTCCCTCGCAGACCTTGAGCAATACGGATTATCATAAATTACGTGAGTTGGCGATCCGTATCATCCGCCATATCGGTATCGTGGGCGAGTGTAACGTGCAATACGCTTACGATCCGGAGAGTGAGGATTACCGGGTGATCGAGGTGAACGCCCGCTTGAGCCGTTCTTCGGCCTTGGCTTCTAAGGCGACCGGTTATCCGTTGGCTTTCGTGGCCGCTAAATTAGGCTTGGGCTACGGTTTGTTCGACTTGAAAAACTCCGTGACGAAAACGACTAGCGCTTTCTTTGAGCCGGCTCTCGATTACGTGGTATGTAAGATCCCTCGCTGGGACTTGGGTAAGTTCCACGGCGTGGCTCGTGAGTTGGGTTCCAGCATGAAGTCGGTTGGCGAGGTGATGGCGATCGGACGTACTTTCGAGGAGGCTATCCAGAAGGGCTTGCGTATGATCGGGCAGGGTATGCACGGTTTCGTGGAGAATAAGGAGTTGGTGATCGAGGATATCGATAAGGCTTTGCATGAGCCTACCGACCGCCGTATCTTCGTTATCTCGAAGGCATTCCGAGCCGGTTATACGGTAGACCAGATTCATGAGCTTACCAAGATAGACCGATGGTTCCTACAGAAACTATATGGAATCATGCAGACCTCCAAGGAGCTTCACGCTTTCGATATGAAGGGGATCCAACGTTGGCGCATCAATCCGGAGTTGATCCGTCGGGCGAAGATACAAGGTTTCTCTGATTTCCAGATCGCACGGGCGATCGGTCTCGACGGGGATGTGGAGAAGGGTATGATGTTGGTTCGTCAGTTCCGTAAGGAGCATGGCATTCTTCCGGTGGTGAAACAGATCGATACCTTGGCCGCCGAGTATCCGGCGCAGACGAATTACCTGTACCTGACGTATAGCGGTACGGAAAACGACGTGACGTACTTGGGCGATCATCGCTCGATTGTCGTGCTGGGTTCCGGCGCTTACCGCATCGGTAGCTCGGTGGAGTTCGACTGGTGTGGCGTGCAGGCCTTGAATACGATCCGTAAGGAGGGTTACCGCTCCGTGATGATCAACTACAATCCCGAGACGGTATCTACCGACTATGATATGTGCGACCGCCTTTATTTCGACGAGCTTACCTTCGAGCGTGTGATGGATATCCTTGAGCTGGAGAACCCCCACGGCGTGATCGTCTCCACCGGCGGCCAGATCCCGAATAACTTGGCGATGCGTTTGGACGAGCAGCATGTGAATATCTTGGGGACATCCGCCAAGAGCATCGATAATGCCGAGGACCGTGAGAAGTTCTCCGCCATGTTGGATCGTATCGGCGTGGATCAGCCCCGCTGGAAAGAGCTTTCTTCCATGGAGGATATCAATGGCTTCGTGGCGGAGGTAGGCTTCCCCGTGTTGGTTCGCCCGAGTTACGTGCTGAGTGGCGCCGCCATGAATGTCTGCTCGAATCAAGAGGAGTTGGAGCGTTTCTTGAAATTGGCCGCCAACGTCAGCCAAAAGCATCCGGTGGTGGTAAGTCAGTTCATCGAGCATGCGAAAGAGGTGGAGATGGATGCCGTGGCCGATCATGGCGAGATCGTGATGTATGCCATTAGCGAGCATATCGAGTTTGCCGGGGTTCATTCCGGCGACGCTACGATTCAGTTCCCGGCCCAGAAATTATATGTGGAGACGGTTCGTCGTATCAAGCGTATCAGTAAGCAGATCGCTAAGGAGCTGAATATCTCCGGCCCGTTCAATATCCAATATCTGGCGAAGGGCAATGAGATCAAGGTGATCGAGTGTAACCTTCGTGCCAGCCGTTCCTTCCCGTTCGTGAGCAAGGTGCTGAAGATAAACTTCATCGAGTTGGCTACCCGTGTCATGCTGGGCTTGCCGGTAGAGAAACCGAATAAGAATGAGTTCGATTTGGATTACGTGGGTATCAAGGCCTCTCAATTCTCGTTCAATCGCTTGCAGAAAGCCGATCCGGTATTAGGGGTCGATATGGCTTCCACGGGCGAGGTGGGTTGTCTGGGCGACGATGTATCCGAGGCGGTGTTGACGAGTATGCTCGCTGTCGGGCAACGGGTTCCGGAGAAGAATATACTCCTGTCCACCGGTACGCCGAAGCAGAAGGTAGCCATGCTGGATGCCGCTAAGATGTTGGCGACGAAAGGCTACAACCTATTCGCTACGGGAGGTACGCACCGTTTCTTGGCGGAGAATGGCATTCCGAGTACGAAGGTGTACTGGCCGAGCGAGAAGGGAGAACCGCAGGCGCTTAAGATGCTTCATGAGAAGCAGATCGATATGGTCGTGAATATCCCTCGTGACCTTTCCGCCGGCGAGCTTGACAACGGCTATAAGATCCGCCGTGCCGCCATCGACCTGAATATCCCGTTGATTACGAATGCCCGTCTGGCGAGCGCTTTCATTCAAGCCTTCTGTACCTTGAGCGTAGATGATATCTGCATCAAGAGTTGGCAGGAATATAAATAAATGGGGGCTTGATGTAAATCAAGTGGTATTTATTTCGTAAGTTTGCGGAAACAAACAAAAACAACCATGAATATGGATACAGCGATATTTATAGCTCGCAGGATTGCGGCGCAATCGATTCTACTCAGTGAGGAAGCCGCCCAGAAACTGGCCTCTATCTTAATCCGGACAGAATTGAAAAAAGGCGCCCTGTTTTTGAGCGAAGGAGAGGTTTGTACGCAACTCGGTTATGTCTATAAGGGAATGGTTCGCCAGTTTTACTTCAAGAATAAGAAAGAGCTGACCGAGCATTTCGCCAGTGAGGACAACATCTTCATTTGCATCGAGAGCTTCTTGCGCCAGCGTCCCGCTAATCTGTTGGTGGAGGCCTTGGAGAATACGGTGCTGTATGGCATTCCTCATGATCCTTTATTGGCATTGTGCGCCGAGGATTACGAGATCGAGGTCATGTATCGCCGCCTGTTGGAGAATTCGCTGATCCTGTCTCAACGGAAGGCGGATTTCCTTCGTTTCGAGACCGCTAATGAACGTTATGCCCGCTTATTGAAAGAACACCCTGAGATCGTGCAGCGTGCCCCCTTGTCCCATATCGCCTCTTATTTGCTGATGACTCCCGAGACATTAAGCAGGGTAAGGGCCAATATGCAGCTATGAGGGGCTTGTAGGTGTTAATTATATACGGTGTCGTATATGATATATAAGATAAAATTAGTATGAAGGTAGGATTATTTATCCCATGTTACATTAACGCGGTGTACCCCGAAGTGGGTATCGCCTCGTATAAATTGTTGAGGCATGTGGGTGTGGATGTCGATTATCCGATGGACCAGACCTGTTGCGGACAACCCATGGCGAACGCCGGCTTCGAGGATGAGGCGGCTCGCTTGGCCCTCCGGATGGAGGAACAGTTTAAGAACTATGACTACGTGGTAGGCCCCTCGGCCAGTTGCGTAGCCTTCGTAAAAGAGAACCATCCCCATATCTTGGAGAAGCGGGATCACGTTTGTATGAACAGTAAGAAGATTTATGATATCTGCGAGTTCTTGCACGACGTGGTGAGACCGGAATCCCTGCCGGCCGTTTTCCCGCATAAGGTGAGTATCCATAATAGTTGCCACGGGGTGCGTGAGTTGCATCTCTCGTCGCCCAGCGAGCGTAATATCCCGTACTATTCCAAGTTGCGTGATCTCCTTTCCTTGGTGAAGGGTATCGAGGTGTTCGAACCGAAGCGGGTGGACGAATGTTGCGGTTTCGGCGGTATGTTCGCCATCGAGGAGCCTGAGGTCTCTACTTGCATGGGACAAGACAAGGTAAAGGATCATATGAGTACCGGCGCCGAGTATATCACCGGGGCGGATAGCTCTTGCCTGATGCATATGGAAGGGGTTATCAAGCGAGAGAAACTTCCGATCAAGACTATTCACATCGTTCAAATATTAGCGTCCGGATTATGAGTACGAAACATGCTATAGCTGCGGCCCGTTTCCTAGAGAATAAGGAGAATGAGGCTTGGCACGACCATACGCTTTGGATGGTACGTACCAAACGGGATAAGATGAGCCATTCGCTTCCCGAGTGGGAACGGTTGAGGGAGTTGGCCTCGGAGATCAAGCTTTACTCCAACAGCCATCTGGACACGCTTCTGGAGGAGTTCGAGAAAAACGCGATCGCCAACGGGGCTATCGTGCATTGGGCGAAAGATGCCGAGGAGCATAACGAGATCGTCTTGCGGATCTTGCGCCAGCATGATGCCCGGAACCTGATCAAGAGCAAATCGATGCTGACGGAGGAATGCCATATGAATGAGTTCTTGATGTCGAAAGGAATCGATGTGGTGGAGAGCGATTTGGGTGAGCGTATCTTGCAATTGATGCATTTGGCCCCGAGCCATATCGTGATGCCGGCGATCCATATCAAACGGGAGCAGATCAGCGAGATGATGGAGCGTGAGATGGGAACGGAGAAAGGGAATATCGACCCTACCTACCTGACGCATGCCGCCCGTAAGAATCTGCGTGAGAAATTCCTCCATGCCGACGTGGCGATGACGGGCGCTAACTTCGCCGTCGCCTCTACGGGCGAGATCGTGGTTTGTACCAATGAGGGAAACGCCGATATGGGAACCTCCTTCCCGAAGGTGCATATCGCTACGATGGGGATGGAGAAGATCGTACCGAATCTGGAGGCATTGGGCGTATTCACTCGTTTGCTGGCTCGTTCGGGTACGGGGCAACCCATCACGTCTTATACTTCCCATTATCGCCGTCCGTCCGAGGGACAAGAGTTCCATATCATTATCGTGGATAACGGGCGCAGTGATATCTTGGCGAAACCGGATCATATCCGTACGTTGAATTGTATCCGTTGTGGCGAGTGCATGAATACCTGTCCGGTATATCGCAGGAGTGGTGGCTATTCGTATACGTATTTCATTCCGGGACCGATCGGGATCAACTTGGGTATGCTGAGGAATCCGGAGGAATATTCGGATAACGTATCGGCTTGCTCCTTATGTCTTTCTTGCTCGAACGTTTGTCCGGTAAAGATCGACTTGGGCGAGCAGATTTACCGTTGGCGGCAAGATTTGGATAAGATCGGTAAGGCGAGCAAGGAGAAGAAAGTGATGTCTTTCGGCATGAAGTTCCTGATGGAACGTTCGGGATTGTTCAATACGGCGTTGAAGTTTGCTCCGGTAGTGAATCATTTGCCTCGTTTCATGGTCTACAATGGCTTGAACGCTTGGGGCAAGGGACGTGAGCTTCCGGCTTTCGCCAAGGAGTCGTTTAATGATATGTGGAAGAATAATAAGGTGAGATAATGAGTAGTAAAGATTCTATATTGGCGAGTATCCGTCATCATACGGGTACACGCCACGAGATGCCTGAGCTTACGTTGGAGGCGATTACCTATGCGGATAAGTTGGCTACGTTCTCGGAAGTGCTAGCCGGGGCGGGTGGCAAGGCCATCGAGTTAAAGCCCGGCGAGGATGTGAATGAGGTGATCCGCCGTGAGTTTCCGGAGGCGAAACGTATCGCCTCGAATTTGAAGGAGATTACTTGCGCTACCTTTAACCCGGATGAGCTGACCGATCCCCGGGAGTTGAACGGGACGGACGTATCTGTGGTGGAGGGTAGTTTCGGCGTGGCGGAGAATGCCGCTGTCTGGTTACCCCGTCAGGTACGTTATAAAGGTCTGTACTTTATCTCGAACGCTTTGGTGATCTTGTTGGACAAGACTCAATTGGTTCATACGATGAATGAGGCTTACCGCCGTACTGCCACTATGGATTATGATTACGGAGTCTTCATGTCCGGTCCCTCAAAGACTGCTGATATTGAACAAGCCTTGGTATTCGGGGCGCATGGCCCGATCCAAGTAGTAGTCCTGTTAAGATAAAACCTATACCCATTTGTAGAGACGGGGCGTGCCCCGTCTCTACAAGTTGTACGTTATTTACAGCTCTCCAATATTTCCCGTGCCACGCTACCCGTTACATTCTTCGCCTCCCCGAAGGCGGCGTTTCGTTCATTGAAGCGATTCTCGATCTCGGTGATTGTCGTATCGCCGATCTTCTCTTGGCTGAGGCGGGTAGATAAACCGAGGCTTTGGAAAAATTGCTCAGTCTTCTCGATGGCTTGGCTTACCCGTTCCTCTGTCGTTCCACTATGGATACCCCATACCCGTTCGCCGTATTGCAGGATCTTGCCCTCTTTCTGCTTGCGAAGGGTGCGTAAGGTTCCGGGGAAGACGATCGCTAAGGTCGCTCCATGCGTCAATCCGTGAAGGGCGGTTAGCTCGTGTCCGATCATATGGGTAGCCCAGTCCTGCGTTACGCCCATAGCGATAAAGCCGTTCAAGCCCATCGTGGCGGATAGCATGAAATCTGCCATCAGGTCGTAATTCCTCGGATCTTCCTTGATCTTCGGGGCGATCTCAACCAAGGTGCTTAAAATACTTTCCGCCCAATGATCCATCAAGCGGGATTGGTCGGTCGTAGTCATATATTGCTCCATCACGTGGACGAAGGTATCGGCGATACCGCAAGACACTTGATACGGGGGGAGGCTGAAGGTCGTCTCCGGGTCCAAGATCGAGAACACGGGGAAATTGCTGTAGAACGGGAATTTCTCTTGCGTCTCTTTCCGGGAGATCACGGCCCCGCTATTCATCTCGGAACCCGTGGCGGGCAGGGTCAGTACGGTACCCATGGGCACGGTATGATAGTAATACCCTTTCTGTACCAATTCCCAAGGATCGCCGTCATACTGGATGCCGGCGGAGATTAGCTTCGTCCCGTCTATGACGGAGCCGCCGCCTACCGCCAATAGGAAATCCACCTGCTTGCCTTTCGCTATCTGGATGGCTTCTCGCAAGGTCTCGATGGTGGGATTAGGCTCGATGCCCCAGAACTCGATATAGTCACGATCCTTTAGCGCCTTGATCACTTGGTCGTACACACCGTTTTGCTTTACGCTACCTCCTCCGAAGGTGATCATGATGCGATGCACCATCGGGATGGCCGTACTCAGTTTCTCAATCATGCCCTTACCGAATAATAAACGGGTTGGGTTGTGAAAAGTGAAGTTATTCATAGGACTATTTACTGTTTTTATATGTAAACATGAATAGGGTTCCTATTGTTTTAGGGCTTCCAGTAACTTATCGACCGCCTTGGCGGGAGTAGCTTCGCTTTTTAGTAACTGGACGAACTTGCTACCGATGATGGCACCGGAAGAATGGGCTGTCGCCGCCTCGAAAGTGGCTTTATTGCTGATGCCGAAACCTACCAAGCGGGGATTCTGTAGGTTCATGGCGTTGATACGACGGAAATAGGCCTGCTTTTGTTCGTTGAAGTCTTGTTGGGCTCCGGTCGTGGCGGCGCTGGATACCATATAGATAAATCCGCTGGTATGGGCATCGATCAGCCGGATTCGTTCCTCGGAGGTCTCTGGGGTGATCAGCATGATCATTTTTAGGTCATGGCGATCGGCGATTTCCTTGTAATCGGAGATATAATCGGCGTAAGGCAGGTCGGGGATGATCATTCCGTCTACGCCGGCCTCTACGCAACTGGCGCAGAATTTCTCGAAACCGTATTGCATGATGGGATTCAGGTAGCCCATTAGGATGATCGGGATCTGTACTTCGCTCCGGATCTCTTTCAATTGCTCGAATAGGAGGTGCAGTGACATCCCGTTACGCAACGCTTGCGTGGCGGCCTCTTGGATGACGGGGCCGTCTGCCATCGGGTCGGAGAAAGGGATTCCTACTTCTACCATGTGGATACCTTTAGCCTGTAAGGCTTTTAAGATGCTTGCCGTATCGTTTAAGTTCGGATAACCGGCGGTGAAATAGACGGAGAGTATTCCGTCTTTCTGGGTCTGGAATAAGTTTGTGATGCGATTCATTTTGAATTCTATTTTAAAAATACTATCAGACGGTGGGAGACGGGGCACGCCCTGTCTCTACAGCTGGATGTAAAATTTGTTGGATGAAATTCTTTAGTTTGTCGACGTCTTTCAATCCCGGCTCAATCTCGAAGCCACTGTTGAGGTCGATACCTGCGAGACGAGGATGCCGGAAGTTCCGGATCGCCTCTGCGTTTTCCGGACGGATGCCTCCGCTGAGCAAGAAGGGAGTCTCTCCTTTATATTCGGTTAGGATGGACCAATCGAAACGTTTGCCTGAGCCTCCATAGCCCTCGCATCTCGTATCGAAAAGGAAATAATCCACCCGGCCCTCATACTCCCTTGTTTTTTCGAAGTCCTCTTTCGTAGCGATGGGGAAAGCCTTGATCAAGGAATAGCCCCTTTTTTGCAAGGTGTGGCAATCTTCCGGCGATTCGTTACCGTGAAGTTGGAGATAGTCTAGCTTGTAGGCGGAGGCTTTCTCCATCATGGACTCGATGGTAGCGTTGACAAAAACGCCCACTTTCTTAGGGGACAATTGTTCACTGTCCGTTACCTGCTGCTCCGTCGGGCATCGCTCGACAAAGCGCTTGGAACGTTCGTAGAAGATAAAGCCGATCCAGTTGATGGCTAGGGCGGCTACTTCCCGGATATTCTGAGGCTCCCGCATTCCGCAAACTTTGATGATCATGCCAGTCCTCCTATAAAATCGGCTAGGGTATCGCCCGGCCTCTCGGTTTTCATGAAGGTCTCTCCGATCAGGAATCCACGGAAACCGGCCTCACGCAATTGGCGTACGGTATCGGTCTCGGAGATTCCGCTCTCGGACACTAAAAGAGGGGAGAAGCCTCGCATCTTATCGACCAACTTGAATGAGTTGTTTACATCCGTATGAAAGGTGCCGAGATTACGGTTGTTCACGCCGAGCATATCGATATCCGCGTTCAGGTATTTGAGCTCGTCCTCGCTATGGACTTCCAGCAAGACTTCCAATTGCAGGCTATGGGCGGTCTCGGCGAGTATCCGGCATTCTTCTTCCGTAAGGGCGGCGGCGATCAACAAGACAGCGTCGGCGCCCATCACCCGAGCTTGGAAGAGTTGGTAGGTATCGATGATGAAGTCCTTGCGAAGTAACGGGAGATCCACCAGCTTGCGGGCCTTTTGCAAGTCGCCCAAGGAACCTCCGAAGAAATCCCCGTCCGTAAGGATCGAGCAGGCGGAGGCGCCTCCGGCCTCGTAAGCGGGCACCACGTCGGCGATATTCGCACCCGGATGCAGCCAGCCTTTGGAGGGGCTTTTACGCTTGAACTCGGCGATAATACCGGAGGGGGATGATTCCAGCGCCGCACGCATGGAACGTGTGTCACGCTCCATACGGTCGCTACCTAAAGCCAATAAGGTCTGTAAGCTTACGGCCTGTTTCTGCCGGGCTACCTCGATGCGCTTATTGGCGATAATATCTTGTAAGATGTCCTTTTTCATAGGATATGTTTCTTTATCAATGGTTCAAAGATATAAATTTACGGAATGTAGCCAATGCTTTTCCGCTTTCCAGTGATTCACGTGCCTCGGCGATACACGTCTCGATCTTTTTCTCAGGACAGATCACTTGGATGGCGAAGGCGGAGTTGGCGATCACGCAGCTCTTTTGGGCCTCTGTAGCCTTGTTCCCTAATACGGCGTCGAAGATACGGGCCGCTTCCTCCGGGGTCTCGCCGCCATCGAGGTCCGCTTCCGTGCAACGTTTGAATCCGAGCATCTCCGGGGTATAAAGCTTCTCTTTCTCCGGCATGGCTACCTTGAAATCGGCCGTGAGGGAGATCTCGTCGTAACCGTCCAAGCTATGTACCACGGCGAAACGGGTACCGCTCTCTTGATACGTATAATTATATAGGCGGAGTAGCGGGAGGTTATATACGCCTAACAATTGGTAAGTAGGCATGACCGGGTTGACTAGCGGGCCGAGCATATTGAAGAAGCTGCGCACGCCGAGGCTCTTCCGTACCGGAGCTACCGCTTTCAGCGCCGGGTTGAACAAGGGGGCGTGGAGGTAGGCGATATGGCAGGTATCCATGGAGGTACGTAGCTTATCGATATCGTTCGTGAATTTTACGCCGTGTTGCTCCATCACGTTGCTGGCACCGCTCACCGAGGTAGCCCCGTAGTTACCGTGCTTTACGACATGGTAACCGGCACCGGCCACTACGAAACAGGAACAGGTACTGATGTTGAACGTGTTTTTCCCGTCGCCTCCGGTACCTACGATATCGATCGGCTTGTATTCGCTTAAATCTACCGGTACACGCATCTCCAGCAAAGCTTCCCGGAATCCGGTCAATTCCTCTACGGAAATACTGCGCATCAGGAATACGGTGATCAGACTGGCGATTTGGGAATCGTTGTAGCGTCCCTCCGCTATATTCTGGAGGATATTCCGGGCTTCTTCCCGGCCTAGATATTGGTGCTCGAATAATCTGTATAATATTTGCTTCATGTCTGTAATGTGTTGAATGATAAAATATTGCAGTTTTGCGATATTTCTTTATCGAAAAACTTTTGTTTCTCTAGGGGAAAACTCTTGTTTCTTGCTTGAGAAACATTAGTTTCACTATAGGAAAACTGATGTTTCGTTAGGAAGAAACTATAAGTGCCTTAGGAGGTAATTAGCGTTTCAGCCAGTTCTCTATAATTGTCTTCCCTTTGGGGGTCAACACGGATTCCGGATGGAATTGGATACCTCGTACATCGTACTCACGATGGCGCAAGCCCATGATCTGTCCTTCTTCCGTATCGACCGCCGTGATTTCCAGACAATCTGGGAAGTTTTCCTTGGAGACCGCCCAAGAATGATAACGCCCAACACGTATACCCGGTTCCAGTCCCTCGAAGATAGGATCTTTAGCGACAATCCGTATATCGGAGCAAACGCCGTGATGCACGTCGGTAAGGTTTATCAATGTGGCGCCGAATGCCTCGCCGATGGCCTGCTCGCCTAGGCAGACACCTAGGATGCTCTTTGTCGGGGCGTACCGGCGGATCAAGGGGAGGAGGATGCCGGCTTCCTCGGGGATGCCCGGTCCCGGGGATAGTAAGATCTTATCGAAACGCTCTATCTCTTCCAAGGAGATCTTGTCGTTGCGGTGTACCTCTACGTCCGCACCCAGTTCCTTCAATATATGTAGCAAATTGTAGGTGAAGGAATCGTAATTATCAAATAATAATATCTTCATTTTATATATATTGTTGTTGTTGTAGAGACGGGGCGTGCCCCGTCTCATCCTTTCAAAATGGTAACTTAAAATACTATCAGACTGTGGGAGACGGGGCGTGCCCCGTCTCTACAACCGGATAATCAATTGATTAATTTCTCCGCTAGATCTATCGCCTTCTTCAAGGCTCCCAGCTTATTGTTTACCTCTTGCAATTCACGCTCATCGTTGCTCTTAGCCACGATCCCGGCTCCCGCCTGATAGTAAAGTACGTTGCCACGGCTGACGAAGGTACGGATCGTGATCGCTTGGTTCAAATCACCATCCAGCCCGATAAAGCCGATACAGCCGCCGTAAGCACCCCGGTTATGATGCTCGATGTCGGTGATCAGTTGCATGGCCCGTACTTTGGGGGCTCCGCTCAATGTGCCGGCGGGGAAGGTATCGACGTAGGTCTTTACCGGGTCGCTATCGGTGTTGATCTCGCCGCTCACACGGGATACGAGGTGGATGACGTGGCTGTAGTATTGTACCTCCTTATAGAAATCCACTTGCACGTCGTGGGCGTTCCGGCTTAGGTCGTTGCGGGCGAGGTCTACCAGCATCACGTGCTCGGCGTTCTCCTTGGGGTCGGCTAGCAGGGCCTCGGTACGTTGTTTGTCTACCTCGATATTACCGGTACGGAAAGCGGTCCCGGCGATCGGGTCGATGCTGGCGTGTCCGCCCGTTACCTTGCAATGCGTTTCGGGGGAAGAGCCGAAGATACGGAAACCTCCGAAATCGAAATAGAACAAATAAGGAGAGGGGTTGATACTGCGAAGAGCCCGGTACACCTTGAAGTCGTCTCCCTTGAACGGTTGCTCGAAGCGACGGCTCAATACGATCTGGAAGACATCCCCCCTGAGGCAGTGCTTGATGCCTTGGCGGACCATCGCCTTGTATTCCTCGCCGGTGATCGGGGAGGTCTCGGGACCCGCTGTCTGGAAGTTATAGGAGGCGAAGTTACGGTTCTCTATCAATGTCTCGATTTCTTCCAGCCGGCTAGCCTCGTCCTCTTGGAGCATCTCCACTAGGGTCAGCTCGTTCTTGAAATGATTGAAGACAAGGATATACTTATATAATATGTATAGCATATCGGGGGCGTCGTTCTCCTCGTGATGAACTTCCATGACCGGGATGTTCTCGAAATAACGGACGGCATCGAAAGCCGTGTAGCCGAATAATCCGCAGACCTTCTTGTCCGCTCCCTCCACCTTGAAGCGGCCGAGGAAAGCGTTCATCGCCTCGGGTACGTTATAGTCTTCGGTGAGCGGGGTAACCTCACGGGTCTCGTCCGGGAAGGTAGCCGTGCATTCCCCGTTGTTGATACCGATGCTCGCCAAGGGGCGGAGCGCTATAAAGGAAAGGCTATTCTCGTTTCCGTGGAAGTCCGAGCTTTCCAACAGGGCCGATTCCGGGTAGATATCCCGCACTTTCAGATAGATGCTTACGGGAGTGTGAAGGTCGCCCATCACCTTCTTGCTTATCGTTTTGAAAGAATAATTCATGATAATTTATAATTAATGTAGGTGTCCATATCTTTATCGCCACGGCCCGAGACAGTCAGTACCACCACCTCTTCCGGCTTGAAGTTTACCTTGGCCAAGGCTCCCAAGGCATGGGCGCTTTCCAAGGCCGGGATGATTCCTTCCAGACGGGTCAACTCGAAAGCGGCCTCCAACGCCTCGTCATCATCAACCGCTAGGATTTGCGCACGGTGCTTTACGGAGAGGTTCGCATGGATCGGGCCGATGCCCGGGTAATCCAAGCCGGCGGAAACAGAATAAGGTTCCTCGATCTGTCCGTCCTCGTTCTGCATGACCAAGGTACGTGCCCCGTGGATGATGCCCTCTTTACCCAATTGGATCGTGGCGGCGCTCATGCCGGAGTGGATGCCCTTGCCGCCGGCCTCGGCCAAGACGATCTTCACCCGCTCGTCGTCCACGAAATGATAGATCGTACCGGCGGCGTTACTTCCCCCGCCTACGCAGGCGATCAGGTAATCCGGGTGATCCCTTCCTTCCTTTTCCAGCAGTTGCTTCTTGATCTCCTTGCTGATAACGGATTGCAGCCGGGCTACCATATCCGGATAAGGATGGGGTCCTACCGTAGAACCGATAATATAATACGTATCCGAAGGATGACAGCACCAGTCACGGATCGCCTCGTTCGTGGCGTCTTTCAAGGTCATGTTTCCCGAGGTCACGGGCACGACGGTAGCTCCCAGCATCTCCATCTTCTGTACGTTGGCATGTTGGCGTTCCACGTCTGTCTTCCCCATATAAACGATACATTCCATATTCATCAAGGCACATACCGTAGCCGTAGCCACTCCATGCTGTCCGGCACCCGTCTCGGCGATGATACGGGTCTTCCCCATGCGGCGGGCTAGGAGGATCTGGCCGATCGTATTGTTGATCTTATGTGCTCCGGTATGGTTCAAGTCTTCCCGTTTCAAATAGATCTTGCATCCGTATTTCTCGCTCAACCGTTTGGCCAAGTAAAGAGGGGAGGGGCGGCCTACATAATCACGCAATAACTGATCGAACTCTTCCTTGAAGCTATCGCTCTCCAACACTTGCAGATAGGTATTCTGTAAATTTTCCACGCATTGATGAAGGATCTCGGGAACATAGGCCCCGCCGAACTCACCATAGTAACCATTCTTGTCAACTTGATACGTTTTCATCTTTTATCTAATTTAGTTATTTTCCTTTTGAATTTGCCATAAAAAGAAAAGAGGCCTGCCGCAAGTGCGACAGACCTCTTTATATCTTTATGTAGTGTTTATATATACATACGAGTCTTCGTTCCTTACGACCTTTTGAGTTGTACGGAGCGCCACCACCAATATGTATTTACTACGAATGTTCTCATGACTCTGTTTTGTTATTACGGCAGCAAATATATGGAATCTTTGACAAACAGCAAATAAAATCGTACTTTTTTTATGAATGAGATAAAAAAGATCAGAAGGTCTATTAAAACTGCTCTATTGACAAATTGTAATTCATTGAGCCTTGTGTAGACGTGTATTGGCGTTTTTGGTATTTGTTTTTATTATTTCGAAGAATAATTTGCTTTCAAAATAATAGTTTCTACCTTTGCGGAAACAATAAAAAACGATTAATATTTCTAATATGGATACTAAATTAACTGGAAAAACTCGCATAGAGAGCGATTTGATCGGCGCTCGTGAAATCCCCGCCGAAGCATTATACGGAGTTCAAACCTTGAGAGGAATCGAGAATTTCTCAATCAGTAAATTCCGTTTGAGCGAATATCCTTTATTCATTAAAGGATTAGCTATAACAAAAATGGCGGCTGCCATGGCTAACTTTGAATTAGGCTTGCTTACCGTAGAGCAAAAAGACGCTATCATCGCCGCTTGTGGGGAGATTCTCGATGGTAAACATCACAACCAGTTCCCGGTGGATATGATCCAAGGCGGAGCGGGTACCACTACGAATATGAACGCGAATGAGGTGATCGCCAACCGTGCCTTGGAGCTGATGGGGCATGAGCGGGGTGAATACCAATACTGCTCACCGAACGACCATGTGAACTGCTCGCAATCCACGAACGACGCATATCCGACCGCTATCCATATCGGTATGTATTTTAAGCATCTTCAATTGCTTCCCCATTTGGAGGAATTGATCGCCTCTTTCCGTAAGAAAGGAGAGGAGTTCTCGCAAATTATCAAGATGGGACGTACGCAGTTGGAGGATGCCGTACCTATGACGTTGGGGCAGACCTTTAATGGCTTCGCCAGCATCTTGCAGGATGAGATCGCTCACTTGAATGAGGCCGCCGCCGATTTCTTGGTGGTTAATATGGGAGCTACCGCTATCGGTACGGGTATTTGTGCCGAGCCGGGATACGCGGAGAAATGTATTGCGGCTTTACGTGAGATAACCGGATGGGATATCCGTCTCTCCTCCGATTTGGTAGGAGCTACCTCGGATACTTCTTGCTTGGTAGGCTATGCTTCCGCCATGAAGCGGGTTTGCGTGAAGATGAATAAGATATGTAATGACCTTCGCTTGTTGGCAAGCGGTCCTCGTTGCGGTTTGGGTGAGTTTAACTTGCCTGCTATGCAGCCGGGTTCTTCTATCATGCCGGGTAAGGTGAATCCTGTGATCCCGGAGGTGATGAACCAGATCGCTTATAAGGTAATGGGTAATGAATTATGTGTGACCATGGCTGGGGAAGCCGCCCAGATGGAGCTGAACGCCATGGAGCCGGTGATGGCACAATGCTGCTTCGAGTCCGTGGATTTGCTGATCAATGGTTTCGATACCTTGCGTACCCGTTGCGTGGACGGTATTATCGCTAACGAGGATCGTTGCCGTGAGGAGGTACATCATAGCATCGGCGTGGTGACGGCCTTGAATCCGGTAATCGGCTATAAGAACTCGACCAAGATCGCGAAGGAGGCGTTGGAGACCGGCGTTAGCGTTTATCAATTGGTACTGGATCATGGTATCTTGACCAAGGAGGAATTGGATACGATCTTAAGCCCGGAGAATATGATCAAGCCGGTGAAGTTGGATATCAAGCCTCGCCGTTAATCGAGTCCTATTATATAATGTATACCATTTGTGGACCGTATAGGTGGATTTTTCCATCCTATGCGGTCTTTTTTTAGATTATAATCTCTATCTTTGGACTGACTTAATTCTAATAATCATGATAAATAGACGAGATTTTTTTAAGAATGCGTCCCTTTTCACCTTGGGTGGCCTGATGGCCGGAAAGGTCGGGAGCGCAGATGCGGCTAAACCTGTCACTTCTGAAACGATGGCCGCTAAGACAGTTGGTTTACAAATCTATTCTTTAGGCAAGGAACTTTATGCGGATGTACCCGGTGGATTGAAAAAGATCAAGCAAATGGGGTACACGAATCTGGAATTGGCCGGTTACAAGGAAGGCAAGATCGGCGGTGTAGACATGATGGAATTCAAGAAGATGGTGGATGATGCCGGATTGAAGATCACCAGTTCCCACGTGAATCCTCCGGTACGTGAGTACACGAAGGCCAATCGCTCCCAGATCTCCGAGTATTGGAAGAAGACGGCTGATGACCATGCCAAACTAGGCGTGAAGTACTTGATCCAGCCCGGGCAACCGAGTACCCGTAGCACCGAGGAAACCGCTTTCGTCTGCGAGATTTTTAACGAGGCGGGTAAGATAGTGAAAGCGGCCGGTATTCCTTTCGGCTATCACAACCATGAGATGGAGTTCGCCAAGGTAAATCCGGGTAGTACGGAGGCCAAGCTGGGAAGGCGTGTGAAAGGAGATTGCATCTATGAGTTGTTCTTGAAGAATACTGATCCTTCGCTTGTATTTTTCGAGATGGATGTTTATTGGGCCGTGATGGGACAACAAGATCCGATAGAGTGGTTGAAGAAATATCCGAACCGTATTAAGGTATTGCACATCAAGGACCGTGCTATTCTAGGCGAGTCCGGGATGATGAATTTCGAGAATATATTCCGGCAAGCTTACGCGAATGGAATCAAGGATTATTTCGTGGAGTTGGAGGGTATGCCTGACGGACGTTCCCAGTTTGAGGGCGTGAAAGGCTGCGTGGATTATTTATTGAAAGCACCGTTCGTGAAATAAGTCTTTTGACTCATTAAAAAAACGCTCATGGCGGTAGGATGCTTCCTCCGTTATGAGCGTGTTTGTTCGTAAAGCAGCCATACCAATAAAGGGATATAGTCCTTTAATTTCGTCCGTAATATCTTGAGCGCTTGAGAGATGCGGTATGCGATTGTTTTGGGGGATACGCCTGTCCGCTCGGCGATCTCGTTGTAAGTCATTTCCTCGAAACGGTTCATCTCGAATGCCTTACGGTATTCATCCGGGAGCTCCCGGATGGCCTTGGAGGCCAAGGCCATCAGTTCTCCTATATAAAAATCAGGATTCTCGAATTGCTCTTGGAACTTGGCGTACAATCTCTCGTGCACTTGTTGCTTAACCTGTATGTGGCTGATCGTATTGAGGCATTTATTGCGGACAATGGTGAAGAGGAGTGATTTCAGGGACATGTCCGCTACTAGGGATTTTCGGTTTTCCCACAGCCACATCATCACGTCTTGTACGATCTCCTCCGATTCTGGTACTGTTACATATTGGGAGGCGAAGGCGCACAATCCCCGGTAATATTGTTTGTACACGGTGTCGAACGCTTGTTCGTCTCCTGCGATAAGTTCTAGTGAAATTCGTTCTGCGTTCTCGTCCACAATAGTGTTTAAGTTTGTTTGGTTGCAAACTTAATGAATAATTCCGGATAAGAGGCATGAATCCCGCTACTTTTTCTTTCCTTGGTTGGCTACGGCTTCCATGAGTTTCTTGATTTCCTCCGGGTCGCCAAGGAAATAATCATTCACGAGTTTCAAGTCATCATCGAACTCGAACACGTATGGAACGGCTGTCGGGAGATTCAGATGAACGATCTCTTCATCGGAGATGTTTTTTAAGTATTTGATGATTCCCCGCAAGCTGTTTCCGTGAGCGGCGACAAGGATCTGGTCGGCGGTCCGGAGCGTCGGGAAGATAACCTCTTTCCAATAAGGGAGAATCCGCTCAACCGTATCTTTCAAGGATTCCGTACGGGGCAACTCTTTATCCGGCACGTCTTTGTAGCGGATATCGAAGCGAGGGTTACGAGGGTCGTTTTCCGATAGGGGAAGCGGGGCTATATCGTAACTGCGACGCCAGATCAAGACCTGCTCGTCTCCATACTTTTGGGCGGTCTCGCTCTTGTTCAACCCTTGTAGCGATCCGTAATGTTTCTCGTTCAGCCTCCAGCTCTTCTCCACCGGGATCCAGTCTTGGTCCATGCGATCCAATACACAATTCAAGGTTTTGACGGCCCGTTTTAAATAAGAGGTATAGGCTTTATTGAACACATATCCTTTTTCTTTCAATAGGTTGCCGGCCCTATAAGCTTCGGCCACGCCTTTTTCTGTCAAATCCACATCGGTCCAACCGGTGAACCGGTTCTCTTTATTCCATACACTTTCGCCGTGGCGAAGCAATACGATACTTTTCATAGGTCTTTTTATTTTTATGATTTGTTTTTCTCGAAATCCTCGATGACTTCTTTTAATATAGGTAGATGACTATGTTGTACATCCTTCGCTGCCGTGAGGAAAGTGACAACCGGATGCTTCTCGATCTCTCGTAAGAAAGGAATGAAATCCGGGTTCTGCTTGATCTCCATCCCGTAGCGACCTTGGAATACTTCCCAATGCCTGTCTTTATCCTCGTGGAACCATTGGCGTAACTCCTTAGATGGAGTGATGTCTTTTCTCCATTCGTCAAACTTCGCATCCTCTTTCTTCAGTCCTCTGGGCCATAGCCTGTCGAGAAGAATGCGATAACCATCCGCCTCACTTGGCTCCTCATAAATCCGTTTTAAAAGAATCTTTACCATAAGAAGTCTCATTTTGTGGTAAAACAGTAGAAAGAGGGATATTGTTGAGCCTTTCTTTAGGAACGGTATTTTTGCCATTATTCAATTTTCTTGAAAAAAATCGTTTTTTTGTTTAGTACATCTTTTGTCTCAACTGTATTAATTATAGAAACAAGAAAAAATGGAAATAAACGAAGACATATTGATCCGATACATCGATGGGATGTTGACCGAGGAGGAAGCTGCGGAGGTGAAAAACTGGCGGGCCGCCTCTCTAGAAAACGAGAAACTGTTGGAGCAGGTCTATTTTACGACTCAAGTGGCAAGTCGCCTAAAAGTCATGCGGACCGTGAACCCGGACGAGGCGTTGTCTCGTTTTAAATCAAGAATCCATAAGAAAGAGAAAAGATTAGCTTTAAGACAAGTGTTAGGTGTTATTCAACGGGCTGCGGCCGTGTTATTCATTCCAGTCTTTCTTTTATCCGCTTATTTGTTCATACAGCAGGGTCAAGGGAACGTGCGTACGCTAGCCGTACGCACGAATCCTGGGGTGGTTTCGGCGTTCGATTTACCTGACGGTTCTAAGGTTTGGCTGAATGCCAATAGCGAATTGAGATATCCTTCGGACTTCAATGCGGATACCCGTACGGTGGAATTAACCGGACAAGGATATTTCGAGGTGACGAAGAATGCCCATAAGCCTTTTATTGTGAAAGCGGATAAAGATTACTCGGTAGAGGTGTTGGGAACTTCTTTCAATGTATCCGCTTACAAAGACGAGAGTATGATAGAGACCACCTTGGTAGAGGGATCGGTAAAGCTGAACGTCGTGTCCGGAGGAAAGCGAATGACACAGATGTTGAAGCCAAACGAGAAAGCCGAGTATCAAAAGGGCGCTGGCAAGATCAAGGTGTTCGGCGTGAATACCGAATATGACACGGCTTGGAAGAACGGGGAGATTATCTTCAGGAACCATCCGATGGATAAAGTATTGAAAACGCTGGAACGTCATTATCATGTAGTATTCGAGGTAAAAGATAACGAGATACTCAAGTCCATAATAACAGCCCGTTTCAAGGACGAGCAATTGCCTCAAGTATTGGAATACCTGAAATTGGCGTCGGGAATCCAGTATGCGATACATAAACCTACCGTTAAGGACAGTGGATCGGGAACCTCAGTCGTGGAAATATCAAAATGAGAAATAATGTGTAACCTTCTAAAATACGTCTGCCCATGAAGAAAGAATAAACAAGGATTAAAAACATACGGAAGAATATTGGCGTATTCTCCCGTACGAAAAGTCAAGAAGAGCTGTTGGCGCAGCTACAAATAACTTTATTATAAATAGTAACACTACAAAAATATGAATAAAATTGTAACCTTAAATGCTTTAAGGGGGAATAGTTATTCTCTTTTTCGAAAAATTCCGTTAATGATTAACATGGGGGTATGCGCATTCTGTTTGGTACCGGCCATGGTTTTCGCAGAGAACACGCATGAAGTCACAGTCTTAAACGCTCAACAACAGACACGAAAAGCAGTCGGTGTCGTTACGGACAAAACGGGCGAGGCTATTATTGGTGCTAACGTAATTGTTAAAGGAACTACCAACGGTACCATCACGGATATGGATGGCCGTTTCGAGTTGGATGTTCCTAACAATGCGACTTTACAAGTTTCCTATATCGGTTTTAATACGCAAGAGATCGTCTTTACCGGACAACCTTCTATCGAGGTTCAATTGGTCGATGATACGCAAGCCTTGGATGAAGTCGTGGTAACCGCTTTGGGTATCAAGCGAGAGAAAAAGGCTTTGGGATATTCTATGTCTGAATTGAAAGGCGAGTCCCTGACGCAAACCCGTGATGCTAACGTGGCCAACGCTTTGGCTGGTAAGGTAGCAGGTTTGCAGATCAAGCAAAATGGTACCGGTGTCGGTGGTTCCTCTCGTATCGTGATTCGTGGTAATAACTCTATTACTGGTAATAACCAGCCGTTGATCGTTGTGGACGGTGTACCTATCGATAACTTTAGCGGTGGTACGGATGACTATTGGGGTAACGGTAACGTGGATAAAGGTTCCGGTATCTCTGATATCTCCCCGGATGATATCGAGAGTATGTCCGTATTGAAAGGCCCGGCAGCCGCGGCGTTGTATGGTAGCCGTGCAGGTAACGGTGTCGTGATGATCACGACTAAGAAAGGTAGCCAGAATAAAGGTTGGGGCGTAAGTATCAACTCGAATTTCACGGCTGAGAACCCGATGCAAACCCCGAAGTTCCAAGATGTATACGGACAAGGTATCGACGGCGCTTTCGATAATAATAAAGCGACGAGCTGGGGTGCCGCTATGGACGGTTCTTCTAAGGATATGGCGATGGGTTCTTACCAGTATGCGGCGAGAGACAATGATTTATATAAGGATTTCTTGCGCACTGGTACCACTTGGACAAACAGCGTGGATTTGAGCAAGAGTTCCGAGGATATCACTTTCCGTGCCGGCGTGACACGCTTGGATAATAAGGGTGTTGTTCCGAATAGCGGAATGGATCGTACGTCTATCAACTTGCGTTCTACGGCTAAACTGTCTAAATGGTTATCGGCCGACGTGAAGGTTAATTATGTAAGCCAGCATACGAACAACCGTGTGAAATTAGCGGGCGACCCGGATAATATCTTCCTTAACTATTTAAGTATGCCCCGAAGTGTGGGCTTCTCTGACTATGACGCCTATAAAGATAATGATTGGAAACGTGCGGACGGAAAGCCCGCTGGTTATCTGATCGACACGGGAGCCAACGCCAATAACCCGTATTGGTCCGCTTACCGCAATACGAACAAGGATAAGAAAGACCGCTTTATCGGATTCGCGGCCTTGGATTTCACGTTTACGGATTGGTTGAGCTTGAAGCTTCGCTCTGGTATGGATAATTACACCATCCAGTATGAGACAATCCGTGCGACAGGTAACCCGTATTGGGAGAACAACGGTAGCATGACAGCCAATATGGAGAAATTCACCGAGATCAACTCCGATTTCTTATTGACAGCTAAAGGCAACTGGGATCGATTCGGTATCGTAGGTACGGTAGGTGGTAATATGATGTACCGTAATTCTACATGGTACAAGGAATCATCCGGTGAGTTTGTGATTCCCGATTTCCATGCGATCGCCAACGGTAAGACACATGGTGGTGAGTATACTCGCAACCGTAAACAAATCAACTCGCTATATGCTACGGCATCATTGTCTTGGGACGACTATTTGTATTTGGACTTAACTGCTCGTAACGACTGGTCTTCAACACTTCCAAAAGACAATGACTCTTATTTCTACCCGTCGGTAGGTGTTAGCTGGATTTTCACCCAAATGTTGAATAAGATGGGGCATAACACGGGTATTCTTTCTTTCGGTAAGATCCGTGCGTCTTGGGCTCAGGTAGGTAATGATACGGACGCTTATATGTTGCGTGACTATTATAATATCAGTTATGATATTAAAGGGGGTATTTTTAATGCCAGCAACGAGGATTGGATGGCAAATCCAAATTTAAAGAATGAGACGATCAACTCTTGGGAGTTAGGCCTTGAGTTGAAGGCGTTTGAGAATAGGGTTGGTGTCGACGTAGCGTATTATAAGAAGAACGCCAAAGACCAGATCTTAAAGATCGATGTTCCTTCCGCTACAGGGTTCAAGAAAAAGATGATCAACGCCGGTAATATTGAGAATAAGGGTGTAGAGGTTGCGTTTAACGCTACTCCTTATATCTCCGAGAGTGGTTTCCAATGGGATACTCAGTTGAACTGGTCAAAGAATATCAACAAGGTAATTTCATTGACAGATGATACGAAAGAGCAGATCCTTAGTGACGCATCAGTAAGTTTCTTGAAGATCGTCGCTCACGAGGGTGGAGCCTATGGAGATATTTACGGTTACGCTTATCAACGGGATGATAACGGCAACATTATTATCGGTGCCGATGGTGTTCCTTTGAGAACGGACGATATGGTATTGTTGGGTAACAACCAGCCGAAATGGATGATGGGTTGGAGCAATACCTTGTCATATAAGAATTTCGTGTTGAACTTCATGTTCGATATGCGTTATGGTGGTGATGTGTATATGGGATCTATCCGTGCGGGTGCTTCATCCGGTAATTTAGAGATGACGTTGGATGGTCGTGATGGTATGGTTGTTCCGGGGGTATTGGCCGATGGTACTCCCAATACGAAGAGTATTACGGCTCAAGCTTATTGGAATGGTCTTTCTAGCAATAACGTGACAGAGGCTTATATGTACGATGCGACAAACATCCGTTTACGTGAGTTGAGTTTGGGTTATAATTTCCCGAGAACGATGTTGGCGAAGACTCCATTTACTTCCGCTCGCTTGAGTTTCGTGGCTCGTAACTTGTTCATGATTTATAGTAAGACAAAGGGATTCGACCCGGAGGCTGCTTATACATCTGGTAACGCCCAAGGTATCGAGTACGGTTCTATGCCTACTATGAGAAGCTTAGGTTTCAATATTAATTTGGCATTTTAATGAAACATAAATCTAAAAATGGAATTATTATGAAAAGTAATATAAAGATATTAGCAGCTTGTTCGTTTATGATGGCGAGTATGGCCAGTTGCGACCTGACAGGTATAAATGATAACCCGGATAAGCCGACGGATGATGTAAATTACAATATGAGCGAACCTCGATTGGCCTCTACGCTACGTGGTGGGATGATTATCGATGGTGATGTGGAACAACGCTTGAAACCTTTGCAAATTGATTTCTACTCTCAAATGTTGGTCGATGGCGGTGGTTGGGCAACTAAGAATTATATCCAAAATGACGAGTGGAACAATTTAACATGGCAAGCGTATCTGACACAGATTTCTTCTATCAATATCGTGATCCGTAGTTTGATGGAAAAAGATAAGGACTTATACGCTAATACGATCGCTTTCGCTCGTATCTGGCGTGTGTATATCCATAGCCTGGCTGCGGATAAGTTTGGTCCGATGCCTTTCCCGGCCTATGCTACCGTAGAAGATAATCCTCCTTATAAATCGGTGAAGGATATCTATTATGAATATTTCACGGAATTGGATGAGGCGTTGAATAGCTTTAGCGATAGCGCTGAGCCTATATTCTCGGATGCAGGTATCGACTTGGTCTATAAGAATGACGTTTCTCTTTGGAAAAAATTTGGAAACTCCTTGCGTCTTCGTTTCGCTGTTCGTCTATCTGAGGTGGATCGAGAGAAATGTGTCGCTGAGGCAAATGCCGCTTTGACATCTCCTTGTGGTTTGATCTCAAGCAAGGCTGATAATGCTTATATGCCTCCAAAAGCGGATGGTTCTTGGGGACAGGACTATAACTATACGATGTTCCAGATTACTTGGAGCGGTCCGATCTGTATGTCTAAGTCATTTGAGAAATTAGTGACTAATATCGGTAATATCGATTGGCCTGCCGGCGTGGTAAACCAGACATCCGGAGTTGCCGTATCGAATGTACATCCCGCTAAGGTAGACCCTCGTGCCCCGAAGATGTTCCAGCCGGGTATTGAGAATGGTGATTGGAAAGGTTTGGTATACGGTGCGAAAGCAGAGGAGGCGAATACTGGTATTTATCAGTCTAAGCAATGTGCAGAGATGGGCTTTATTATTAAAGATGGCGCTCCGTATAAATCTCGTCCTTATGATATGTTCCTTTCTGAGGAAGTTGATTTCTTGAAAGCTGAGTTGTTCGCCCGTAATTTGGTCGCCGGTGATGCTAAAGCTGCTTATGAGGCAGGTGTACGTGCTTCCTTCGAGACTTGGGGTGTATCGGGTGATGTTGAGGAGTATTTGGCTTCCACGGAAAAGAATGAGGCTGGTACCAGCGCGAAATATGACGATCAACAAGGCGCAGGCAATACGGCTTTAGAGAAGATCATCACGCAGAAATATATCGCCGGACTTCCAGATTTGGCGCAGGAAGCTTGGAATGACAAGCGTCGTTTGAACTTGCCTCGTTTGGATGTGGCTGTTTATCGAGATCAAGCTGTATATAATAATAGTGATACAAATATCTTGAATCCTCAAAATTTCATCAAACGTATGAAATACCCGATGAAAGAGCAATTGGTAAATGCTGCTGAATATGAGAAAGGCAAATCCATGTTAGGTGGGAAAGGTGATGTGGTTTCGACCCCGATTTGGTGGGATAAGAATTCCAACTATTGCACATCTTCAAAATAAATAAACAGACAGATTGATTATATTGAGCTTTAACAGAAGCTGATGGTTATTCTCGTTTGGAGATACTTATCTGTGAAGAACAGTACTCCAAGCGAGATTTTTTTGTTATAATTGAATAGTATTAGATAATAATTCTTACATTTACCCATGATAAATTGTGCGTGTGTAAATTATGAGATTATATATTTATATCTTCATTCTACTATTATTATGTATATTCCCGCTGGGCGCCCAACAGGAACGTTCGGAATCCTATATTCGTATCTCTCCCCCGGTTAGCTTGGCTGGCGCTCTGGATGAGATTGAGAGTCAAACCAATTATTCTTTTATTTATGACGCTCAGGTGATCAATTTATCTGAGAAAGTGCGTAAATCTTTATCCGGACGTACGGTTTTCGAGATTTTAAATTTATTATTTAAGAACACGGAGATCGTCTATACGGTCATGAATGACCAGATCATCTTGAATAAGAAAGAGGCGATAATCCAAATGCAACAAAAGCTGGATGGTAAGGTAAAAGGCATCGTGACCGATCACAAAGGAGAGCCTATTGCCTGCGTGAATGTGGTGGAAAAAGGAACGAGAAACGGTACGATTACGGATATGGATGGCAGCTTTGTATTGGAGCTTCCCGAGGAGGCTACTTTGGTTTTTTCTTATATCGGTTATCGTTCACGGGAAATTGAGTATGAGGGGCAATTGTCATTGAATGTGCAGTTGGAGGATGACGCCCAGATTTTGGACGAGGTAGTTATTACGGCTCTTGGTATCGAGAAGAAAGAATCTTCCTTGCCTTATGCCACCCAGTTAATCACAGGTGGGGAATTGGTAAGGGCCAAGGATTTTAATTTTATGAGTACGCTTTCCGGAAAGATGGCTGGACTCCAGATTAACCGGACTTCCGCCGGTCTGGGTAGCTCGTCCCGGGTGATTATTCGAGGTAGTCGTTCCGCATCCGGAAATAACCAGCCTTTGTATGTGATAGACGGTGTCCCGATCTTGAGCATTAGCAGTGAGCAAGCCTTGACAACGATCGGTGGTACGGCCGATGCCGGTAACCGGGATGCGGGCGATGGTATCTCTAATCTAAATCCTGATGATATAGAGAGTTTGAGTGTCTTGAAAGGGGCTTCGGCCTCTGCGTTGTATGGGGGACAAGCGGCGAACGGTGTGATCTTGATCAAAACGAAAAGAGGTAAGGCCGGGGTACGGAATATTCATTTCTCCTCGTCGCTGACTGTTGATCAAGCGATCAGTCTCCCCAAGTTTCAGAATGAGTTCGGACGGATGGAAGGGGCGGAAACTTGTTGGGGAGACCGGGCTTCTCTTCCGGTCTATGACCCTGTCGGCGATTTCTTCCGGACGGGTATTACCGCTATTAACTCATTGATATTTACGGCAGGGAATAGCCATGTGCAAAATTATTTTTCGTATGCCAATACGACCGCACGGGGCATCGTTCCTAAGAATAATTTAAGCAAGCATAATTTTAATCTCCGTGAAAGTTCTTCTTTCTTTGATGATCGTTTGATCTTGGAGGGGCAGGTAAACTTGATACTCCAAACAATCAAAGGAAAACCTACGGCCGGGGGATTTTATATGAACCCGTTACAAGGTTTATACACGTTTCCTAGAGGGATGGATATGGCACCTTATAAGGAGAACTTTGAGGTATATAACGAGAAACGGAATATGAACGTCCAGAACTGGTATACTACGATTACTGATTTTGAGCAAAATCCTTATTGGTTGGTCAACCGTACGGAAAACGAGGACAAACGTGCCCGTGTGTTGGCGTTGGCTTCCGCTAGTTTCAAGGTGACAGATTGGCTTACATTACAGGGCCGTGGAAATATCGATTATGTGAATGATAAGTATCAGCAGGAAATATACGCTTCTACCTCTCCGGGTATCGCCGGTGAGAACGGGCGTTACATTTATTACACCTACCAGACTACGTTGCTCTATGGGGATTTGATGGCCAAATTGAATAAAAGCTGGGGTGATTTCTCCTTGAACGCCGCTATCGGTACGAGCATAACGGACACACGCACCAGTGCGTTGAGGCTGGATTCGAAAACGGCTTCCTTGTATTATCCGAATGTCTTTACGATCGCTAATATTAACATGTCGTCCAGTGCCTACATCGAGGAGTCGGATGACGCACGCCGGCAAATGCAATCCTTTTTTGCTATGGCGCAGTTGGGATATAAGGAAAGCCTTTACTTAGATGTGACCGCACGTAATGACTGGTCATCTACCCTTGCGTTTACGGAACGTAAATCAAGAGGTTTTTTCTATCCTTCAGTCGGTCTTTCTTGGATTATCCCTAAATCCTTTTCGATGCCTTCCTTGATATCTTTTGGGAAAGTACGGGCTTCTTGGAGTAAGGTGGGTAATGATATACCCTTATTCGTTAGCAATACGGTAGGCCATATCGCCGCGGGCGGGATTCCCCAGCCGAATGATACGGCTCCGTTCGGTACCTTGAAGCCGGAGATGAGCAGTTCTTTTGAAATAGGTACCGAATGGAAATTCTTTGATTATCGTATGGACGTGGATCTTACGTTCTATAAGACCAATACGAAAAATCAACTCTTCTCTTTACCTTCTTCCGCTGGAGCCGCATACAAGTATTATTTTGTGAATGCGGGAAATATACAGAATATGGGAGTGGAATTGACGTTCGGTGCGGTTCCTATCTTAACGAATCAGTTTAAATGGAATACGACACTCAACTTTTCCCGGAATAAAAATGAAGTAAAGAAACTACATGATGATTTGGCTAGCTTTATTCAAGGAGATGAAGGATTCTCCTCTAGCTATACGATGCGTTTGGTGGAAGGTGGCTCGTTTGGTGATATCTATGGGAAAGCTTTTGAGCGGGATAAATATGGTGCGATCGTGTATGGTCGGGACGGCTTGCCCCAAGAGATCGGCAGCGGGAATACGGCTAAGGTGGGGAATTGCAATCCGGCGTTCTTATTGGGTTGGGGAAATAGTTTCACGTATAAGGATTTCTCGTTCTATTTCTTGATTGACGGGCATTTTGGGGGAGATGTGCTGGCCCAGACTCAGGCTGTGCTTGACCAAACGGGAGTGAGTAAGGTTTCCGGAGAGGCCCGTACGATGGGGTATGTGGATTTGGAAGGGCATCATATTTATAACATAAAAGGATTTTATGAGCAGGTGGGAGGACGAAACGGTGTGACTGAATATTATATGTACGATGCTACCAATATCCGTTTGCGGGAGTTATCTTTGGGATATACGCTACCGAAGAGATTGCTGGGGAGAAAACAATTTCTCAAAAAGGCGGAACTGTCTTTTGTCGCCCGGAATCTATTCTTTATTTATAAAAAGGCTCCATTTGATCCGGATGCCGTGCTTTCGGCGAGCAATAGCAATCAAGGGATTGATATATTCGGGATACCGACTACGAGAAGTGTCGGCTTTAATGTGAAACTTTCATTCTAAGCGTATGAAGACGAGATTTCTGAATAAGATGGCAGCTCTGTTGGCTGTATTACTCCTTTTTTCCTGTACGGGTAAATTCGAGGAGTATAATACCGATAATACGGGTTTTACCGATGAGCAGAAAACGTATGATTATAATACGTTCGGTGTCTGGCTAAAGGTAGTCCAGATGGGGATTTATTTTAATTATGATTGGGGGAGTGGCAAGAACTGGCATTTCCAGACGATGCAAAATCTGAATGCGGATATGTTTTCCGGTTATATGCATGATTTTAAACCCTTCAACGCAGGATTGGGGAATACGGTCTATAATTTGCAGGATGGCTGGAATGGTACGATGTGGGATAATACGTATGGATATATCATGACGGAGATAAAGCAGACGGAAGATCATTCCCGTGATAAATATCCGGCTTTCTATGCGATCGCTAAAATACTGAAAGTAGAGATCATGCATCGGATCTCGGATTATTATGGCCCGATTGTGTATACAAAGTTTGGGGAGTCGGATGCCGGGGTAATGCCGGATTCCCAGAAAGACGCTTATTATGCTTTTTTCCAAGATTTGGGGGAGGCTATTCACCTGCTGTCTGAATATGATGGAGAAGAAACCTTTTCTCGTTTCGATATGATTATGCCGGAGAATTACAGGACGTTTGGGGAATGGATGCGTTTCGCCAACTCATTACGTTTGCGCTTGGCGATTCGTATCGCTATGGCCGACCCTGATAAGGCAAGGGATGAGGCGCATAAGTCGCTGACACATCCAGCCGGTTTGCTGGAGGAGGCTTATGAGGTCGTTGCGGTTTCTACCGCCGGAACCGGCTACTCGAATCCGCTGGGGGAGATCAATAAGGCGTGGGGAGAGGTTTTTATGAACGCTAATATGGAATCGATCCTTAAAGGATATAAAGACCCTCGATTATCCCGTTATTTTGAGCCTGCTACCGGACAGGGATATTCCGGGGAGTACCGTGGAATCCGGCAAGGGACAGGATTTAATCATTCCCGCTATAGTGAGCATTCGAGAAGCACGATTACCCAGAAAACGGACGCTATCTTAATGACGCCTGCGGAAGTTTGGTTCTTACGTGCGGAGGCAGCCTTGCGGGGCTGGTCCGGGGAGGACGCCGGGACTTGCTATGAGCAAGGCGTACGATCATCGTTCAATCAATGGAGGGTAGGAGAGGCGAACGCTTATTTACAAAGTGATCATGTAGCCGCCGATTTCGTGGATACGTTTACTCCCGACTATTCTGCGAAGGCGCTTTGCTTGGTGTCTCCGGCATGGGATGAAGAAGCCTCTAGGGAGACCAAGCTGGAGAAGATCATTACCCAAAAATGGATCGCTTGTTACCCCGAGGGCTGTGAGGCTTGGGCGGAGCAGAGGCGTACCGGTTATCCCCGTTTGTTCCCGGTTTTGGTGAATAAAAGCAATGGAAAGATCGATATGCGAACGATGATTCGTCGTTTGAATTTCCCGGTTAGCATTATTTCCGGTAACCCGGCTCAATATTCCGCCTTGTGTGAGTATTTGGGAGGTCCGGATACCGGAGGTACTCGCTTATGGTGGGATACCGGAGTGAATTTTCGTGATTAGCAACTAATTTTTCCTCTTCCTGCCGATAGAATACCGAGATTCTTGAAAAAACACTACCTTTGGCACCGAAAATTATAAAAAAAGGGTTTATGTCTTTAAAACGTTTTGGTGTCTCTTTGGAAGACAATCTGTTGGAATCATTGGATCAATATGTGAATGAGAATGGCTTCGCCAATCGTTCACAGGCGATTCGTTTTCTGATAGAGAAGAATGTAGCCGAACGTAAATGGCAATGCAACCATATCGTAGCCGGGACGATCGTGATCATGTATGACCAAGTCAAGAAAGAGATCTCCTTGAAAATCACGAGTATCCAACAAAATTATAAGGATGTGATCTTGTCGTCTTCCCAGTATTATATCAATCAGAATTTTTGCTTGCATATAGTGACGGTGATGGGAACGGCCCACCGCTTGACGGAATTGTCGGATAAGTTGACGACAATCAAAGGCATTAAGCATGGTAAGTTGGTGATGAGCCGGGCGGATTAATGCTTTTTTTTGCGGGTTTGGTAACACGTTTTTTAGTAGACGTGCTACTAAGGGATGTTTAAAATGATAAATATTATAGATGTAGTAGTATATGAGAAAAGAACTTTTACTGGTTTTCGGACTGTTGATAGGCTCCATGGCATTTGCGATAGATCCGGCAGAGATTGACAGTCTGATCAATTTGAAAGGGGTGGTGGTTTCCGCCAACAAGATCCATGTGAACCGGAACAGTGTGCCGTTATCTATCTCGGTCATCGAACGGGAGGAGATTGAGGCTAGCAGTGAATCGGCGTTGCTTCCTGTATTATCGGAGTATGTGCCGGGATTATTTGTGACACAAAAAGGAATCACAGGATTTGGTGTTTCGGAAGGAGCGGCTGGAACCGTAAATATTCGTGGCGTAGGGAGTGGAAATAAGGTTTTGATGTTGTTTGATGGACAACCGCAATGGGCAGGTGTGTTCGGACATGCATTACCTGATACATATGTTGCTTCGGATGTTGAGCGGGTAGAAGTTATCCGTGGACCGGGTTCTTTATTATATGGCTCAAACGCTATGGGAGGAGTTGTTAATATTATCACTCGTCATCATAAACAAGAAGGAAGGCGTACGCAGGCCCGTGTGATGTATGGTTCCTATAACACACAAAAATATATGGTGAATAATGGTTTTAACGTTGGGAAGTTCAGTAGTTTTGTCTCAATTAACCATGATCGTACTGACGGACATCGTCCGAATTCGGATTTTAATATTACTAATGGTTTTGCTAATTTGGGATATACATTCAATGAACATTATAAGATAACAGGAGATGTTAGCTTAGCTAAATCTAAATTTCAAAATCCAGGGAAGACCTCGGCTCCTGTATTAGATAATAAGATGGATATCCTGCGTGGTACGGCATCTATGGCTTTGGTAAATAATTATGGGAAAATGAGCGGGGCTTTACGTTTGTTTTATAATTGGGGAAATCATAAGATTAATGATGGCTACGATCCGGGAGAGAAACCATTGACTTATTTATTCCGATCTGATGACCACAACGTCGGTGTCTTATTATATGAGTCTTTTCGTTTGTTTAAAGGGAATAACTTTACCGTAGGTATTGATTATAAAAACTGGGGTGGACATGCTTGGAATGATAATAACGATGGCTCTGAAAAAGAATTGGTTGACAAAACTGTGAATGAAACGGCTGGATATGTCATTATGCAACAGGATTTGTTTGATATGTTAAGTTTGAATGCCGGCGTTCGTTATGAGCACAGCAGTACTTATGGTGGAGAATGGGTCCCTCAAGGGGGAGTGACTGTTCGTCCTTTTGAGGGAAATATGATTCGGGCTTCTGTTTCTAAAGGTTTTCGTAGCCCCAATATTCGTGAAATGTATATGTGGGGAGCTGCAAATCCAGATTTGAAACCGGAGAGTATGTTGAATTATGAGGTGGCTGTCGGACAATCTTTTTTGGGTGGTGATTTATATGCTGAGTTAACCGCATTTTTTATTGATGGGAAAGATATGATTTATTCGGTGAGCGTAAATGGGGATAATAGGCCTCCTTTCAAGAATCTAAATACGGGTACCTTTACAAATAAAGGTATTGAGTTTGAAACTCGTTATCAAATTTGTGAGAATTTAAGTATGAACTTAAATTACAGTTATCTGCATATGAGTAAGCCTATTCCTGGTGCCCCCGGTCAAAAATTTTATGTAGGGGCTGTTTATAAACCGGGACGTTTTACTTTAAATGTAAATGTACAATCTATCTTTGATCTATATACCAATGAAGGTTGTACAGAGAAGGAAGATTTTACAACCTTGAATGCGAAGGCAGCCTACCGTTTCGGTACACGTGATAAAGGCTTGAATCTATTTGTCAAAGGAGAGAATTTAACGGCTACCCGTTATTCCATCAACGAAGGATTCCCGATGCCGAAGGCGATATTTATGGGAGGTATAGACGTAACTTTCTAGCATGGGTGGAAAAAGAACTTCCCCGAATACTCATATCTCCTTGAATTTTATGTCTACTTTCTAATATTTGTTTTATCTTTGCTTCATCAGAGTTTATTTGATTTTGATTAAAAGAATAAAACGTTATATATATGGATGTGAAAAATGATTTGAGTGGAGGAAAGCCCACGTTGCTAATCGCGGAGGATGAGGAAAGTAATTATTTACTTCTGAAGACCATTTTACATAAATATTGTAATTTGATCCGTGCTAAAACTGGTTTGGAAGCTTTGGCTCTCTTTAAGGAAAACGAGGTGGACTTGATCTTGATGGATATAAAGATGCCTGAGATGACGGGTATCGAGTCTTTGAAAGAAATCCGTAAGCTATCGAAAGATATCCCCGTAATCATGCAGTCGGCTTATGTATTCGACTCTGATATGGAAGCCGCTAAAGAAGCCGGGGCTTCCGGTTTTATCACGAAGCCGATCAATCTAAAGGTATTGAAAAATACGATATCGCAGTATTGTCCGTCGATCGTATGGTAAGGATTTATTAAGATGTTTTAGATTTGTATAAACGGCATTTTGCCGTATTTTTTGTTATTTTTGTAGAAAATCGTCAAGAGGGCGCTTTACAAATGTATTCTAATCTACAAAAATGACATGCTTATGATAAAAAAAGAACATCTTGTATCCGACATTTCTAAACTAAAAAAAGTATATAATCAGAGCTTCCCTTGGTTGGTGACCTTAGCGGAAGAAAGTGAGAACGCAAAGTATTTTAAGGATGCTTTGCGTTCTCTTATTTTATCCCGGCTCACGGAAAAGGAAAGTACCCAAGAAAACGTAGGAATGGCGGTGGCGAGACGTATCCTTCTTTTGATTGAGCATGATGATACTTTCGTGGACGAGCTGTCTACGGGCGAGCGTCTTCCGGTGCGGACGGTCACTTATCTTTGGCAGTTCCTGATCGGCCATTTGGAAAATGAGGTCTCTCCTGATTTATTCATTGACCTATACCATCAGTTTGATTTATTGGAATATCCGGTTGAGATCCTACCGGACCGGGCATTGGTGAAAAGGCAGATGAGCCGTTGGCCGACCGGGCTTGACCCGGAGGTAATCGCTATCCGTGAGAGGAACAAGGAGCGTATCATCTCTTGCTTGATCAAGAAGATAGAAAGACGCCATAGCCCTTCGTCACGTTTTCAGTTCGCCGAGGGCATCTCCTATGAGGAGAAAGAGGCCCGGGTACGTGAATGGTGGAATACCGCTCGTTTCCATTTGTCGATGGCGATCAAGAGTCCTACGGAATTGAACTTCTTTTTGGGATATTCCCTGTCGGACGAGACGATGAGCTTATTGGCCCGTGCCAAAAAGAAGGGGATGCCCTTTTTTGTGACTCCTTATTATCTTTCCCTATTAAATATAGAACATGAGGGGTATGACGACGCTACGGTGCGATCGTACATCATGTACTCGAACGAGCTGGTAGATACGTATGGAAGCATTAAGGCGTGGGAAAAGGAAGACATGGTCGTTGCCGATGAGCCGAATGCGGCGGGTTGGCTATTGCCGGAGGGACATAATATACACCGGAGGTATCCGGAGGTGGCGATCTTGATCCCCGATTCGATGGGGCGTGCCTGCGGTGGATTGTGCGCTTCTTGCCAGCGCATGTATGATTTCCAGAGCGAGCGGTTGAATTTCGATTTCGAGGCCCTGAAGCCTAAGGAGAGTTGGGACCGGAAGTTACGTCGTCTGATGCGTTATTTCGAGGAAGACGCCCAGCTACGGGATATCCTGATAACGGGCGGGGATGCCTTGATGAGCCAGAACGCTACCTTGCGTAAGATATTGGAGGCGGTATATAAGATGGCGGTGCGGAAACGGAAGGCGAACGAGAGCCGTCCGGAGGGCGAGAAGTACGCCGAGCTGCAACGGGTACGGCTAGGTTCCCGGTTGCTGGCTTATCTTCCGCTGCGTGTGACCGATGAGTTGGTCGGTATATTGAGGGAGTTCAAGGAGAAGGCTTCCGCTATCGGCGTGAGCCAGTTCTATATACAAACGCATTTCCAGTCTCCACTAGAGGTGACACCGGAGGCGAGGCACGCTATCGAGGCGATCTTGGCGGCGGGCTGGACGATCACGAATCAGTTGGTATATACGGTTTCGGCTTCCCGTAAGGGACATACGGCGAAATTACGGCAGACCTTAAACGCCCTTGGGGTGGTTTGCTATTATACGTTCTCCGTGAAAGGATTCCTGGAGAATTATGCGGTTTACACCCCGAATAGCCGCTCGTTGCAAGAGGCTCGTGAGGAGAAGATCTTCGGGCAGGTGCCGGAGGAGAAACAGGCGGAGTTGTATGATATGATCCGTAACCAACGTCCTTTAGGCAAGCGTTTGGTTCGTTTCCTGAAGGAAAACGGGTTGTTGTTCGCAGGTACGGATCGTAATGTATTGAACTTGCCCGCTATTGGTAAGAGCATGACTTTCCATACGGTAGGCTTAACTTCCGAAGGAAAACGAATCCTCAAGTTCGATCATGACGGGAGCCGTCGGCATAGCCCGATTATCGATCAAATGGGTGAGGTTTATATCGTGGAGAATAAATCCGTGGCCGCTTACCTTAGGCAATTGAAGGAGATGGGCGAGGATGTCAATGAGTACCGTACGATCTGGAATTATTGCGAGGGAGAGACGGAGCCTCGCTTCAGTATTTATGAATACCCGGCTTATCCCTTTAAGGCCACGGACCGAATGACTAATCTTGAATTATGAATTCTATCCTCATATGTTTGCCTTGGTTTCGTATATTTTGCTTAATTTTGTTTCACTGAATTTAGAAGGATATGATACAGAACGAAAGAGAAATCAGGCATGAGCTTGTGTTACAGGCCGCACGCCGTATGATGACAGCCGCTCGCACGGCTCCTAAAGGCAAGGGTATTGATATCATAGAGATAGCGATGGTGACGGATGGGGATATCTTGCGCTTGTCCGATGAGATGATCCAGATAGCGGCCGAGACCGGATTCAAGTTCCTGCTCCGTGACGCCGAGAATATAAAGAGTGCCGACGCCGTGGTGATTATCGGTACCTCCCAGAAAGTACAAGGCTTGAACTGCGCCCATTGCGGTTTCGATACCTGCGTGGAAAAGCCGGACTTGGTTCCGTGCGCTATTAATTCCGTCGATCTGGGTATCGCTATCGGCTCGGCTTGCGCTACGGCGGCGGACCTGCGTGTGGATACTCGTGTCATGTTCAGCGCCGGCTTGGCGGCCCAACGACTGGGGCTGTTGGGAGACTGTAAATGCGTGATGGCGATACCGGTCAGCGCCTCGTCGAAGAACCCGTTTTTTGATCGTAAACCGAAAGAAGAACCGAAAAACTAGAAACAAATGAGTGACTCTATTCTAAAATTCGCGAATAAGCTGGAGATACGTTATTCCTTTAATAATAAATCCAATTATATGGATGCCATGACCAAGCACCGGTGTGAGAAGGAGATTCTTACGCTGATACGTTCCTTGGCGGATATGCTGGACGTGAAGCTGACGGTTTACAACGAGCCTTACGATAAGGAGGGTGGTTTCCGTGAGAAGCTGGGCGTGGCTGGGGAGAGTAGCCGCTCTATCTCTATCGTGTTGAACTTGGTGATGCAGATATTGACCCGTCCTTCCTTATCGGTAGGTGGACAACCGCTGATGGATCGTACGCCGGCGGACGAGGAGGAGATGCAGCGTGAGCTGTCCAAGTTACGCCGTGAACTACGGCTGAAGACTCCGGGGGCTACGCCTTCACACCGCTTGATCGACCTGTTGAACGCCTCGCCCCGTTTCTGTAAGTGTAAGTCTAATTTCTACGAGGCTTTGAAAGGGTATCCGAAGGTGACGAAAATCTCGGTACGTGAGTTGAACGAGAAGGATCGCAACCGTTCCGGTTCGCTGGAGGTGAAACGGGATCAGTTCGATTATTTTATCTTGCGTAGCGACGATCTGCCTACGGTCAAGGATAATAAGGCCACGATAGAGATCATCTCGCCGGTACTGAAAGACAGTAAGTATCGGTGGAAAGGTATCTACAACAAGGGAGGCGAGACGATCGATTTCTATATGCAAGATGAGGATTTCAAGAAACAGATGTTCGAGGACAAGATCTCGTTCACGAGCGGTATGTGCATCGATTGCGTCTTGGAGATCGCCCGCCGTCTGTCGGAGCTAGGAGAGGTGGTCAACGTGAGCTATACCGTGACTACGGTGATACGTACCCGTTTCGATAAGATGGAGATCGTCACCCCTCAAGGCAAGCGGCATCTTCGTAAACTGGAAGCCGCGAAGAAACAGCTTACGCTGGATTTGTTCGGCTAATCCGACAGCGGTATTCCCATCGCTCCCAAACACTACCGTGTTCCCACCTGAACACAGTAGTATTCATCAGCGAACACAATAGTATTCAATCCCGGACATAATAGTCTTTTTGCTTTGAATACTATTGTGTTTTCACATAGAGGATCTGTACGTCTTATTTATTCTTCTCCAAGCTTATCTTGTAATAGTGTGGGATTATTATGGGAACATTTCCAGTGTACGTGCGGCATCAAACAGGGCCTTCTTTATATTGTCGGCAGTTTGGGGACTATGCTTTACCGAACGGTAATATTTGCAGATGTCAAATAAATCTTGCTTGGCATTTTTCTGCCATTTTATTTTTACCATGCTTCGGCTTCTTTTACTAGGTCGTCGTGACTTTGTCCTAGGCCTTGGCGGGCATCTTGTACACCTTGGCGTACACGTTGTGTCAATTCGTCAACGTCATATTTACAAGGGCTGTCCCGTTCGACTTTATTTCGCAGCTGGCACAGATATTTTTTCAGCTGTGTCATCGCCTCTTCGTTATCTAGCAGGAAATTAAGATTCTCGAAGATGTCTGCCCTTAATTCCATAGTTGTCATACGGATCCTCCTTATTCTTTAAATGAGTACTGTGAGCAAAGATAATGTTTATCCATTTAATTTACCGTATATTTCCTCGGATAATTGAATAAGATCGCCAATAAGGCGCCTGCTCCCAATAGATACGGGTAGTAAAGATATTGCATGATCTCGATAGGGGAGACATGCCCGAGTCCGGCGGCCATCAACATCTGGGCGCCGTAGGGGATGATTCCCTGTACGAAGCAAGAGAAGATATCCAATAGGCTGGCGCTGCGGCGGGGATCTATCTTGAACCGGTCCGCTATATCCTTGGCGATCGGGCCGGCCATGATGAGGGCGATCGTATTGTTGGCCGTGCAAAGGTTGGCGAAGCTCACCAAGGCCGCTATGCTCATCTCGGCCCCCTTGGAGGAATGGATGCGGGAGGTAAGCTTGCGGATGATCCAGTCGATACCCCCGTTATAACGGATCATCTCCAACATGCCTCCTGCCAGAAGCGTCACGATAATCAGCTCGCCCATATTCGTGATACCTAGTCCCATGGAGGCGTTCCAGCCCCAGATATCGAAGCTACCGGTCCACAGACCTACTATACCGGACAGGACGATCCCGATGAATAGCACCAACATGACATTGATCCCGCAAACGGCGGTTACCAATACCACCAGATAAGGGATCACCTTGACCCATTCGATCGGGGCCGGGGCGTAAGCGTTCTCCACGCCGCTTCCCACCAGCACGTATATCAATCCGGTCAGGATCGCTATCGGGAGGGCGATACGGATATTCACCTTGAACTTATCGGACATCTGGCAACCCTGCGTGCGGGTAGCTACGATAGTCGTATCGGATATGAACGACAGGTTATCGCCGAACATGGCGCCGCTCACCACGACACCTAGCATAAGGGCGTCCGGCATCCCCGTCTTGTCCGCTATACCGACGGCTACCGGGGCCAAGGCCACGATCGTGCCCACCGACGTACCTACCGAGATGGATATGAAGCAAGCGGCTAGGAAGATTCCGGCCGCCAACAGGTTACCGGGCAGGATGGACATCGCCAGATTCACGGTAGCGTCTACGGCACCCATCGCCTTGGCGGTCTGCGCGAAGGCCCCGGCGAGGATGAAGATCAATACCATCAGCATGATATTGCTGTTGGCCGCCCCCCGGCAGAACTGCTCGATACGGTTGCTTAATTTGCCTCCCTTGGAGATCGCTATCGCTACGATCGAGGAGATGACGAAGGCTACCGTTATCGGCATCTTATAGAAATCTCCCGCCACGATAGATACCACCAAATAAGTCAATAAGAATACCACCAGCGGTGTCAACGCCCAAGCGTTCGGTCTGCGTTCCAACTCCCCCATTTTTTCTTATCTCTCTTAAATTAACTGTCAACTGTCAATTCTCTACGTCCCTTCTCTTAGAAGGAGAACCGCAGCGCTATACGCACGCCCCCCTTCTTGATATTCGGTTGGTCCAGATACGTCAACCGGCGGTAATAATCGATCCGTAATATCTTGAAGATGTTCTCCAGACCTACGCTGGCCTCCAGGTAAGGCGTACGGCCCATCGGCGAGGTTCCCTCGGGGAAGCGGTATAGTCCCGTCGGGTCCAAGGCAGGGTTGTTCTTATCAGTCAGTCCTCCGTAGAAACCGCTGAACGATATCACCTCACGCAAACGTAGCCACTTCACGCCGGGAATACGGTTTAAGATCCATCCCTTCATATAATACGTGAAGTAGAACGAAACATACTGGTCGCTTACGAACTCCAGCGCACGCATCATGTTGAAGGCTTGCGGCTGGATCGTGATGGACTGGTTGGTATTCGGCATGATGAGCAAGGGGAAAGGAACCTTGTCCCATACCTTGCCCGCCGTCACCAAGGCGTCGATATGTCCGAAGGAAGAGAGCCAGATCCGTTTCTCGGCGCTGATCTCCGTATGGTTGTAGTTGAAGTCGCCCCCCAACACGTTCTTCAATCCCATTTGATGGGATAGCTTGAATACGGGAGCGTCTTTCGAGAGGTTGAAAAGAGAGTTCTTACCCTCTCGTCCGTTATAGGCACGCTCGCCCGGGGCGAAACGAAGCTGGGCCCCTAGCTCCGTGTTGGTGAAACTCTTTAGGTTCGTCAATGTCCCGTCGGCGTTGTAACGGTCGTAGCGGAGCGTTCCGGCCGCCTCGTTGTTCTCGTTCCGTGCCCAAGTGGTAAGGGTCAGGCCATTCAGCCATTCCTTCTGGTACTGGAGCATGGTCTTGCGGATGTATTGCATCATGGTGACGGGCTCGCCTACCTTCCATGCCACGAACATATTATCCTTGCTGGTGAAGAGGAAGTCCTGACCGGGCGTATATACGTCGTACTCTTGGATCGCGGAGATGTTGTTCACCGGGCTTTCTCCCTCGTGATATTTCTTCTTGTTCACGCTATACGTCAGCTTGGCGTTATACTTTAGCTTACGGTCGTTTACGCCATAGGCCAGATAACCGCTACCGAACCAGTGCGGGTTGAGGTTTGCCGTCGTCATACCTCCCACACGCATGCGGAAGCCCTCCAGATGGTTGGCGCTGAAAGTGGTGTTCATCGGTCCGAAATCGAACTTGCTCTTATCCTTGTCCGCCGTGGTCGGGATATAACCGGTGATCAATATCTCGGCGGTCTTGATGATCACGTTGAAAGCCGGTACCTTGCGGAGTTGCGCCAGCAAGTCGTCCAAGGCGCTCTCTTTCTCTTTCAAGGGGACATGGCGGTTGTGTATCCAGAAGGTGTCGGTCTGGGCGGTGGCTTCGGGCAACTCATGGATCGGGCCGAGAAGACCGAAGATCGAGTCGGCGTTCTGCACGTCGAACTGATACTTATCGAAATTCCTTAGCTGGTGGGCATAGAGCTGTTGCGCCCCTTTTACGATATAGAAATTAACGTAGGTATTCTCGTTGGCGAGCACCCAAGTGCTATCCGGCATCCGCTTGAACTCTTGCTCGATCCGGAGCTTGTCCACCCAGTTGAGGTTGATGTTCGCCGGGGTGTTCAAGAGGAATTTCTTGACGGCGTAATTACCGTCCAGCGTGATGTACAAGCGGCCCGTGAAGCCGTAACTCTGGCTGTTTACGGGCACGAAGGCGAGATCCACACATTTATCTCCGGCAACGTCCACCGTATCCATGATATAATATTTGTAATAGGAGACGGCCAGCGTGGAAGATAATGGGCTCACGAAACGGTTCAACAAGATATTGATATTGTTGTCGAAGATATTGACGCCCTTGAATATCTCCTCAAGGTTGGCGGTGATGGCGCCTCCATCGTCCAAGGTCTTGTCGATACCCTGCTGGCGCTTGGCCTTGGTGATCGTCTTCTCCGCCTTGGGATGTTTGCGGTAGTATTGGTCGGAGATCGTCTCACGGACGGAGATCGTCAGGATCGGTTTCCCGTTGAACTCCGAGGTATCCAGATAGTTCTTGATGAACTTGAATTTCTTCAGGAACTTATTCTTCTCTAGATTGGGGTTGAAGTCGTCCAGCGACATGCTGAGCTTCTCGTACACCTCGCTTTGGTACTCGTCCTTCGCCTCGATGCGGTTGTCGTTCTTATGCTCTATGACTTTCTTGATCAGTTCCACGGCGGGGTTGTCCTTGCGGGAATATTTCTCACGTTTAGGCTTGACGACTACCTCGGCAATCTCGAACGAGGTAGGCCGGAGGAGCACGTTGAGGGCGTTGTTCTTTTGCCCCGCCTTTAGGTTTACGACCTTATTGTCATATCCAAGCGAGGATACGACCAGCCGGGTAAGCCCTTTGTCATTCTGGAGGCTGAAAGCCCCGTCATCGTCGGTCATCGCCCCGATCGTCGAGTTCTCGAACATGACGGATACGTAGGATAGGGGTTCCCCGCTTACGGAGTCTCTCACGATTCCGGATGCGGAAGTTATGCTCTGGGCGTATAGGACGGAAATGCCGGTCACGAATTGTAACAGGACTAGCAAAGTGATATAGCGAATAGATCTTATCATGTAAATGTCTCGTTATTCCTTCACGGATAATACTGTTGGCAAAGGTATGTTTTTTTCGTGGGAGGGAGGGGGGAGAGGCTATTAATAATCATTAATCACCGGGTTTCCCACCGCTCGATGGGAAACCCGGCGGTAGAAAACGCGAGCTTCATTATTTAACGAAAAAGATCTTCATTATTTTATATCTCTGATGGCGAGTCGCTGTCGGTAGCGGGCTTGTCGCCTTCTTGTTTCTTGGCGGCTGCGGCCCTCGCCTGCGCTATGCGTTGGTTGTAGAGGGCGTTCATCTCGTCGACCAGCGCGTTGAGGCGGCTGATGAAGGCGGCGGTCTCTTGAGTGGGCTTCACCACGCTTTGCGCAAAGGCGTAGGTGGACATCTCGTCGTATTCCTCGTCCATGCGTAGGCGGATTTTCTTGGCGCTCTCTAGGGGGTCGTCCGCCTTGGCGTTGGCGCGTTGCTCGGTGAGCGTGGCGTATTGCTTGTTCTTTTCTTTCAGCGCTGCTACTACTTCGGTGAGGTTGATCGCCGCCAGCGCCTCGGGCATCCCGGCCTTGTCGAGGTCTACTAGCAAGCCCTCGATGGCGGCCGTCTCCTGCAAGTTGGCGAGGCGTGCGGCTCCGATGTAGGGCTTCACGGGAAGGTATAGCTTCTCGGCCGCCGTGCGTTGCGCCGCCAGCGGGCTTTTCGTCATTTGGGTAATAGTGGAAGTAATGAAGATCAAGAGATCATCCCTCTCCTTGTCGAGGGCGGACATCTGCGCGGTCTCCTCGCTGGCCGAGGATTGGTTCACGGCGTCGGTCAACAGGGCGAAATCGGTGGCGAAGGCCGTACGAAGTTCTTGGGGGATGCCCAGCGGGTCGTTCGGGTCGAAGCTGATCTCGTCGGGAGATTCCGAGTCGCCTCCGCCACCTGCGAGCAGGTTCCCGTAGCGGGCCATGAAGGTTCGGTACTCGGCGTTGTTCAATTTCGTGATGTTAATGTCTTTTACTTTTGTAATCTTTTCCATTTTCTTGTTGATTTAGATCCATGATCAGGTTTAATACTGGCTAAAGGTAAGACAAATCGGTGGATATAGCTCTGGAAACTACCGTATTTTTCGCGGATTCGACCTCGCGGCAGGTGAAAAGTCGAATCTTGGGAAAATACGGGGCTTACATCGGGCGCGAAACGGAATCTTGGGGAAATGCGAGACCTCGCGGCGGGTGCACGGTCGAATCTTGGAAAAATACGGGGGGTACATCGGGTGCGCGGTCGAATCTTGGGGAAATGCGGCACCTCGCGGCAGGTGCGCGGTGGAATCTTTAGAAAATACGAGGCCCAACCTTGGTGGCCGGGCCTCGCGATAAATAGGGAGCCTTACCCGGGGGCGCATGGAGTAGGCGAGCACGCCGCGTCTCTACAACGCCTCCTTGTTCCACTTGTTCAGCGGGTTCTTCCCCTCGGGGGTATAGAGCTGGGCGATACGGGCGGCGTAGGCTTTCTCTACCTTGCCCCGGACGATCTTCATGGTGCTGTTTACCATGCCGTTTTGCTCGGTGAAAGGCTCGGGGAGGATGGCGAAGGTGGTCGGCAACCAACGGTCCGGGAACATACTAGACAGGTCGCCTCCCTTGCGGAAACGGTCGATCTGGCGCTGGATGATACGGATGGCCTCTTCCCGGCCTTGATCGCTCGTGAGGTCCAGATTCTGGTGGGCCAGATGCTTCCTCAACCGTTCTTTGTTAGGGACCAACAGGGCGGTCGTGTACGGACTCTGGTTATTGTACAGGATCAGCTGGTCGATGCAAGAGGAATGCTCTACCAAGGCTTCCTCTATACCCTCCGGACTGTATTTCTCCCCGTCGCTTCCGATCAGCAGGCTCTTGAAACGCCCCAACACATAAAGAAGCCCGTCACGCATATATCCCATATCCCCGGTGTACAGCCAACCCTCCTTTACGGTATCGGCCGTCGATGCCGGGTTCTTCCAGTAGCCGGCCATCACGTTCTCTCCCCGGATGACGATCTCGCCTTTCTCCCCCGGAGGAAGTACGTTGCCGTCCATGTCGCAGATCTTTAGGTCGAGGGGCCGCACCAATACGCCGCTACTGCCGAAGGTATGGCGGCGGGGGCCGTTGGTCGAGATGATCGGTGTCGCCTCGCTCAGCCCGTATCCTTGGTACATCGGGATTCCCAAGGCGTAATAGAACTTCTGCAAGTCCTTATCCAGCAAGGCGCCCCCTCCGATAAAGAACTTCAGTTCGCCCCCGAAGTTCTCACGGACTTTTGCGAACAATAGCTTGTCGAACAAACGGACCAGTGGCTTCAAGAGGACGCGGAAGCCTTTTCCTTCCTCCTCGTCGCTATCCCCGTTATAGATATAACCGATCCGTAAGGCTAGGTTGAAAAGGCGGGCGGCGTTCTTGCCTCGCGCCCGGATACCCTGCTCGATATTCTTCTTGAAGTTCTTCGCCAAGGCGGGGACGCTCAGTATCAGGTACGGCTTGAACTCCTTTATATTGATAGGGATATTCTTCAAGGTCTCCATACCGGTACGCCCTACCTGCACGGTAGCTACCGAGGCTCCCTTCGACATGAAGATGTAGAATCCTACCACGTGGGCGAAGCAATGGTCCAGCGGGAGTATCACCAACGTACGCCACGTATCGTCTATATCCACGCAAGTGAGCGCTTGCTCCACGTTCGCCGTATAGTTGCGGTGGGTGAGGATCACGCCTTTCGGATCGGCGGTCGTGCCGGAGGTATAGGTGATGGTGGCGTAATCATCGTTGCCCAGCGATTGCCCGATCGCCAAGAACTCCTCTAGCGGATGAATACCCAGATAGACCTTCCCCATCCGGCGTATCTCGGACAGCGGCATCTCACGGTCTTGGTATTCCGCTTGCTCGTCGAGTACGATGATCTTCCGTACGGCGGGGAGCTTATCCTTGATCGCCCGGATTTTCTTGAGTTGCTGGCCCGATACCATGATATATTTCACGTCGGCGTGGACGAGACGGAACAGGAGGTCGTTCGCCTCCTCCAGCTTGATCGATAGGGGCACGTTCGTCGCCCCGGCGTAGAACATGGCCAGCTCGCCGATGATCCACGCGTTGCGCCCTTCGCTCAGTAAAGCCATATTATCCCCCTTTCGCACACCCAGCGATATGAGGCCGGCGCCTTCCTCATAGACGAGGTCGCGAACCTCGGCGTAAGTGGTTGGCTCGAATCGCTTGCCCGTCTTCTCCCATAAAAAAGGATTACTCGGGAATCGCTTGGCTGAACTCTCAAAAAGGTCTATAATCGTTTTCTTTTCCATATCTTTTCGTGTTTGTAAGAGGATGTGTCAAAAGTTGGTTGAGTTTATTTTTTCCATCTCTTGCAGGTAGCCGCATGCCGCTTCCACCGTAGGGACGTTCTTGATCACGATACTTCGCTTGCCATTCTGCTCCCGGAGGTTGCATTCACGGGGATGCTTTTGGATGAAGCCCAGCAGCTTGCCGAACGCCTCGCTTTGGTAATACGGGCTGTCCGGGTTATTCACCAAGAAGAGGCTCATCTGCCCTTTCTTCAGGATCACCTTCTCCATACCCAGTTTCTTGGCCATGCGACGGAGGCGCACGATCCGGATCAACTCCTTGCCCTCCTTCGGTATCTTGCCGAAGCGGTCTTTCAGGCGCTCCGTAAAGGCGAGGATGTCACGTTCCTCCTCCATATTATCCAACTCCCGGTATAGGGAAATACGTTCCGAGTCGTTGGGGATGTAGGTGGGAGGGAACATCAATTCCAGATCGCTCTCGATATAGGTCTCCCGGACGTACTCGCTACCCGTATCCCGATGCCCTTCGGTGTTATCGGCGTAAAGATCGGCGAATTCCTCGCTTTTCAACTCGTCTACCGCCTCCTCCAAGATCTTCTGGTACGTCTCGTAACCCAGATCCGCTATGAAACCGCTTTGCTCGGCCCCCAACATATTGCCGGCCCCCCGGATATCGAGGTCTTGCATGGCGATATGGATACCGCTACCCAGCTCGGAGAAGTTCTCGATCGCTTGCAACCTGCGCCGTGCCTCCTGCGTCAGCGAGGTGAGGGGCGGGGAAAGGAGGTAGCAGAAGGCTTTCCGGTTGCTTCGTCCTACCCGTCCGCGTAGCTGATGGAGCTCGCTAAGCCCGAATTGCTGGGCGTTGTTGATGATGATCGTATTGGCGTTAGGCACGTCGATGCCGCTCTCCACGATACTGGTGGCTATCAATACGTCATACTCATAATTCACGAAATCGAGGATGATCTTCTCCAGCTTCTCCGGCTCCATCTGCCCGTGCCCCACGGCTACCCGTGCGTCGGGGACTTCCCGCCGTACCAAGGCTTCCATCTCGTAAATGTTCTGGATACGGTTGTTGATGAAGAACACCTGCCCGTTCCGGCTCATCTCGAAATTGATCGCTTCCCGGATGATATCGGGATTGAAACGCTCCACCTCCGTCTGCACGGGATAACGGTTGGGCGGTGGCGTGGTGATGCTGGAAAGATCCCGGGCCCCCATCAAGGAGAACTGTAGGGTACGGGGGATCGGGGTGGCCGTCATTGTCAAGGTGTCCACGTTCACCTTCAGCTGCCGAAGCTTCTCCTTGACGGATACCCCGAACTTCTGCTCCTCGTCGATGATAAGCAAGCCCAGATCCTTGAAACGTACATCCTTGCCGACGATCCGGTGGGTGCCGATCAAGATATTCACCTCGCCCTCTTTCAGCTCTTTCAAGGTAGCCTTGATTTGCGCGGCCGTACGGGCCCGGCTGATATAATCGATCTTGCAAGGGAAATCCTTCAAGCGCTCACAAAACGTCTGGTAATGCTGGAAAGCCAGTACGGTGGTGGGTACCAACACGGCCACCTGCTTATTGTCCGATACCGCCTTGAATGCCGCGCGGATAGCCACCTCGGTCTTTCCGAAACCAACGTCTCCACAAATCAACCGATCCATCGGACGGGTACTTTCCATATCCGCCTTGACCTCGGCGGTAGCCTTCATCTGGTCCGGCGTGTCCTCATAGATGAAGCTGGCTTCCAGCTCATGCTGCATGAAGCTGTCCGGCGTGTAGGCGAAACCCGTCTCTTGCTTGCGTTTGGAATAGAGGAGGATCAAGTCCCGGGCGATATCCTTCACCTTCGCCTTGGTACGTTCCTTCATCTTTTCCCAAGCGCCTGTGCCGAGCTTACTCAACTTAGGCGGCTCGCCGCTCTCTTTCCCCTTGTATTTCGATAATTTATGCAGGGAATGGATGCTGACGAATATAATATCGTTATTCTGATAAATCAATTTGATGGCCTCTTGCATCTTACCGTTCACCTCGGTGCGTACCAAGCCTCCGAACTGTCCTACGCCATGGTCGATATGTACGATATAATCCCCTTGCGAGAACTGGTTCAGCTCCTTGAGCGAAAGGGTAATCTTTCCGCTTCGTGCCTTATCGCTCTTCAAGTTGAACTTGTGGAAGCGGTCGAACAATTGATGGTCGGTGAAAAAGCAGATGCGTAGCGTATCGTCGGCGAATCCCTCGTGTATCGTGCGGTTTACGGCGGTGAAAGGGATATTGTCGCCCCTATCCTCGAAAATCATCCGGATACGGTTGGCTTGTTTCTCTTGATCGCTCAATATATATAATGTATAGCCCTCGTCGAGGTATTTATGGAACGACTCGCTCACCCGGTCGAAATTCTTATGATAGATCGGCTGCGTTTGCGTAGAGAAATGGATGGTAGCGTCCGCCGTTCCCATCGGCCGTGCCCCGAAATGAATGCGACGGAAATCCAAGACCTCCCGTAGGAAGTCCTCGCCCCGGACTAATTTCTTCCGCATCTGGTCGATATCGGCGAAGGATTCCTCGTCGGCTACCACCGGATCGTCGTTCCATACGCTTCCGATGCGCTCCTTGCACCATGCGAGATCTCTCGCCGCTATGCAGGTGTTCCGGGGAAGGGAGCCTAGCAAGGAAGTACTATCCTTGGCGTTCTTGCTCATCTCCGGTACGATATAGATGCTGTCCAGTTTCTCCTTGCTGAGTTGCGTCTCCACGTCGAACGTACGGATGGTCTCCACCTCGTCGCCGAAAAAGTCGATACGGTAGGGAAACTCGTTGGAGAAAGAGAAAACGTCGAGGATACTGCCACGGAGGGCGTACTGCCCCGGCTCATATACATAATCGACCTGCTCGAAGCCATACTCGTCCAGCACGTCGGAGACAAACATATTATCCAGCTTCTCGCCCACGCTGATCTTTAAGGTATTCTCCTTCAATACCTCCCGGGCCACGACTCGTTCCGCCAAGGCGTCCGGATACGTGACGATCACGAAAGAGGCGTCCGGGTCTTGCAACCGGCTGAGTACCTCGGTGCGCAGGATCTCGTTCGCCGGATCGACATGCCCGTACTTGATGGCCCTCCGGTAAGCGGATGGGAAGAAGTATACCTCATTGCTGGCGGTAAGTTGCATCAAGTCGTGATAGAAATAGCCGGCTTCCTCTTGGTCGTTCAACACGCACACATAACTTCCCCTTCCTTTCGTAAAAAGAGAGGCGATCGTCATTGCCGGACCCGAGCCATTCAGTCCCTTTAGGAATATATTGCGGGACGTATCGTTTTTCAGTAAGGTGTCCAGCGCCGTCACTTGCGGGTGAGCGGCATATAGTTTCAATAATTCTTGTACTTCCAAAGCGAAATCTTGTTTCCGCAAAGGTAACCTTTTTGCTTAAGTTTTTATAGGTGTTCGTCCGGTTTCTTTCTTTATCAAGTAACTAATCCTTGATAAAGACGACTATTGATATTGGTAAATCCGTAAATGTGGTAAGAGAATCTGTAAATTTGCTAAGTGGCTATAGAACGGACTCATCTATCTTTGCCATCCTCTGCGCAAGAAATTTTCTGATAGACGGAGGCGCAACGGCTTCATTCTTTTACGGCTCTCTAAAACCACAGCGATAATTCGAGTAGGGGATTTTGGGGGAAATGCTTTTGGGCCCCCTGAAAAAGGGAGACTTATCGTATATTTTTATGTATGTTCTAGTTCCTTGCCGTATGATTCTGTAAAAAGTCGTACGTGTTTTTCGAAAATGATAATCGTCTTTTTAAAATGTTAGTATCCAATTATTTATGTATTCATGTCATTTGCATACTTATTGTATGGAATAGTTTAATAAATTTCCTCTATCTTGATATAAAAATTATCTGTTTGACAGCTACTTATACTTGCCGTATCTTTGTGGTACAAGAAAAGCAAAAAGTATAACAAATTAAAAAGTAGCAATTATGAGAACATTAGATTATATCCACTTAGACGCATCAGCGGTAAGTAACGTAGTAGCAAGCTTGAAACAATTATTGGCGGACTACCAAGTATTCTATACGAACCTTCGTGGTTTCCACTGGAATATCAAGGGACACGGTTTCTTCGTTCTTCATGGTAAATTCGAGGATATGTACAACAACGCTGCCGAGAAGGTTGACGAGTTGGCGGAACGTATCCTGATGTTGGGAGGCGAGCCGGAGAACAAGTTCAGCGAGTACCTGAAAGTAGCCCGTGTAAAAGAGGTATCAGGCGTATCCTGTGGTGACGAGGCGTTAAAGAATATTCTTGATACGTATGGTCATTTGATCGATGAGGAACGTAAACTTCTTTCCTTGGCATCCGGGGCGGGAGATGAGGCTACGGTCGCTTTGATGAGCGATTATCTGAAAGAACAAGAGAAGTTGGTTTGGATGTTAGTAGCATATTCAACTTGCGATTGCAAGAAGTAAAAAAGGTGATTCATTGCGTTTGGAGAAGGTCGGAAGTGATTCCGGCCTTTTTCTGTTGGTGCCAATAGGAGTTTTTTATTGTTTCATGTCTTATTCATATATGTCGTTCGATTATTTTATCAAAATAAAAAGTATATGAAAAGAGTTGTATTATTTGCGATGGTGTTAATGTTGGGTGTAATATCGGTACAAGCCCAGTGGTCGGTAGTTCCGGAAGCGGGTATGACAGTGATGAAGGCGGGTCCAATGGTTGATTGGAAACCGAGTTGGAAGATTGGGGTAGGAGTGGAATATCAGTTGAAGCCGGAATTTCTCTCTCTGAAGTCAGGTTTGTATTATACGCAAAGGGGATATAGTAATGACAAATTTCCCGGATATGGATATGGGTGTTATTGGTGGGCAGTGCCGGGACCTACTTATGATCCGTATGGATATGCGTATGATTACTCAAATAAGGTGACACGAAATTTCTTGCAATTACCGATTATGGCTAATTTCTCATTCAAATTAGCTGAGGATATTCGTTTGAATGTTGGAGTAGGCCCTTATATAGCCGTAAGCGTATTGGATAAAGGAATGTTCGGGGGATGGTCTGTCGCTTCGGAAGAATCCGCTAAGTTTTATACCCATGATCCCTGTGAAGGGCTTCGTGCTTTTGATTGGGGTATAAGTGCCACTGTAGGTGTGGAAATAAAACAATGCTTTATCAATTTTGGCTATGATGTATCGTTAGGTAAAGAGTATAAGGGAGGATCGATCGAGGCGAATTACCATACTTTGGCTCTTACCGCAGGATATAAGTTTAAATTGGGTAAATAGAAACCCAAGTTCTATCGCAAGTCTTCCTGCTGATCGTTTAAATATAGATTCTATCTATATGCGTATAGGAATTATCTGTTTGACAGTTGTTTATATTTGCCGTACCTTTGCAATATAAGAAAAACGAAAAGTATAACAATTAAAAAATAGCAGTATGAAAACATTAGATTATCTTCATTTAGATGCGTCAGCGGTAAGTAACGTAGTAGCAAGCTTGAAACAATTATTGGCGGATTACCAAGTATTCTATACGAACCTTCGTGGTTTCCACTGGAATATTAAGGGACACGGTTTCTTCGTTCTTCATGGTAAATTCGAGGATATGTACAACAACGCTGCCGAGAAGGTTGACGAGTTGGCGGAACGTATCCTGATGTTGGGAGGCGAGCCGGAGAACAAGTTCAGCGAGTATTTGAAAGTAGCCCGTGTAAAAGAGATATCAGGCGTATCTTGCGGTGATGAGGCGTTAAAGAATATTCTTGATACATACGGTCATCTGATCGGTGAGGAGCGTAAACTTCTTTCCTTGGCATCGGAGGCGGGCGATGAGGCTACGGTAGCGTTGATGAGTGACTATCTGAAAGAACAGGAGAAGTTGGTTTGGATGTTAGTAGCCTACTCAACTTGCGATTGCAAGAAATAAAAATAGTAGATTCATTGCGTTTGAAGAAGGCCGGAAGAGATTCCGGCTTTTTTGTTCTATGATATTTATGCTCTGCAACATACTTAACACCTTTTTACATATTTCGTATCTTGTTTAAATTCATCACTGCTATATTTGATTCAAATCTGAAACGCAATTTCAAATATGGAAAACACGCTGCCAAATATGGAAAAAGTGGATGAGAACTATAAAGTGCCTAATTTAGAGAAGGGCATTGCGGTTCTTGAGTACCTTTCCTTGCGGTCGGCGGGGGAAACATTGCAAGATATTAAGTCGGCGCTCGATATATCTCAGACTACGGCTTACCGTATTTTGAATACATTGGTGCGGCTGGAATATCTTAATTTTAGTGAAGACACGAAACGCTATAAACTTTCCCGAAAATTATTGACTCTTGGTTTCAGATCCTTGAATGAACACAATCTTTTAGAGACTGTCTTGCCACATTTGCGTGATTTACGTGATCAAGTGAAAGAGACCGCTTGCTTTGGTGTCTTGGGAGATGAGAAAGGGATTTTTATCGAACAAGCGCAAGGACATCATACGTTTCGTTTCGTCCTGTCGCCGGGAAAGCCGTTTGAGTTGCATTGTTCGGCTCCCGGAAAGGCGATTATGGCTTATTTGCCGAAGACGGTGCGAGATCGCTACCTGTCCTACATGACGTTTACACGGTATAATTCCCGGACGATCACTTCTCGTGAGGCCTATTTGGAGGAATTAGAGAGGGTTGGCAAACTGGGGTATGCCATGGATAATGAAGAGGAGCTGAGCGGCGTGATCTGCGTAGGCGCCCCGATCTTTAATTATACGGGATATCCTTGTGGAGCGATTTGGATCTCCGGCCCGAAAGACCGCTTATCGAAAGAGGTGGTGAAAAATACGGTGAAGGCGATCAAGGAGGTTGCCGGGGTGATCTCGAACGAACTAGGATTTAGAAAATAAGGAATACAAAATATACCATGAACACACGAAAATACTTGATAAAAAACTCATTGGTGGCTTGTCTTGTCGGCTGTTGCGTTTCTCTCGCTTCAGCCGGCAACCCACCTTTCTTTACTACGGATGCCGTATTGAACGCGAAGGGGGAGCTATTAATGACACAGAAAGGAACGAGACATCTGGATATCTTTTCAGCGGACGGTAAGAGCTTGCTTCATTCGTTTCCGTTTGATGAGATCCCGACCGGATTGCTTCCGGATGGGGATAAGGTGTATGTGACGACCTTCGAGAACACCGGCCGCCTACAAGTTCTTTCCTTGGAATCGGGTAGGGTGGAAGCGGCCATACCGACGGGATCGGGAGCCTGCCATCCGATGTTCGGGCCGGATAAGAAACATATATATGTATGTAATCAGTTCGATAATTCGGTGGTCGAGGTAGATCCGGTGATGCGTAAGGTAGTCCGGAGCGTGAAAGTGTTGCGTGAGCCTAAATCGGCGGTATTCAGCAAGGATGGCAAGTATATGTTTGTTACGAATTTCCTGCCCGCACAACGGGCGGACGTGGATGTGGTGGCCGCTTGCGTATCGGTAATCGAGATGGATGGGTTTACGAAAGTGAAAGATATCCAATTGGCGAATGGTAGCAATGCCTTACGAGGGATGTGCATCACGCCGGACGGGAAATATATATACGTGTCTCATAACTTGGGACGATTCACGGTGCCTACTTCCCAGCTTCAACAAGGTTGGATGAACACGAGTGCTTTCAGCGTGATCGATGTGGCGAAGCAGGAATTCGTTGGGGCGGTATTGGTGGACGAGCCGGATCGTGGCGCTGCCGGTATCTGGAGTATCGCTTGCGATGACAAGCATATCTTTATCACGCATAGCGGTACGCATGAGGTAAGCGTGATCGATCATCCGGCGATGTTGGCGAAGTTTGAGTCTTATAAGGATAAGAGCCGTCTGGATTACGACTTGAATTTCTTGTATGGACTTCGTGAGCGAGTTCCCTTACAAGGAAACGGTCCTCGAAATTTTATATTTTCGGGAGATAAGTTGATAATCCCTACTTATTTCGCCGATATTTTGAATATCGTCGATATAAATACATTGGAGGTAACGGCTACCGACATGAATCCGGGTCGTACGGAAACGCCGGAGAACAAGGGCGAGAAATATTTTAACGATGCGAATCATTGTTATCAAGGCTGGCAGAGTTGTAATGGTTGCCATCCGGGGGATGCCCGTACGGACGGGATGAACTGGGACTTGATGAATGATGGAGTTGGTAACTCGAAGAATTGTAAGAGCATGTTGTATTCGCATGTGACTCCCCCAAGTATGATCTCGGGTGTTCGTGAGAGTGCGGAATATGCGGTACGTGCCGGTTTTAAGTTCATCCAGTTTTTTGAGCCAGAAGAGGAAATGGCGAAATGTGTGGACGCTTATATGAAATCCTTGCGTCCGGTGCCTAGCCCGTATTTAGTAAATGGGGAATTATCGGATAAGGCGAAAGAGGGAAGAAAGGTGTTTGAGAAACTGAAATGTGGCGAGTGTCATAGCGGTCCTTATTATACGGATATGAAGATGCACCGTATCGGCGAGGATATCGAATTTGAGAAAGGGTGGGACACTCCTACTTTGATTGAGGTTTGGCGTACGGCTCCTTATCTGTTTGATGGGCGTGCGGCTACCATGGAAGAGGTGTTCGAGGTCCATAAGCATGGTATCGATAAAAAGGTCTCCAAGAAAGATATCGAGGCATTAACGGAATATGTAAACTCCCTGTAAAATAAAAGGATATGAATTATTGTGAGAAAATACATTATACGATATTAAACACTGAGCCGGCTGAGTTCGCGGTTATGGTGGACGATCTATTGTCTCAATTACCTCAAAACGAGGTGATCATGAGACTGGCCTTTTTCGGTACTCCGGGTACGAATGAGGAATACGTGGCACGCCGGGTTTTGCTGCGGGAGAAAATCCGTCGGTATTATGGGGATTGCGAACCGGCTTTGAGCTATGTCTCCCAACCGCCGCTGAACGCTCCTTTGCTGATGGAGGTACATAGCTATGTGCCCGATGCGCAGGATCGGATTACTTTCCGTCATTATCAAGGTGTTCCTTATGTCTTGTTGGAGAATGTCTCGGGACGTTTCCTTTTTGCCGGCGGTTTTCAAGGGGATGTACTCCATTTTGGTATAGAGCCTCAGTCGGTGGAAGCTTTCCGGTTATTGGGGGATGTGCTTCGTCGGGAGGGTTTTCCGTTGAATAGCATTATCCGTCAGTGGAATTATATCGAGCGTATAACAGCTTTCGACGGTCAGGATCAGCATTATCAAGCGTTTAATAACGCTCGGTCTGATTTTTATAGTAAAACGGAATGGACGAATGGTTATCCTGCCGCTACGGGTATCGGGGCGAATCTGGGAGGTATCTTGATTGATGTGGATGCTGCCGTATTTACTACGCCGGACGCTTTCGCTACGCCGATCGATAATAAGTTGCAGGTGGCTGCCCATGCGTATTCGGAACAAGTACTGGAAGTTGCCCGACAAAAGAAGACGACCCCTAAGTTCGAGCGTGCCAAGAGTATGTCTTTTCAGGATCGTAAATTGATTTATATCTCCGGTACAGCCGCTATCCGTGGTGAGGAGAGCTTGAAGGGAGTAGGTCTGGAACGTCAGCTACGGATCACGATGGAAAATATAGCGGAACTGATCGCTGACGCTAAATTGGTTAAGTTACGAGTCTACTTGAAGAATAAATCCGACTACGAGGAGGCTGAGCGTTTGATGAATACCTACGGATTAAATATCCCGATCTCTTATATGTGGGCCGACGTTTGCCGGGATGAGTTATTGATCGAGATCGAGGGAATAGCGATACGTTGAAACAGATAGTACTAACAAATATACACAGAAACAAATGAGAAAAGGTTTGAACATGAAAATGGCGGCTATGGGATTGGCGTTGGCATCTATGGTCGCATGTACGGGAAAGACAACAACAGACGCTACTTGTTGCGCCGCTAACGGGGAGGGTAATTGTCCGGAAGGAACTTGCCGCAAAGAATGCACGAACGCATGTAATACTAACAATCAAAAAAATAAAACAATGGCTTATTCAAAGAAGTACACGAACGCCGATTTTTATAAAGACGGCAAGTTCCAACAAGATGTCGCTATGGAAGCGATGAAAGATATGTTTGCTTTCTACGATGTTCCTTTCACGGAGTTGATGGCGAAAGATATGTGGGTGACAGACTTTGGTTTGGGTGATTTCGAGAATGTAGGTATGGGGGGTATTTTCTGGATCAACGATCCGGAGTATAAGTATTTCGCTCACGCTATCTATTTGTTGCCGGGCCAGATGATTCCGGAACATGCTCACGTAAAGACTGACTTCCCGGCTAAACATGAGTCTTGGATGGTAGAGAAGGGTTGGGTATACAACTTCTCTGAGATTGGTGACGAGACTCCGAACGCACCGGCTATCCCCGCCGGACATGGACCGATCAAGAGCAAGAACTTCGTGGTTCAGAAGGTCGGCGACGTATTACGTCTGAAGAAATTGGAGACATTCCACTTTATGATGGCAGGTCCGGAAGGCGCTATCGTAGATGAGTGGGCATGCTATCACGACAACGCTGGCTTACGTTTCACGAACCAGAAGGCCGCTTTATAAAAACCTCTAGGGTTATGCTTCGTAATTCTAAGGGTTGCCGATCGTGATCCTTAGGGTTTCAATAAACAACCTTCTAAATTTAAATTTAATACATGAATAAATACTATATAATGGTATCACTCTTGTTGTCGACCTCTCTTCTTGTTTCGGCAGGTCCGAAGCAAAAGAAGGTGGATAACTGGATTGACGCCTCAGTAAAACAAAAGTCTGAGCTTCGTGCCTCTTTGGTGAAGGCGAACATGCCGATCATGTCGGCTTGGATCAAGGCGAAGCAGAAGGCTGTCCCGATGTCCGCCGATTTGACGGGTCTGGATCAGTTGGTGCTTGTTACGGCTGCCGGACCGGATGGTACGGATTGGGATTGGGGTACATGGGCGAACGCCCGTTTAATCAAGGCGGACGGTAGTTCGGTTTGGTTGGATGAGTTAGATCCTGATTATTGGGTTTCTGGCTCGGGCAGTATCCGCAAGAATACGGATTTATACGGGAATCCTTTGTTGATCGGCGGTAAGAAATACGATCATAGTGTATTATGCCATGCCAATGGCGTGATGGTGTACAATATCAATAAGGAATATGTACGCTTCGAGGCTGAGGTGGGTTTGGCCGATCAGTCGACGGTAGGTAGTGTATTCTTCCGTATCATGAATGTTTTCCCGAAGGAGGAGGCCGCACGTTTGCTAGCCGCTTATCCGAAGGAATTGGGGGCCTTAAACGCTAATATCGATGGGTTGGAGAACTGGTTGACCGCTAGTGACGCTTCCGCCGAGCGTGATATTGTCTTGAATTTGGCTTCTCGTCTGAAAGACGCTGCGTATGTAAAGAACGCTGTTAAGCAGATCGAGACGGAAAAAGATATTGATACTCAGATCCGTGAGTATTTGAAACTTTATGAGAAAACTCAACGTATCTGTAATTTGCAGAGCGACTTGAGTTGGTTGAATATGGAGGCGATTCGTTTGGCTTTCAACGATATGAAAAAGTTGAAAGGCTTCGACGCCACTAAATATCAACCGGTTCTGGATGAGTTGGAACAGCAGGTAAAGAAAGGTTTCGATGGCATTTATAGTGGTGATGAGGCCGCTTTGGTTAATGCCGAGAAAGCGATCGCGAATAAACGTACGATCTTGCTGGCGAACCCGTTCTTGGATGGTGATAAAGTCTTGGCTGCCCGCTTTAAATTAGGTGTAAACGCTCATAAGGCAATGGCTCCGGATTTGGGTACGCAGGGTAATAACTGGAGTAACCAAGAGTCCGCCCGCCGTATGGGCTTCGACGCCGATATCGTGGAGTTGAGTAATTTACGCGGGGAGGATGTACAGGTACGGTCGATCTATAAACCGGAAAACGGTTCCTCTGTCGCCGACTTGCGGATGCATTGGGATGGCGATCGTGCTATGTTTACCCAGACGATGCCCGATAAGCGTTGGAACGTATTCGAGGTGAAATTGGATGGCTCGGGCTTTAAGCAATTAATACATAACGAGGAACCGGATCTGGAGTTTTATGATGGAACCTACTTACCGGACGGACGTATCATCGCCAACTCGAATATCGGTTATCAAGGCGTGCCTTGTGTAAGCGGTGATGACCCTGTCGGTAATATGGTACTTTATACGCCGGATACGAAGAACTTGCGCCGTCTGACTTTCGATCAAGACGCAAACTGGAACCCGGTAGTGATGAATAACGGTCGTGTGATGTACACTCGTTGGGAGTACACGGACTTGACGCACTATTATTCCCGTATCGTGATGAACATGAATCCGGATGGTACGGAGCAGAAAGCGCTGTATGGTAGCGGATCGATGTTCCCGAACAGTACGTTCGATATTCAGCCGTTGCCGGGCCACGGTTCCGCTTTCGTGGGAATTATCTCCGGTCACCATGGTATTGCCCGTTCCGGTCGTTTAATCGTGTTCGATCCGGCGAAAGCCCGTAAAGGCGCCGCTGGTATGGTACAGGAGATACCGTATCGTAACCGGCCGATCGTGGAGGAGATTAAGGATGAGTTGGTAAATGGCGTATGGCCGCAGTTTATCAAACCGACTCCGCTGAATGATAAATATTTCTTGGTGGCCGCTAAATTAGATCCACAGGATTTATGGGGTATCTATTTGGTGGACGTATTCGATAACGTGACTTGTTTGCGTAAGGTAGAGGGTGAGGGCTATATCAGTCCGGTTGCCGTACGTAAGACACAGACTCCTCCGGCTATTCCGGACCGTGTGAAATTGAATGACAAAGAGGCTACGGTCTTTATTCAGGATATTTACGAGGGAGAGGGTTTGAGAGGCATTCCCCGGGGTACGGTTAAGTCTCTTCGTCTGCACGCTTATGAGTATGCTTACGTGAAGACTACCTCCGATCATAACTGGCATGGAATCCAGTCCGGTTGGGACATCAAACGTATGTTGGGTACAGTACCGGTAGAAGAGGATGGCTCCGCTATCTTCAAGATTCCGGCGAATACGCCGATCTCTATCCAGCCGTTAGACAAAGACGGAGTGGCTATCCAGTGGATGCGTAGCTGGTTGACCGGTCAGCCGGGCGAGGTGGTATCTTGTATCGGTTGCCATGAGGACCAGAACCAGATTCCTATTCCGAAACGTGTGATGGCTTCGCAGAAAGCCCCGCATGCGTTGACTCCGCCGGAAGGGGGGACCCGTTCGTTCACGTTCGATCTGGAGATCCAACCGATCTTGGATCGTGCCTGTATCGCTTGCCATAATGGTGAGGGTAAGGCTTTCGACTTGCGTGGGGGCAAGAAGGATAAATTAGGTTATGGCACTTCTTACTTGAATCTGCATCCGTATGTACACCGTCAAGGTGGCGAGGGTGATATGGTGGTTCTTCAACCGTATGAATATCATCCGAACACGAGTGAACTGGTTCGTATGTTGAAGAAAGGGCACTTTAACGTGCAACTGACGGATAAAGAGTGGAAAACCCTTTATAACTGGATTGATTACAACGCTCCGGATAAGGGTTATTTCAATGCGAATGTGCTTTCGAAGGATATCATCCCGTATCAAGGCTTTGACCAGATCAAGCGTCGTAAAGAGTTGACGGATAAGTATGCGAATGGCGCAGGCGTGGATTGGAAGAAAGAGATCTCCGATTATGCCGCTTACTTGAAGGGTAAAGGTGAGATCAAACCGGAGATGCCGGAGAAATTGGCTCCTGTCAAGGAAAAAGAGTTGAAGGTGAAAGGTTGGCCATTCGATGCGGACCGGATCAAGGCTATGTTGGCCGACGAGAAGGAAACCCGTAAGGAGATTGAGTTGGCTCCGGGTATCAAGATGACATTTGTTCGCATTCCGGCCGGACAATTCGTGATGGGTAGCTATCGTGGGCAATCCGATACTCGTCCGACGGCGAAAGTGAAGATTGACAAAGCTTTCTGGATGGGTGAGTTGGAGGTTACGAATCAGCAATTCAACGTGATTTTCCCGGATCACGACAGCCGTTTCGTGGATCAGCAATGGAAGGATCACGTGGTTCAAGGATATCCCGCTAATAAGCCAGAGCAACCGGTAATCCGTGTAAGTTACAATGACGCGATGGATTATTGTAAGAAGCTGAGTGAGAAAACAGGCTTGAACATCACGCTTCCGACCGAGGCGCAATGGGAATGGGCTTGTCGTGCCGGTAGCGATCAAGATTTCTGGTATGGCGATATGAATGCGGACTTCGGTAAAAAGGATAACCTAGCCGACGTAACCACGCTTCTGCTTGCCGTAAGCGGTATCGACCCGCAACCGATGCCTAAGACTTCTTATTGGTACAAGTACTATACTTACTTACCGAAAGAGGAAGGCGTGGATGATGGCAATTTGGTTCAGGTGGGTGGTAAGCAATATGAAGCGAATCCGTTCGGTTTGTATTGCATGCACGGTAACGTGGCGGAATGGACTCGTTCAGATTACTTGCCTTATCCTTACAACGAGAAATCGAAAGAGGTTTCCGAGTATAAGGTGGTTCGTGGCGGTTCTTATATCGAGCGACCGAAATTCTCGACGGCTTATACCCGTAAAGGATATTATCCGCACCAACGTGTATTCAACGTAGGCTTCCGGGTAATTATTGAGGACTAATAGACAAGGTCTATTTATAGATAGATAACATGGATGCGGCAAATTAATCGCCGATTCTTTCAAAAATGATTAATCTGCGTACATTTGTCGCATCAGTGTTATTAATAAATGAGCAAATGAAAACTCTAGAAAGATTTATCTCTTCTTCTGTGACGACTATCGTCCTTCTATTGATCTATGCCTTTGGCTTGGCTATCGCTACTTTTATTGAGAAGTATCATGGTACTGCCGCCGCTAAAGCGATGATTTACTATTCTCCTGTATTTTTCTTACTCCAATTCTTATTGGTAGCCAATTTCGTGGCTATCGTTATCAAGCACCAGTTACTTAAGCGGCGTAGATGGGGATTGATGGTCACCCATGCCGCTTTTATTGTCATCCTTCTGGGTGCCCTTATTTCCCACCTTTTCGGCGAGGAAGGAATCCTTCACCTGCGTGAGGGAGAGGCTAGCGATCGTATCATGATCCGTACCTCGGACCAGACTCTCTATCATACGCTTCCTTTTAGCGTAGAACTCGTGAAATTTACCTTAACCCGCTATCCCGGCTCTGCCAGTCCCTCTGCTTATGAGAGTGAGTTGCTGGTACATGTAGATGGACAGACTCGCCATGCCCGGGTATATATGAATAATGTATTAGACGTGAAAGGCTATCGCTTCTTCCAAGCCTCCTATGACCCGGATGAGCAAGGAACGGTACTTTCCGTGAACCGAGATGTGGCCGGAAGGAATATTACGTATACCGGCTACGTGATTTTAGTGATCGGCTTTATACTTTGCTTGGTAGGTAAAAACTCCCGTTTCATGAAATTAAGCCGACAGTTGAAAGATTTAAGATCGGGCGCTCGTAAAACGACCCTGTTAGTAGCGATTCTTCTTTCCGTAGGGGGCTTGCGGGCGCAAGGTGCAGCCGCTCCCGAGATGAAGGAGGCCATACAGAAATATGCGATAAGTCCGGAACACGCCGCTAAGTTCGGTGCGTTGCCGATCCAATCGGTAAGCGGACGTATGTTGCCGATCAATACATTTTCTTCCGAGGTACTGCGAAAGTTGCATAAATCGGATCAGTTCGGTTCCTTGAACTCTGATCAGTTCTTGTTGAGTGTCTTGGCTATGCCGGATATGTGGGTCCGGGTGCCGTTTATCGCCTTGTCTAATAGTGAGCTGGCTAATTATTACGACCTTACGGATAAGGATTGCGCCTATATAGAGGTATTCGATAGTAACGGACGCTATAAATTGCAAGAGAAGCTGGAAGAGGCCTACAATAAAATGCCAGCGGAGCGTACCCGCTTCGATAAAGACTTGATCAAGCTGGATGAGCAGGTAAATATCTTCCATCAATTGATCAATTACCAGATGTTAAACCTTTTCCCGAAAGAGGACGACCCGGATCACAAATGGTATGCGCCGGGCGATGATTTATCGGCGTTTTCCGGAAAGGACTCCATGTTCGTTACCCACATTATGGGCTGGTATTTATCGGAGGTACAGGAAGGATTGAAGAATGGTGATTGGGAGAAAGCGGACGAGGTGATCGGAATGATCCATACGTATCAGCAAGCCAAGAATAAGACGGTAGACATTCGCCCTGAGAAAATACAGGCCGAGATTAAATATAATCAAATGGATGTATTCCGGCAATGTAAGAAAGGGTACTTGATTTTGGGAGGCTTGTTGCTGGTCTTTGCTTTCGTGGCCTTATTCAAGAAGGATAAATGGGTTACCTATACGACTTGGGTATTGAGTCTGGGCATTTTGGCCGTATTCGTTTTCCATATGTATGGGATGGGAATGCGGTGGTATATCGCAGGTTACGCCCCTTGGAGTAATTCGTACGAGACGATGGTTTATGTGGCTTGGGCTACGGTGTTCGCCGGGTTGTTGTTCGTACGCAAGAGTACGCTTACGTTTGCGTTGGCTACTTTATTCGGGGGGATCATCTTGTTCGTGTCCGGCTTGAGTTGGATGGACCCGCAGATCAATCCGCTGGTTCCGGTCTTGAAATCCCCATGGTTGATGTTCCATGTGGCGGTTATCGTGGGAGCTTATGGTTTCTTCGGTATTAGCTGTCTGATCGGCTTGACGAATCTGGTGATGATGAGCGTAAGCGGGGAGAAGAACAGCGTGATGCTCAAAGAACGGGTACGAGAATTGAGTATCGTGAACGAGATGTCACTTTGGATCGGATTGGCCCTGATGACGATCGGTACTTTCTTGGGAGCGGTCTGGGCGAATGAGTCGTGGGGACGTTATTGGGGCTGGGACCCGAAGGAGACGTGGGCGTTGATTACGATGGTGATATATGCGATCGTGACGCATCTCCGCTTGATACCGAAATGCAATAACCTGTGGTTGTTTAATTTTACGTCTATCTTGGCCTTCTATTCGGTGTTGATGACCTTCTTCGGCGTGAATTATTTCTTGAGTGGCATGCACTCTTATGGCCAGAATGACAACGTGAACGGGATATTTATTTATCTTTATCTGTCGATCATCCTAGTATTGGGGGCTGGCTTTATATCCTATCGGAAGAGAACGAATTTTAATAATATAATTGTCTAACTATAAATTGAATAGATCATGAGAACATTTAATCACGTAGGAATTGTCACTACAGAAAGTAAAGAAGGGGCGGTTTATAACGAAGGCCTGAGTGTATGGTTGACGGATTACAGCAAGAGTCCGAACCGGATCGAGTTCTTGAAATTCGAGAAAGGCAGCTGCCTACCGGAGTTGGTACAGACCAATGGCCATATCGCTTATACGGTTCCTTGTTTGGAAAAAGAGTTGGAAGGTAAGAAGGTAATCTTCGGCCCGGCTGTTTGCGACGAGCACTTGACGATCGCTTTCATCGAGGAAGAAGGTATCGCTATCGAGATCATGGAACTAAAATAATTCGTAAATCAAAATTTATAAATCTAAAGGAGGATAATACCATGTCAGACATCAAGACAAAATTCATAAATGATCCTGAGAATATTACGGCTGAGTTATTGGAAGGTTATGCGTTAGCGTATCCGAATCAAGTAAAGTTGGCGGCTGAGAATATCGTCGTACGTGCTAACCCGAAAGGCAATGATAAGGTAGCGATCGTTACCTTAGGCGGTTCCGGTCATGAGCCTGCCTTGAGCGGTTTCGTAGGAGAGGGCATGTTGGATTGCTCCGTCGTGGGTGACGTATTCGCCGCTCCGGGTGCCCAACGTTTGTTTCAGGCACTGCAATTGATGGATCGTGAGGCCGGGATCTTGCTGGTCGTATTGAACCATTCCGGCGACGTGATGAGCGCTAATATGGCTTGCCAGTTGGCTGCTCGTAAGGGTATCAAGGTGAAGAAATTACTTACGCATGATGATATCAGCGCAGGTATAGGGGCGAATGTAGATGATCGCCGTGGCTTGGCCGGTTGTGTTCCTTTGTATAAGATATTAGGTGCCGCCGCCGAGGAAGGGAAGTCTTTAGACGAGTTGATTGAGATAGGTGAACGCTATAATAAGAACGTGGCTACCTTAGCTGTCGCTATGCGTTCTTGTACGCATCCCCAGAACGGAGGTACGATCACGAATCTTCCCGATGGAATCATGGAGATCGGTATGGGCCAGCATGGCGAAGGCGGTGGTGGACAGAAACCGTTGGTATCCGCCGATGATACGGCAGCGGAGATGGTAGGCCTACTTTGCCAGCAGTTACAGCCAAAAGCCGGTGATAAGATGTTATTGATCATTAACGGCGTAGGCGCTACTACCCATATGGAATTGAATATCATCTTCCGCAAGGCTTATAAGGAATTAGAGGCTCGTGGCTTGCAGGTGGTGGTAAGCCGTATCCAAGAGATCTTGACCGTACAGGAGCAAGCCGGATTCCAGATGATCATGGCGATCTTGGATGAGGATCATATCGATTATTTGAATAACAAACGTGCGGACGCACCTTATTGGACAACCCTAGGTAAATAAATAATATACATGAAACAACTTACTATCGAGGCCTTCAAGGCCATGTTAGACAATGCGCTGAAACAGATCAAGGCACGTGAGGAGGAATTTTCTAAATTGGATGCCGTAATCGGGGATGGAGATCATGGTACCGCTATCGTTGCCGCTATGACTGCCGTGAATAAAAGCGCTCAGTCTGGAACGGAGTTCAAGCAAATGCTTGGTGATATGGGTATGGACGTGATGATGGAAGTGAGCGGATCGACAAGTACCTTGCTCGGCGCTTTCTTCTTGGGCATGAGCGATCATGCAGAGGGAACCGAGTTGGATGCCGCAGGCGTGAAAGCTATGTTCGCCGGTGGCTTGGCGAATGTGCAACAACAAACCCAAGCGAAACGAGGCGACAAGACGATGATGGATGCCTTGATCCCGGCGGTGGAGGCTATGCAGGCTTGTACGTCGGATGATATCAAGGAAGTCTTGAATGCTGGCGCTAAAGCGGCGCTTGAGGGAGCGGAGGCTACGGTACCGATGAAAGCTAACTTTGGCCGTGCCCGTAACTATGGCGAGCGTTCGATTGGTTTCGCTGATAGCGGGGCTACTTCTTGGAGCTGTATGTTCGCTTCTTTTGCTGAGGCGCTATAAAATAATACACAGCGTGAGACGGGGCGTGCCCCGTCTCTATAAAATATAATAATATAACGAATAATAAATATGGCAGATTTAGATGATTTAAGAGAAGGTGCGGACTTCGGTTTAGGCATCAATTGTGAGAACCAGAGTTTCCATGTGAAGGGAGCCGAGAACTTACCTTGGGGTATGAAAGACCGTTTATCCCGTATCTTCAACCCGAAGACAGGCAAGGCGGTTATGCTTGCTTTTGACCATGGTTTCATCATGGGGCCGACTTCCGGTCTGGAGCGTATCGACTTGAATATCGTTCCTTTGATTGAATATGCGGATTGCTTGATGTGTACCCGTGGTATCCTGCAATCTACGATCCCTGCGAATACGACGAAACCGATTTGTCTTCGTTCGGACGCTGGAACGTCTATCCTTACGGATTTGAATGATAATGTATTGATCGATATAGAGGACGCTATCCGTATGAACGTCTCCGCCATGGCGGTTATGTTGGCTATCGGCGACGAGGCGCATGAGGCTAAGACTGTGGCTAACTTATATAAGGCGGTCGATAAGGCTAGCCGTTACAATATCCCGGTAATGGGTGTTACCGCCGTTGGTAAGCAAATGGCTCGAGACGCTCGTTATTTCGGTCTGGCTTCCCGTATCTGTGCGGAGAATGGCGCTAATATCGTGAAGACCTACTATTGTGAGGGCTTCGAGAAGGTAGCCGCCGCTTGCCCGGTTCCCGTGGTAATCGCCGGTGGTAAGAAATTACCGGAGAAGGAGGCGTTGGAATTATGTTATAATGCGATTAACGACGGTGCGGCCGGCGTGGATATGGGACGTAATGTATTCCAGAGTACTTCTCCTGTCGCCATGATCCAGGCGGTTCATGCGGTCGTGCATCAAGGTATCACGCCTGATCAGGGATATGAGTTGTTCCGTGACTTAGCGAAATAAAGAAGAATGAACCAATGTGTCGTTTCGCTAAATGTGTCAATATGCCAATGCGAATACAACACACATGATCTTTTTTTGCAGGGTGGATCCCATGTGTCCATCCTGCTATAATTGGCATATTATCTAATTAGTACATTATTATATACCATGAAAATCTATACTTTTATATTATCCGCATGCCTGCTACTCGTATGTTCCGCATGTCATGAGGCATCGCATCATCTTTTATTAGGCGGTTCCGGCTGGGACAAGATCGCCATCGTAAACAAGAACACGAAAGAAATTGAATGGGAGCATCCCTTGGAAAAAGGATGGGAATGTAATTCTGTAGCTGTTACTCCCGATCGGAATATCCTTTTTTCCTATTCGAAAGGGGCGAAGCTAATCACCCGGGATCATGAGGAGGTCTGGAATATCTCCGCTCCGGAAGGGTGTGAGATGCAGACAGCCCGTGTACTTTCCAACGGTAATTATTTATTGGCGTGGTGTGGAAACCCGGCTACGATCATGGAAGTGAACGCAAAAGGAGAGATCCTGTCGAAAACAGATTTCGATACCCGAATTGAGCAACCCCATGCACAATTCCGTCAAGTAAACAAGAATAAGCGGGGCAATTATCTAGTGCCCTTGTTCGCTACCTCCGAGATCCGGGAAATATCCCCGTCCGGTCAATTGCTGAAAAGCGTGAAAGTAGACGGTAACCCGTTTAGCGTGGCTGCGTTGGATAACTGTAATTATCTGGTCGCTTGCGGTGATGCCCATTGCTTCATAGAGCTGAATTTCGAGACCGGAGATATCGTTCGCAAGGTGAATGCGAACGATATCGAGGGAGCCCAGCTTTTCTTTGTTGCCCAGTTGCTCCCTAAACGGGACGGTGGTTTGTATATCTGTAACTGGCAAGGCCATGACGGAGAGGCTGCGAAAGGACATTACCCGCAGTTGATCGAGATAAACGGAGCCGGAAAGATGGTCTGGGATTTGAATGATAACGCTACCTTCGGGATGATCTCCTCTATTTGTCCGATCGATTAAAGATATATCCGGATTATTAATTATATTTGTACACCTAAATTCTAAATAAAGCATGGAAGAGAAAAACACGAATGCTACTAAACGTCGAAACCCTGTAACTTGGGTCCCTAGTGTCTATTTTGCTATGGGATTGCCTTTTGTAGTGCTGAACATGGTTACCGTACTCATGTTTAAGGGATTGGATATATCGGATGCCCAGATTGCGTTATGGACCTCGGTTATCATGTTACCTTGGACCTTAAAGCCTTTATGGAGCCCGTTTTTGGAAATGTATCGTACTAAGAAATTCTTTGTCGTATTGACCCAGTTGTTATCCGGTTGCTTATTCGGTTTAGTGGCCTTGGCGTTAAACTTGCCGAGTTTCTTTGCTCTATCTATCGCATTATTAGGTATTATAGCGCTTAGCGGGGCTACGCATGACGTGGCAACGGATGGCGTTTATATGAAAGAGCTCTCGCCGGAGGATCAAGCCAAATATATCGGTTGGCAAGGTGCGTTTTACAATTTGGCGAAGATCGTAGCCACGGGTGGTCTGGTTTATCTGGCGGGTTATATGATGCAATATTTTACCGGGATAGGATTGGAGAAAGAGGCCGTGATATACGCTTGGATGATCGTTATGCTGCTTTGCGGTACGATCATGATCCTGCTTGGTTTTTATCATATGAAGATGTTGCCTTCGGGTGGGAAAGCCGCTACCGGAGAACATTCGTTGAAGGAAAGTATGGCTGAGCTATGGCTGGTCTTCAAGGAGTTCTTCACGAAGAAGTATATCGTGTGGTATATCTGTTTCATCATATTGTATCGTTTTGCCGAGGGTTTCGTGATAAAGATCGTACCTTTGTTCTTGAAAGCTCCGGTAGCCGATCAAGGATTAGGACTAACGGAGCAAGAGATCGGTTTGTATTATGGTACGTTTGGGGCGGCGGCGTTCGTGCTGGGTTCTTTGCTCGGTGGATATTATATCTCGGCCAAGGGGTTGCGAAAGGTATTGTTTACGCTTTGTTGTTGCTTCAATATACCGTTTTTGGTATACACGTTCTTGGCGTGTTTCCAGCCTGATAATGGTCTCATTATCGCTTCCGCCATCGTATTCGAGTATTTTGGCTATGGATTCGGTTTCGTGGGCTTGATGCTGTTTATGATGCAACAGGTAGCTCCGGGCAAGCATCAGATGGCGCATTATGCGTTCGCCTCAGGTATCATGAACCTTGGCGTAATGCTTCCGGGAATGATGAGCGGTTTCGTGAGCGACTGGCTAGGTTATAAGTATTTCTTTATCGTGACCTTGCTGGCGATGATCCCTTCATTCTTGGTAGCCTATTTCGTACCGTTCACGTATGACGATAAAGGTAATAAGTTAGTACAGTAATATTTTAATAGGATTAGTTATGGATAATTTGAAAATCGTAGGCGCTCCGCTGCCTAATATGCCTTGGGAAGATCGTCCCGAGGGTAGCAAAGAAGTATTGTGGAGATATTCGAAGAACCCGGTGATTCCTCGTGATATCCTTCCGACATCGAACAGCGTGTTCAACAGTGCTGTTGTCCCTTTCAAAGGTGGTTATGCCGGTGTGTTCCGTTGCGACGATACGAATCGCCGGATGCGTTTGCACGTAGGTTTTAGCGCAGATGCCATTCATTGGAGTATCTCCGAGACAAAACTCGAGTTTGAGTGCGACGACAAGGAGATCGGCGAGTTTGTTTACGCCTACGACCCCCGTGTATGTTTTATCGAGGATCGTTATTATGTGACTTGGTGTAACGGTTATCATGGCCCGACGATCGGCGTGGCTTACACGTTCGATTTCGAGACCTTCCATCAGCTGGAGAACGCTTATCTGCCTTTCAACCGTAATGGCGTGATGTTCCCTCGTAAGATTAACGGAAACTTCGCCATGTTAAGCCGTCCGAGCGACAACGGTCATACTCCGTTCGGCGATATATTCTATAGCGAGTCTCCGGATATGTGTTTCTGGGGTAAACATCGCCACGTGATGTCTCCGGCTGCGTTCGAGGATAGCGCTTGGCAGTGTACGAAGATCGGTGCGGGCCCTATCCCTATCGAGACTTCCGAGGGCTGGTTATTGATTTACCACGGCGTGCTTCGTTCTTGCAACGGGTATGTGTATAGCTTCGGTTCCGCTATCTTGGATTTGGAGCAACCTTGGAAAGTGAAATTCCGCTCCGGACCTTATTTGTTATCCCCGCAAAAGGATTACGAGTGCATGGGAGACGTTCCGAACGTAGTCTTTCCCTGTGCCGCCTTGCATGATCCGGAGACGAAACGTATCGCTATCTATTACGGCTGCGCGGATACGGTAACAGGATTGGCTTTTGGCTATATTGATGAGATTTTGGACTTTACGAAGAAGAATTCTATCATTTAACAGACTCGAGAAGAACAATATACTTTTGTTGTCGAAACAATATACTTTTACACACGAAAGTATATTGTTTTAGAACAAAAAGTATATTGTTTTTTTTATTAGGTAAAAGAGTAAGAGTTATGACAAAGATACAACAGTTTTTGGCAGATCTGCCCGAGGAGAAGAAATCCTTGTTTGTCCCTGTTTTCGGGAGCATGGAGAAATTTTATACGGTAGTTTACTTGATCGCCCGGAATGAGCACGTCACTGATCAGGAGAAGCCAGATCGTTATGAGGATCGTTTACAGGTGATTCGCCAGATACGTAACCGGGTGGAGAAACTAGTTTCCTCGTATGGCTTGGACGGAGGGGAGATCGTAGCCGATATCGCCAGCGACTATTTTGAGGATTATGTCAATTACAAAGAGCCGGAGCTAGACATTACGAATGATGAGTTTATCGCTATCCTCCAGAAAATATAGGAGATAAATATAATTTTATTGTGTGATAGTATCTTTTTGATTGTGAAAAAGCAATCTTGTAAGTCTAAAATGAAAAACAAAAGCTTGTAAGGTTGCTTTTTGTTTTATTATTCTTAACTTGCGGCATCATTATTTAAAAATGTAGGCAGATGATGCAAGAGTTGAATAACTTACTATCCCTTATTGACGCTCATTTTGGAGGATCACAATGGTTTGTTTTTCTATTACTGGGAACCGGATTGTTCTTTACGGTCTATCTTCGGTTTCCGCAATTGCGCTTTTTCGGGCATGCGATCAAGGTCGTGCGGGGGAAGTACGACAATAAGCAAGACATAGGAGATACCTCCCATTTCCAAGCGTTGGCAACTGCTCTTTCGGGCACGGTGGGGACCGGTAATATCGCCGGTGTCGCTCTGGCCATACATCTAGGTGGTCCTTCTGCCTTGTTTTGGATGTTGATGACGGCGTTCTTGGGTATGACTACCAAGATGGTAGAGGTCACCCTTTCCCATAAGTATCGTGAGCAGACGGAAGATGGTACGATTTCCGGCGGTCCGATGTATTATATGAAGCATCGTTTGCATATGCGTTGGTTGGCGGGACTTTTTGCGGTCGCTACTATTTTCTCCTCTTTCGGTACGGGTAGTCTGCCACAGGTAAATAGCATCTCGAACGCCATGTTTTCGGCGTTCGGTATTCAGCAATATATTACCGGGGCGGTTTTATCGGTCTTGCTGGGATTGATCGTGATCGGGGGAATCAAGCGTATAGCGCAGGTTACCGAGAAGTTGGTGCCTTTTATGGCGGTCGTCTATCTGCTCGGTGCCTTCAGCATATTGGCCTATAATTACCAGCATATCCTACCTTCGTTTATCTCTGTTTTCTCGAATATCTTTTCCGGTACGGCGGCTACGGGTGGTTTCTTAGGAGCGACGGTTGTCTGGGCTTTTAACCGAGGTGTGAACCGTGGATTATTCTCGAATGAGGCGGGGCAAGGTTCCGCTCCGATCGCTCATGCGGCAGCCAAGACGGAAGAGCCGGTATCCGAGGGTATGGTCGCTTTATTGGAGCCGTTCATCGATACGATCGTGATTTGTTCGATAACCGGCTTGGTTCTATTGTCATCCGGTACTTGGCTGAAAAAGTTTGAGAATAAGTTTCAGCAGGCGGATACGGTAGTCTTGTCCGGTGCTTATCATGAATCGGACCCGGACGGTAAATCCGCAGTGTCGGAGCATGTACTAGGGAATAAGCCCCTGCCTTTTTATACAGGCTCCTTGGAGGTCCGGAACGGACAGATCCTAAATACGGATATAACGTTACTACACGCACGTTCCTTTGCGGATAGCGTGCGGGTCAAGGAAGGGAAGGAGGTGTTGTTTAGTGGTACGCTCTCTGTACGTGACGGACGTATCGAATTACCTATGAATAAAGAGCGTGCGGTGTATTTAACCGGTAAGTCGCTGCTTCATTCCGCCCCCTTGTCTACGGAGGCGTTTAAGAAAGGTTTTTTAGGGGATTGGGGGCAGTTTATTATTCCGTTTTCCCTGTTGTTGTTTGCGTTTTCTACAACGATAGCATGGTCTTACTACGGTGATCGGGCGGTGACCTACCTTTGGGGAACGAAATATGTCCGTATTTACCACGTAATCTATATTGTCGGATTTTTCTTGGCCTCGTTCACGGATACTACTATTGTTTGGACATTATCCGGTATCACCGTGGCTTTGATGACGCTCCCGAACTTGATTGGTATCTTGCTGTTACATAAGGAAGTGAAAAGCTCTGTCAATGAGTATTGGCGACGGATGAAAGAGAAGTTATGAATGTCAATAACATTTTTTGTGTATAATACGCTTTGTATGTGTTTAATAACGCCTATCTTTGCCAATTGCCGGAATTTCAGGTTCTGGGTATTAGTTGAGAAGAGTAATGATTGAGAGTTGGCAAAGTTTTGATTGAATGAAGTATTTTACAAGGTTAATACGCTGGATATCTTCACAGGAGCATTTATATTTCTTATTTGCCCTGTTATTTATCATCCCAAACTGTGTGTTCTTTTTTACGGAACCGCTTCCCGTCACGGTCGGTATCGCCTCGTTGCTGATACCTTTGGCCTTTTGGATGTGTGTTTTATTAGTGGCCCGTAAACCGGGGATCGTGGTTTGGTGCCTGTTGCCGAAGGTTATATTAGATGGGGGGCAGTTGGTGCTTCTGTATCTTTTCGGGCAGTCCGTGATAGCGGTTGATATGTATTTGAACCTTACCAGCTCGAACGCTTCCGAGGCTAGTGAGTTATTGGGGAATATCATTTTGGTGATCGGTTGCGTATTCTTTTTCTATACATTACCTACGCTGGTGCTCGCTTGTCGTTCGATACGGCAGAAAGAGAAACTGCGAAATCCTTTCCGGAAGAAATGGGCCAAGATCAGCCTAGGCATGTTTGTCGTGGGTTTGCTCCTTTGCTTCCTGTCTCCTTCGCAAGATCACCGGTTCTCATGGAAGGACGATGTATATCCGGCTAACGCCCTATACAATTTATATTTCGCCATAAATAAGGCGGAGAGGAACAGCAAGTATCATATTACTTCCGCCGACTTTAAGTTCGACGCCACTAAGCCGGAGCAAGCGGAGGGAAAACGGGAGATCTACGTCTTGGTAGTGGGAGAGACCTCCCGTGCTATGGAATGGAGCCTTTACGGATACGAGCGCAAGACGACTCCCCGTATGGAGGCTTTAGACGGATTGGTGCATTTCACGGATGTGGTGACGCAATCGAATAATACGCATAAAAGTGTCCCCATTATCCTGTCCGCTGCCAGCGCCGAGAATTATGGAGTCCTTTACGACGAGAAAAGTATCGTGACCGCTTTCAAAGAGGCTGGTTTCCGTACGCTCGTGATCGCCAACCAGAAACTAACGACCTCGATGATCGGCGCTTTTTACCGGGAGGCAGATACCTTTATCGATATGAGCGCATTTAATACGGGTTCTACGCTAATCTCCTTGCACGATGCGGCGATCCTGCCTTATCTAAAGAAGGAACTGGATAAAGAGGACGGTAATCTTTTCGTAGTACTTCATACTTATGGCTCGCATTTTAATTACCATGAACGTTATCCGAAGGAGTTCCGTTTCTATACACCGGATAAGGCGGAGGGAATTCGTGCCTCGTATAAAAAGGAGTTACGGAACGCTTATGATAATTCCATCCACTATACGGATTACGTGCTGGGGGAAATCGTGGATATGTTGGCGAAGACAAATGCTCCGGCATCCATGCTTTACTTAAGCGATCATGGAGAGGATATCTTCGATGATTCCAGAGCCCGTTATCTGCATGCTTCTCCGATACCGACCTATTACCAGTTGCATATCCCGTATGTGATCTGGTTCTCGAAGGCTTACCGGGAGTCATATCCCCAGAAATATCTGGAAGCGCAGGCACACGAGACTTATCCGGTTAGCACGAACAGCGTATTCCATACGATGCTTGATATAGCTGGCGTGCGGACTCCGGTGGCCGATTCCACGTTTGCCTTAACGAATCGTGCCTTCAAGGTACGTGACCGTATGTATCTGGGAGACCATGACGACCCGATCCCATTTTGGAAAGTCGGCTTAAAAAAGCAGGATTTTGAGATGATGGATAAATGGGATATCGCTTATGATAGGAATTAGACTGATCTCAACCGTATATGAAAGAGCAAAGCGGACATATTACTAGCAAGGTGATATTAGGCTATATTTTGCTGATTACCATTGCGGTCTGCTCGGTCGCTTACATTTATAATATAGTAGAGAAAGTGGCCGAGGAGGACGAGCCGGATCATCAGGCACGCCGGAAGGTGTACTTGGTCACTAATACGCTCTCCCTGCTCTATGAAAGCGAGGCGTTGGGGCAGTTGGTAGGCATGCCCCAGAACGAGTTCCGCCACTTCAATCGTACGTTGAATAAGGCCCATAATAACATGGATTCGTTGAGGACCTTGGTGACGGACTCCATGCAACTCCTGAAAATAGATACGATCGACATACTGCTGGAGCGTAAGCGATGGAATACCCGTCGTTTGCTTGAGACTTGGCAGGAAGCGAATACGGAGCGTCTTTATACGGAGAATATCGAGAAAATAATTGCCGTCCGGGATACAATCGTAAACGAGGTGCAGGTACAAGAGCGGGTAGAGGTCAAGCAAGATACGGTGGTAGTTCCCCGTAAGAAGAAGGGATTCTTCAAGCGTTTGGCCGACGTGTTCTCTCCCGGCAAGGAAGATACCAGCATCGTGGTGAACACGACCCGGGAGATCGTTACCGATACGTTGGTGAACGCTTATAATCCGACCGATACGATTGTCAGCGTGCTGAAAAGCATCCAAGACAGTGTGGCTTGGCAACGGCAACAACTGATGGATCAGTTGTTGGAAAGGGCCTCTAACTTACGGTATAACAATAGCGTGATTACCCGGGAGATCAACCAGATGCTCCGTAATATAGAGGAGGAGGAGATGGAGGCGTCGCTGGAAAGGGTCTATAAGAAGCAGGTACTATTAAGGGAGACCTCCCATTTGATCGCCGGAATCGCGATCGTCTCCGTGGTAATCGCCTTTCTGTTCCTCTTCTTTATCTCACGGGATATCTCACGAAGTAAATATTACCGTATGCAACTGGAAAAGGCGAAACAGGTCGCCGAGAGCTTATTGCGAAGCCGTGAGAAGCTGATGTTGACGATCAGCCACGATATACGGGCTCCGCTCTCTTCCATCATCGGATATATCGAGCTTTTGCTACGCCGCCATCCAGACGAGCGTCAGCAATATTATCTGGAGAACATGAAAGGTTCCTCGGATCATATCCTTTCCTTGGTGAACGACCTGTTGGATTTCCAGCGGTTGGAGTCCGGCGAGATGGAGGTGCATAGCGTTCCCTTCCGTGTCCCAGTCTTGTTCGATGAGATCTATACCAGCTTCCAGCCGATAGCGGAGGCGAAAGGCTTACGGTTTGTCTTGAACCTGGAACCGGAGGAGACTGGGCAAGTCTATATGGGCGACCCGATCCGTATCCGGCAGGTCGTAGGAAACCTCTTATCCAACGCTATCAAGTTCACGGAAGCGGGACGAGTTGTCCTCCTCGTCTCCCTCCAAAAACTTTCAATTATCAATTATCAATTATCTATTACCGTAAGCGATTCCGGTCCGGGCATCCCGAAAGAGGAACAAGAGCGGATATTCGGGGAGTTTACCCGCCTTGCCGATACGGAAGAGGCGGAAGGTTTCGGTCTGGGCCTCTCCATCACCCGTAAGCTTCTGTCCTTGATGAACGGTACGCTTGCTTTGGATAGTACCCCGGGGAAAGGCAGTGATTTCACGATCTTGCTACCTCTTCCCTTGGCCGATAATCAATCTTTGCCGGACGTAACGGCGGAGGCTCCGGATGCTGGTGAGGCCGAGGCTTTACCCTTGTTTGAGGGGCAAGATGTCTATTGTCTTCTGGTTGATGATGATCCTCTACAACTGGCCTTGACGGAGGAACTCTTGAAGCAGAGTCACGTGCAGGTGGTAGGTTGTACGAATCCGCATAACGTCCTCGAGCTATTGCGGAACACCGTATTCAACGCCATTATCACCGATATACAGATGCCGACGCTGGATGGCTATCATTTACTGGAGCGGATACGTACGTCCGGTATCCCCGGAACGGATGAGATCCCGGTGATCGCCCTATCTGCCAGTATCGCCAAGGAGCACGAGCATTATCTGGAGGCTGGTTTCACGGGTTTCTTGAACAAGCCGTTTACCGCCGCCCAATTAATCTCCTTGCTGAATGAGTTGCTGACACTCCATCTGGAGGCAAGGAGCGAGTTGAATTTCTCTTCGTTGACCGCTTTTGCCGGAGAGGATCCGGAGGCCTCAGCCTCTATACTGAAAACCTTCTCGGAGGAAACCCGCAAGAGCATCGACTTACTTCGGGATGCGTTAGAGGGAAAAGACCGGGAGGAAGCCTCCCGGATATCTCATAAGTTGATTCCCCTGTTCACGATGCTGGGGGCCAATTCATTGGTACAACACCTGCGGATCTTGGAGAAGAATGATGAGGAACTGACCGATTCCGGCTGGTACCACCTGCTGGGCGAGGTAATCGAGCAAGCGCTTGCTATCGTGAAGGATGCGGAGTCCGCCATCGGGTAATCTTGTGGAATCCGGTGTGGAATAAATACCCATCCGTGGAATGCCTTTCCCCATGCTTTTGAAATAAAATTCCACTTTATAGAAACAAAATTTATCTATTACTTGTTAAAGGATAAGTAGTTAGATATTCATTATCGTGTGTTTCGCTGGCTTTGGCACGATATTCGCTATCTATTTAATGAAATCGCAAGTGGGCGTTTCTACATTTAAACCGTTAAAAACAAAAGTCATGAATTTATTCATGGCGAAAGATTAAGTCCTGAGTATTCAATTTAAGTCTGCAAAAGAAAAAGGCATCCTTTCGAGGATGCTTTTTCTATTTAGTTTCGTTACTTTTGCCACGAAATAATAAAATCTACTGAATCATATCATGGAACACGCACTACAATCCCGACCTCGTATCGAGGTGGTCGACGCATTACGAGGATTTGCCGTTATGGCTATTATCCTATTGCATAATATCGAGCATTTTAACTTGTATAATTTTCCGGAGGCTACTACCGATTTTATGAAAGCCTTGGATAAAGGGGTATGGGATACCTTGTTCTTCCTCTTTTCCGGGAAGGCATACGCTATTTTCGCCCTGCTGTTCGGTTTTAGCTTCTTTATCCAGTTTGATAACCAAGCGAGGAAAGGGAAGGACTTCCGGCTTCGTTTTTTCTGGCGGTTGGTGCTCCTATTCTTTATCGGTTGCTTCAACGCATCGTTCTTCCCGGGGGAGATCTTGGTGCTTTATTCGATCTTGGGTATTGTGTTGATACCGGTTTGCAAGTTGAGTAATAAGGTGGTCTTGGCGATCGCCGTGGTCTTGATGCTACAGCCTATGGAGTGGGGTAAATTCATGTATGCCCTGATGCATCCGGAATATGTGGCATCCAAGGAACAATGGCTGGTGCACTGTATGCGGATCTATCCGTATATGGAAGGTACCAGCTTTTGGGAAATGGTCAAGTCCAATCTGTGGGACGGGCAGCTGTATAGCCTTCTCTGGGCTTGGAGCTATGGACGTTTCTTCCAGACATCGGCTCTCTTTATGCTGGGCATGTTGTTGGGGCGCAAGGGATTGTTTGTCGATCCGGAGAAGCACCGGACGTTTTGGACAAGGACCTTTGTTATCGGGGTAGTTTGTTTCATTCCCCTCTATTATCTGTCCCTTTCCCTACCCGGTTTGCTGGAGCGTACCGAAGAGCTTCGCCCGATGAGCACGATCGTGTCTTCCTTGCGTAATTTCTCGTTCATGTGCGTATTGGTATCCTCCTTTATCTTCTTGTGGCAGTGGAAGGCGCCGCATAAGGTGCTTCACGGGCTTGTGCCTTACGGGAAAATGAGCTTGACGAATTACCTCACGCAATCGATGGTAGGCTCTTTCATCTATTTCGGATACGGTTTATCCCTGTATGACGATCTGGGGACGACCGCCAGCTTCGCTGTAGGAATCCTTCTTTTCATTCTCCAGCTAGGTTTTTGCCACTGGTGGTTAGCCCATCATAAACAAGGTCCTTTCGAGGGAGTATGGCGTAAAGCTACGTGGATGTTTTCTTGATTCGTTTTATTTATTTACCTTTGTGGTTACTATAAATAATCTGAGTGGGTATGTTGTCGATTCTAATCGTTGAAGATGATATAACTTTTTCCTTGATGCTTACCACATGGCTGGGTAAGAAAGGGTTTGTCGTAAGATCCTCGTCCTCTGTTTCCGATGCTAAACGGAAGCTGGGGGAGGAAGCGTTCGATTTGGTTATATCGGATTTACGCCTGCCGGATAGTGACGGGATCGACTTATTGAAATGGCTGAAGAATACCCATCCTTCCTTACCCCTTATCATGATGACCAGTTATGCGGAGATACAAACGGCGGTTCAGGCGATGAAGCTGGGAGCGGCGGATTATATCGCTAAGCCGTTGAACCCGGATGAGTTGCTGGGAAAGATCAAGGAACTTGTGCACGTGGAGGAGAAGGCTCCGGCGAGAGTCCCGGTTTCTTCGGCCCCGGATCTTTATATCGAGGGGCAGAGCCAAGCGGCCCGCCAGCTTTATGAGCATGTGCGTTTGGTGGCTCCGACGGATATGTCGGTATTGGTGACCGGCGCTAGCGGTACCGGTAAGGAGTATATCGCCCGTCGGATCCACGAGCAAAGTAATCGTAGCAAGGCTCCGTTTGTCGCCGTGGATTGCGGCGCTATCCCCAAGGAATTGGCGGCTTCCGAGTTCTTCGGCCACGTGAAAGGCTCTTTTACGGGGGCGATCGAGAACAAGACTGGGGCGTTTGTGGCGGCTCAAGGCGGTACGATATTTTTGGATGAGATCGGGAACCTGACGTATGAGGTACAGGTTCAGCTATTGCGTGCCCTACAGGAGCGCAAGGTAAAGCCGATCGGGAGCAATCAGGAGATCGCTATCAACGTGCGCTTGATATCCGCGACGAACGAGAACTTGCGGCAGGCGATCGAGAAAGGAGATTTCCGTGAGGACCTGTACCATCGTATCAATGAGTTCACGATCCGTATCCCGGACTTGAAAGAGCGAAAAGAGGATTTGCTCTTGTTCGCCAATCATTTTCTCGATCTGGCGAATAGCGAGCTCCAGAAAGATATCATCGGTTTCGACAACGATACCATGCAATTGTTCCAATCCTATTCTTGGCCGGGTAACCTGCGGCAGATGAAGAACGTTATCAAGTACGCTACCTTATTGGCGACCGGTCGATACATCACCCGCAAGGAACTCCCGGAGGAACTGACGGAGAACCTCTCTTCGCACACCAACATCCAGCTTAAGAACGTGGAGCATGAACGTGACCTTATCCGTAAGGCCCTCCAAGAGTGCGGCAATAATAAGACTCGTGCGGCCCAGTTATTGGGCATCGACCGGAAGACGCTTTACAATAAGCTGAAGATTTATCAGTTGGATTGAAAATTCCGTGTTTTATGTGAGTGCTTAAGGCGTATTGGGAGCCTCTGGCTTGTATGATGGGTCTGTTGCGAAATAGAAGCTTATTCTGACTATTTGCTTCATATTATACGAATATGTTGACATACCCTTCGTGCGAAAGTGACAAGATAATGAGATAGGCGTGGCAATAAACACGCTTTTTCTTGAAAAAGGGGCCGATTTTGTACACGATAGGTGGCGAAACCTGTTGCGATAGGTCGTATTGCCCAATGCCGATACTCGCGTTAGGCATTATGAGCGGTCGTGCATAGGGTTATGAGTACTCATGAATGGGCATTCTTACCGTGCTATAACCCTATCGTAACACTGCTTTTACCCTTTTCTTGCCTCAAAATATGAGATATGATGAATTAATTTCTCTGGAGCGAAAGGCTATTTTTCAGTATTCGTCTATCAACGAGACGAATGCTGTTTTTTCTTCTCGTATTTGGGAGCAATCCGTACCTTTGCCCGAAAAAATCGATTCTCCGAGACTTTGGTTTTCATTTTGTCAAATTGCCAGATGGCATGTTATTGCCAAGAGAAAATCGCTAGGGGCCTTCTCCACATCGGCACCAACCACCTTTGCCGGGAACAGTAACTTTGGCTGATAAGCTGATTGAATGGTTGGAGTAGGGTGAATAGTCTTTTATTGTTCTTTTTTAACATGGCATGAAATAAATATTGTCTATTTATCAAAGGTGTTTTCTTTGGGGCATTATTAATTATAGTTAATTGATGTGATAATATTTGTGCGTTTAAGAACTTCGCATTATAATAAAATCAACCTTTGCTGTTGATAATACTCAATAAGTTGATTAAAATATACAACTTCTTTTTTAAACGGTGTTATAGGGTAATACTTAAATGTTTACAGGATTAGGGAACAATACAACTTTAATAATATGAGAAGAATGATTCAATCAACAATGAAATGTGTCGCTATCGCGCTTTGCGTTCTATTGGCGGCGTGTACTACCGATGTGTACGAACCTAAGCCGGATCCGGTTCCGCCTACTCCGGAGAAGCCGGATCCGTCTTTGCCTAATGATTTCAATCAATCGACAGCTACTATTCGTCAAATGACTTTAACCGTAGAGGTGAATGATGAGTTCAATGGCCAGTATGATTACCAAGTATGGGTATATGACGTGAATCCTTTCTATGCCGATGATGCTAAACCATTATATGGTGGTGTGGCCAACGGGAATAAGCCGTATGTTCGCACGATGACATTGCCCCAAGCTTTAGAAACAATTTACATTATGCAGATTGATCCCCGAAAAGGAAAATCGGTGAAGACCGTATTAGTAGATCCCTCAATGAAGGATCTGGCTTGCGATTTTAAGCCAGCTTCTGCCGTTGGTACAACAACTAAATCTTTATTGAGAAGTGGAGAAGATAATTATAATTCAGGAAAAGCTAGATTGATTTCTGCCCAGGAGTTTTTTAATATGGCTTCTAAGGATAAAGGTTCTATTACTTTGTATGAAGGGGAGTATAAGCTTGTCGGAGAAGGTTATGAGGCAAAGGCCCTTACTCTGGTCGGAAGTGTGACATTATATGTAGAAGGGGCATTGTCTGTCTCAACTCTTATAGGAAGCAGTGGGGCTACTATTGTTTTGGACCAGAAGGGTAGTTTGAAAATCCTTGAAGCTGATGGACAATCACAAGGTAACGGCGCTAGGCTGGTTGTGAAAAGTGGAGCGAAGTTTGGAGAGCCGGATGATAGTTTTAAACCCGCTTACAAATTAGTTGATTATGATCTTGAGAACTATGGAGAAGTAATTCTTTCGGGATATAGATCGAAAAATCATGCTGTTGAGCTAATAAATTATGGTACGATTAAGGCTACTAATATTAATATGACAGCAGAAAATAGTGGCAATGGTGGACGGATAGAGAATCATTGTAAGATTAATGTTGAAGCCGGACTTTCGCTTTACAATGTTGGTATGTTCTTGGGTGCTTCTACTCTGCTTGAAGCAAGATATATGGATGCGAAAGAGATTGAGTGTGAAATGGAAAAATACTCGATTTTCAGAATTACGGATACAGATGATGTGTCAGGGCAGAATTTGGCATCTTTTAAAAGTTGGAACAAGATAGAGTGTAAGGATTCAGATTATGCCTTATTGGATTTCACGCAAATTAATTTATCGGGAGGAACGCTTTCGTTGGATGGGAATTTGGAATTGTTGGGAGACTTATGGAAAGGGAATGAACTTTCGAAAAATCTAACGTTGTCTGGTGGAAGTAAGCAGGTTGATAAAAACGCTTCAATTGCAATTCCTGCGGGCGATTGCACGGGTGATGGTAATCAAGGTTCGACAAATCCTCCTTCTAATCCTAATTATCCGATAGAAGTTCCCAATGGTCCCTACTATACATTCGCCATGGAAGATAATTGGCCTGCTTTTGGTGATTATGATATGAATGATTTGGTGTTGGGCATACAGAGTCAATTGGTTATGGACGGCGCAAACAATGTAGAAAGTATGATCTTAACTGTCAACTTGATTGCGGTAGGAGCTACAAAGACATTGGGAGCAGGTATCCAGTTTGATAGATTAACGACCGCCAAGATAACGAAAGCTTCTGTGCCGAATGGCGTGTTTGCCAATAATGGATATTTTGAATCGGCAAATGAAATAGAGTCGAATCCTTCTGCTGCGGTGCTACCTTTGTTTGATGATGCGCATAGGATTATGGGTAATGTGGATAAGCGAGTGCCCGTGAATACATTTAATAATGCTAACGATTATGGCATAAGAACTTTGCAATATGAGGTCGAATTCAACAGTCCTGTTTCATCAGATGATCTGGATATGTTCTATTTGAATTTCTTTATAGTAAATGGTGGTAATGCCCAGAATCGTTCAGAAGTCCATTTGGCTGGTTATAAACCGACTGATCGGGTTAAAGCTGAGACAAATAATTATGTTGCTAATGACCCTGACAATTCAGATAAGACAATGTGGGGATTTATTATCCCGATGAGTGATTTTAAATATGCGTCAGAAGTCGTTTCTATTGATCAAGCATACCCGGCATTTAAGGAATGGTCTGCTTCATCAGGCACAAGCCAGAAAAATTGGTATATGAATCCGGAAGAGAAATATGTTTATCATAAGCCGGTAAAGAAATAATAGTAGTTATATATTTATATATAAAATCCCCTAGCCAAAAATCGTCTTAGCTAGGGGATTTTCTTTGTCAGTCCAGCATCAAACTCATATAAGCCGTCCTCCCTTGGTACCCCATCAACTGTCGTGTTAGCGTTTGGTTATCCATTTGTTCCAAGTCTTTTTTGGAGACGGGGCTTTCGTGTTGTTTGGATAGCCAGAGGTGGATCATGCGTTTCGTGTCGATGATGCGGGCCATACCCATAGGTAAGGTACCCGGAGGGGTGGGAGGGGTATTGACCGTCGCTTGTGATATGTTATTTTGCAGGGTAAGCTCTTGCAATAGTAATTCCTTGATCTCTTCCGAGTCGTAAAGAAGTTCCTTGATAAAAAGCTTTTTGTCGGACGGCGCTGTACCCGCCTCAAGAGGTAGTGCGAAAGCCATGCCAACCACCTTCTCGTTCTCGTCCAAGGCCGTGTACATTCCTCCGTTATCTAATTGCAGATCCCGGAGTATTGTGATGAAATCATCCTGCGAGTGCAAGATACAGGAAGGGCGTTCACGTAATTTGCGGTTGAAATAAGCGAACAATTCGTCGGTTGTCGGTACCTCCGGTTGGATAACCGTTATCTTCGGGAGTTGAACCGGCGTATTCGGGCGGATATACGTCTCCACGGAATAATCGAATGCCTCGGTATAACCCTGTTCCCGGTAATAGTCGAATAGCCAAGGATCGGCAGGGATCAAGGCGGAGATAGCGACCTCACGCCGTTCCATTTCCTCGAATGTCTCTTGCAAGAGTTGCCGCATAAGCCCCTGACCCCTTTCTTCCGGAGCCGTGCACACCCCGGAGATATAGGCCACCGAGATCTCGGTACCCAAATAAGTCATCGTATAAGGAACTATCTGCAAGGCAGATACTATTTTACCGTCCTTCTCGATGGTCATTGCGTTCTCGTCCTTGTAAACACGATCAAAATAAAGGCTGATAAATGCCTCGGAATCCCCGAAGCAGGTACGCCATAAGTTTACGATTTGTTGTTTCTTGTCCATAATTTATTTAGTTTGCGTAAGTTGCTTTTTTATTGCGGCACTCTTCTCTAATAGTATGGTAGGCTGATAAGAAAGCTTCGCTTGGCGCAACCCCGGTATGCCGAGATCCTCCTCCCGGTTCACGTAAGTATACTGTTCCGGAAGGTGAGAAGCGAACTCTTGGTTAATCACCGTATAGGCACCGTCGAAATTCACATCCGCTTTCTCCACGTGAACCCCGAATGTATTATGGTTGATAGGGGCCCCGAAAGAGAAAGCGATAATCTCGTTATCCACCCGGAGAGCGCCACCGATCAGGCCTAGGCTGTCAAAATGATGCAAGGCATAGGTAAGGGAGCGACGTTCGTCATTAAGCTCTTCCTCGTCATTATCTCCATTATTTGCCTTATACCATTTACATTCCAGTTTCAGGCATTGCGGTACGATATCCGGCGTGATAGGGACATACTCGTACGAATAACGTTTCTTGAAATTATTGATATGATTACGCTTGGATTGATATTTCTTACCCCGTAAGGTAGCTAAATCCTCCCGTAAATAAATATAGTCGAAATAATCCCGCTCCGGGATATAGAAAAAGCTTCCGGGAAGTGCGCCTTCCAGTTGCTCCTTGGCGTCGGGGGTGATACCCAGCATACAGAGCGGATGTCCATATTTTAAGGAATCCTCTTCTAGCAAACGAACGACACCCGCTAAATCTCCATCCCCGACAGGCATCATATAGGCGAAACGGCTCTTGTCCTCGATCATGAAACGGATTAATAAATAGCCATCCACGATAGCGAATTCGCTGTCATATAAGAAACGCCAACTGCACATGTTCGCGAATGAGAAATCACAATTGCGATAATCGCTGGGAAATGTAAATGAGGTTATGATCTCTTTGTCTTCTAACCTAATCGGTTTAAACGGTATATCCATAAATTTTCTTGTACTGTTTTACAACTGCAAATATAAAACTAAAATGCATGTGCGAATGTTTAGAATGGGAATAATAAAGGTGATATAAATACCATCACGATTCCCATCACGATTTGTAAAGGTAACCCTACCTTTACATAGTCCATAAATGTATATTTTCCGGTGGACTTAACGAGTGCGTTAGGTGGCGTAGAGAAGGATGAGGCGAAGCATATTGTCCGTTATTTTGTTGTTTCGGGAAAAATGGCTAAACTTATAGGTTGAACAGCCATTTTGTAAAATAGGGGCTGGAGCTATTTTTGCAATATGAAATTCGCAACAATTAGGTTAAAACGAATGTTATTTTAATGTCTAACGAAAAGAAGATAAATCAGAGATGAAAAAGTACGATGCGATTATTATTGGTTTTGGGAAAGGTGGAAAAACCTTGGCGGCGGATTTGGCCAACCATGGATGGAATGTAGCTGTGGTGGAGCGTTCGACGGGTATGTACGGAGGTACTTGTATCAATATCGGCTGTATACCGACGAAAGCGCTTGTACATTACGCTCAAGTGACAGGGTATCGCAGACCTTCTACCTTCGAGCAATATGCGGAGGAGTTTAAGCAGGCGATCCTCGCCAAGGAGAAACTGACCTCTTTGCTTCGTGAGAAGAATTTCAAGAATCTGGATGATCGGGAGACCGTAACGGTCTATACCGGAGAGGCTTCTTTTCGTTCCCCTTATGAGATTGTCGTGAAAACGGATACGGACTCTTTCTTGCTGGAAGGCGAGAAGATATTCATCAATACCGGAGCCACGACGATTATTCCTACGATAAGCGGTATCGAGGATAATCCTTACGTATATACAAGTACTTCCATTATGGAACTGGAGAAACTGCCACGGCATCTGGTTATTGTCGGAGGCGGATATATCGGGCTGGAATTCGCTTCCATGTTCGCCGGTTTTGGGTCGAAGGTAACGATCTTGGAGGCAGGGGAGGTGTTCATCCCTCGTGAGGACCGGGACATCGCCGATTCGGTGAAGTCCACGCTAGAGAAAAAAGGGATCACCATTCATTTGAACACAGTTGTGCAGACGATTGAGCAGGATGTTGAGCGGGCTGCGGTGATCTGCCGTAACGCTATCTCGGGAGATACCTTGCGACTGGAAGCCGAGGCGGTGCTTTTGGCTACCGGCCGTAAACCGAATACGGAAAGCCTAAATCTGCAGGCCGCCGGAATACAGACGACTAATCGTGGCGCTATCGAGGTGGATAGTAAGTTGCGTACCAATATCCCTAATATCTGGGCGATCGGGGATGTACATGGAGGATTACAATTCACCTATCTGTCTTTGGATGATTACCGTATTATCCGGGAAGAGCTGTTTGGTAATGGTTTCCGGAGCTTGGACGATCGGGAAGCAGTGGCTTATTCCGTATTCATCGATCCTCCGTTGGCCCATGTCGGGTTGAACGAGACGCAAGCCCGTAAGATGGAGAAAAATATAAAGGTGGCCAGCCTGCCTGCCGCCGCTATGCCTCGTACCCGTACCATCGAGCAGACGGATGGCTTGCTGAAAGCCGTGGTAGATGCGGATAACGGGAAGATCCTAGGATGTACCTTATTCTGCGCCGAGTCCAGCGAAGTCATAAATACGGTTAGCTTGGCGATGCGTCTCGGGCAAGATTACACATTCCTTCGGGATTCGATATTCACCCATCCGTCGATGAGTGAGGCTTTAAATGATCTATTTGGATTAATAAAATAAAAACATAAATATGAAAACATCAAATATTGGATTAATCGGCTTGGCTGTGATGGGCGAGAACCTTGCGTTGAATATGGAAAGTAAGGGGTTCGCCGTATCCGTTTATAATCGTACAGCGCCGGGAGAGGAAGGCGTGGTAGACCGCTTCATGAGCGGTCGTGGAAAAGGAAAGAATTTTATAGGAACCCATACGATACAGGAATTTGTTGAGTCTATCGAGCGTCCTCGCAAGATTATGCTGATGGTAAAAGCGGGTGCCCCGGTGGATGAGCTGATGGCTCAATTGATTCCTTACTTATCACCCGGTGACGTGATTATTGATGGTGGTAACTCGGATTTCCATGATACGGAACGCCGGGTGAAGGAGATGGAGGCGCATGGGATGTACTTCGTAGGTACCGGAATCTCCGGAGGCGAGATCGGTGCCTTGTACGGACCTTCCGTGATGCCGGGTGGTTCGCCTGCCGCTTGGCCTTTGGTGAAGGATGTCTTGCAAAGCATCGCCGCCAAGCTGGACGACGGGACGCCTTGTTGCCAATGGATTGGTCCGGGTGGAGCCGGCCATTTCGTGAAAATGGTACACAATGGTATCGAGTATGGAGATATGCAGTTGATTTCCGAGGCGTATTCTTTATTGAAGAATCGTCTGGATCTGGACAATGAGGCCTTGGCTCGTATCTTTGAGGATTGGAACACGGGAGAGCTGGATAGCTACCTGATCGGTATTACGGCCGATATTCTCCGCTTCAAGGACGAGGCGGGGGAGGGCTACCTGCTAGATAAGATATTGGATGCCGCCGGCCAGAAGGGTACCGGTAAATGGAGCGCTATCGCCGCTATGGACGAGAATGATCCGCTGACATTGATTACCGAGGCTGTTTATGCCCGTATGCTTTCTTCCATGCAGGAAGAACGGAAAAAAGCGTCCTCGCTTTATCCGAAGAGTGGCGTGCTGGGGCAGACCTTGATCTCGGAGAAAGAGATCAAGCAGGCTTTGTATGCCGCTAAGTTGGTTTCCTACGCGCAGGGATTCTCTTTGTTGTACCAAGCCTCCAAGCGATATGATTGGCAGTTGGATTACGGTACGATCGCCAAGATCTGGCGGAAGGGATGTATCATACGCTCTGTCTTTTTGGAGAAAATTACGCAGGCTTATGAGAAGAACCGGAATCTGGAGAACCTCTTATTCGATGAGTTCTTTATTCAAAAGATCGAGTCTTCCTTGTTGGCTTGGCGGCAAGTGGTAGCCGAGGGTGCCTTGCATGGAGTGGCTTTGCCGGCGATGAGCTCGGGGTTGAGTTATTTCGATGGACTGTCTACCCCGCATTCCGCCGCTAACTTGATTCAGGCCCAGCGGGATTATTTCGGGGCTCATACTTATGAGCGGGTCGATTGGGAGCGTGGTAAGTTTTTCCATACCAACTGGACGGGTGAGGGAGGAAAGACGGTTTCTGGAACTTATAACGTATAAAGGTATGAAGAAAGCAGATAATCAATTATTAGTTATATTCGGGGCGTCGGGCGATCTTACCAGTCGCAAGTTGCTTCCCTCTTTGTTCGAGTTATATGTCCGGGGCTTGCTGCCCGACCGCTTCTGCATCTTGGGGGCTGCCCGTACCGCTTATGGTGATGAGGAGTTCCGTGCGGAGCAACATACGCATATCTTGGAGGCACAGAAGGGAAAGACTTACGACGAGGGCTTGATCGATGACTTCTTGGAGAATGTCTATTACCTCGCCTTCGATTCCACGAACGCCGATGAATACTACAAATTGCGTGAGCGCATCGAGTTCTTGCAAGAGAAACATGACTTGCCGGATAAGATCATCTATTACTTGGCTACCCCGCCGGTGATGTACGAGATCGTCCCGCAATGTTTGCTGGAGAGCGGTTTGAACAAGACCGAGTCTCCAGATGGTTTCAGGCGGATCATCGTAGAGAAGCCGTTCGGTACCAGCTTGGAGTCTGCCCGCCAGTTGAACGATCATTTACGACATATCTTCCATGAGGAGGAGATTTATCGTATCGACCATTATCTGGGGAAAGAGACCGTGCAGAATATCTTGGTATTGCGTTTCTCGAATGGTATTTTCGAGCCATTGTGGAACCATAATTATATCGATTCCATCGAGATCAGCGCAACTGAGACCTTGGGGGTGGAGAATCGAGGGAAATATTATGATGGAGCCGGGGCGATGCGGGATATGATCCAGAATCACTTGATGCAATTGATGTCGTTTATCGCCATGGAATCTCCCTCTATATTCGAGCCGGAACCGATTCGTGACGAGATCGTGAAAGTATTCCGCTCCATACGTCCGTATACGGTGTTGGATATGGATAAGATGGTTGTCCGCGGACAATATATCGGTTATCGGGAAGAGAAGAACGTAGCTCCCGACTCGAATACCGAGACGTATGTGGCGATGAAATTCTTCATCGATAACTGGCGCTGGAGCGGTGTGCCCTTCTATTTCTATACGGGAAAGAAGTTGCCGGAGAAATCATCGGAGGTAGTGATCCACTTCAAGTCTACGCCCCATCAACTGTTTGTCGGTCAATGTTCGGGAGGTTCCTGCAATAAATTGACCATCCGTATCCAACCGAACGAGAGTATATCCTTGAAGTTCGGGCTGAAAATGCCGGGAGCCGGTTTCGAGGTGAAGCAAGTCAGCATGGACTTCCGCTACGATTCCCTCTCGAAGAGCTATCTTCCTGACGCTTACGAGCGTCTGTTGCTGGATGCCATGCTGGGCGATTCCACCCTGTATGCTCGTAGCGACGCTTTGGAGGCTAGCTGGAAATTTATCGATCCGATCTTGCTCCATTGGAAAGAGGAGGGTTCGAAGAACTTATTCTTCTATGAGCCGGGCGAGGACGGACCGGAGGAAACTGTTATTTTAGGTGCGGAAAAGAAAGTCTGCGCCTGCCAAAGAAGATAATTTTATGGAAATAAAGAGATATAATGAGATGAAAGAGGCGCTTCGGTCGATGACGGAGGACATGATGGCGATGATTCGCCGCAAAGACTTCGCTCCGTTTAACTTAGCGCTCTCGGGAGGGGAGACGGCGAAGCATATGTTTTCCCTCTGGGTAGATGAGTATAAGGATAAGATTGACTGGAATAACATCCGTTTCTTCTGGGTGGACGAGCGTTGCGTTCCACCAACGAGTCCGGATAGTAATTACGGTCATGCGAATCATTTGCTTTTTAAGCCTTTGTGTATCCCGGCGGATCATATCCACCGGATCAAGGGCGAGAACGAGCCGGGTACCGAGGCGATGCGTTATTCATGGGTCGTAAAGGAATTCTTGCCGTTGTTCAATCAAATGCCTACGTTCGATTGCATCATCCTCGGCGTAGGTGAGGATTCCCATACGGCATCCATTTTCCCTACCACCATGGAGCTATTGTCGGATAGCCGTAACTATGCGGTATCCCAGCAACCTTCTACCGGCCAATACCGGATCACCATGACGGGACCGCTTATCTTGAACGGCGCCCCCTTATTGGTCCCGATACTGGGCACGAACAAGGAACCCGTAATCCAGAGGCTCTCCAAGGGTTATTCTCCTTCAAACGACACGCCTGCCGCTTATATCTTATCGCATGCCGTACAAGCTACGATTTATGGGCTGAACCCATGATTTTGCGACATGCCGAGCCCTTCCCAAAAACATGTACGTGTTTTCGAAAAAACACGTACATATACTCCTCTCCTTGGAGAAGATATACTGCAAGTACCCTAGGAGATATACTTCACCGTCCAAGTAAGTACTACTTCTCGTGATATCCTATTAGTATATACAAGACTGTTGCCCACATTTAAAGTGAATGTATTTGTTGGATTCATGTTTTTTTGCGAAGTTTGTTGCTTGAAAAGTAAGCTTTGAGACATGAATACGAGAAATATTGTACTGTGTATATTATATTTGTTTTTGGTGCCGATGGGAGGGTTTGCCCAATCTGAGGTCGTTGTCTTGTATCCCGATACTGAAAATAAGGATTTGGATGAAGCTGTATACCAAAAAATCTTTTTGGCCGGCACGATCGATATGGGGAAAAGCGTGGATTGGCAGAAGGCTACCTGCGACTGGTTCCGGGCGCTTCCGGAGGGACGGTATCTCTTGTTCAATCCTCGTAGGGATAAAGGGTTGAGCGGGGAGATGTCCGATTTTGAGCATCAGGTGAATTGGGAACTGGAGCATCTGGAGAAAGCCGATCTGATTATCATGAACATTCTGGCGAGCAGCAAATCCCCGATAACTTTATTGGAGATGGGGCTGTTTATGCGCTCCGGAAAGTTGCGGGTGATTTGCGAGCCCGGCTTTTACCGGTATGATAATGTGCGCTTAACTTGTGCGCGCTATGGCGTCCCATTGTATCAGAATATGGACGATTTTTTGAAAACCATGCGCTAATCTATTATTATTTGTTTAACTTTGTATAGTTTTAGGGACGGTGTGGAATCGATCCTAAGCGAGTATTGTCGAACAAAATGGAAAGAATATGAAAGGTATAGTTTTAGCCGGTGGATCGGGTACCCGCTTGTATCCGATCACTAAAGGAGTTTCCAAGCAACTTCTACCTATTTATGATAAGCCGATGATTTTTTATCCGGTATCCGTGCTCATGCTGGCAGGGATACGGGAGATTCTTATTATATCGACCCCTCAGGATTTGCCGGGCTTTCGTCGTTTACTGGGCGATGGCTCCGATTATGGCGTTCGTTTTGAATATGCCGAGCAGCCTTCGCCGGACGGATTGGCGCAAGCTTTCATCATTGGAGAGCGCTTTATCGGTGATGACTCCGTTTGCTTGGTACTTGGCGATAATATCTTTTACGGACAGAGCTTTACCCGTATGTTAAAAGAGGCCGTTGACAAGGCGGAGAACAAACAAAAAGCGACCGTGTTCGGTTACTACGTAAACGATCCGGAACGCTATGGCGTGGCCGAGTTCGATGCGGATGGGAACGTCCTCAGTATCGAGGAGAAACCGAAGGAACCGAAATCGAATTACGCCGTGGTAGGATTGTATTTCTATCCGAACAAGGTGGTGGACGTGGCCAAGAATATCAAGCCTTCCGCCCGTGGAGAGCTGGAGATCACTACCGTGAACCAGTGGTTCTTGAAGGATGGGGAGTTGAAAGTGCAGCTATTGGGACGTGGATTCGCTTGGTTGGATACCGGGACTCACGACTCGTTGTCTGAGGCATCTACTTTCGTGGAGGTGATCGAGAAGAGACAGGGACTGAAGGTGGCTTGTCTGGAGGAGATCGCTTTCAAGCAAGGATGGATTGATGAGAAGCGACTTGAGCAAGTGGCTTTGCCGATGATTAAGAATCAGTACGGCCAGTATTTGATGAGGTTGATTAATAAGTAGAAGTAGTTCAGAATACGAGATATCGATGGAAAAAGACAGTAAAATATTTGTTGCCGGTCACCGGGGCTTGGTAGGCTCCGCCATTCTGAATAATTTGCGTAGCAAAGGGTATACGAACTTTCTGCTTCGTACGCATGCGGAACTGGATCTGACGGATCAAGCCGCTGTGAACGAGTTTTTTGCCGCTGAACGGCCGGACTATGTGTTCTTGTCGGCGGCGCACGTCGGCGGTATCATGGCGAACAGTCTGTACCGTGCCGATTTTATCTACAATAATTTGATGATCCAGAATAATGTCATTCATGCCTCTTGGAAAAACAATGTAAAGAAATTATTATTCTTGGGAAGCACCTGCATCTATCCTCGTGAGGCTCCGCAGCCGATGCCGGAGGATTGCTTGCTGACATCTCCCTTGGAATATTCCAACGAGCCTTATGCGATCGCCAAGATAGCGGGTATCAAGATGTGCGAGAGTTACAACCTGCAATACGGTACGAACTATATCGCCGTGATGCCTACTAACCTCTACGGGCCGAATGATAATTTCAATCTGGAGACCTCGCATGTGTTGCCAGCCATGATCCGTAAGATCCATCTGGCGAAATGCCTGCATATGGGAGATTGGGAGGCCTTGCGTAAGGATATGGACATTCGTCCGGTAGAGGGCGTGTCTGGGAAGGCCTCCGAGCCGGAGATACTCTCCGTATTGGATAAACAGGGTATCCGTCCGGGCGAGGTGGAGCTGTGGGGAACCGGCAAGCCGCTTCGTGAGTTTTTATGGAGCGAGGAGATGGCCGATGCTTCTGTTTATATCATGGGACACGTGGATTTCGAGGATGTCCGCCAGAAGGAGGGCGAGGTCCGGAATACACATATTAATATAGGTACGGGTATCGAGCTTTCGATCCGTGAGGTCGCCGAACTGATCCGGCGAGAGATCGGGTTCGAGGGCGAGTTGAGGTTTAACTCGTCCAAGCCGGACGGTACGCTTCGTAAGCTGACGGATGTAAGCAAGTTGCATGCCTTGGGTTGGCGCCATACGATCGAGATCGAGGAGGGCGTGAAGCGACTCTATGAATGGTACTTGGGAATTGAAAAATGAGAATTGAAAATTGAAAATTAGAGAAATGGGCAAAGTAGCGTTAATAACGGGTATTACGGGACAGGATGGGGCTTATCTTACTGAGTTCTTGATTAAGAAAGGATATACGGTACATGGTATCAAGCGTCGTTCTTCCATGTTCAATACGGATCGTATCGATCATTTGTATCAAGACCCGCATGTGGAAAACCGTAATTTGATTCTGCATTATGGCGATTTAACGGATAGTTTGAATCTTACACGTATCATTGGCGAGGTTCAACCGGACGAGATCTATAATCTGGCCGCCATGAGCCATGTAAAAGTAAGTTTCGACACTCCCGAATATACGGCGAATGCGGATGGTTTGGGCGTATTGCGTATCCTAGAGGCGGTCCGCTTGCTGAACTTGATCCCGAAGACACGTATTTATCAGGCATCTACATCTGAGTTGTATGGCTTGGTGCAAGAGGTGCCGCAGAGGGAGACTACTCCTTTCTATCCGAGAAGCCCTTATGCGGTAGCGAAACTATACGGTTACTGGATTACGGTGAATTACAGGGAGGCCTATCATATGCACGCTTCCAATGGCATCTTGTTTAATCACGAATCTCCATTAAGGGGAGAGACATTCGTGACCCGTAAGGTAACCCGGGCGGTTTCACGTATCGTTTTGGGTATGCAAAAAAAGGTTTATATGGGTAATCTTTCCTCCAAACGGGATTGGGGACACGCAAAAGATTACGTGCGTGCCATGTACGCTATTTTGCAACAAGATGAACCCTCGGACTATGTCATAGCTACCGGGATTACTACAACGATTCGGGACTTTATCCGTATGGCTTTTGAGGAAATTGGCGTGGGAATCCGCTTTAAAGGAGAAGGGATAGACGAGGTCGCTATCTTAGAGTCGATAGACGAGGGATTGTTCGTCAAGAAGGTTGGTGATGCCTATCTGGAAAACTTTAAGAAACGTGTGGGTGAGGAAGTTGTAGGAGTAGATCCGCAGTATTTCCGCCCTACGGAAGTAGAGTTGCTGATCGGTGACGCTACGAAGGCACGTACTCGTTTAGGGTGGGAACCGGAGTATTCATTAGCGGCTTTAATTGAGGATATGATGAAGAACGATATAAAACTAATGAAGAAGGAGTCTTATCTGAAAGAGGGGGGCTATAAAATTTTGAACTATTTCGAGTGAGTTCGAAACAATTTGAAGATTTTATTTGTTGTAATTACAAAAAGAGTTAATTTTGTGCCAATTTTAAGATATTAGGTAATTGATTGTTTAATTAAAATGTTGAAAATATGAAGACTAAGGTTTTACTTTTAGCTTTGTTATCAGGTTTTGTATTCTCTGTGGCAGCACAGGAATATCAACCGCAGGTGGGGTTCAGCAATGAGGCTGGTTATAAGACTAATTTCAAGAAGAATAAAGCTCGCGACAATTGGTTTATTTCAATTGCGGGTGGAGCCAGCGTATTGTTAGGAGACCAAAATGGAGAGGCTGATTTCAAGAATCGTTTAAACTTCGCTCCACAAGTATCTTTTGGTAAGTGGTTTAATCCGTATTTAGGATTCCGTACCCAGTTAAATGGTGGTATTATCCACGGTTTTGAAGGTGATGGCGCACAGTTTATGCAACATAATAAATATGTAGCCGCTCACGTAGATTTGTTGTGGGATGTTACTAACTTCTGGGCTCCTTACAGAGAATCTAAAGTGTTCCGCTTGATTCCTTGGGTCGGTTTTGGTTATGCGCAGCGTTTCAAGACTACAGAGTCTTATGATCGTCCAAGAACGGAGTCTCCTACGTTGAACGCTGGTATCTTAACCGCTTTCCGTTTGAGCAAACGTGTTGATTTGAACGTTGAGATCCAAGGTTCTTTGTTGAACGAGCAGTTTAACCGTGTCGAGATGAATCACCTGACAGATGGTATCGTTCAGTTGAGCGCTGGTTTGACATTCAAATTGGGTAAGACAGACTTCGAGGTATTGGAGCCGATGGATTACGCTTTGTTGAACGACTTGAACGGCCAGATCAACTCTTTGCGTGCTGCTAACGATGAGTTGAGCAAACGTCCGGTTTCTTGCCCTGAGTGCCAAGAGACAGTTACTGAAGTTGTAAATAACTACGTTGACAATGTGGTTTACTTTCGCATCAACAGCGCTAAGATCGACAAGAACCAGCAGATCAATATCTATAACACAGCTGAGTTCATGAAGAACAACAACGCTCCGATCAAGGTAGTTGGTTACGCTGACAAGAAGACGGGTACTTCTGATTATAACATGGGTCTTTCTGAGAAACGTGCTAGAGCGGTCGCTAAGGAACTTATCGATAAATACGGTATCTCTTCTAGCCAGATCACTATCGAGTGGAGAGGTTCGGACGAACAACCTTATGGCGAAAATAGCTGGAACCGTGTAGTAATTATGAGCGCTAATAATTAATTTACGAATTAATACTTTAAAAAGGCCGTACTTCTAAGTGCGGCCTTTTTTTTGCGCCGAAAAATACTTACTTTTGTGAGAATTTATCGAATTGCTATGATATTGAACAAAAAACATGGTTATTTAATCCAATGGCTGATTGGTGTAGGAGATTTGATCGTATTGAATCTCTTGTTTATGGCCGTTTTTCATCTGCTTGGCCCGAAATACACGGAAGCGATATCCTATAATTTGAGAGAGGTTATTTTGTTATTGAATTTCTGTTATTTCTTCTCTTTATATTTTATCCCGATTCAATTGCATCAGGCGGTCGTGTTTATCGACAAGATTGTGCAACGGGCGTTCGGATTGGTTACCGTACTTATCTTTTTATTCGCTACTTGCTTGATCTTCTTGAATGTAGGGGATATTCTGGCTACCTTCCTCTTGGTCTATTACGGGGTTTCTATCATCTTGTTTTCGCTTTGGCGGGTTTTTGTGCGCTTATCCTTAAAGTTTTATAGGCGAAAAGGCTATAACTTTAAGAAGGTGGTGATTGTGGGTGCGGGAAAGAATGGTATGGAGCTTTACCAAGTTATGAAAGATGATTTGAGCTATGGGTTTAGTGTAAAGGGGTTCTTTGATGACAATGACTCGTTGAAAGACGTTTTACCTAATTATTTGGGTAAGACGAGTGAGGTGGAAGCGTATGTGCTGGAGCATGATATCGATGAGATTTATTGTACCTTGCCGGGTACGAACAACGGAAAGATCGTACGGCTTCTGAATTTCGCCGAGAAGAAGATGGTGCGTTTCTATATCGTGCCCGAGTTTTACCGGGATGTAAAGAAGAGTATGGTGATGGAGGTGATGGAATCGATCCCATTGCTGACGGTCCGCCGGGAGCCTTTGCAATCCGCCTATAACCGGTTCTTGAAACGGACGTTCGATATATTTTTCTCTTTGGTGATTTTGCTCACGATTTATCCGATCCTGTACATCGTGGTCGGTATAATGATCAAGTTAAGCTCACCCGGCCCGATCTTGTTTAAGCAGAAACGTACGGGATTGTATGGGCATGACTTCGAATGTTTCAAATTTCGTACGATGAAGGTGAACGCGCAGGCTGATACCTTGCAGGCCGTTAAGAACGATCCTCGGAAGACCCGGATCGGCGATTTCTTGCGCCGGACGAATCTGGATGAGTTCCCTCAGTTCGTGAACGTCTTGCTGGGCAATATGTCCGTGGTAGGCCCTCGTCCGCATATGTTGAAGCATACCGAGCAGTACTCGGCGTTGATCGATAAGTATATGGTGCGGCATTTGGTGAAACCGGGAGTAACGGGGTGGGCGCAAGTCACCGGTTACCGGGGTGAGACCAAGACGCTGGAGCAGATGGAAGGACGTGTGAAGAGAGATGTGTGGTATATAGAGAATTGGACGTTTTTCCTTGATTTAAAGATTATTGTGGTTACGGTACTGAATATGTTCAAGGGAGAGAAGAATGCGTATTAATCCGATTTGTTGCACACTTTTTGCGGATTTGTGTAATCTGTATTTATATTTATGCTATATTCGCGCTCGATGGGAAGAATAATTGCAATAGATTACGGCCGGAAACGTACGGGGATAGCCGCTACGGATATTTTACAAATGATCGCTAACGGCGTGGCGACAGTCCCAAGTGGAGAGGTTGTGAAATACCTGTCGGATTACATATCGCGGGAACCGGTGGATTTATTTGTGGTCGGGCTTCCGAAGCAAATGAACAATGAGCCTTCTGAGAACATGAAGTATGTGGAGGCGTTCGTGACCCATCTGAAAAGGACGATACCAAGTATCCCGGTAACTTATTACGACGAGCGGTTCACGTCGGTCTTAGCTCATAAGGCCATGTTGGAAGGCGGTTTAAAGAAAAAGAAACGGCAAGATAAAGGATTGGTCGATGAGATTAGCGCCGTTATTATTTTGCAAGCTTATTTAGAAAGTAAAAAATATCAGTTATAACTTATGATTTTACCCGTATTTTTATATGGTCAGCCCGTACTAAGAAAAGAGGCTGAGGATGTACCTAAAGATTATCCCGACTTGAAACAGTTGGTTGCCAATATGTTTGAAACGATGTATAATGCTGATGGGGTAGGGCTTGCCGCTCCTCAGGTGGGCTTGTCTATCCGTTTGGTGGTTATAGACGGTGATGTGATGGGAGATGACTTCCCTGAATGCAAGGGTTTCAAGCGTGCGTTGATTAATCCCGAGTTTTTGGAACGTAGCGAGGAGGAAATAGCTATGGAGGAAGGCTGCTTGAGCCTGCCGGGTATACACGAGAAAGTGTCTCGCTCGAAAACGGTTCGTGTGAGATATTGGGATGAGAATTGGGAGGAACACGAGGAAGTGGTGGAAGGTTTCGCCGCCCGTATCGTGCAGCATGAGTGCGAGCATCTGACGGGGCATGTCTTTATCGACAATGTCTCCGCTATTCGCCGTCAATTGAACAAAGGCAAATTAAATAGTATTATTAAAGGGACGGTTCGTTGCTCTTACCGGGCAAAAGCCGTTGGTAAATAATAAATCTATAAATAATCAATATGACAGATTTAAGTAAAAACATTGAGGCCCTCAGGGAAAAGAAAGCCGTTATCGAGATGGGCGGTGGTGAGGCTGCTATCGAAAAGCAAGTGGCGATGGGTAAGCTTACTGCCCGGGAGCGTATCTTGGCTTTGTTGGATAAGAACTCTTTCCATGAGTATGACATGTTCGTGAAACACGATGGCCGTGATTTCGGTATGGAGAAGAAGGTTCTGCCGGGTGATGGTGTGGTTACCGGTACGGGTACGATCTTTGGTGCCCCGGTTTGCATCTATGCACAGGACTTTACGGTTGCCGGTGGTTCGTTAGGTTTGCAGCATGCTCGTAAGATCACCAAGATCATGGATCATGCGTTGAAGATGAAATGTCCGATCATCGGAATCAATGACTCGGGTGGCGCGCGTATCCAAGAAGGTGTTGGTGCTTTGGCTGGTTATGGTGAAATATTCTATCGCAATACGATCGCCTCGGGCGTGATCCCTCAGATTTCCTTGATCCTCGGTCCTTGTGCCGGTGGTGCCGTTTATTCTCCGGCGTTGACGGACTTCGTGTTTGTGGTTGAGAACATCTCTAAGATGTTTATCACGGGACCGAACGTTATCAAGACCGTGCTGGGTGAGGATATCTCTATGGAAGACCTTGGTGGCGCACGTGTTCATGCGGAGACTACAGGTAACGCTCATTTCTATGCCTTGAGCGAGCAAGAATGTTTCGATCAGGTGAAACGTTTGGTTAGCTTCATCCCTTGGAATAATCAGGAGCGTGCGAAAGTGGTTGAGCCGAAAGAGCCGTCCGCTATGCTGAATATCGAGCAAGTAGTTCCGGCGGACCCGAAACAACCGTATGATGTGCGAGACGTTATCAGATGTATCGTCGATGACTCGGACTTCTTGGAGATTCAAGAGTTGTGGGCCGCTAATATTGTGATCGGTTTTGGCCGTATGGCAGGAGAAACGGTAGGTTTCGTTGCCAATCAACCGATGGTTCTGGCTGGCGTGCTTGATTGTGATAGCGCTGACAAGGCCGCTCGTTTCATCCGTTTCTGCGACTCATTCAATATTCCTATCATCACGTTGGAGGATATGCCGGGTTATCTGCCGGGCGTAGATCAAGAGCATGCGGGTGTGATTCGTCATGGGGCTAAGGTTCTGTATGCGTATTCGGAAGCTACTGTTCCTAAGATCACGGTTATCTTGCGCAAGGCGTACGGTGGAGGTTATATAGCTATGAACTCCCGTCACTTGGGCGCTGACTTCATGTTCGCTTGGCCGAGCGCGGAGATCGCTGTTATGGGTCCGGAAGGCGCAGCTAACATCATATTCCGCAAGGAGATCATGGAGGCGGAAGATCAGAACGCTATGCGTCAGGAGAAGGTGAAAGAATATATCGAGAAATTCGCGAACCCGTACGTGGCGGCTTCCAAGGGATTTATCGACTCTGTGATCGAACCGAAAGAAACCCGTTCATTATTGCTACACGCACTGAAGCTTTCCATTCTAAAAGAGGAATACAGACCGGCCAAGAAGCACGGTTTGCCTCCGTTCTAAATTGATGAGAGTATGGAAAAGAAACACCAGCAAGAAGAATATGTAGACTTTGTGGTGACGGCACGTAAATATAAGACGTTGCTGACAGCGAAGTATAAGAGCCGACCGATGTGGCATAAGCCGTCGGCTGGTGACGTGGTTTCTCATCTTCCCGGAACGATTATCAAGATTATGGTAGAAGAAGGACAGGCTGTGGAGGCCGGGCAACTTCTGCTAATCCATGAGGCGATGAAAATGCAGAACCGGGTGGTCGCTCCCATATCGGGAGTCGTTGTCGAGCTCAATGTAAAAGAGGGCGATAAGATAACGAAGAATCATTTAATGGTAAAAATAGAGTCTAAGTAAGATAATTTACTTATTTTTGCCTCTCAATCATTTTTAATAGGATGAAGAAGGCAACACTCTTTTTGATATTACAGATATTTACGATTTCGCTTTTTGCGCAGATTAATACGGACCGTGTATTGGCCATTGGCAGGAACGCCCTTTATTTTGAGGATTATGTTCTTTCCATTCAGTACTTCAATCAAGTTATCAAATCCAAACCTTGGTTGGCGGAACCCTATTTTTACCGTGCGGTGGCGAAGATAAATTTGGACGATTTTAAGGGGGCCGAGGAAGACTGTACTTTATGTCTTCAGCGGAACCCTTTTTTAACACAAGCGTATTACGCTCGCGGCATCGCCCGTCAAAGTCAGGAGAAATACGACGAGGCGATCGACGATTACCAGAAAGGACTTGAGTTCAAACCCGAGGACCGGCAGATGCTGGTGAATATGGCGGTGGCTTTTATCCAGAAAAAAGACTACAACGGGGCGGAGAAGACATTTGATGATTTAATGACCGCCCATCCGAAATATTCCATGAATTATATGACACGGGGCGCTATGTATCTGGAGAAAGGGGATACGTTGAAAGCCTTGGCCGATTATAATAAGGCGATCGAGATGGATCCTTATTATGCGCCGGCGTATGGCAATCGTGCGATCCTTCATTATCAAATGGATGATTACAAGGACGCTTTGGCCGATTTGAACGAGGCTCTACGTCTGGATACCCGTGAGAGCGGATATTATATTAACCGGGGGCTAGTTCGTTATCAGATGAATGACTTGAGAGGTGCGATGGCCGATTACGATCAGGTGATCAGCATGGATAGCCGGAACTTGATCGCACGGTTCAACCGAGGTTTGCTTCGGTTCCAAGTCGGGGATAATAACCGGGCTATCGAGGACTTTGATGTCGTTATCCAGCAAGAGCCAGATAACTATATGGCTTATTACAACCGTGCGTTGCTCCGTTTCGAGACGGGCGACTACCGGGGGGCCGTGCAGGATTACGACGTGGTCTTGAAGCAATATCCTACTTTCCTGCCGGGCTTTGTGAGCCGTTCGGAAGCAAAGCGTAAGCTGGGGGATAACGTGGGGGCAGACCGTGATTATTGGGCAGCCATAAAGATGGAGGAGCAGGCCAAGAACGGACAGCTCCCGAAGACATCGTCTTCTGGCTCCAATACGGCGGTGAACGGAGATGCCAAGGCGGACGATTCGGAGGAGAATACTCGTGAGCAATCCGATAAGAATATCAATAAGTTCAACCGCTTGGTGGTATACGATAAGGAGCAGGAGCGTAAAAGTAAATACCAAAGTGAGGTCCGTGGGCGTGTACAAGACCGGAATGTCCATGTGGATCTGGAACCCCAGTTTGTCTTGACCTATTACGAGAAGGCGGATCCCGTAAAGAAACTTGTTTATTACGACAAGATGGTGGAGGATTACAATGGCCAGATGGTCTTGAAGCGTAAATTGCGTATCACGAACGAGGAGGCCGCTTTGACTGAGGACCAAATCGCCGTGCATTTCGCCTCCATCGACGAGTATTCGGCGGAGATCGAGCGTGATCCGAACAACGCTAACGCTTATTTTGGCCGTGCGATGGACTTCATGTTGGTGCAGGATTTCTCGGAAGCGATCAAGAATTTCTCGGAAGCGATCGAGCGAGACCCGTCGTTCACGATGGCTTATTTCAATCGTGCCGTGGAACGTTATAAGCAATTGATGTACACCCAATCCCAGCAGGCTAGCAAGGATACGTACGACTTGAGTGGCTCGGGAATGAACTTGAATATTGGTAAGTCCGCACAGTCGCAGGTAAACGCCAACACCTCGGTGGACCTCCGGAGCGCTATGCTGAAGGATAATAAGCGAGCCTATGAGCATGAGCAGATCATGAGGGATTACGATATGGTGATCAAGCTGAACCCGGGTTTTGTGTACGCTTACTTTAACCGTGCGAATCTGCGTTGCGCCCAGCGTGATTTCCGTGCCGCTATCGTTGATTATAACGAGGCGATCGAGCGGGACCCTGAATTTGCCGAGGCTTACTACAATCGTGGGTTAGCCCGTCTGTCGCAAGGTGACGTGAACCGGGGCATCGCCGACTTGAGCAAGGCAGGGGAATTGGGTATCTACAACGCCTATAGTATCATCAAGCGAATGACAAGCCGGTGATAACGCAAATTATTCGAGTTAAATGTTTCGCTGATAGAAAAGAAATATTAACTTTGTGGGCTGAATATAAAGAATTTTAGAGAATAGAATATGATAAAGATTACATTTCCGGACAATTCCGTAAGAGAATATGCAAAGGGAACGACTGCTATGCAGATAGCGGAAAGCATTAGTTCTCGTTTGGCACAGGAAGTCCTAGCCGCAAGCGTGAATGGGGAGGTTTGGGACTTAAGCCGTCCTATCAACGACGACGCTACGGTGAAACTTTTGAAGTGGGAAGACGAGGAAGGTAAACATGCGTTCTGGCATTCCAGCGCTCACCTTATGGCAGAGGCTTTGCAGGAATTATATCCGGGTATTAAATTCGGTATCGGTCCGGCGATCGAGAACGGTTTCTATTATGACGTGGATCCGGGTGAGGCCGTGATCAAAGAGGGTGATTTCGCTGCTATCGAGGCTAAGATGCTTGAGCTGGTAGCCAAGAAAGAAGAGATCAAACGTCAGGACATTACCAAGGCGGATGCCATGAAGATGTTCGGCGATAGAGGTGAAGAGTATAAAACAGAGCTTATCAGTGAGTTGGAAGACGGTACGATCACTACCTATACACAGGGTTCTTTTACGGACTTGTGTAGAGGACCGCATTTGCCGAATACCTCTTATCTGAAAGCTGTCAAGATATTGAGCGTAGCCGGCGCTTATTGGCGTGGCGATGAGAAACGCAAGCAATTGGTTCGTTTGTATGGTATCACTTTCCCGAAAAAGAAGATGTTGGATGAGTATCTGACATTGTTGGAGGAGGCCAAGAAACGTGACCACCGTAAGATCGGTAAGGAGATGGACTTGTTCATGTTCTCCGATACGGTAGGTAAGGGCTTACCGATGTGGTTGCCAAAAGGTACCGCCTTGCGTTTGCGTCTGCAAGAGTTCTTGCGTCGTATCCAAGCTCGTTATAATTATCAAGAGGTAATGTGTCCGCCGATCGGTAATAAATTATTGTATATTACCTCCGGCCACTACGCTAAATACGGAAAGGATTCTTTCCAACCGATCCATACACCTGAGGAGGGTGAGGAATACTTCTTGAAACCGATGAACTGTCCTCATCACTGTATGATCTATAAAAACTCTCCTCGTTCGTATAAGGACCTGCCGTTGCGTCTCGCTGAGTTCGGTACGGTTTGCCGGTATGAGCAGAGTGGAGAGTTGCACGGATTGACCCGTGTACGTAGCTTTACGCAGGATGATGCTCATATCTTCTGCCGCCCCGATCAGGTAAAGCAGGAATTCTTGAACGTAATGGACATCATCTCGATCGTATTCAAGACGATGAATTTTGAGAACTTCGAGGCTCAGATCTCCTTGCGTGACAAGGTGAACCGTGAGAAATATATCGGTAGCGACGAGAATTGGGAGAAGGCTGAGCAAGCGATTGTAGAGGCTTGTGAGGAAAAAGGCTTGAAAGCTAAGATCGAATATGGAGAGGCCGCTTTCTACGGTCCGAAACTCGACTTCATGGTGAAAGACGCTATCGGCCGCCGTTGGCAGTTAGGTACGATTCAGGTAGACTATAACTTACCGGAACGTTTCCAATTGGAATATACGGGTGCCGACAACCAGAAGCACCGTCCGGTTATGATCCACCGTGCGCCGTTCGGTTCCATGGAACGGTTCGTTGCCGTATTGATCGAGCACACCGCCGGAAAGTTCCCGTTGTGGTTGACTCCGGAGCAGGTATGTATCATGCCGATCAGCGAGAAGTTTAATGATTACGCTTGGCAAATCGCACGTGAGTTGGGTAATCAGGAAATCCGTGCTATCGTAGATGACCGAAATGAGAAGATCGGTCGTAAAATTCGTGACAATGAATTGAAAAGAATCCCTTATATGCTCATCGTTGGAGAAAAAGAAGCAGAAAATGGTGAAGTTTCTGTAAGAAAACAGGGCGAAGGTGATAAAGGTTCGATGAAAATTGCTACCTTTGCAGCGCTTTTGAACGATGAAGTAGAGGACATGATGAATCGTTGGCAAAAAAGTAATAAATAAATAACTAATAACGAGGAGAATAAATCTTTTTGAATGAAGAATGACAATCTGAAAGAACAGTATAGAATCAACGAACGTATTCGTGTTCGTGAAGTTCGTTTAGTAGGTGACAATATTGAAACGGGTGTTTATCCGATCGCTCAAGCGCTGAAAATAGCGGAAGAGCAGGGGATGGATCTAGTCGAGATTTCACCAAATGCTGCGCCCCCCGTTTGTAGAGTAATCGACTACCAGAAATTCCTCTATCAGCAAAAAAAGCGTCAGAAAGAGCAAAAAGCGAAATCTGTGAAAGTGGTCGTGAAGGAGATTCGTTTCGGGCCTCAGACAGATGATCATGATTACAATTTTAAATTGAAGCACGCTAAGGGATTTTTGGAGGAAGGTTCGAAGGTCAAAGCCTACGTGTTCTTTAAAGGCCGTTCTATCCTTTTCAAGGAACAGGGAGAAGTCCTGCTGCTTCGTTTTGCCAACGATTTGGAGGATTATGGAAAAGTAGAGCAGTTGCCGGTATTGGAGGGAAAACGTATGATTATCATGCTTACTCCGAAGAAAGCGGGCACTGGCTCAGCCCCGGCTGCGGCCGCAGCTCCGAAAGTTGTAAAGAAAGTGATCACGACACCTAAGCCTAAAAGCGAGGGTGATAAGAAAACAGAAGAATAAAATCCGTCCCTGATAGAAGGGAGGTTAAGTTTAATAATTAAAAATAATTGGAAAATGCCTAAGATGAAGACTAATTCCGGTGCCAAAAAGAGGTTCGCCCTTACCGGATCAGGAAAGATCAAAAGAAAACACGCTTTTAAGAGTCATATCTTAACAAAGAAGACTAAGAAGCAAAAGAGAAATCTTACTCACACGGGTTTGGTAGCTAGTGTTGACGTAAGCAACGTAAAGCAGATGCTTTGCATGAAGTAATCTTTATTCATTAAGCGAGTTTTATAACGATTTTTATTAACCGAATGCATTTAGCAATCAAGTTCATCCTAAGAGATGACGCTAACATTCAAAACAGATTAGAATTATGCCTAGATCAGTAAATCATGTTGCTTCAAGAGCAAAAAGAAAACGGATTTTAAAACTAACCCGTGGTTATTATGGTGCACGTAAGAACGTTTGGACCGTAGCGAAGAATACATGGGAAAAAGGTTTGACTTATGCTTTCCGCGACCGTCGTAACAAGAAACGTAATTTCCGTGCTTTGTGGATTCAGCGTATCAACGCTGCCGCTCGTATGGAAGGTTTGTCTTACTCTCGCCTAATGGGTGCTTTGCACGCTGCCGGTATCGAGATCAACCGTAAGGTTTTGGCAGACTTGGCCGTTAACCATCCGGAAGCATTCAAGGCTATCGTAGCTAAAGTAAAATAAGATTTTTGCTATATAGTTAATAAAGAGCCTCCCCGAAAAGGAGGCTCTTTTTTTGTTGTTTTTGTTTGGTTATGTCGATACGATTACATATCTTTGTAACAAGAAAAAGATAAACAGGGAATGAGTTAAGCCGCACTTGTTCGATTGGGAAACTCATCAGTTTATTTTAATTCCGAGACATAGCTCTTGTCGCCAATGGCGGGCCGCGCCCTTCGGGGTATGCTTAGCACGGCGGATTACAAAGGTGGCAAAGCACTCAAATCCTGTCATACGGAGTTTGTTCACATCTACAGTGCGGCTTTTTCAAATAGGGAAGAGGATCTTTAATTAGATTCTCTTCTTTTTTATGCGGTTCACGCAGGTAGTCTCGTTAGCTCATATAAGTAGTCTTCTGAGGATAAAGTGAATTATTTTGAAAATAAATTAGGTTTTATAGTTGGTAATCCAAAAAGAATGCTTTCCTTTGTACCAACAAACAAAAGATAGTTTGTCTTGCTCTTTATCTTCGAGTTTCTATTCTCAGTAATGATAATATATTCTTCTAGAAATCGATCTTCACTAACATCACTTGTTTTATTATTAATTTATTTTTAATTTTTTTCGTATGAATATTTACATTGGAAACTTGAGTTATCGAGTAAGAGAGTCTGATTTGCAACAAGTATTAGAAGAGTATGGTGTTGTTGATTCAGTAAAGTTAATTGTTGATCGTGATACTAGACGTTCTAAGGGTTTTGCTTTCGCTGAAATGCCTAACGTAGACGAGGCTCAAAAAGCTATCGAGGAATTAAACCAAGCTGAGTACGAAGGTCGTCAGATGGTTGTAAAAGAAGCAATTCCTAGACATTAATTTTAGAAGATATACATTTTAAAATAACTTTGAAGCGGGGAGACGATAGTCTTTCCGCTTTTTTGATATTGTCCATTATTGTCGTATATTTACGCACCAAGAATAACACAACTAAAAAATAAGTATTATGACGTTGCCAAAACGGTCTTGCATGAAAGTAACCGGACTTGCTCTCGCTTGCTCCTCGCTACTTTTTTCCTGTGTTCCCAAGGAGGTTCCGCAGGTGAATTTAATCCCTAAGCCGGCCCATATCGAGGTGACTGGCGGTTATTTCAAAGTAGATAGTAATCTCGTATTCGGGGATGATCAATCGGGTACGATCCGTTACGTGGTCGATGAGTCTTTCAATGGCGGAAATCCGGAGGGATATGCGTTGAATGTGACCAAGAAGGGGATCGAGTTGAGAGCCGCCTCTAAATCCGGATTGTTTTACGGGGAACAAACGTTGCGCCAGCTGTATACGTCGAAAGGGATTCCTTGCGTATCGATCCAAGATAATCCCCGTTTCCCGTATCGTGGCTTGCATCTGGATGTCTCCCGTCATTTCTTCCCGAAAGAGGAGGTGATGAAGTTATTGAACGTCATGTCTTATTATAAATTGAATACGCTTCATATGCATTTGACGGATGCCGGTGGTTGGCGTATCCAGATGGATAAATACCCGAAACTGACTACGGACGTGGCTTTCCGTACGGAATCCGATTGGCAGAAATGGTGGGATGGAAAGGATCGCAAGTATCTGCCGGAAGGAACTCCGGGGGCATATGGCGGTTATTTTACGAAAGAAGATATCCGTGAGATCGTGGATTACGCTACGGCCCGGCATATTAATATAATACCGGAAATCGAATTCCCGGGGCATTCGGACGAGGTGTTCGTGGCGTACCCGGAGTTGAGTTGTGCCGGCAAACCTTATACGACGGGTGATTTCTGCATCGGCAACGAGAAATCGTTTACGTTCATGGAGGATGTATTGTCCGAGGTGATCGAGTTGTTCCCTTCCGAATATATCCATATCGGGGGAGACGAGGCCGGGAAGGGAGCTTGGAAGACCTGCCCGAAATGTCAAGGCTTGATGCGCCGGAATGGGATGAAGGACGTGGATGAGTTGCAGAGCTATATGATTCATCGTGCCGAGAAATTCCTGATTTCCAAAGGCCGCAAATTGATCGGTTGGGATGAGATTCTGGAAGGGGGCTTGGCTCCGGAGGCTACCGTCATGTCTTGGCGGGGCGAGGAAGGGGGAATCAAGTCCGCCCGCATGGGACACGACGTGGTCATGACACCGGGTGGTTATATGTATTTCGATTTCTATCAAGCCGATCCGAAGACACAGCCGTATGCCATCGGCGGTTATACGCCGATCAAGCGGGCGTACAGTTATAATCCAGTGCCTGTGGATTCGTTGACTGCCGAGGAAAGTAAGCATATCCTAGGGGTACAGGCGAATACATGGACGGAGTATATCAAGGATGAGAAGCATCTGGAGTATATGATGTTCCCTCGTGCCTTAGCGGTCGCCGAGATCGGATGGACTCCGCAAGAGGAGCGTAGCTGGGAGGATTTTAAGCCTCGTATGAACGCGAATATCCCGGTTCTGCAACGGATGGGTATCAATACGTTCACGCTCTCGGACGAGATCGAGACCACGATGGAGGTAGATACCTTGTGGCGAGAGATCAAGGTCATGTTGGATGCGGAGAAATATCCGGCGGAGATACGTTACACGACAGACGGCTCTATTCCCGCCGCCTCTTCCCGGGTCTATAACGGCCCGATCGTGGTGAAAGACTCCGCTGATATCAAGGCCGCTATCTTCCGTGACGGGCAGCTTCAAGAAACGCCTACCGAGAAGAAGGTGGATTATCACCGAGGTATCAATAAGCCTATACATTATAATAGTAAGCTGTATAGCGGTTATATGGCGGGTGGCATGAACGCCTTGCTGGACGGCTACAGGGGAGGCTTGACTTATCTGGACGGTCGTTGGCAGGGTTATTTGAATGACTTGGATTGCGTGGTGGACATGGGCGAGGTGACGGATATCCATAAGGTATCGTCCCGCTTTATGCAATTGATCGGCCCGGGCGTGTACCAACCGGGAGAGGTGGAGTTGCTGACATCGGAAGACGGGGAGAGCTATATCTCGCAGGGAGTTATCCCTACTACGATATCCAATACGGATAAAGACCTGTCTTTTCAGGAATATACGTTTAACGGCGATTGGAAAGCCCGTTATATCCGTATCAAGGCAAAAGAGGCAAATAAGGGTTTCATCTTTACGGATGAGATCGTGATCTGGTAAGTATGAATCAATTAATTATCAACTAAAATACATTTATCAAATGAAGAAACAGTTAATGACCTTCCTGTTGTGTGGCAGTCTGTTCGCTACGGCGCAGCAACCGGTAGATTATGTGAACCCCTTCATCGGTACGAGCAATTACGGTACGACGAATCCCGGTGCGGTTTGTCCGCAGGGTATGATGAGCGTGGTTCCTTTCAACGTCATGGGGTCGGAGAAGAACCGTTTTGACAAGGATAGTCAATGGTGGTCTACTCCTTACTCGGCAGACAATAAATTCTTTACGGGATTCGCTCACGGCAGCTTGAGCGGCGTGGGATGCCCGGAGCTGGGAGGTTTGCTATTGATGCCGACGACGGGCGAGTTGAACGTGGACTATAAGGCTTACGGCAGTGAGTACAAGGACGAGGTGGCTCACCCCGGTTATTATAGCAATACCTTGACCAAGTATAATATCAAGGCGGAGGCTACTGCCAGCATGCGTACGGGCTTGAGCCGTTTTACCTTCCCGAAAGGGGAGAGCCATATCCTCTTGAACCTAGGCGAGGGCTTGACGAACGAGACCGGCGCTACGGTACGTATCGTGAATGATACGGAGATCGAGGGGAGTAAGCTTTTAGGTACGTTCTGCTATAATCCACAGGCCGTATTCCCGGTTTACTTCGTGATGAAGGTAAACAAGGCCCCGAAGAAGATGGGTTATTGGAAGAAACAACGTGAGATGAAGGGGGTAGAGGCCGAATGGGATATCTACTCCGGCAAGTATAAGTTATATACCAGTTATACCCGTGAGATGAGCGGAGACGATGTCGGCGTATGGTTCGATTACGATACGGACGAGGGCGAGGCTATCGAGGTGAAGATGGGTATCTCGTACGTGAGCATCGAGAACGCCCGCCTGAACATGAATACGGAGCAGCCCGGCTTCGATTTCGACAAGGTCCGTACGGCGGCTAGCACGATGTGGAACAAGGATCTTTCCAAGGTACAAGTGGAAGGAGGTACGAAAGACGAGAAAACGATATTCTATACCGGTATGTATCATTTGCTGATCCATCCGAATATCCTGCAAGACGTGAACGGCGAGTACCCGATGATGGAGAGCCTGAAAGTAGGCCATACCACCGGAAACCGTTATACGGTCTTCTCCCTGTGGGATACGTACCGCAACGTAAGTACCCTGATGACCTTGCTCTATCCGGAGCGTCAATTAGATATTATCCGTACGATGCTGGATATGTACCGGGAAAACGGTTGGTTACCGAAATGGGAGCTTTACGGACGTGAGACCTTTACGATGGAGGGCGATCCCTCGATCCCGTATATCGTAGACGCATGGATGCGCGGCTTGCGTGACTTTGATGAGCAAACCGCTTATGAGGCGATGCGTAAAGGCGCTACTACCCCGGGAGAGTTCAACCTGCTTCGTCCGGACGCGAACGATTATTTCAGCAAGGGCTATGTTCCTTTGCGTGAGCAATACGATAACTCCGTATCTCATGCGCTGGAATATTATATCGCCGACTGGAACTTGGCTAATTTCGCTCAAGCCTTGGGTAAGAAAGAGGATGCCAAGTTATTCCGTGACCGTTCTTTAGGTTACAAACATTATTATAGCAAGGAGTTCGGAACGCTGCGTCCTATCTTGCCGGACGGCACTTTCTACTCTCCGTTCGATCCGAAACAAGGCGAGAACTTCGAGCCTAGTCCCGGTTTCCATGAAGGCAACGCATGGAATTATACGTTTTATGTTCCTCACGATATCAAGGGACTGGCCAAATTGATGGGAGGCGATAAGAAATTTGTCGATCATTTGCAGAAGGTATTCGATGACGGCAATTATGATCCCGCCAACGAGCCGGATATCGCTTATCCTTATTTGTTTAGCTATTTCAAGGGAGAGGCTTGGCGTACTCAGAAGTTGGTCCGTCAGTTGTTGAAGGATTGCTATCATAATGCCCCGAACGGTGTCCCGGGTAACGAGGATACAGGCACGATGTCCGCTTGGGCTATTTTCTCCATGATGGGCTTCTATCCGGCTTGTCCGGGCGACGTGAACTATGTATTGACTTCCCCGACTTTCGATAAGGTTACGATCCAGCTCGACAAGAAATTCTACCCCAAAGGCGAATTGGTAATCGAGTCTAAGCATAGTAATCCAGAAGCGATCTACATCAAGGACGTTTTCGCCGGCGATAAAAAGCTAAAGGGCTACACCATCTCGCAAGAGGACTTGGTAAATGCCGGAACCTTGCGTTATATCCTCGAGGATACGCATAAGTAAGCCAAGATAAAGATATACCGAATTTGATATTTACCGGACGCAGATGACACCGACAAGCACGGGTGATCTGCGTCCGGTTTATTTTTTGATATCCTAAAACCATTTGATCTTCCTGAATATAAAAAAGGCCGTAGCGGATAGCAAGATCGAGAGCAAGATGATAACCACGAAACCATGCGGCATATCCTCCATGTAGATCGGGACGTTCATCCCGTAGAAGCTAGCGATTAATGTTGGAACCATTAAGATAATGGAAAGTGATGTCATACGTTTCATGATCGTGTTCACGTTGTTGGAGATGATAGAGGCGAAAGCGTCCATCGTACCCGTAAGAATATCGCTATAGATATTTACCGTGTTATGGGCCTGTTTCAACTCGATCTCCACGTCCTCCACTAAATCCTTGTCGATATATTGCGGCTCTTGGAAAATATTCTGGAGCTTGGCCAGCATCACCTCATTCCCGCGGATGGAGGTGTTGAAGAATACCATGCTCTTCTCCAGCTTCATCAACGCTAGCAGATCCTCGTTGCGGATGCTTTTCTCCAACGCCTTTTCCGCCTCGGTGACGGCGTAATTGATTTGTTTCAGGTATTTAAGGAACCATACGGCCGATGAGTGGATCAGCCGGAGGATCAACTCATACTTGTTTTTAATCTGGAGTTCCTTCCGTTGGGTATAGCGGATGAAATCGGGGATCAAGTCCGTCTTATGGTAACATACGCTTACGATGATCTCATTGTTCGTGATGATACCGATCGGCACCGTATTGAACGGAATGTCATGATCTTGGTTCTGCAACGGGATACGTAAGATGGTAAGCAACCAATTCCCCTCGTACTCGATACGGGGACGTTCGTCCGTATCGGCTATATCGCTCAAGAATGATTCGGGTACGTTAAATCGATCCATCAAGAATTGAAGATCTTCGGGAGTCGGGCACTCTACGTTTACCCAACTGTTAGGAAGCCATTGGTTCTTCTCCACATAACCGGCCTCACAATAAAGAAATTGTCTCATTATTGCCTCCTTTCGTGTTTAATCCGAGCAGAGGATCAATGAAACCCTCCGCCTCGTTAGTTCATACTCTGTTCTGTTTCTAGCGGGATACTGTCGTCCATAATTTGAAAATTACTTTTTACGGGTGCAAAGATAATACTTTTTTACGTAAGTAAAGTTATGTCGCTGTATGCTGACAGCAATATTGTTGCCAGTTTACGTTAGCATAGGCTTACTTCTCTGAGAGTATTGCGATACTTCTGGTAATAGTACTGGAGTACTTTCATGGAAGTACCCGAGTACTGCCTAAGAAGTACTCCAATACTTCTTAGGCAGTACTGGCCATCTATTCAATCCCGCATTTCCCCTCTTCGTTGAAGTAGAAGAAGAGCCCGGTATCTATGCTGACCGGACCATGGATACGGCTTACGGCGGGTTCCCATGCGGGCATCAACCGGAGTACCCGTAAGGCTTCATCGCGGAACTCATCATAGGTTTTCCCCGTATCGCGAGGATACAGTATATTCTCGGGTAGGCTTACGGGATTCTGTAACATACCTAAGGAATCGATCGTGAAGGAGTAGAAGAGTCGTACCTTCGTGCCCGTACCTTTATAAGATTCGGGATAACGCAGGTTCTGTTCGAAGAAACGGATCATGGCTTCTCTTCCTCCCTTGAACTCGGCCATGGGGCGAGGCTCGTGGAGCCGGCTGGCGAAGCGTGTGTATTCCTCATAATCTTCCGGGTTATCGGATAGGTAGAACGTGGCGGCCAAAGGATAATGGACGATGCCGGCGCCCTGTCCGGTGATGACGGTCTTATGCACCCGGTACAATCCCGGTGGATTTTCCTTGAGCTCAGGCAGCAAGGTGGCCGAGAAATCGTCTCTTGTCTCGTTTGGAAAGATCGGATAGCCGATATCAACAAAAAAGTTGGGTTGCGGGACCCCTTTCCATGCCTTCCCGTCGAAATGCTCGATGAAATAACTTTCGCCTCCCATCCCTTCTAGGTCGGTATGGTTGGTGATGGCGATCTCGATCCGTTCGATGTTGGTTGGGTAGACATTCGGGCTTACTCGCATGGAGAAGTGGGTGGTGTCCTCGCAAAGAGATTCCTCGGGCGACCGGTCGTAAGGGCCTCCGCCGATCCGGATGAGGGGCGAGTCGAATACGTACGTCTTAAATGCTTTTACATACGGAGCTTCCACTATGATAAGCTGTAGGAAGACGGAGTCGTCCGTGTTCCAGAGGGAGGCCATGTTTCTGCGGATCTTCCGGAGATGCGGGGGAAGGGTATCGTATTCCTTGCCGAAGAACAATTCTATGCTGTCCCGTATCTGCTTGGCGGTCCATCCTTCCGTGGAAACTGAAGATGCGGCATGGGTATCAGTCGGTAACGGTAGGGTATCTTGCCGTGCTATGGATTGGGAGTCGGCTGAGTAGTCGCTACTGTTTTCCCCTTTCTTTTGTTTGGTATGGCAGCCGTATAATAGGCAGCCGCCCATGATAACTAATCCGATAAAATACGCTTTCATGATTCGACAGGTTTTAATTCCTAAATATAAAGAATCTTTTTCAGAAATGGGTAAAAGATATTACCTTTGACTCCCCAAATAGAAAGAATGATGGCAGAAGGAACAAGAAATACAGGAAGAGGAAGGAAAAAGCCTGTGGAGATGCTCCCCGATATGGGGCGTCTTCAGCCACAGGCCCGTGAGTTGGAGGAGGCTGTGTTGGGTGCGTTGATGCTGGAGAAAGACGCGTACTCGATCGTCAGCGAGATCTTGAAGCCGGAGTGTTTCTATGAGAAAGCGCATGAGAAGATTTATGCCGCTATCGTAGACTTGGCGTTGAGCCAGCGTCCCGTGGATATGCTTACCGTAACGGAGCAATTGAAGAAACGGGGAGAATTGGAGGATGTAGGCGGACCGTTCTATATCTCTCAACTTACCAGCAAGGTGGCCAGTAGCGCCCATATCGAGTATCACGCCCGGATCATTGCCCAGAAATATCTGGCGAGGGAGTTGATCTCTTTCACGGCGATGATCCAAGGAAAGGCATTTGATGAGACGCTCGATGTAGAGGACTTGATGCAAGAGGCGGAGGGTAAGTTGTTCGAGATCTCTCAACGTAACGTAAAGAAGGATGTCACCCAGATCAACCCCGTCATCAAGGACGCTATGGAGATGTTGCAAAAGGCGGCCCTCCAGAAGGAAGGTCTGAGCGGATTGCGCACGGGCTTCGAGGGCTTGGATAAGATGACTTCCGGTTGGCAGAATTCCGACCTTATCATTATCGCCGCCCGTCCGGCCATGGGTAAGACGGCTTTCGTCCTTTCCATGGCGAAGAATATGGCGGTGAATTTCAATACGCCTGTCGCCCTGTTCTCGCTCGAGATGAGTAACGTGCAGTTGGTAAACCGTCTGATCGTGAATGTCTGCGAGATACCGGGCGAGAAGATCAAGAGCGGACGCTTGGAGAGCTACGAGTGGGAACAGCTGGACTTTAAGATCAAGGAGCTTTACGATGCCCCGATCTTCGTGGACGATACCCCGAGCTTGTCCGTCTTCGAGCTGCGAACGAAAGCCCGTCGTCTGGTGCGTGAGCATGGCATTAAATGTATCATTATCGACTACCTTCAGTTGATGAACGCTAGCGGTATGAACTTCGGTAGCCGTGAGCAGGAGGTGAGTACGATCTCCCGCTCGTTGAAGGGATTGGCGAAGGAATTGAATATCCCGATTATCGCCTTGTCGCAGTTGAACCGTGGTGTGGAAGCTCGTCAAGGCGTGGAAGGTAAGCGTCCGCAGCTAGCCGACTTGCGTGAGTCCGGAGCTATCGAGCAGGATGCCGATATGGTATGTTTCATCCACCGTCCCGAATATTATAAGATTACGGAAGACGAGCGGGGAAATTCCCTGATCGGCCTCGCCGAGATCATTATCGCCAAGCATCGTAACGGTGCCGTGGGGGATGTCCGGCTGCGCTTTAAGAGCGAGTTCGCCAAGTTTATGAACGTAGAGGAAGATATAGCGGTAAGGGAATTCTCCTCGACCATGAACGGTGGAGACCCGATGCCCCCGATCCCATCGGCGGGAGCTGACTTCTTGAGTCAAGGTAGCAGTAACGAGGTTCCGTTCTAATATAGCATGAATGAGCGAAAGAGGCGAAAACGTTTGCGGTAGATTTTTCGCCTCTTCTTTTCTGTTTCGTTGGCGAATCCGGTTCGAATCTTCTATCTTTGTGATTGAAAACAAATTACTGAATCAGCCATGACGAGACACTTAGTTCCGGTATCTATATACCTGTCGCTGTTGCTTAGCTGCAACTCGCCGAAAGAATACAAATCCTTTGATGAATACCCTTCCTATGAGGGAGACGATCTGGAGTTGTTCTATTCTCCCACGAAATCCGTGTTCACCCTTTGGGCCCCGACAGCGGAAGAAGTCCGCTTGAATCTTTACGCCTCCGGTGAAGGAGGGGAGCCTGTCCGTCGGTTGCCGATGAAATCCTCGGATAAGGGTACGTGGCGTATCTCCGTGAGCGAGGATCTGAAAGGCTCCTTCTATACCTTCCAGATCCGTATCGGCGATAAATGGCTGGATGAGACTCCCGGTATCTGGGCGAAAGCCGTCGGGGTGAATGGAAACCGTGCGGCCGTGATCGATTGGGCGGCTACCGATCCGGAGGGCTGGGAGGCGGATAAATCTCCCGAGTTGAAAAGCTTCTCCGATATTATCATCTACGAGATGTATCATCGGGATTTCTCGATCGCCGCGAACTCCGGCGTGACGCATAAAGGTAAGTTTCTCGCCTTGGCGGAGGAGGGCACGAAAGGGCCGGGCGGCGTGGCTACCGGCGTGGATCATCTGAAGGAGTTGGGCGTTACCCATGTCCATATCCTTCCTTCTTATGATTATGGCTCGGTGGACGAGACTCGCTTGCAAGATAATGTGTACAATTGGGGGTATGATCCCAAGAACTATAACGCCCCCGAGGGGAGCTATTCCACCGATCCTTACAATCCCGAGGCTCGTATCCGTGAGTTCAAGGAGATGGTGCGGGGGTTGCACCGGAATGGTATCCGTGTGATCATGGACGTGGTTTACAATCATACCTTCGTGGGGGATGGGTCGAATTTCAGTTTGACCGTTCCCGGTTACTTCTACCGTCATAAACCGGACGGAAGCTATTCGGATGCCTCCGGCTGTGGTAATGAGACCGCTTCGGAGCGGGCGATGGTACGCCGCTATATCGTGGAGTCCGTGAAATATTGGGCCGAGGAATACCATGTGGATGGTTTCCGTTTCGACTTGATGGGCATCCATGACGTAGAGACCATGAACGAGGTAAAAGCCGAGTTAGCTAAACTAGATCCTTCCATCTTCGTATACGGCGAGGGCTGGACCGCCAGCGATTCCCCGCTACCGGAGGATCAGAGGGCGATCAAGGTAAACGCCCCGAAACTGAATGATGTGGCCGTATTTAGCGATGACCTGCGGGATGCTTTAAAAGGAAGCGTATTCGAGACTACACAGGCCGGTTTCGCCTCCGGAAAGCCGGAAGGTAACGAGGAGTCTATTAAGTTCGGTATTGTAGGCGCTATCCGCCATCCGCAAATCGACTATAACCAAATATTATATTGCAAAGCGCCTTATGCGAACAAGCCTACGCAAGTGATCAACTATGTCTCTTGCCACGATGATCTTTGTTTGATGGATAAGTTGAAGCTCTCGGCCCCGAAAGACGCTACCCCGGATGAGTTGATACGATTCGGCAAGTTGGCCCAGACCATCATCTTCACCTCGCAAGGAGTACCCTTCATGCGGGCAGGAGAGGAGTTGCTGCACGATAAGAAGGGCGTACATAACAGCTATCAATCGCCCGATTCAATCAATGAGATCGACTGGTCTTTGAAGGCAAAAAACAAGGATGTTTTCAACTATTACAAGGATTTGATCGCCCTTCGTAAGTCGCACCCGGCTTTCCGTATCGCCACGGCCGAGGGAGTGAGGGAGGCCCTTCAATTCCAAGAAGTGAACCAGCCCGGTGTCGTAGCGTATACCTTAGGGGAACATGCGAACGGGGATAGTTGGAAGAAGATTATGGTTATCTTTAACGGGAACCGGAAGGCGGTAACGGTTTCTCTGCCGGAAGGAACATGGGTTCCGGTTTGTAAAGACGGTCGGATTTATCTGGACGGTAAAGGTTCCGTACAGGGTAAAACTACCGTAAGCGCCTCTTCCGCCTTGATCTTGAAACAAGATTAATACGGAACTAAATCAAAGAAAATCCCCCGGGACATCTCGATGAATACCGAGCGTCCCGGGGGATTTTTTATTAAATCACTTACTTATCTGATTATTTGTAAGCCTCGCCTTTTACAGCTGCGATACCCGGAAGAACCTTACCTTCTATAGCCTCAAGAAGAGCGCCACCACCTGTAGAAACGTAAGATACGCCGTTAGCCAAACCGAATTTGTTAACGCAAGCAACAGAGTCGCCACCACCTACTAAAGAGAATGCGCCGTTCTTCGTAGCCTCAACGATAGCCTCGCCAACCGTGCGAGATCCGTGCGTAAAGTTCTCGAACTCGAATACACCCGTAGGACCGTTCCAAAGGATCGTCTTAGAGTTCTTGATAACGTCAGCGTAGATAGCCTCGGTCTTCGGACCTATGTCAAGACCTTCCCAACCATCAGGAATCTGATCTACCGGAGCGAAATCAGTCTTAGCGTCGTTGCTGAAATCGTCAGCGATCTTAGCGTCAACAGCCAATACCAAGTTTACGCCTTTTTCTTTCGCTTTCTTGATCAAATCAAGAGCAAGATCCAGCTTATCGTCCTCGCAGATAGACTTACCGATCTTACCGCCTTGCGCTTTCGTGAAAGTATAAGTCATACCACCCGTGATGATCAAGTTGTCTACCTTGTTCAACAAGTTCTCGATGATCTCGATCTTGGAGGAAACCTTAGAACCACCCATGATAGCGGTGAACGGACGTTGGATGTCGTTCATAACCTTATCGACAGCCTTCACTTCTTTCTCCATCAAATAACCGAACATCTTGTTGTCCGTATCGAAGTAGTCAGCGATCAAAGCCGTAGAAGCGTGAGCACGGTGAGCGGTACCGAACGCGTCGTTTACATAGCAGTCAGCGTAAGAGGCCAATCTCTTCGTGAACTCTTTCTGGCTTTCTTTAACGGCTTTCTTGGCAGCCTTCTTCTCCTCGTCGGAAGCGTCTTCAGCCAAACCTCTTGGTTTGCCTTCTTCCTCAGCGTAGAAACGAAGGTTCTCAAGCAACAAAGCTTCGCCCGGTTGCAAAGCGGCAGCCTTAGCGCCGGCTTCTTCGCCAATACAGTCGTTTGCAAACTGAACATCTACGCCTAACAACTCAGAAAGGTGCTTCAATATGTGCTTTAAGGAGAACTTATCAGTAGCGCCTTTCGGACGACCTAGGTGAGAACCGATAATTACGCTACCACCATCCGCTAAGATCTTCTTTAATGTAGGAAGAGCGGCACGCATACGAGTGTCGTCGGTGATGTTGAAGTTTTCGTCCAATGGAACGTTAAAGTCAACTCTTACAAATGCCTTTTTGCCGGCAAAATTGAAATTGTCAATTGTTTGCATAACTATTGTATTTAATGTCTGTATTAAAATGTTCCTTTAATCGCTTGCAAACTTACATAAAATATTTTTATTTGACCGTTTGCGCTTGCTTTAAATTTTATACCAATTTGAAACGTAGCCGTAATCTCCCGTCAGCATAGTCGTAATTCAACAGCTTGAAATGTCCGATCTCGGATGTATTCGCCACGTGCGATCCGATACATGCGCAGGCATCGTAATCGCCTATGCGTACGATACGTAATGTGTCGCTGGCATCATCGGGCAATTTACTTAAATCCACGATACCGCCGGCCTTTTCTTTTGGCATGAACTCGATGGTTACGGGCAGGTGCCGGTCGATCACCTCGTTTATCTTCTTCTCAACCTCGGCCATGACCTCCGCACTGGGCTCTTCCGCCAATAGATAATCGCATTTAGACTTCTTCCTCTCTATGTGTGCGTTCTTGGATCTGGGACATCCGAACATCCGTACCATTGTCTGGTTTAAGATATGTTCCGCCGTGTGCATAGGAGGATACTCTTGCTTGTTGTGTTCGTTCAGTTGGATTTCTTGTTTCATATATTTGATGTTTTGATTGTATTTCGTGAAAAATATGCTCAAATGTACGAAATAAATCTTTAGTTTTGTAAAGTCATAGAAAACACCTTAAAGGAACGATATGCCAGCTAAGCGCTTATTTGGAATAATATCCATCATATTTCTCTTTGTTACCTGTATATCATGTAAATCCTCTACAGACTTATCGGAGGAGAAGCGTATACTCGTGATTCAATCTTACGAAAAACATTTTCCCGCCTATGAGAAGATGAAGGAAATCATGTCGAGTGATTTGCGGAAGAAGGGGATACATGCGAGTGTCTATTCTTTTTATTTGGATTGTGAGCAATATTCGGAGAAGCAACAGCGACAGAAATTATTCAAGAAACTGAATGAGTTATCGACATGGAACCCGGATATTATTCTGGTCAATGACGATCAAGCCTTGAACGCTTTGATAAGTAGCAGGCATCCCCTCGCTAAATCGATCCCGGTCGTGTTTATGGGGGTTAGTTATCCCAATATCCCGATCATCCGGAAATATCCGAATATGATGGGCTTTTATGATAAACCGGATTATAAGAGGAATATAGAATTGATACGGCGGCTTGTTGGTAATTGCATCGTCATAAGAGTCTCGGACGATACCTTTCAGGATAATATGATGCTGGCGGACATGAATGCGCAGATTCAGGATATTTGTGCCGTGAACAATATATATTCCTTGGATCGGGTACGTTTATCCGGAAAGAACGGGATTTCGATATCGGATATACCTAAGATAAAGCCGGATACGATGTATATAAGCACACTCAGTACGAAATCGGCGAATGCCCTGATTAAGGGATTCGGCGAGAATTATTATAATAAAGCGTATCTGGCAACCAAGAGGGATTATATGACAATCTCGTTGGGGCGGCTCAGCGCCTTTCCATGTTTCTCCGTGATCAATGAGTTGATCGGTAATCAGAATGGCGTAGTTGGCGGGTATGTAACTGTCTTTAAGGATGAGGTAGAGGCAGCTGTAAACCGGGTCGTCTCTATCTTGAAAGGAACGCCTCCATCCGATTTCCCGCAAATCGAAGAGAGTAACAAGGCTTATGTTTTTGATTACGGTGTGTTAGAACGTTGGGGCATTGATAGTAGTAAATTGCCGGAAGGAGCTATTATCGCGAATATGCCGTTTGTCGTTCAATATAAATATTATATATGGGCTGCCGGCTTTATTCTGGTGGTGATGTTGCTTCTGCTTTTTAGTTACCAAAGAAAGCGATATATACAGGAGGCTTTACATAAGAAGGATGCGCAGGAGAAGTTAAAAAGGGAGAAGACTTTTCTTTCTTTTGCGTTGGATAGCGGCAACATTTTCGCTTTTCGGTATAGCAAAGGGGTATTCGAGTTTGATAATAGATTCTACCATTATTTAGGTATGCCCTGTGTACCGATGAAAATCGAGGAGTTTCAGGATGCTATACATCCTGAAGAACTGGATAATTTCCTTCGAGACCGGAATCTGCTGGATAGTGGCTTTCTTTCCCGGAAAGTGACGCAACGTCGTTGTAACTTTAATAAGAAGGGGTATGAGTGGTGGGAATTTCGCTATGCCCAAAATAAGAATGAGAAAGATTCGGTTTCCGGTGACGAAGCTGTTGAGGTAAGTGGCTTATGCTTGAATATCCAGCGGATAAAAGACACGGAGAATAGCCTTATAGCCGCCCGCCGGAAAGCGGAGGAATCTGATCGGATGAAATTAGTCTTTTTGGCGAATATGAGCCATGAGATACGTACGCCTCTGAATGCGATCGTAGGCTTCTCCCAATTGCTCAATTCGGATATGCCTTTGGAACCGGAGGAAAAGGCGGAGTTTATAGATCTGATTACCAAAAACAGTGACCTGTTGCTTAAGCTGATCAACGATATCTTGGATCTATCACGCATAGAATCCGGTAGCATGTCTTTCTCTTATGAGAACCTCGATCTGAGTAAACTGATGGGAGATATCTTCCATACGCATCAATTGATGATGCCGGAGGGAGTGGAGTTAAAGATAAGGGTTCCCCATGAACCTCTTATCATCCGTTCGGATCATTTCCGGTTGACGCAGGTTTGTACCAATTTCATTAATAATGCGGTGAAGTTTACCGCTAAGGGATATATCGAGATCGGATATGAACTTAGCGCAGATGGAAAATCGATCCTTATTTCCGTGAAAGATACGGGTAAGGGCATTCCTGATGATAAAAAGGAAAAGGTATTCGAGCGTTTCCAGAAACTGGATGAGTTTGCCCAAGGTACAGGCTTGGGGTTAGCGATCTGCCAGAGTATCGTTCATACGTTTCATGGAAGCATATCGTTGGAATCCGAGGTTGGCGTAGGTAGTAAGTTTACGATCTCGCTACCTTATACCCCGGGATTGGAGCTGGAGGAAAGAACTTAATTACCTTCGATGAATCGTTTATTGGCCCTCGCTTCTTCCTGCCATTGGGGGATGACGGTTTCTAAAAACTTTTGTTTGGCCTGTTGCTCGGCTTCCATATCGAGGCCGATATATTGCTGGGCTTTCGCTTTCGTGGAGATATCCGGCATCGGAACATCTTGGGTATAGCCTAGCTGCGCTAAGACCTTCATGATCTGGATGCGGGCTTGGGTAGCCTTATCGAGTCCGCTGCCCAAGATACGTGTGACTTCTTGGGGCGCGTGGAAAGCCGCCCCATGTGAGGCCACGGCGAAGTCCCAACGCCATTGTGCCTGCCGGAGCAGTTTTAATACGTTTTTCATTTGAGATTCCGTAGCGCCTTTGTCCCAAGCGAATTTCGCTTCTATATGGGCTTTTGTCAATTCTTCCTCTACACGCATGCGTATGGCGTAGACTTTGTTTTGCCGTTCATAAACATCCTTGCGTAAGGTCTCCTCACTTTCCCGGTGGCAGGCTTGGCAAGTACGGTCTATCATTGCCAACGGGCTTTTGATATGATGGTTGTTGTACCGGTTCTCATCTTCCCCGACAGCAGGCATATGGCATTCTCCGCAGGAAACGCCTCTTTGCCCGTGAATGCCCATCTGGAATAACTCGAAATCCGGATGTTGCGCCTTTATCAAATGTGCCCGGCTTAATTTATGGGTGAAATCGGTGAAGTTTATGCTATCGTAATAGGCTTCTATATTTTCTACCGTATAACCTTGATCCCAAGGTAAGGTTAGTATACGATCTTCTCCTTGGAAATAATATTCGGCGTGGCATTGGGCGCATACTAGAGATCGCATCTCTTGCTCGGTTGCGTCCTCTATACGTAATCCGTTGCGCTTATAGGCACTTTTCAAGAATGAGCGGGTCACGCGCAATCCCATGCTTTGCGGTTCATGGCAGTCTGCGCATCCGATTGGATTTACGATCTCGTTGCCTAGCTCCGCCCATTTCTTCTTATATAAGGTCTTGGCATCGGTGGTCGTTAATAAGCGGGGTATGTCCGGACTTTTACATGCCCAGCATGCGGCAGGCTGGGGGCCACTCGTCGGGGTCATGGGAGCGCCGGTCCGCAGGCTTTTGTATAGATCTTCTATGGAATACATATGCCCTCTGGGACTTAGATAATCTTTGGAGAAAGCGTATCCTGCCCATAATACCACCATTCCGGGATGTTCGGCCAAGATATCAGCTTGTTGGTTCCCATTAAACAAACTGCGGAAAGTCGTGTCCGAGGTTTGTTTCCAACTTTGGTACTCATTGGAATAACGAAGGTCTATAGAGTCGCTGTTTTGTTGATCTATTGGCTGATCATCGGTATCGTCGATGAATTTGATGCTATCTTGTCCGGTAACAGTGGTACGTAAGATCACTAATACGATAATGACGATTAGACTTATGGCTATAGAAGTTTTATAGTGTGCTTTCAAGTGTTTACCTTTTATCTTAAATAAAATATTCTTTGTATTAACTGCGAATATATGAATAATAATGATACGACCGGTAGAAATTGAAAAAATCCTTATTTCATTGCTTCCGAAGACGCTGGATGAAATAAGGATTCTCAAGTGACTCGCATAGGATTCAAACCTATAACCTTCTGATCCGTAGTCAGATGCTCTATTCAGTTGAGCTAGCGAGCCAATCTGTAAATGAATTTGAATATTCAAGTGACTCCTAAAGGATTCAAACCTTTAACCTTCTGATCCGTAGTCAGATGCTCTATTCAGTTGAGCTAAGGAGCCAAGATATATTCTATTGCTATCTTCGAATGGTGACCGCGACAGGATTCAAACCTGTAACCGGCTGATCCGTAGTCAGCTACTCTATTCAGTTGAGCTACGCGGCCATTGTTTCGTGATTGCGAGTGCAAAGGTACGTTTTTGTTTTAAATATGCAAACGTTTCGACTACTTTTTTGCGAATTTAATCTAACATTTTTGGATTGAAGATCAGATAACCAATGTTTAAGCCAAAGTTGAAATTCTCCTTCGGATAACTGTATCCGTTGGCGTACAGACTGATACATAAAAATGGCAATTGCAATACGACCGCCGCTTCACCCATATAATTAAACGAGTGCAAAAACTTACCATAATGCGGGATTCCGACATACGGGTTGTTTTCCGGTACCGTCTTTTGTATTTCATAGAGCGGAGCGAAGCCATACATATCCAACCGGAAGTGCAGAAGCTTGCTTAACTTCAAGATCGGGGAAAGCCCGAAAGCCACATATTGGTTCGCCCGGAACGCCTCGTTGAATACAATCTCGCTATGGGGTGTCGGGGTAAACGCCGGGGCCTGTAATACGCTAGCCGTATAGTTATTCATGAGGTTCTTGCTGGATATGACCATTTCCGCCAAATAACCTAAGTTGAAACGGTTGCTCAGCGTCTGGTATTGGTTCCAGCGCCCTTTCAGTTGCAGCCAGCTATGCACTTTGCGACCAATCGGGGCTTCCGTCGTGGCGGAAGTGGGGGATGGAGTGTACTTCTCCGTACCGGTTACGTATTGGGCGATTAGGAATTGCTGTTTTCCGCTTATCGGGTATTGTTTGGCGTTGAGTGAGTTTTGCTCGATACTTAACGAACCGCTGAATAAATCGTACCAGCTATGGTCGAAAGAGGCGTTCGGGAAAGGTATCGTGGTGCTCTGCAAATAGAAATCGTTCAGCCGTCCGTAGGCGAACCCGATCTCCGCTTTCGCGTGGTTGAGAAAGGGGAAGCCTAATTTTAGTTTCATGTACAGTTCTTTCTGCTTAATCATGGCGGGCACTATATCCTCATAAAAGAGGGATTGGCTTTCCGTGTATTTCTTGTCCGAGAAGACTCCTTGCCAATTTAAATAAGTGGGGATTTGCGTTTGCAGGTACATCCGGCCACTCAACATGACACCACTAAAGGAGTTACCCACTTGAAAGTTCGAGTTTACGTCGGCGGCGAACCGTCCCAGATATTGATACCCCAATCCTAGGTATAATTGATTCGCTTGATGAGACGATACGTTTCCACCGAAGCCAACCGTGATCTCTTCTTTCATCTTCACGTCCAGATAAAGATCGAATTTCTTCTCTTTCCGGTTATAAACGGCATGCGGCATGATTTCCCTAATCTTGGAATAGGTCAGCATCTTGAAATAAGCCCGCTTGAACTCTTCCATGGAGAACTCGTTATTGATATCCCTGTGTAATTGGGCCTCTATGTATTTACGCTGGGCCTCGGATACGCCCGTCACGTAAATATTGCGGAAGATCAGCGGGGGAAGGTTCTCTTTATAGGCTTTTCTTCTTTCGGTAACCTCATTTAACGGCACTTCCCGGGGAACCCGTTGCTTGATGGAGTCGATCATGGAAAGGGTACGTTTATAACCGATGTCCATAAGCTCCTTGCCTTTCTGGAAATCCAATAAGGAGACGGTAGGGAAACTGAATTTAATCATCATGCCATCTTCTTCCGGTACCTCATAGTCGGTCTTTTGCATGATCATGGTCTCGATCTGGTTATAAGGATTCTCCGAAGGCTTTTTGTTCCCTCCCGATACTGTCGATCCGAAAATGAAATCCGGGTGGAACGCGTCTTTCATCGGGCCTACCGGGAAATTATCGTAGATACCTCCATCGAATAAAGGAATACTGTCTTTCCATATGGGCTGGAAGAAAAACGGGAAAGTCATGGAGGCACGTACGGCGTCTCCCAGATCCCCATTCTTAAAGATGATCGGCTTTTTGGTATATATATCCGAGGCCACGCAACGGAAAGGGACAAACAGGTTGTCGAAATTCCATCCCGCCTTTGCCGTCGCCTGCGAGAACAAGGCCATGAACGCCTGATTCATCTGTATGGGATTGATCAAGCTTTGCGGTAAGAAGCTAGCCTTGATCTGTAGGGAATCGGACATATCGATGGAGAAATGCGCGAATTCCGGGGTCGGGTAAGGCTCCTTGAAATAATAGGTATATTGCTCCTCCACCGTACCTGTTTGCCAATAGGCGAACTCCTTGGAAAGCATCAGCTCCAGCATCTCCTCGGGGGAATATCCCATGGCGTATAAACTACCGATAATCGCCCCGATGGAGGTACCGGTAATGTAATCGATCGGTATATTATTTTCTTCCAGCGCCTTGATCACTCCGATATGTGCCGCTCCTTTGGCACCGCCGCCACTGAGTACCAACCCTACTTTCTGGGCGGAAACAATCTGAATGGCAGCAAGGAATAAGGCTATGATAACGGTTATTTTCCTCATATGAACCCAATCTGTTTTTCTTCTCCAAATGTAAGAAGTATTTCTTTAGAAACATAAACATTTTGTTTTTTCGTATTGTTGAGTTATCAATACAATTAAAACAGATGATGTTATGAAAGAGAAAGAATTGAATAGGGAAGAGCGGAATAAGACCGTTATGGAGACCGGTGCTTTGGTCATGGCTGAGTTTTATGCGGATTGGTGCCCTCATTGCCAGAAAATGATGCCGATCGTGAAGGAGTTCAAGGAATTGGAGAAAGGAAAATTAGAAGTGGTACAAATCAATATCGAGGAGGAGAGCGCTCTTGCCGATTTGTATACGGTGGAATCGATTCCTACTTTTATCCTGCTACGGAAAGGGGAGGCTTTGTGGAGACAATCCGGCGAGATGAGCTTGGATAGGTTGCGGAAAGTGGTCGAGGATGTCGTGGGCTGAAACTAAAAAAACCGTTCCCCCGAGAAGGAACGGTTTTTTATATATGTGAGGATTGGTTTATCCGATCAGTTCTACGCTACGTTTGATGAATTGGCTTAAGGCCTCTCCCTTCAGCATACCGTTTCCTAACAAAGCAAGGTCGATCAACTGACTAACTGTCTTGTTCGTGCCGGCGTACTCGGCCAGAACTTGGTTGCGTTGCTCACGAAGCTCATCCAGCTTATGGTCGGTGTTGGTCATATCCTCTTTCTCTTGCGCCGTGATCTCATCTTCTTTCTTTTTGCTTTGAGCCTCACGTAAGTCGGCTTGACGAGCCTCCCATCCTTTGATATCGCTAAGGATCGGTTTTAACTTCTCGTCGCAAGCTTGCTCCTCTTCAGTTAATACTTTCTTGATCAACGGATGATCCGTATTCAATACGAAGTTGAAGCTATCCGGCATCTCGCCATAGAAAGACATACCCGGTTGCATAGCGGACATCTCACGCATTCTTCGCATATACTCGCTTTGTGTCAACATGACAGGGTTCGCGTTTTCGCCCAATGCCTCGAATGTTACGTAGAACTCGGTCTTGTTCAATTTCGGCATCTGACTCTTGAATACTTCCTGCATGGCCATTTTCTGCTCCTCGCTCAAGGTTACCTTATTCGAGTCTTCCTTGCGGATCAGGTTATCGATCGTATCGCTATCCACACGAACGAAGCGGCTCTTCTCGAACTTCTGCTCCAATTGTCCGATCAAGTGTACATCCAATTGTCCGTCCATTTCCAAGACGCTGTAACCTTTGTCCTTTGCGGCTTGTATATAGCTGTATTGCTCGTCTTTATTGGTGGTATACAGATAGATTAAGTTACCCTCTTTGTCTGTCTGGTTGTCCTTGATCAAGTTCTTGTATTCCTCGAAAGTGAAGTATTTGCCTTCGACGTCCTTGAATAAGGCGAACTTAACCGCGCGGTCGTAGAACTTCTCATCAGTCAACATACCATATTGGATGAATAGTTTCAAGCTATCCCATTTCTCCTCGAACTGCGGGCGGTCGTTCTTGAAGATCTCTTCCAAGCGGTCTGCCACCTTCTTCGTGATGTGGTTGGAGATCTTCTTCACGTTCTGATCGCTTTGCAAATAGGAACGGGATACGTTCAACGGGATATCCGGCGAATCCAATACACCATGCAATAATGTCAAGAACTCAGGAACGATACCCTCTACGGAATCCGTAACGAATACTTGGTTGCAATATAACTGGATCTTGTTACGATGCAAGTCGATATTGCTCTTGATGCGAGGGAAATATAAGATACCGGTCAAGTTGAACGGATAGTCTACGTTCAAGTGAATCCAGAACAACGGCTCATCCGTCATAGGATATAAGTCACGATAGAACTTCTTGTAATCCTCGTCGGTCATATCGGCCGGTTTGCGAACCCATGCCGGTTTGGTGTCGTTGATTACGTTATCTTCGTCCGTATCTACATATTTACCATCTTTCCACTCTTGCTTCTTGCCGAACGCGATAGGAACCGGTAAGAAACGGCAGTATTTTGTCAATAAGCCATTGATCTTATCCTTGTTCAAGAAATCTTTATTCTCGTCGTCTATATACAGGATGATATCGGTACCACGATCCTCTTTCGTCGTTTCCTCCAAGGAGTATTCCGGTGTACCGTCGCAGCTCCATTTCATGGGAACAGCGCCTTCTTTGTACGATTTCGTCACGATCTCTACTTTCTTGGAAACCATGAAAGAGGAGTAGAAACCAAGACCGAAGTGACCGATGATAGAAGCGGCGTCGTTCTTGTATTTCTCAACGAACTCCTCGGCGCCAGAGAAAGCGATCTGGTTGATGTACTTATCGATCTCCTCGGCTGTCATACCGATACCCCGGTCAGAGATCGTGATCGTTTTGTCATCGAACTTAACCTGTACGGTCAAATCGCCGAGTTCGCCTTTAAACTCGCCTACGGAAGAAAGCGTTTTTAACTTCTGGGTAGCGTCTACCGCATTAGAAACAAGTTCACGAAGGAAGATTTCGTGATCACTGTATAAGAACTTCTTGATAATCGGAAAGATGTTTTCCGATGTTACTCCGATGTTACCTTGTTTACTGCTCATAGTCTGAATATCTTATTATTTTTATTGTTATTTTGTGCGTATTCCTGATCCTGATCATTCTCAAGATCCGCCTATTCCTATACAAAACGAATGCCAAAATGTTTCGGATAAACTATAAATGACAAAAAGGCAGATGCCGGCTGATAGATTTGCAGCCGGGCATAGTTTGATCAAACCATATCATCTCCTGTCTTGGCGAATGTAACACGGATGGTTTTATGGAATGGGATAAAACGAGATACGATCGCTATGAATAAGGAGATGACTAATAAATACCCCAGTATCTCTTTTAACGCCAATAATAAGCTTTGTTGCTGTAACGTATTATAGAGTGTATTGGTAGCCATTTGCGCTGCCTCGTCGTAGGGATGCCCTTGGGTCAAGGCGTTGCCAAACGCCTGATTATAGCGTGAGGCGGCTAGAGGATCGGCCAGCGTAACGGTTTCTGATAAGGAATACATATATTTTTGTTCCAAGCGATATAGTATATTACTGTAAAAAGAAGTCGCCATGATAGGGGATAGTACCGAACGGAAAATGATGAGAAAGAAAGCGTTTGACAATAAATATTTAGGATTTAAATCTTCCACGGCAAATAAGGCGAAAGCTATGATTAGAATCATCATGCCCAATCCCCTGAGGAATATAGGAAAGTAGAGCATCTCGTATCTGCTATCCGGTGAGATCCCGAAATAAAGGCTCCCGAAGAACAGGACGAAACAACTCATTCCTCCCGCTATCAAGAAACGAAACCGCCAACGTTGCCACCGGAACCACCAAAAACAGATGAACGCCCCCAAGACATATCCCGGAAGCAAATAAGTATAAAGGGAATAGGTATGGGTACTGTCTACCTTTAAGATACTGGTCAGGTAGCTGGTCAACAAGGTAGTCGAAGTACTGAAAAACATGACAAGCATCATATAGAAATAACCGATAATGGCTTTCGGCTGGTATAAAGGCGCCAGATTCACGTACGGACGTTCCGAATGATATTGATACCAAATAAATAAAGCGATCAATATCGGGGCGATCATGATATAAAGGCAAATCTTGGGGGATGCCATCCAGTCGAGTACTTTCCCATAATTAATGACATACATAAGCATTAACAATCCGGTGGATATGATGAACATTTCCCGGATGTGTAGATCGGCCAAGGGGATGGACTTGATCGGCCGGTTATGGCGGAAGCAGATGATTACCACTAGTATGGCCAATAAGATCATCAGCATCATGAAATAATACATATATTTCCAGTCGTAATGGTAGGCTAACTGTGCGGTAACAAGCATGGACGCTTGTCCCCCTCCGAAAACAAAAGGATAGAAGTAGGAGTAGAATTGGCTACGTATATTTTTAGGGCTGAATATCTTTTGTGCGTACCGGATAAACCACAGCATGAGAAACCCTTTCAGGAAACCGATCGCGAAACTACAGACGATCAATATGTCGGCGTTCTGGGAGCGGGCACAGATCCAGCTTAAGAAGAACTGGGCGACTAAATCCGCTAACAATAAGAATTTTATAGAGAAGGCTTCTAATATCTTCGGAATAATCGGATAGGATACCGCCATTCCCGCCGCTGCCGCGTAATATCCCATGGTTATATCCTCGGTGTTCGTGCCTAGCGTGTTTGATACCTCCAGCATACTGCCGGTGTACGAACCGTTTAGCATCGTAACCGGAAGGATAACGATGAAGATGCAAATCAATCCTAACCAGTCCGGCACCCATTGGCGGATCGGTGCCCCAAGCTCTTTCATCGTGATCATTTGCGTAAGGCTTCTGTTTCAACCATCATGCCTGCTCTTAAGTATTGCGTATCTTCTTGCGATAGATTTTCCAAGTCTATCCGTACCGGGATACGTTGTTGTACCTTGACGAAGTTTCCGGCGGAATTGTCGGTCGGGACCAATGAGTATTTGGAGCCTGTGGCGTCGGAGATTGCGGTTACCTCCCCGTTGAATATCTTTCCCGGCAACGCGTCTACCTTGATACGTACTTTTTGCCCGATATAGATGTGGGGGATCTGGGTCTCCTTGTAATTGGCCGTGATCCATTTGTCTTTATCTCGTACGAGGTAGGATATCGTTTGTCCGGCTTGCACGTATTGTCCGGGCTCTAAGGTCCGTCTGCCTACATGACCGTCGTAAGGGGCGGTTATAACGGTATAGGAAAGGTTTAACCTCGCTAAATCCAGATCCGCTTCTTTTCGTAAGATCGCCGCCTCGGCTCCTGTTGTCTTCTTGCTGGTTTCGGTGAATTGGGAGAAAGCGGCTTTCTTTTGTTCCACCAACGCCTGATATCGGGCTTGCGCCGCCTCGAAAGCGGCTTTGGATTGCTCGTATTGTTGCTCGGGGACCGATTCTTCTTTCAGCAGCCGCCCAAATCGGTGATAATCCTGTTCCAGTTGCCAAAGCTTGGCTTTAGCTTCGGCGATGTTGGCGTCTTGTACGGCGATGTTCGTATGGGAGGTCTCGATACCGGAACGAAGTACGTCTTGTGATCCTTGGGCATCGATCAACGCGGCCTCTGCCTCTTTTACCTTGATCCGATATTCCCGATCGTCCAGTATGAGAAGTGTGTCCCCTTGGTGAACGTACTGGTGTTCCTTGAAACGGACCTCTTTTATGTAGCCGGAGGCACGTATATTTAGTGGGGCGATATATTGGTCCACAAAGGCATCGTTTGTCACCTCATAATTGATGTAACGCCAGAAATAATTGGCTGTCCACCAAATGCCGGAACCGGCTAAAAGGATACATATGGAGTTTAATACTATATTCCGTGTCCTTACTTTCTTTAGTCTTTGATGTTTCTCTTTTAATTCGTTTGCCATAGTCGTTGTTTCTTTTTAGAGACGGCCGCAAGCCTTCTGTAGTTGATAGTAAGTGTAAATCACGTGGGTACGGGCATTCGTGAGCTGTAGCTCCGCGTTGAGGAGAACCGAGTTCGCGTCGAGTAAGTCGGTTAGGATCGCCAATTGGTTTAAATACCGGTTTTGCATGATCCTGTAGTTCTCTTGAGCTTGCCGTACGGATAACTTCAAGGCTTCCACTTCTTGTAGGGCCTCCTTATGACGTAAGAACGCGGTGCGTACTTCCATGCGGATTTTCTGCTTTTTCTGTTCCTCCTCGTTTTTATGTAACGAGACCATCCATTTGCTTTCCTTTATTTTATGGTTGTTTTTATATAAAGAGGATAAAGGGTAGGAGAGCGACAGCCCTATGTTCCAGTTGTTGTTATACATATCCGCTAATGTTCGGGAGACCGGACGTGCCAATGTGTTCGAGGCATATAGCGATAGGCTGGGTAGCGAGGAGGCTTTAGTCAAACGTATATCGTTTTGGGCTAACTCTGTTTGTTTCCGGAGTAGACGTATCGCCGGATCATTGGAATAGGCTTGGGCTACATAATCTTCGTAAGTTTCTAAAGATACGGTTTGGTCCAGTAACGTGGTATCTGGTTTGAGCAATAGATTCTCATCGAGACCGATCAGGATATCCAATTGCTGTGATACCAGTATGAGGCTATTATCCGTTTCTTGCAAGGATAGGCGGTCGTTGGTTAATTGCATCTCGCTTCTTAATACGTCGTTATTGGTTATCAGTCCCTCTTTTTTCATACGCCGGATATCTTGCAGGCGGCGTTCCGATTCCTCGATATTACGGGAAAGCACCTCACGTTGTTTAAACAGGCTGAAAAGACCGATGTATTGATTTAATAGACCGAGCTTGATCTCACTCTGGTCTGTGAGCGTTTGTAAAGAGGCGACTTCTTTCTCCAGATCCGCTTTCCGGATGGAATACCGGATTTTACCGCCTTGGTATATCGGTTGGGTAAGGTCGATGGCATAGTTCTGGGACCAATCGGGCGCTTCCGGGCGAGTCGGATGGGCGAGTCCTTGCTCAAAGAGGATCGGTTGCCCTACATATCCACCTTTCAAGCCGATTTGCAGGTCTGGCAATTGTGCGGAACGTGCCGTATGGGTTCTCTCTTGCGCTATCGATTCTTTTAAGACGTCTGCTTGGATCTGCAGACTATGCCGTACGCCTCTCTCGAAAAGCTGGTCGATGGTCAAGAAGAGCGAATCGGTTTGGGCGATTGCCGGAAATGTAGCGACCGTCATACAAAAGAGGCTCAATACGTGCTTTTTATATATTCTCAAGGACATTATGTACTGCTTTTAATTCGGATAACATGGTTTCTACGTTCTCTATTCCGATAATATGCTCCGCATGTACATAAACCTGATCAAGGATCGGGCGAATTTGCTTTTTGAATTCTTCTCCTTCCGGGGTTAGGAAAACCAGTTTGTTCCTCCGGTCCTCGGGATCTTCTTTCCGATGGACGTAGCCTTTCTTCTCTAAATTGTTCATTAGGTTTGTCAGACAAGCCTTATCCTTTGCCGTTCTCTCTGCCAAGACCTGTTGGGTGATACCTTGTTCGTGCCATAGGCAACTCAAGATTTGAAGCATCTCAAATGTTATACCGGCGTTGTTCTTTTTCAGCGTTCGTTGCATAGACCGACGAAATGCCATGCGTGTGCGGACAACTTGTAACATAAGTTCCCGGAATTCTTTACCTTCTACCATTACTTATAATTCTTTTAAACTTGCTGGGCGCGAAGATAGCGTTTTTTCTCGGATTAGTCAAATGTTTAACTAATTAGCGTCTCGCTAATAAAGTATGTTTACCATCTAGGTGGCACAGCTTTGCCATCGGCGTGGCACGGACTTGCCATCACTATGGCACGGGTATGCCATCAGCGTGGCACAGCTGTGCCAAGGCGATGGCAGATGTTGGCACAGTATGTGTATGAAAGACAGGTGTATAGAATGAAGGCGTAACAAACCCGTGGAGTGATTCGTTACGCTTTCTGTTTAGTTCTCGTTTACGAGTTTAAGATGCATTCTTCTTTATCCAAACGCCTCCTTCAATTGCTTCACCCATCGCTCGATTCGTTTGTCGGTTTGATCCGGTTGGTTTTCCAAATCGAGGACTAAGCCTAGTAGTTTGCCATTTTTCAAGGCTTTGGAGGCATTAAAGAAATAATCATCCGAAGAGGTCTCGCCTACTAAAGTCGCTCCACAGGAGGTGAAAGCGTCCGCCAATATGCCGACTCCATCGGCGAAATTATCCGGATAATTCGTTTGATCTCCAAGACCGAAAATAGCGACCTTCTTATTTTTAAGGTCTAAAGTGACCAGTTCCGGGATGATCTCGTCCCAATAGGTGGGAAGTTCGCCATCGAACCAAGTAGAGGTTCCTGCGATTATATGGTCGTAAGCCTCGAAATCTCTTTTCCATGCGCTTTCAATAGGGATGATATCGATCTGATCCTCCCCGAAAGCTTTTCTTATTTTATTGGCGACAAAGGTTGTTTTCTCTGTGCCCGTTCCGTAAAATAATCCTGTTTTCATTGTGATACTTTTAAAGATTTAACGAATGTGGATCTAATAAAGCAGCAGTTCTTTTGCCGCATGATAGATGGTCTCCTCGTTGGGGAGGATGGCCCGTTCCAAGACCGGATGGAAACCAACCGGAGTGAATAGGGAACCTACCCGTTGGATCGGAGCATCCAAGTACTGGAATAGTTCCGAGCCGATGATGCCGGCAATTTCCGCTCCGAAGCCAGAGAAGACCTTGTCCTCATGTACGATCAATACTTTACTGGTTTTCTTCACCGAGTTGAAGATCGCCTCTTTATCCAATGGTATCAAGGTACGAAGATCGATAACCTCCAGTTCCCAGCCTTTTTCTTTGTAAAGAAGCTCGGCTACGTTGAGGCAAAGATGGGTCGTATTGCCATAAGTGATGATCGTCAGATCTTTTCCCGGACGGCGGATACGGGCTTTCCCAAACGGAACCTCGAAATCCTCGGGGACAAAGGTGGAGGCTTCTACCGCGTTGTAGAGCGCTTTCGGTTCCAGATAGAGCGTAAAGCCTTTAGAACGCATACTCGTCCGCAACAGTCCGGCGGCATCATCCGCGAAAGAGGGATAAACAATCCGGGCACCGGGTAATGAGGTCAATGCGCCCTCAATGGTCTGGGAATGATAAAGCCCTCCTCCGATATAGCCTCCGGAGGCTAGGCGCAAAGTGATGTTTGGGGTAAATTGCCCGTTGCTGCGCCAATACTCATGCGTACATTCCACGTATTGCTCGACGGCCGGCCAGAAGTAATCGGCGAATTCCGCGCCCTCGATCACTACATGGATCTTCGGGTCAAAGCGGCACATACCGTTCGCTGTCCCTACGATATAATCCTCGGCGATAGGGGCGTTGAAGACTCGCTCGATACCGAATTCTTGCTGCATGCCTTTGGTGATGTTGAATACGCCACCCTTTTCTTTATTGGCTACATCCTGTCCCCAGATAAACGTATCCGGGTTGTGCCGGAACTCCGCTTTCAACGTCTTGTTGATCGCCGTAACTAGCGTTTCTTTCTCTCCTTCCTCGTTTTGAACACCTTCTTTGTATTTTTGAGGTTGATAAGGTTCCGGGAGGACGTAATCCTTGACGGTAGACGGATCGGGATCGGGGGCGGCCATCGCTTTCCGATTGGCGGCTTTCAGGTCTTTAGCCGCTAGATCCGCGATCTCTTTCAATTCTTCCTCGGTGAAACGTCCGTAACGAATCAGCATGCGATGGAATTTGTATAAAGGATCGGCGGATTTTACATAGGTAAGCTCGTTCTCATCACGATACAAGGTATGTTTATCGGAGTTTGAGTGGGAGCCTATCCGTACGCAATTGGCCTGAACGATCACGGGAGTCCGGTTGGCGATCGCGTACTCTTTGGCCTCGGTCATGGCATTCATGGAATCGAACACGTCTTTTCCATTGCAATGGATAATACGTAAATTCTTGAAGCCAGAGAAGTTGTCGGCAACTTTACGATTGGCCGTCTGGTCCTTTTTGGGGACAGAGATACCATATCCATTGTCTTGGAAGACAAAGATAACCGGCAGTCGCTCATTGCTGGCGCCATTGATTGCCTCATACACATAGCCTTCGGAAGCGGCCGATTCACCGTGCGAGGTAATCGCTACGCCTTTCTGTCCATAGTAAACCATCGCCCGTGCCACGCCGGCGGCATGGAGATCGTGAGTCGCCGTAGCGGAAGAAACGTTCTCGATATGCCATTCCATCTTAGAGAAGTGGTTAGACATGTGGCGGCCGCCACTGGTCAGATCGGTCGCCTTGGAGATACCGTTCAGGATGATCTCCTCGGCGGTCATTCCCGCCGAGAGAACCGTCAACATATCCCGGTAATAGGGGAAGAGAAAGTCCGTGTCCTTATCGAATACTTGTCCCATGGCGAGTTGTATCCCGTCGTGCCCGGCATACGGGGCATGATAAGACCAGCCGAGAGATTGCAATAAATAGGAGGGAGCCTTCTCATCGATCGCCCTTCCGAGCGTCATAAGGTAAAACCATTTCCTGAGAGTCTCCTTATCTGTTGTTTTTATATCATACTTTTTCATGTTGTTCTATTATATATAATGTATTAAGCGTTCCAATTCTCTAGTTCGTCGGCGATGGAACGTAAAAAGGCTCCCGCCAAAGCTCCGTCCACGATACGATGATCGTAGGAGAGTGAGAGGTACATCTTGTGACGGATAGCGATCGTATCTCCCTCGGGCGTCTCTACTACCGCAGGCTTCTTCTCGATATAACCGACGGCTAGGATCGCTACTTGAGGCTGATTGATGATCGGGGTGCCGAACAGACTCTTGAAGGTTCCGAAATTCGTAATCGTGAACGTTCCGCCTTGGATGCTATCCGGGGCGAGCTTATTCTCACGGGCTTTAGCCGCCAAGGTATCTATTTGTGAGGCGAGGCCACTTAGGTTCAGCTTATCGGCATCGTGTATAACCGGGACAATTAAATTTCCGTCGTTTAAGGAAACCGCTATACCTATATTAATAGGCTTCTTTAGGATGATATTGTAACCGTCCACGGATGAATTTACTAATGGATAGGCTTTCAACGCTTTGGCGGTCGCTTCGGTAATAGCCGGCATATAAGTTAGGTTGATGCCTTCTTGCTTGAAGAATTGATCCTTCACTTTTTTACGCCAGTTAACCAGTCGGGTCACGTCTACCTCGATAACCGACGTCACATGCGGAGATACTTTTTTCGATAATACCATATGGTCCGCAATGATCTTACGTACACGATCCATTTCTCTCACCTCGTCTCCTTGAGCGAGTGGAGCGGATGGGGTGGCCGCTGTCATAGGCATGGAAGGAGCGGTCGGCGGCGCTACCGTAATTGTTGGCGTGCTCGTAGCCGTTTGCTGCATGGAAGAAACAGGAGCCTGTTTCGGCTTCGGCATTTCCGTACCTTTATTTTTGTGATCGATATACGTTTGAATATCTTTCTTACTGAGACGTCCCAGATATCCGGTACCCGGAATATGATCCAGTTCATCTTGCGACACACCGGCAGCTTTCGCTAATTGCAATACGACGGGAGAATACCAACGATCTTCCTCTTGGGAATTCTTTGATAATTCCTCTGGGACGGGAGCGGGGACTTGTTCTTTCGGTTGAGTAGCCTCCGAGGTTTCCGGCTGAACTCCGTTATCCTCTCCTTCACCTTCGATCTCAAGGATCGCTACGACTGTACCGACCGCTACGGTGTCTCCCTCATTAAAAAGAAGTTGTTTTACTTTTCCCTCAACGGGGGATGGAATCTCAGCGCTTACTTTCGCTGTGCTTACTTCGAAAAGGACATCATCTTCCTCTACGGTATCACCTACCTTTACCGACCATGAGATGATGGTTCCTTCTGTAATACTTTCGCCCAACTTAGGCATCTTTATCTCAAATGTAGCCATATTTTGATTTTTTAATTATTGTTATATAGTGGGAGACGGGGCGTGCCCCGTCTCTACAAACGGTATATAATAAGAACAAAGATCAAGAAGGTAAGTTTCTGTATTATAGTGTATAAGTGTTAAAGTTCCAGCTGGCTGTAGCATATTTCTGCTCTTTAAGCCGATAGATGGCTTCCAAGTCTGCTTGCGTGAAATAATAATCTTGAATGCCGGGATTGTTGATCGTGAAATAGTAAAGAAGCGCTTTCTTAAAATGCTGGATGGAGATAGAAGCCGGAAGATGGGCGCTGATATTCGTGACCGGACTCCGTACAGATTTAACGAATGTCGATCGTTTACCTCCTGTTTTCTCTGGTGCTTGACGGGATGTACTTTTCAAGGAGGTGACGAGCCTATCCAGATCGGTGGAAAACAATAAGGTAGCATGGTGCATATACCGATTCTTATGGATACTCTGTGCGCTACCCGATATTTTAAATCCTCCGATAGTTAATCCTTTCCGTTCATCCACCTCGACATGTACTCCCAATGTCTTGAGAAAATTCATGATCTGGATGGTATATTTATCAGTCTGCATAATCTGGCCGGTCTCTATAAATGTAAGATTCAGGTTTCCCGGATCATGGTAAACGGCACCACCACCGGAAAACCTGCGTGCTATCTTGATTTGTTGGTCTTGTACGAATTTGAGATTTACCTCGGCCCATACATCCTGATGCTTACCGATCACGATTGATGGTTCATTCTGCCAAAGCATGAAAATATTCTCTTTGAAATTCTTGAGCAGATACTCTTCGGCGGCCAAATTGAAGTATGGATCCGTTTGTGTATTGTGAATGCAAAGCATCAGGAAACTGTTTTAGTTAGGCGTTTTATTAGATATATAAACTTTCGTGGAGGATCTCACTGACTGTCGGATGCGGGAAAATATTTTTCTTAAATTCATCGACTGTATAACCATTCTCGACAGCGATTCCGGCGGTGACGATAATCTCGGATGCCGGATTCCCTAGTAGATGGCAACCGATGATACGATCCTCGTCGTCCGTGATCAGTTTACATAAACCATTACCATTCTCGTTCTCTGCGACGAAACGTCCGGAATAGGTCATCGGGATCTTTTGAACACGAAAACTTTCCCCATTCGCTACCAATTCCTCTTCTGTCTTACCCACGCTCGCCAATTCCGGATTCGTATAAACTACCGCCGGAATGGCTTTATAGCTCATCTCGTCCGGTATGCCTAGGATATGGTGTATGGCAACTTCCGCTTCCCGGTAAGCCGTATGTGCCAGCAGGGAAAAACCGGTAATATCTCCAGCCGCATATACATGTGGATGGGAAGTCAGCATATGTTCGTTTACCTTTACACCGGCCCCTTGTATTTCGATCGCTAGATTTTCTAGTCCCAGACTCTTTGTAATCGGACGGCGGCCCACGCTCACCAATATTTTATCGGCTTCAATCGTGTCTGCCTTGCCGTTTTTCTCAACAAAGACTTTCTCTGCCGATACTTCTGTAACTTTGGTATTCAAGAAAAACTCTACGCCTTTTTTCTTATACTCGGATCGAAGCATCGCTGAGGTTTCTTTATCCATATTCCCTAATATCTCGGGTAGCATCTCGATTACCTTCACCTTTACGCCCATACTGTTAAAGAATGAGGCGAACTCCATTCCGATCACGCCACCACCGATAATCGCTAACGATTTTGGCAAATCGTTGAGATCAAGGGCTTCCCGGGAAGTCCAATACTTGACCTCTGATAACCCTTTGATAGGAGGGATCACGGTTTCAGAGCCTGTGCATACTAACACATTCTTCACTAAATACTCTTTTCCATCGCAGTGAATCCGTATATTTCCAAACTCCTCTCCGGTGATTCGTGCCTCTCCTTCTACGATGGAGACGCCGTTACCCGTAAGCCGGGCTTTTACCCCGAGCGTAAGTTTACGGACGGTCTTGTTCTTCCGGTCGATAATCTTTGCCAAGTCGAAACTTGGGTCTTTCATCGCCACTATACCATATTTGGAGGCACTTTTGATACTGTCTAGTATCTTGGCGGAGTATAAAAGAGTTTTTGTCGGGATACATCCCTCGTTTAGGCAGACGCCACCGATAGCGTTCTTCTCGAAAAGGATCGTTTTTAATCCATTCTCCGAAGCCCTTTCGGCGGCGGTGTAACCCGCAGGTCCACCGCCTATGATTGCTATGTCATATTCCATATACATTATTATAATTATTTGAATACTAAAATTCGTTCCTCTAATGGGGCGAATTGTTTTTCTCCCGGTTCCTGGGTAGAGGTTCCGAACGGCATCTCGGCGATCAGTTTCCAGTTCGGATTGATATGCCATTGTTTAGCGACCGCCTCGTCGATCAACGGGTTGTAATGTTGCAAAGAAGCGCCGAAGCCGGCGTCTTCCAGCATAGTCCATACCGCGAATTGATGCATAGCCGATGTCTGTTGGGACCATACCGGGAAATTCTCTTTATAAGAAGGAAATTGCTTCTGTAAGCCTTCTACTACCGCTGTATCCTCGAAAAAGAGGACCGTGCCATAGCCAGCCTCGAAAGAATTATCTATCTTTACCTCGGTAGCCTTATAGGCTTCGGCGGGGACGATTTTACGAAGCGTGTCTTTTACGATTTCCCAAAGCTTCTTGTGGCTTTCACCCAGTAGCAGTACGATTCTCGTAGACTGCGAATTGAATGCGGAGGGAACGTGAGTGACCGCTGTCTTAATAATCTCATGAATCTCGTTGTCGGAAATGGGAGAGTTGTTACCTATTCCATAATGTGTCCGGCGATGCTGGATCGCTTCTTTAAAACTTCTTGCCATAATGAATATCATGTTATGTTGTTATATACCTATAACTAATTTAAGACATGATTTGTTGAGGAAAAAATATTTGAGAATTCTTGCGGATAAATCAAAATAATTCTTACCTTTGCACCCTGTAAAGATAAGACTCTATTAGAATCTTCGTTTTTGTTCATGATGCTAGTTCAGAAAGGGAAGACACATAGCAGGAGTTGACTTAAATTTCGTATAATTTAAAAGAACAGATTAGAAATGTCTAAAATTTGTCAAATTACTGGAAAGAGAGCAATGGTTGGAAACAACGTTTCTCACTCAAAGAGAAGAACGAAGCGTAAGTTCAATGTCAACCTGTTTACGAAGAAGTTCTACTGGGTAGAGCAGGATTGCTGGGTTAGCTTGAATATATCTGCGGCTGGCTTACGTACAATCAATAAGTTAGGTTTGGATGCGGCTATCAAGATGGCGGCTGAAAAAGGTTATTTGAACGCATAATTTGTGGAGGATATAGAAAATGGCAAAAAAAGCAAAAGGAAATAGAGTACAGGTAATCCTTGAGTGTACAGAGCACAAGGAAAGTGGAATGCCGGGTATGTCTCGCTATATCACTACGAAGAATAGAAAGAATACTACTCAGAGATTGGAATTGATGAAATACAATCCGGTTTTGAAGAAGATGACGTTACACAAAGAAATTAAGTAATAGGAGATTTTAAACGATGGCAAAAAAAGCAGTTGCAACATTTAAGAAAGGTGACGGTCGTACTTATTCCAAAGTGATTAAAATGGTTAAGTCTCCGAAAACAGGTGCATACATCTTCCAAGAAGAAATGATCCCTAACGAAGCAGTAAAAGATTATTTCGCTAAATAATTAAGTAGCGAATAATAAAGAATATAAGAGGCTTCTCTCCGATAAAGCGGAGGGAAGCTTTTTTTGTACCCTAAACTTTTGAAAGTATAGTTGGTTACAAATAAAATATTTTCTTAATTTTGTTGGGTTAATTTGTAGAGATGGGGTATGCCGTGTCTCTTCCCATCCAAATGGTAGTTTGTGTGAAATAATAATATAACAAGATAAAATATTAAAGCTATGAGATTCGATGTATCCAGCACTGCGCTATTATCACGTTTACAGTCTATAAGCAAGGTTATCGCTTCCAAGAACTCTTTACCGATTCTGGACAGCTTCCTTTTTAACCTAGAAGGAAATACGCTTACGGTGACAGCTTCCGATGCCGAGACCCGGTTGGTGACTTCCGTAGACGTCATGAATGCCCAAGGTGCCGGACTCTTTGCGGTTTCCGCCAAGATACTGCTCGATCCGCTGAAAGAGCTTCCCGAACAACCGCTTACTTTTGATATCAATGATGAGAATTTGGAGATTTTCATTCATTTCCAGAATGGTAAGTATAATTTTATCGGTCAGAAAGGGGACACATATCCGCAGCAGAAGCCGTTGAATGATAACGCTATCTCTATCTCGATGGATGCCCAGATGCTGTTAAACGGCATCAGTCGTTCCTTGTTCGCCACGGCCGATGATGAGCTTCGCCCTGTAATGAATGGTGTCTATTTCGATATCCATACGGATGATTTGACGTTCGTGGCATCAGACGGACATAAATTGGTTCGCTTGCGTAACTTGGCGGTGAAATCCCCGGAACGGGCTTCTTTCATTTTGCCGAAGAAGCCGGCTAATTTATTGAAGAATTTGTTGGCGAAGGAGTCGGAGCAAGTATTGATTAAGTTTGATGATAACAATGCGTATATTACTTGCACGAACTTCGAGATGGTTTGTCGTTTGATCGAGGGGCGTTACCCGAACTATAATAGTGTGATTCCTCAAGAAAACCCGTTTAAGGTAACGATCGATCGTATCTCTTTCTTGAATGCTTTAAAGCGTGTTTCTGTCTTTTCTAATCCGGCGAGCAGCTTGGTGAAGTTGCACTTGAAGGATAGCTTGATTACGGTTTCCGCCCAAGATATCGATTTCTCCACTTCTGCGGAAGAGCGTATTGTTTGTCAGTTTGACGGGACGGAGTTAAGCATCGGTTTTAAGGCTACATATCTGATCGAGATCCTTGGAAATATCAGCTCGGAAGAGGTTGTATTAGAATTAGCGGACCCTTCACGTGCCGGCTTGATCGTTCCTTCTGAGAATGATGAGGACGAGGACTTGCTCATGTTGCTGATGCCGATGATGTTGAATGACTAATAAATAAATAATGCAGTTAAACTTAAGGAACCCGCTGGTCTTTTTTGATTTAGAGACCACGGGTATAAATATCGTAAAGGACCGTATCGTAGAGATTTCCTACGTGAAGGTCTTCCCAAATGGGAAAGAAGAAACGAAGACACGCCGGATAAATCCCGGTATGCCTATTCCCCCCGAATCTACCGCTATTCATGGCATAACCGATGAAGATGTAAAAGATTGTCCGACCTTTAAGGAGATCGCTAAATCTTTGGCAACCCAGATCGAGGGTTGTGATTTGGCCGGATATAATTCCAACCGTTTTGATATACCCATGCTTGCCGAGGAGTTTCTGCGTGCGGGTGTGGATATCGATTTGAACCGGCGCAAATTTATCGATGTACAGACGATTTTCCATAAGATGGAGCAACGTACGTTATCTGCCGCTTATAAATTCTATTGCAATAAAAGCTTGGAGAACGCTCATACGGCTGAGGCTGATACATTGGCTACGTATGAGGTGTTGAAAGCGCAGCTGGATCGCTATCCGGATTTGAAGAATGACGTAGCTTTCCTTTCCCAATATTCCTGCTACTCGAATAATGTGGATTTCGCCGGACGTATGGTTTACAACGATAAAGGCGAGGAGGTTATTAACTTCGGTAAGTATAAAGGCCGTTTGGTAACGGAGATCTTGAAGTCGGATCCGGGTTATTATTCTTGGATCATGAATGGCGATTTCCCGTTGAATACGAAGAAAATGTTGACAGAGATCCGTTTGAGAGACTTTAATTCAAAATAAGGCGATGAATAATTTTGAGTTTTGCAATCCTGTAAAGGTTGTGTTCGGCAAAGGAAGTATTGCCCGTTTGTCTGCGTTAATTCCAGAAGGAAGTAAGGTTCTGGTGGTATACGGTGGCGGTAGCATTAAGAAAAATGGCATTTATGAGCAGGTGACGGCAGCTTTGAAAGACTTCCATACCTATGAGTTTGGTGGTATCGAGGCGAATCCCCGTTATGAGACTTGTATGAAGGCTGTTGAGTTGGTGAAGGGGGAGAATATCGATTTCTTGCTGGCAGTAGGCGGCGGATCAGTGATCGACGCTACGAAATTTATCGCTTCGGCTACGTTTTTCGAGGGAGATCCTTGGGATATCTTATCGAAAGGTGGCGTGATAAAGAAAGCGCTTCCTTTAGGAGTAGTGCTGACTTTGGCCGCTACCGGTTCGGAAATGAATGAACGGGCGGTAATTTCCCGGGAATCTGTTCATGAGAAATTGAATTTCATGTCTCCGTTGGTGTTCCCTAAGTTCGCTATCTTAGATCCGCAGGTAACTTATTCTTTACCAGAGCGACAGGTGGCTAACGGTGTCGTTGATTCGTTTATCCATGTGGTCGAGCAATACCTGACTTATCCGGTGAACGCTAAGGTTCAAGATTATTTTGCCGAGGGATTGATGAAGACAATCGTGGAAGAAGGCCGCAAGGTCTTGCAAAACCCGAATGATTATGATATTCGTGCTAATTTGATGTGGGCGGCTACGAATGCCTTGAACTGTTGGATTGGCCAAGGAGTACCCCAAGACTGGTCCTCACACCGTATGGGATATGCATTGACGGCGCAGTTTGGCTTGGATCATGCCCAGACTTTGGCGGTTATCTTGCCGGGTGTCATGACCTATATGCGTAAGGAGAAAACGGCGAAACTGATCCGGATGGGAGAGGTCGTATTTGGTATTACCGAAGGATCTGCCGATGAAAAGGCGCAAAAGTCAATAGAGGCTACGGAAGATTTTTTCCATTTCATGGGATTAAAGACCCGTCTTTCCGACTATGGGATCAAGGAGTCCGACTTGGATGCTTTGGTGGAACCTATCGATCGAATGGGATGGAAACTTGGCGAATATGGCAATATAAACTCAAAAGTAGCCAAAGAGATTCTTTTGTTGAGGTTGTAGAGACGCAACGTGCTACGTCTCTACTGGCAAAGATAAATTGATTCGATATATGACATTGAAAGATAAACATATTATATTAGGGATTACGGGGAGTATAGCCGCATACAAAGCCGCTTATATCATCCGGGGATTGGTGAAAAAAGGAGCCGAGGTACAAGTGGTTATCACGCCGGCGGGAAAAGAGTTTATCACTCCGCTTACGTTATCGACGTTGAGTAGCCACCCTGTAATCAGCGAGTTTTTTTCCAATAGGGATGGTACATGGAATAGCCATGTGGATCTGGGGCTTTGGGCGGATGCCATGTTGATTGCTCCGGCTACCGCTTCCACGATCGGTAAGATGGCGAACGGAATCGCCGATAATATGCTGATAACTACTTATCTTTCTTGCAAATCCCCTGTATTCGTGGCTCCGGCCATGGATTTGGATATGTTCGCTCATCCGAGTACCCAACAGAATCTGGAGCGCTTGCGTTCATTCGGTAACCGGATTATCGAACCTGCCGAGGGGGAATTGGCGAGCCATTTGGTTGGTAAAGGCCGGATGGAAGAACCCGATAAGATTATCGAGGTTTTGGAAGACTTCTTTTTCGCTCAAAAAGATCTTGAAAAAAAAAAGATCTTAATAACAGCAGGTCCGACATATGAAAAGATAGATCCCGTACGTTTTATAGGTAATTACTCTTCCGGTAAGATGGGGTTCGCTTTAGCGGAAGCTTGTGCGGAGAGAGGGGCGGAGGTGACTTTGGTCGCTGGTCCAGTCTCTTTAAAAACACATCATCCGGCTATTAAACGAATCGATGTTGAGTCTGCCGGGGAAATGTACCAAGCGGCGATGACCGCATTCCCGAGTAGCGATGCTGCCATATTATGTGCCGCTGTCGCCGATTACCGTCCGGAGAATGCTTCCGAGCAGAAGATCAAACGGGAAACAGAGGGAGAGATGACGCTTCATTTGGTTCCGAACCCGGATATCGCCGCCTCTTTGGGTGCGATCAAGCGGGAAGGACAGGTCATGGTGGGGTTCGCCCTGGAGACGAATGACGAGGCCACTCATGCCGAAGGTAAACTGAAGCGGAAGAATCTCGATTTCATCGTCTTGAATTCTTTACGAGACCAAGGTGCCGGTTTCCGTTGCGATACCAATAAGATCACGATTATCGACAATGCCGGAGGAGTAACGAGCTATCCGCTCAAAACGAAGCGGGAGGTAGCCTCTGATATCGTAAATAAGTTGGTAACATTATTGAAATGAGAAAAGTAAGAAGACTGTTTTATCTATTCATGCTTTGCGCCGCTCCTTTTTGTGGGAAGGCGCAAGAGTTGAACGCCCGTATCACGGTAAACGGAGACAAGATCGCGACCGCTAATAAGCAAATCTTCACGACCTTGCAGAACTCCTTGACTGAGTTCGTGAATAACCGGAAATGGACGGATGCCACGTTTGCTGTCAATGAGAAGATCGATTGTACGATGACGATTATCGTGAATGAATTGGATGAGACGAACTTCAAGAGCGAGATCCAGATACAAGCCCGCCGTCCGGTCTATAATTCCAGTTATACAACTACTCTTCTGAATTTTAGGGACCAACAGTTGGATTTTGAATATACGGAGGGAGAGCCATTGGACTATAACTCAAATACGCTGACCAGCAATCTTACGGCCACTATCGTGTTTTACGTCTATGTGATCTTGGGGCTTGATTTCGATAGTTTCGCCCCGAAAGGTGGAACTACCTATATACAGCAGGCCCAACAAATCGTGAACATGGCCCAGTCCGAGATGTCGTGGACGGGCTGGAAAGCTTTTGATAGCAACCAGAACCGCCATGCCGTAGCGACGGCTTTGCAAGATAACGCATCCGACGCTTTCCGGGAAATGTGGTACACGTATCACCGGAAAGGACTCGATGAAATGGCGGCAAATCCGGATCGCGGACGTACGACGATCATCGGTGCGCTTCCCGCCTTGCAGGAAGTAAAGAAAGCCCGGCCTACTTCTGTGCTTCTACAAATGTTCGCCGACGCTAAATTAGATGAGATTATTGCGATTTATTCGAAAGCGACCACACAAGAGCGGCAAGAGGGCTATAAGATGCTGTTCGAGATCTATCCGGCACAATCCACTCGCTTGGAAGAGCTTCAAAAACCAGTAAGGTAAAATAGTTATGTTGAAATCCTTATTTATACAGAACTTTGTCTTGATAGACAATTTGGATATCCGCTTTGATAAAGGCTTCTCGGTGATAACGGGTGAGACCGGAGCGGGAAAATCTATTATATTAGGAGCCTTGTCATTGGTGCTGGGACAACGTGCGGATGGCAAGAGTATAAAGAAAGGTTCGGATAAATGTGTGATCGAGGCCGTATTTGATGTCTCAAAATATCAGTTGGAGCCTTTCTTCCTAAGTAACGACCTTGAGTACGACGCGGATAGCTGTATCTTGCGTCGGGAGCTTTATGCCTCCGGCAAATCCCGTGCCTTCGTCAATGATTCTCCGGTTTCCCTTACGATCTTAAAAGAGTTGGGAAGCCGCTTGATCGATATCCATTCGCAGCATCAGAACCTATTGTTGGGCGATAACCGTTTCCAGCTGAAAGTGATCGATGTAATGGCCGAAAATGAGATCTTGCTCATTCTTTATAAGAAGGAATTTACCCGTTATCAGGCGTTGCGAAGGGAACTGAAAGATTTGAGGGACAAAGCGGCTCAAAGCAAGCAGGAGGAAGACTATATCCGTTTTCAATTGGAACAACTGGACGAAGCCAACCTTCAACCGGATGAGCAGGATGAGTTGGAGCAAGAGCAAGAAACTCTCTCGCATGCGGAGGAGATCAAAAGCTCTTTATATAAGGTAACCGAACTCTTGGACGGCGAGGAGCAAGGAGCCATCCAAATACTCAAGGAAGCCCTTTCCACCGTGGATTCCTTAGAAAGATATTTCCCGAAAGCCAAGGAAATCTCCGAGCGAATCCGCTCGGCTTATATCGACTTGAATGATCTGGCTTCCGAGACAGACGTTTTAAAGGAAGATGTAGAGTTCAACCCAGAACGATTGGAATGGGTGAATGAACGCTTGAATACCCTTTATACGCTCCAGCAAAAACACCGTGTCTCCACCGTGGATGAATTGATCGCTATACGGGATCAATACCAAGAGCAATTGCGTGCGATCGATTCTTTCGATGAGCAAATCGGTTTGTTAGAGAGTCAATTGGATGCCTCGTATAAAGAGTTGCTTCAACAGGCCTCCGTGCTTAGCGAGCAGCGTAAAGTCGCTTCCACGGCGATGGCCTCGCAATTGGTCAAGATGATTATTCCGTTGGGGATGCCGAATACCCGTTTCCGTGTGGACATCCTTCCTCGCAAAGAGCCGGAGAGCGATGGAATGGACGATATCCGATTTATGTTCTCCGCCAATAAGAGCGCGGAATTGCAGCCGGTAGCCCAAACCGCTTCCGGAGGTGAGATCTCCCGGTTGATGCTCTGCATTAAGGCTATGATTGCCGGGTTCACCGCTTTACCTACTATTATCTTTGATGAGGTAGATACGGGGGTATCGGGTGATATCGCCGATAAAATGGGGGATATCATGCAAGAACTCGGAACAAAGATGCAAGTTTTCGCTATCACTCACTTACCTCAGATAGCGGCGAAGGGGCAAGCTCATTATTTTGTTTATAAGAAGGATACCAAAGACCGTACGCTGACCCGTATCAAGCAATTAGAGGGGGAGGAACGTGTGAACGAGGTGGCCCGTATGTTGAGCGGAGCCTCGTTGACAGAGGCTTCTCTTGCCAATGCGAAAGATTTGTTGGGTATCAAGGATTAAACCTTTCTGAAGTAGGGCAGTCTTAGATAAAAGAACAAACGATTCGCTTTATTATTAACTTAAAATTGAAAAGACATGAAACGATTCAGCTTACTATGTGTGTTGGCTATATTGTGCAGTTTACCCGCTTACAGCCAGTTTTGGATCAGTTTTGGGTGGAATGAACCGCATTGTCAAAATTGTCTTTGGATGGAGCAAGCGATGCATTTGCCCGCTCGCCAAGCAGCGGAATACCATAAGATCATCCATAAGTACGGACAGAAAATAGAGAAGGAGGCCCGCCGTGACTATCGGTATTGGGACCGGGCAGCTCGTCGTATTTACGATTTGCGCATGGAAAGGGATCGTAAGATCCAACGTATATTGACTCCAGCCCAGTTCAATCTATATGTCCGTTTTGTAAGGGAGCATCCGCAACGTATCCATGATTATCGGGGATGGTATGCGAATCCGAGATATCCGGATCGCCGCCCGTCCCATGACTGCCGTCGATATGAGGATAACTATTGGAATTACCGCTGGAGTACCATTCACCATGACAATCATTGGAGAGACGACCGGCATGACTCAGATAGACATTGGGATCGTGACAACCATCGTCATGACTATCGGAAACCAGCGAAACCGGATAAGCCCAAACCTAAAAAGAATAAGAAGGATCGGGACGATAGAAAAGAACGGTATTATAGCAATGGGCGAAAGGTCTAATAATTCAACCATAGCTTGAAAGAGGCCCATTTTTCTTTGCTGACCAATATTTTCTCTTTATGTTCCGGCTTTATGTGGACAATGACCTTATTCTGAAAATAGGGCTCTATTTTCACGATGGATTCGATATTTATGATCGTCTGCCGGTTCGTCCGGAAAAATTTATCGGGATCTAATTGTTCCATGAGTTTATCCAGCGGGAAATCGATTATGTACTCCTTGTTTTGGCGTGTGACAGCGAAGGTGATCTTGTTTAATGAATAAAAGTAGGCGATATCCTCCACCTGTAAAGTGATCAGTTTCTCGTTGCCGGAAATAAGGAAACGGGTCCTGTATTTCTTGCCGGGATACGTGAGGGAATGGAGTACTTCCAATAAATCATTTTGCTCTAAGAGCTTCTGGTTGTACTTAGACGTGACATGCTCGAATTTTTGGATGGCTTCTTCCAATCTCTCTTGTCGTATCGGTTTGAGTAGATAATCAATACTGTTTACCGTAAAGGCCCGGACTGCATATTCATCGTAAGCGGTCGTAAAGATAATGAGACTTGTAGGACAAGCCTGTTCTATAAATAAAAAAGAATTTCCATCCGACAACTGGATATCCAGAAAAACGATATCCGGATGCGGATGGGAAGCGAACCAAGCCACGGATGATTCGATGCTTCCGGGTATCTTGATGATATCCCATTGCGGGCGTAATTTCTTTATCATACCTTCCAGTAACCGGGCGGCCGGTTTCTCATCTTCGATAATGGCTACTTGAATATTATTCATAAATAAGTGGGATTGATACGGTGAATTGGTGATCATTTTTACGGATTTGGATATCCTGCTTACATAGTAATTGATAACGCTCCGACAAATTCTTTAATCCTTTACCGGATGCGTTTGAGACTTTTTTAGGTCGTAATGTATTGCTGACGCATAGATATCGACCGTTCTTTTCAGTATATACTCGTATGGTCATCGGGTTAAAATCGTCGATATAATTATGTTTCACGACATTCTCGGCTAGTAGTTGCAGTGTCAGTGGGGGCAATTGATGGTCAATGACGTTGTGGGGAAGATCGCGTTCCAACGACAAACAATCTCCCAGCCGGACTTGATGGAGGAATATATAGGAATCCAGAAAATCAAGCTCCTCTTTTAAAGAGACGATCTGGCACTGTTGCTGGCGGAGCACGTAACGGTATACCTCGGATAGATGCTGCGTAAACTTGACCGCCGTAGATGGATCATACTCTATCTCCGCTATCAATGTATTCAAGCTATTAAACAGGAAATGAGGATTTAGCTGGCTTTGGAGAGCGGTATATTTAGCTTGTATAGATTCTGCTTCCAATCTTTGTTTCTCCTTATATAAATTCAATGTATAACGCATCGAATAATTAATCAAGAGAAGGCTGAAAATGATCATCTCCACGAACCAGACGGCTATTACCAAACCGGCCCCTTTTGCCCGGATCACGAAAGGATCGCCAATGCTTGTGATCCATTTCAACGAGATAAACAGGGTACAATTCATAAGTAGCAATAGGATCGCTACCAGCAGATAATGCCATAACATTCGGCTCTTATCGATATAATACAATGGGTAATTGGTAGCCATCCAATTACTGCTGACCAGTAAACTGAAACCGAACAGGTTGAATACCGCTATCGTGATGGATAAAGCGATCAATGAGATTTTTATATCGGGGATGCGCTCTTGTAGCTCCGTATGATATAACAGCAAGAAATAGGAAAAGACCCCTAATGCCGAAAACAAAAGGATACATGCCGATTTCCCGTATGATATTTCTTTCATGACCTATTCTTTTTCGCGAAGATAATAAATTGCCCGTTCGAAATCCGTCTTCGCCATCTGTGCGTTTAGTTTGGATTGTATATAATTAACCTGAGCTTGCTGATGATATAGTTGAGCGTTGATAACCTCGACGATGGAAACATTCCCCTCCTTATAACGCTCCATGGCCATTTGTTCACTTTCGGATGCTTTTGATAATGAGCTCTCGGTTAGTTTGACTTTATCGATAGCTTGCTTATAGTTGTAATGGGCGGTTTGTATTTCCAGCCGGATCTTATCTTGCGTCTTGCTAAGATTCTGTTGAGCCATATTGATGGCGTACGAGGAAGCGTTGCGGGTACTCTTACGTTTTCCCCATTCGAAGAGCGGGATACTGAGCTTGGCGTAGATCGCATAGTTCGGATCTAGGTCGGATTTGAAGTTATAGCCCGGTGAGGAATAACTTCCATCTACTCCAATATGGAATTGGGGTAAGAAACGGGCATCTGCTATTTTCCGGGATGATTCCTGTAACTCGATCTTGTTTTGGGCGATCCGGTATTCCGGCCTGCTGGTTATCGCGTTATCTATCGCATCCGATAAAGGGATAAATTGTTTGAGGGCGATTACGGAATGATCGATCGGCAAGGTATCGCTCGGGTTTACACCAGCGAAAGAATTAAGGGCTAAACGTGCGATCTCGGCGTTATCACGAGTTTGCAATAACTGGAAATCTGCGTCGTTTAGTTTTACCTCTGCCATAAGAAGATCGTTTCGATCGATATATTCGACTTCTACCCGGTGGCGTACGACCTCTACCAGTTGCTGTATAGATGTACGAAATGCCTGTGCCACGAAAACCAGCTCGTGTTGGGCTACTGCGTTCCAATAGTAGATATCGGCGTCGTGTAGGGTATTGCTTTTTATACGATTGGATTCATTGGATGCCAACTCTTTTTCCTTCCGTGCTTTTTGGTAGTTGGCACGAATGCCGCCTCCGGTATAAATCGGTTGTGATAGGGAGAGAGTCGCCCCATATTTCAGATCTTTACCTTGAAAATAAAGGGGGGAACTCATAGATGGCAAATCAATCGATAATTCTAGCGGATTACCGGTATAATTGAAATTACCTCCCGCCGAGAGTTTCGGTTTGAAATCCGCACGGGCCGATTTGATCATTTCCTGTTTCATGGCCTCGTTGTATCCCGCTGCTTTCAAGTCTTGGTTGTATTCCAAGACTTTTTCCCTATATTGCGCTTGATAATCGCTGTTTTGTGCGATTAACGGGAAGGATAGGAAGGATAAGAGACCGCTGATAATATATACTTTGTCCATTTTTATCGTTTATTTGTGAGGTGAATGAATCCGGTAAAACAATGCGTATAACGTCGGGGTTACGAATAACGTAAGTAAGGTGGCGAAGGTGAGTCCGAAGATAATAGTCGCCGCCATTCCACCGAACGCTACGTCGAAAAGTAAAGGCACCATTCCTAGAATAGTCGTGGTAGCCGCCATCAAGACCGGGCGAGTCCTTGAGATGGTTGCCTCTATGATCGAGTCGTATGGAGAGATACCGTTACGACGTTGCGTGTTAATCTCGTCTAATAATACGATTACGTTTTTGATAATCATACCCAAGAGTCCCAACCATCCGGCGATCGGGAAAAAGCCGAAATCGAACCCGGTAAGTAACATACCGATCGCTACCCCGATTAAGGAGAGAGGGAGCACGCAAAGGATGATTATCGGTTGACGGAAATTGGAGAATAAAGCGACCAATATAACAACCAACATCAAGAATGCCAACGGAAAGAATTTGACAAGGGCTTGTAATCCCTCTGTCTGGTCTTTATATTGTGAATCCCAGAAGAAGCTATATCCTTGGGGCAGGTTCATTTTCTCGATCTCTTCCCGAATCTCACCATGTACCTCAGACATGGTGTAACCGTTTTTCACGCCACACATCGCTGCCATAGACAATTGCCGGTTGTAGGTCTTGATCTGCGGATATTCCCATGTAGAGGTTACTTGTTGGGTTACTTGCGACAAAGGAGCGGATTTCTCTCCATTCCAGACCGAGAAATCGCCTAATGAATGGGGATCATTGATTCCGCTCGTCTCCGATTTCAATAAGACCGGGACTTTCTTTTCCTCATCCCGGTAAATCCCGATAACCGTACCTTCCTCGATGGATTTGACGGATTCCATCAAATTGGCCTTGGTGATACCTAAGGAACCGGCTTTTACCGGATCATATACCGGGCGTATCATATAGGTCATATTACCCCATTCATTCCGGGCATCGGCTACTTTCGGGTTCCTTCGCATAATGTCGATAGCTACTCCAGCCAAAGAGTCCAATACCGCCGGGTCCGGCCCGAGGAAACGGGCTTCTATCAAGGCTTCCGTAAGCGGGCTTAACTCAAACTTGTTCACCTTGATGAGCGGTTCCGGATATTTTAAGCGAATAGAGTCTTGTAGCAAGGCATGCAATTCCCGGGCCTCTCCGGATGTCTTACATTTTACCAATAATTGGGCATAGTTTGGTTGGGGACCGAAGCTAACGTTCGATAGATAATAACGGGGCGGTGTCCGTCCGATATAAGAGGAAACCATTTCCGTCTGCGAATATTCTTGGATGGATTCGGCCATATCGGTAGCGTATCGATCGGTTTCCTCGATGGCTGTACCTTCCGGTAGCCACATATCTAAAGTGAAATACTGCTTATCGAGCGAGGGCACGAACACTTTCGGGATAAACTGGAAACTCCATGCGGAGATAACCAATAGAACGGATAAGATACCTACTGTAGCGTATCGGTATTTGATGACAAGGCGTAGGGAAGACCGAAAATAATCATAGTATTTTCCGGAGAATAATTCCCCTGTTAACTCGTCCGGTCTGGGGCGCCGTACAAACTCTTGGATGAAGAATGGGGTTTGCGTAAGCGCGAACACCCAGCTGAACATCAAGGATACTCCGATCACGATCACTAAAGATGAAAGTAATTCGCCCGTGATATGCGGTGAATAGTAAATGGGCAAGAACGTGAGGATCGCGATAGCCGTAGCCGCCAGTAGAGGCAGGGCGGTGGATGAGCAAGCCCTCATGATCGCAATACGTTTGCGCATGCCTCGTTGCATATTTACCAAGGCAGAGTCCGATACTACGATGGCGTTATCTACCAACATACCCATCGCGATGATGATAGCGGCAAGAGACATTCGTTGCAAGGCGATCCCGTTGGCGAACATGACAATTAAAGTGGCGAAGATAGAGAAAACCAATCCGCTACCGATCAAAAGGCCGTTTTTGAAACCGATAAAGAACAATAAGATCGCTACTACGGTCACGACGGAGATGATCAAGTTCAAGATAAATCCTTGGTTGGCCACGGCGGACTCATATCCTTGGTCGTATATGGAGGTGAGCTCAAAACCCTTGGGCATGGTCTCCGAAAATGATTGAATACGCTTTTTCACGGCCTTGGCCATATCGACCACGTTCCCGGTCGGTATGGTAGAGATAGCGATACCGACCGCTTGCTTGTTATTGATGCGCATGAAGTTTTGGGGCGGAGTCTGGTAACCCTCTTCGATACGGGCGATATCGCCTAGCCGGAAATGCTCGCCGGAATGAGATACGATCGTAAGGTTACGGATATCATCCAAGGAGTAAAAATTACCGGTGGATTCGATACGTATGCGAGTCTCCCCGTTGCGAATACTCCCGGCGTCTACCACTTTATTCTGTCCGTCGAACGCCCGTTTGATATCAGCTGTCGTAATACCCCGATTGGATAAGATCGTGGGGTTTATCCGGATATCGATTACGGGAGTTTGTATGCCGTAGATCTCTACCTTTGCCACGTCTTTTACTTTCAGTAAATCGTCTTTGATCAGTTTGGCTTGATCCTCCAGTTCCCGGTAGGTATAAGATTCTCCGGTCAATCCGTAGAAAACACCCAATACATCGCCAAAATCATCATTGACGATGGAGGTTCCCGCTCCGGAAGGTAATTTGCCTTGTACGTCGTTTACCTTTCGGCGTAGTTTATCCCATAACTGCTGCATCTCGTCGGCCCGGATTTCCTTTTTCACGTAGACCGTGATCTTGGAAAGTCCAGCCCGGTTCTCTGTCTTCAGATAGTATAACTCGCCTAAGGATTGAATGGCTTCTTCCAGCACATCCGTCACTTGGGACTGAACTTCCGAGGGGGAGGCGCCGGGATAAGGGGTAAGTACCAAGGCTTGCTTGATCGTAAACGGGGCATCTTCCAGTTTTCCCATCTTTGCGTAAGAGAACAGTCCCCCTGCCAAGATCAGGACTAGCAGGAGCCATGTAACCGCTTTGTTTTTCAGGAAATATTTGATGAATTTTTGCATCTTACTTATTTTTGGATGGTTACGGTACTATTTTCGGAAAGGAAACGTTGCCTTGTCAATACGACAAGGTCATTTTCCGTGATTCCTTCCACGATCTCTATCTGGTTATTTCTTTGCTCACCGAGTTTGACGGGAACGGAGTTAACCTTGTCTCCTTTAACCACCCATACATAATCTCCTTTTTGGGGGCGATGACAGATAGCCGTTAAGGGAAGCCATAGATTTTGAGACCGCTCTTCTTTGGGTAGGTCGATCGAGAGGATTCCACTCATTCCGCCCAGCCATTCCATATCTGGATTTGGGACAATGGCGGTCAGCAGATAAGAGAGGTTATTGTTTGTCGTACTTTTAGACACATATAAATCGGAAGGGGTGATTGTCCGTTCGGGAGCCGTATCGAAATGGATTCCTACTTGACATAGCTTCTGTTTTTCTTTATCATATAAGTGTAAGGCGACTTCCTCTGGTATATAGGTCTCGATCTTGAGCCTGTCCAGTTCTATGAAGGTAAGGATTGGCTCGGTCGCTTTCACGTCTTGGAAAGGTTCGATATGGATATTTTGGATATATCCGTCGTAAGGGGCGGACAGATGGGTATCGCTTAGGGCGTTGACGGCGGTCTCGTAATTGGATTTGGCAACAAGGAAATCGGCTTTCGCCTTCTCATAATTACTTCCGGAGATGTTATTCTTTTTGTAAAGGGCCTCGATCCGTTTATACTCTTGGTTGGTTTGCGAATAGAGCGCCTCTGTTTGCTGCTTGCGAATCAAGAAGTCACGGTTATCGATCGAGAGGATCGTGCTGCCTTTGGAGAACGCTTGTCCGGGCCGTAAGTCGAAATTTAAGACGGGGCCATTGATGCGGAAAGATAGGACCGTCTCATTGTAGGGCCTTGATAAAAAGGTGTATTCACGACTTCTGCCGATCTCTGTCTTTTTTATTGGAGAGATCACCTCGACAGGTAAGTTCGTGCCTTCGGACTTTGTGTTCTTTTGGCATGCCGATAAAAGGATGCCCAGAAGCAGGATGTATGAAATTCTTCTCATAAGATATACCTAGTTATTTGTTACCGGGCAAAAATAGAGGCAATGGATGAAGGAATAAGGTGGATTTTTACTGAACCGGAAGATACCGTCGCTCAACTGGAAAATAGACCGGCCCAACCTTAATTTATAACGAGGCGGACGATGGATGCCTTATACCGTGTATCACTATAGGCAATGCCCACTGCAACGCCTGTGCAGTGACAATTAGAACCGGTGATACGGTGAGTAAGCTTCCGCGGTTCCGCTTTTTTATGTACTTTTGCCGGCAAAAAAGGAGAAAGTAATGACATTGCCTTCAGAAGAACATATATTCCAGTATCCGGGACAAGGGCGGATCGAGGTGATTTGCGGTTCCATGTTTTCCGGTAAGACGGAGGAGCTTATCCGCCGTTTGAAGCGGGCTAAATTCGCCAAGCAGCGGGTGGAGATTTTCAAGCCTGCGATTGATACCCGCTATTCGCAGGATAACGTGGTCTCGCACGATAGTAATTCGATTCCTTCTACTCCGGTGGATTCTTCCTCCAGTATCCTATTGTTCACTTCCGAGATCGATGTGGTGGGGATAGACGAGGCCCAGTTTTTCGATGAGGGATTGGTAAACGTGTGCAATCAATTGGCCGCTAACGGTATCCGGGTGATCGTGGCTGGGTTGGACATGGACTATAAGGGAGTTCCTTTCGGTCCTATGCCGGAGCTATGCGCTATCGCCGATGAGGTGACGAAAGTGCATGCCATCTGCGTGAAATGCGGACGTTTGGCTTACGTATCCCATCGTATCGTGGGAAATGATAAACGGGTCTTTTTAGGGGAACAATCCGAATACGAGCCTTTATGCCGGGAATGCTATGCGAAGGCTGAAGGTTTGAAGAATTGATTATTTATCCCTACATTTGTGAAATTAATAGTTTTGCGTTATATAAAGTATGAAAGAAAACGAGATGGTGTTCGGCATTCGTGCCGTGATTGAGGCTATACAGGCTGATAAGGAGGTAGATAAGATCCTTGTGAAAAGGGATTTACAAGGGGATCTATCCAAAGAGTTATTTGAGGTACTGAGAGGCCGTGAGATACCGGTACAACGTGTTCCGGCTGAACGCTTGGATCGTTTGACTCGAAAGAATCATCAGGGGGTGATCGCTTTTATGTCGGCGGTTACCTACCAGAGCTTGGAAGATATCATTCCTTTTGTGTATGAGCAAGGAAAAGATCCTTTCATCGTATTGCTGGATGGGGTTACGGACGTGCGTAATTTCGGCGCTATTGCCCGTACCTGCGAGTGTGCGGGAGTCGATGCGATCGTGATTCCGGCAAAAGGAAGCGTTTCGGTAAACGCCGACGCGATCAAGACCTCTGCCGGCGCCTTGCATGTATTGCCGGTTTGTAAGGAGAAGAGTATCAACCAAGCGATCCGTTTCTTGCAGCAAAGCGGGGTGAAGGTATTTGCCGCCAGCGAGAAAGCGGCGGAGAATTATACGGCGGTGAAGTATGAAGGACCGGTAGCGATCGTGATGGGAGCGGAAGATACGGGTGTGTCTCCGGAGAACTTGCGCATCTGCGATAATATGGTAAAGATTCCGCAATTCGGAACGATCGGTTCCTTGAATGTGTCCGTAGCCACTTCCATTTTGGTGTACGAGGTGGTTCGCCAACGTATGAACGAGCAACAATAATAATATGTATATAAACTAAAGAAGAAAATGAAGAAAGTTATCGCTACAAAAAACGCTCCCGCCGCTATCGGTCCGTATAGCCAAGCGGTGCAAGTAGGCAATATGCTGTTCGCTTCCGGACAGCTGGGTATCGATCCTGCTACGGGACTTTTCGTTGAGGGATCCGTAAAGGAACAAACCGCCCAAGCGTTCAAGAATGTTCACGCTATCTTGGCAGAGGCAGGTTATAGCATCAATGATGTCGTAAAAACAACCGTATTTTTAGCGGATATGGGCGACTTCGCCGTTATGAACGAGGTATACGCCTCTCAGTTCGAAGGTGCGTTTCCCGCACGTTCGGCGGTAGCCGTTAAGACACTGCCGAAGAATGGTTTGGTAGAGATCGAGGTGATCGCCGTGAAAGAATAATCATAAGGAATAACGAGAGTAGTCTCATCACTTGTCGAGACTACTCTCGTTATCCATCAAGACTACTCCCGTGATACGATGCGACTACTCTCGTAATTCATCGATACAGCTAATCTCAAAAGCCTATTATCTTCTTTTTCTGGGAGCGGGATTCATGTCACCCCTCTGTCCGAATAATTTCTCAATCAAATCCTTTCGTCCCATCTTTTGCAATACTTGCATGATCTGACGGCGTGACTCGGGTTTATACCAGAAGAAGAACTGGCGTTGTGCCAACTTTTGTTCTTTTGAGCGGGCCGTATATACTTTCTCCAACGTATAAGGATGATATCCGGTATAATACATCTCCGTAGCCAATGTCATCGGCGTAGGCGTGAAGTCTTGTACTTGCTCCAACTGGAAATGCAAGCTCTTGGTGATCACTGCCAGTTCCGCCATATCCGCCTCGGTACATCCCGGATGGCTGGAAATGAAATAGGGGATGAGTTGCTGGTTCAACCCGTATTGCCGGTTTACCTTATCGAATATCTTCTTGAACTGTCCGAATTGCGAGAAAGACGGTTTACGCATTTGTTTCAACACCTCGTCTTGCGTATGCTCCGGGGCCACTTTCAAACGGCCGGATACGTGGCGGGCGATTAATTCCTCGGTATAGGTTTGAGCTGCCTTGTTTAAAGACTCATCCGCATAACGGTGCAATAAGAGGTCATAGCGTACGCCGCTTCCGATAAACGATTTCTTGATCCCGGGAAGTCTATCTACCGCTTTGTAGATATCCAGTAGCGGCGTATGGTCCGCGTTCAAGTTCTTGCAAACGACGGGGGAGATGCAAGACGGTTTCTTGCATTTGGCGCAAATCCGCTCATCTTTCCCCTTCATACGGTACATATTGGCGGAAGGGCCTCCCAAATCGCTTAGATATCCCTTGAAATCCGGCATTTCGGTAATCGCTTTCACTTCCTTCAAGATCGATTCCTTGCTTCGGGAGGCGATGAACTTCCCTTGATGCGCCGATATGGTACAGAACGCACATCCTCCGAAACAACCCCGGTGGATATTCACCGAGAACTTGATCATCTCGAAAGCCGGTATCACTTTCCCTTTATATTTGGGATGCGGCAAGCGGGTGTAGGGAAGGTCGTAGGAGGCATCTATCTCCGCTTCCGTCATTGGAGGGAAGGGAGGATTCACCACAATCACTTGCTTTCCTACCTTTTGCAAGATACGTGAGGCATTGTATTTGTTGGATTCCTCTTCGATATACCGGAAATTCTTCGCTTGTTTCAATTTATCTTTTAGGCATTCCTCGTGTGAGAAGAGCACGATATCATCGTCTTTCGCATCCTCTTTGTCTGCCAGATAAACCGTTTGGCGGATGTCCTTGATCTCGTTGAAAGGAATGCCGGACTTTAGGCGGCGCACCAACTCCTTGATAGGCTTCTCGCCCATGCCGTAAATCAATAAATCGGCCGGGCTACTGGCAAGGATTCCCGGTAATAGCTTATCTTGCCAATAATCGTAATGCGTAAGCCGGCGTAATGAGGCCTCGATGCTACCCAATACGACGGGGACATCCGGATACAATTCTTTCAGTATTTTAGTATAGACAATGCTCGGATAATCCGGGCGCATTCCCGGACGTTGGTCCGGCGTATAGGCGTCGTCGCTGCGTAATCGCTTATTGGCAGTATAATGGTTGATCATTGAATCCATGGCACCGGCGGATACACCGAAGAAAAGCCGGGGAACGCCGAGCTTCTTGAAATCCCGGTAATCTCCCCGCCAATCCGGTTGCGGTACGATCGCTACCCGTAATCCTTCCGCTTCCAATACACGACCGATCACGGCCGCCCCGAAAGAGGGGTGATCCACATAGGCGTCTCCCGAGAAAAGGATCACGTCGAGGTAATCCCATCCCCGTGCCTCGACTTCTTTCTTCGTTGTGGGCAACCAATTGTCTAGTTTAAATGTTTTCATAATGCAAAGGTACGTGATAATCTTGGAATAATCATAGAGACGCTATTCATAACTTTTATTTATGGGGGATTCGTTTTTATGATTAGGACAAGAGTTCTCAATCTCGTATCTTTGTGTCGAAAAGAAAAATAAACATTTAAAAACAAGGTTTCTTATGAAAACACTCACAGACGAGAAGCTGACGATTGTCGGCGCAGCAGGTATGATCGGTTCTAATATGGCACAGACCGCTATTATGATGGGACTAACTTCCAACATTTGTTTGTACGACCCTTACGCACCGGGTTTGGAGGGAGTTGCCGAGGAATTATTCCATTGTGGTTTCGAGGGTGTAAACATCACTTTTACCTCAGACATCAAGGAGGCTTTGACTGGCGCTAAATATATCGTTAACTCCGGTGGTGCCGCAAGAAAGGCAGGTATGACTCGTGAGGATCTCCTAAAAGGAAACGCCGCTATCGCCGAGGAGTTCGGCAAGAACGTAAAGGCTTATTGCCCGGACGTAAAGCATATCGTGGTTATCTTTAACCCGGCGGATATTACCGGTTTGATTACCTTATTGTATTCCGGCTTGAAACCGTCTCAGGTTACGACGTTGGCCGCATTGGATTCAACTCGTTTACGCAGTGAGTTGGCAAAACATTTCGGTATCTCTATGGATCAGGTTGAGAATTGCCGTACGTATGGCGGTCATGGCGAGCAAATGGCTGTTTTCGCCTCTACCGCTAAAGTGGATGGTAAACCTTTAACTGAGCTTATCGGTACGGATGCCTTGACGAAAGATCAATGGGCGGAGATACAGACAAAGGTTACGAAGGGTGGCGCAAACATTATCGCCTTGCGTGGCCGTTCTTCCTTCCAAAGCCCGTCGTATGTATCTATCGAGATGATCGCCGCGGCAATGGGTGGTAAACCGTTCCGTTGGCCGGCTGGCGCTTATGTATCAAACGGTAAGTTCGATCATATCATGATGGCTTGGGAGACCTCGATTACGAAAGACGGCGTAACGTTGAAAGAGGTGCATGGTACACCGGAAGAAGAGGCTGCCTTGGAGAAGAGCTACAAGCACCTTTGCGCTTTACGTGACGAGGTGATCGCTATGGGCGTGCTTCCCGCTATTTCCGAATGGCATAAATTGAATCCGAATATCAAATGATCGAATAACAAGTAATTTAGATTTTCATGGATATATGGAATCCCCGCTTAGATGGCTTCGTGCCGGAAAGCGGGGATTCTTGTTTTATTTTATCTTTAGTCCGGGGATCAGGGGCGTGCTATCTACCAGTTCCAACTCTTGCACCATCTGTAATGTTCCTTGTTTGTATTTCTGGAAATGGGGCGTTTGGATATGGCTTTTATAAGCGTCTTGATCCGCGTAAATCTCTAGGATGGTTACTTTATGCGGATGTTCTTTCTCCGATACGGCATACAGTGTAAGAACACCCGGCTCTAGACGCATGGAAGCCTCGATCTCTTCTTTCAGAAAGGCGTTATAACGTTCCAACTGGGCGGGATCGACCGTGATCTTGGATAGGCGGACTAAGTTCTTCTCAGGGGCGGGCTGAGAGGACTCCTTAATGATCTTCAACGCTTTGATAGCGGAAGGGAAGCCGATATAAGGAAGACATTGTATAACCGCTGCCGTTAAGGTCTCCTTGCTATTGCCGGCCAGTAAGTTCCCTTCGAGATGCGAGTGTAGTTGGCTTTCGGCTTCAAGGGTCGTTAGTATGCAATAAGCCAGTAACTCCCGGGTTTTCAGGTCTAGCCCGTTGCGAGTATAGATATCTCCGAAGCAGAATTCGGTGAGGAATCGCTCTACTTCCGGACCCATATTTCCCGGGACGTTCCTCATGGCCTCTTTGATTCCCTCGCCGTAAAGCCGGCTTTGTATGGCTTGTCCTTTCTCGTGGCGATCTTCTTCCGTAACGGTAGCTTGTCTCTCCAGAGGCAAAGCGATGCCTTGTTGCTTAAAGACCTCGTTGATGGTATTTAAGGCATTCAATGTCTTCGGGAAACCGATGAACGGGGCACATAGATATATTGCCTCCCGTAGCTCGATGGGAGTGACGCCTACGTTTAGCGCCGCTTTGGCGTGGGCGTTCAGTTGGGGCAAGGTTTGCATCGTGGCTAATATGGTGCAAGTGATAAGCTCCCGGGTCTTTTTATCAAGATCTCCTGTGCGGAATACCTCCCCGAAGATGAATTTCTGGAGAATGTCCATCATTTCCGGATCTGTTCCTTGTCCGGTCAATGCCTCGCCTCCGAATAGCTCGGTGTAATTCTTTTTACAGCGTTCGATTCTGTCCATATTTTGTTCTGTTTTAGAAGTTGGGATATCTTGTGCGAAGGCTGGTATGAAGCCTAGCAGGAAGAGTGCGATTGCTTTTGTTTTCATGAGGATATCGTTATTGTTTGACATCACAAAGATATTCGGATTTATCTCAAGTATATGTATATATATTACGGATCTTTGTATCAAAATTACCGTTCGTAAACGGAGCTGATCCGGATGACAGCCGGGGTTGAGCAAACGAATAAAGCGCCTGCGATTCCCTTGCGGGAGACTCAGACGCTTTCGTTCAAATAAATATTCTTATAAAGTACGATCCGGATATAAGGCTTTCCACCATTCCGGCTCGTCTTTCAGCCATTTGGCGAACCATGCGTAGATGGTATTTTGCCAGCCTATACGTTTCTGATAGCCTACGATACCATGATTCTCGCCATCCACCTGCACGAACTCCACGGTTTTCCCTAGGATCTTCAAGGCGGCGAACATCTGGATACTTTCCCCGATGGGTACGTTCGTATCGGCGTTGCCGTGAAGCAACAGGAGCGGGGTCTTGATCTTATCGGCGTTGAACAACGGGCTTTGCTTGGTAAAGAACTCCGGGGCGTTCCAAGGATAAGTGCCGGCATTCGCTACGGAGCAATAGCCATATCCCCAATAACCTTCTCCCCAATAGCTACTCAACGCGCTAATACCGGCATGGCTGATAGCGGCGGCGAAAATGTCCGTACGGGTTTGTAGGTATTGTGTCATGAATCCGCCGTAGCTGGCACCGATGCAACCGATCTTCTTCTCGTTCACGAAAGAATGCTCCTCGCAGAACAGCTTGGTACCTTGGATGATCTCATCGGCGGTCTTCAGGCCCCATGCGTTCACATGGCGGGCGGCGAATTCCTGTCCGAAGCCCGTTGTTCCACTCGGATTCAAGGTGTAGACCACGTATCCGAGAGCGGCGTACATATGCATGGAATAACGCATCTCCAGCGCACGGTTCGTCGGGGAAGTACCGCCATAGTAATAAACGATCATCGGATATTTCTTATTCGGATCGAAATGAGGCGGCAGGTAATAACGGCCTTGGATCGTCGTACCGTCATCCGACTTGAAGTTCCAGTCGTGTACCTCGCCTAAGGCGATATCTTTTAATTTATCTTGCGAGAGATCATACACCAAGCGGTTCTTTCCACCTTTCAGGTCGTAAGCGTAAAGGCGGTTGGCGTTGGACGCGCTCTGTCCGTAATAGAAGAGAACCGGAGCGTTGTCGGCCAACGCATACGACATGATAATATCCTCGGAGGCGGCTACTTGCTTGATCTTCCCGTTTGCCGGGTCGCACGTATAGATCCGTTGGTAATCCTCATCCTCACAGAGGATATAGATTTGCCCGTTGAAGCGGTTCCATACGGCATCGATCACGTTCGGATTGAAATCCTTGGTGAGAGGGGAGGCTTTACGGCTTGCCAGATCGTATAGGAATAACTGCCCGTCGTACGAGTTGGAGATCTGTCCTTGCTTGATATTTCGTCCGATTCCGTCGAAAGCGTCGCCTGCCCCAGCTACCAATAACTGTTTACCGTCGGGCGAGAAGGCGGCTTGGTTTACGTACGGGGCTTTCTCCCAGATCGTATCGATCGCCATGGTCTGCAAATCCAATTTATAAAGGGAGTTGCGGGAGTGCGGCAAGGAGGTGTACACCCGGTCGCTGGTGCTGAACAATAGATAGCGGCTATCAGCGCTGATATCATTGATATAAGTGTCCGTATGCCCGAAAGTAAGTTGCTCGTACAAACCTGTTTTTAAGTCATACCGCCAGATAAAGGAGCGGTCACGGAAACCCGGGATACGGTCTGCCGGCTCTAATACACGGATCAAGTCCGTCCCTTCCTTGGGACCTTCCTCTTCTACGGTATAGAGAAGCGTGGACTCATCGGGGGTGAATACGAACCGCCCTTTCGGAAGGTTCGGGACTAATACCGTTTGTTGGTAGGTAGACGGATCTACGGTTACCAACTCCGTACCGTCCAGACCGGTGCGGGTGTAATACAATCGATTGCTTTTAGGCATCCATTTGGCGGTTGTCAAGAAACTTCCGTCTTGCAATAAGACCCGTCCCGTAGCGGCATCCATCAATTGCCCGTACGATTCGCTCTTGCCCTCCGGGAATCGATTGACGTATTTTACCAAGGCATACTTCCCGTTCGGGGAGACACTTACGCCTTGGAAATCCTTTCCTTCTAGGATATTCAGAAGGGTGTAGCGTTTCTCCGGGTTCAAGGAAGCTACGACTTTCGCTTCCGCCTCGCTCTTGAAGGTAGCCTTTAGGCTGGGAGGACAAGTGTCTGTTTCCGCTGTCAGGTATTTAACGACTACTTGATAGCGGCGGGGTTCCATCACCAACTCGGAAGAGGCTCCGACTGGTTTATCATTGACGAATACTTCGAACGCCCCGGGACCCGATATATCGAGCGTGCCTTTTACGTACCGGTCGCTGTTCAAGAAGAAAGAGAATAGATGTAGGGCATATCCCTTTTGCGGGGCGGCGAAGGTGATCGCGCCTGCCGTGTCAGCGTCGAGTACCGTGGCGTTCGCAAGCGTTTGCTCGAACGGTAAGGTCGCTTTTAATAGATTCTTTGCCTCGAAAGGCTTGCCGTTTACGTTGAGGCTGTCCGCTAGGATCGGCTTGTTGACCGTGAACGGGCCTGCGTGCTGGAATTGCGTTACTTTCACGTCTTCCATGGCGTAAAGCGAAAGGGCGGAAAGAAGCAATGCCGGAATTAAGTTAGTTTTTCTGTTCATATATAATTAGTTTAGGATAAACGTTTTCCGCAAACGATGTAAAGCTGTTCGGTATCCTCTACGACGAGCGGAAGAAGATAAGGCTCCATCAATGCCGCCACCTCTCGGGCCGGGGGCAAGGGCAGCGATAATCGATCGGCGTGCCGATGGTGGTGCGTATTGATCTTTTCCTTGCTCTCGCTGTGGCAGATAACCAATTTACCGCCGGGCACGAGCAAGTCGCTCATATGCTCGATCAACCGTTCCGGCCGCATGAAATGCGGGTAGGCGCTATAGAGGATAATATAGTCGAATCCTTTCCCCTCGTAGCTCATAGCGTCCTCTTGGAGGAACTCGATGAGCGGATGATCCGGATATTTCACGCATGCTTTCTCGATCATTTGGCCCGCTATATCGATGGCTACGATTTGCCGGGGCTCGTACGGCAGCAGGTAACTTTCCAATATCCCCGTGCCGCAACCGACATCGAGGATGCGGGCGTTCTGCCGCAGGTTGGTACGATCCAATATCGTCCGGATTTTTCCCGGATCATGTACGCAGACAGCGTCCCAGCGTTCCGCCATCGTATCAAAAAAAGTCTCTATTTGATTCATGATAATTGTCCTTCCCATAGAAAACAATCGCTGAACAGGGATTGTTCCTTGAAATGGGTTGGTTTTTCGAACAAACCGAACACGGACGATCCGGAGCCGGACATGGCGGCATATAAGGCGCCTCCCTCGTATAAGGTATCCTTGATCCGCTCGATCACGGGATGTTTCGGGAATACGCTCCGCTCGAAATCGTTCACCATCCGCTCTTTCCATTCGGATACCGGTAGCCGGATGATCTCTTTCAAGGAGGTCTCGGGCGTGGCGGGTGTTACCATCGAATAGGCTTCGGGGGTGGAGACGGCTACATCCGGTTTTACCAAGCATAGATAATAATCCTTCAAGGACAAGTCCACGGGCTCGAATTGGTTTCCCGTGCCGGTCGCGAATACCGGCGTGTTACGGATAAAGAACGGGCAATCGGCTCCGATGGTGGACGCTATCGCCTCCAACTCATCCGGGTGAATATCCAAACCGCAGAAATCATTGACCAGCTTCAACATAAAAGCGGCATCGGCGGAACCTCCTCCAAGCCCGGCGCCAAAAGGTATCGCTTTCAACAAATGGATCTCTAGCGGGGGAATCTCGTATCTCGTCTTTAGGGCGTTCAGCGCTTTTATGACGAGGTTCTTCTCTTGGGAAGCGTCTACCGGGATTCCGGTCCCGGTGAAACTGGGCTGATCCGAGGCGACGATCTCGAGGGCATCCTTCACGGGGATCGGATAGAAGATGGTCTCTATATTATGATAACCGTCCGGACGTTTGCTTACCACGTTCAGACCTAGGTTTATCTTGGCATTCGGGAAACAGATCATAGTATTTAATGTTTGTTTTATATGATACGCGAAGATAAGAAGATATCCTTATAAACGTTCTGTTTTATCGGGTGAACTATCGGTTTCCGTGGAGGCCCTCAACTTGATGCAGGCATCCAACACCACGGTACGGTTCGGTGCTGAGGGCCTCCGTATCTTTTCCAAGACAAGCTCGGCGGCTACATGCCCCATCTCCCGGAGGGGTTGCTCTACGGTGGTAAGCTGCGGATTCACGATCGTGGACAGGATCGTACCCGAGAAACTGGCGATAGCTACCTCTTCCGGGATTCTCACATGCCGCTCCCTTAGCTCATTCATGGCTCCTATGGCGAGTGTGTCCGTGAAGGCGAAGATTGCGTCGAAAGAGACTTGAGAGGCGAGGAGATACCGGGCGGCCTCTTTCCCGTTCTCGATCGTAACGCCTGTCTTTATGACGAGCGAATCGTCATAAGGGATATGGAATTTGGCTAAGGCATCCTTATAGCCTTTGGCCCGTTCGGTGGCGTTGTGTAAATAAGAGGGGGCTTGGATATGGGCGATCCGTTTTCTGCCGGAGCGGATCAAGTGCTCGACCAAGAAGAAGGACTTGGCGTAATCGTCTACCCGGACTTTGGAGACATCCAGATTGCCCGGGATGCGGTCGAAGAACACCAACGGGATGCCTTGTCGTTGGATACGTATGTATTCGTCTTGGTTCTCGGATTGATGGCAAAGGCTGATGATGATGCCGTCTACTCGGAAACGTTCCATCAGGTGAAGGTTCTCCCGCTCGGTCAACGGATCTTCGTTCGATTGTGCGATGATTACCTTAAGCCCTTCCGGATATAAGATCTCTTGAATGCCGTTTATAACCTCGGCGGCGAAAGGCGTGGTCATTTCCGGTACGATCACCCCAATGGTGTTCGTACGCCCGTACTTGAGGTTCAAGGCTACGGGGTTGGGATTGTAACCGAGTTGTCTCGCCGTGGTAAGTACCTTCTCCTTCGTTTCCCTGCGGATATTCTTGTCATCGCTCAACGCTCGCGATACGGTCGAAGTGGAGAGGCATAAGGCCTCGGCTATGTCTTTGATGGTTATATGTTTCATGGCACGCTCTTTTTACGTTGAAACAAAATTAATAAGATGAATTGGTTCCGGCAAGCGAATTTGGGAACGATTGCAGATTTTGGGAACGTTTGCGGGAACGATTGCAGGTATTTTTCGGAGAGATACGGGAGCCTGTTTCTTTCCGGACGTTTACATTTGCCTCAAACAATCCTAAAAACAGAAGAAATCATGGAGACACAATTTAGATCGCTCAACTACAATCGTGAACAAGTAAAAGCAGGTATCGTACATATCGGAGTCGGGAACTTCCATCGTGCCCACGAGGAGTACTATACGAATCAGCTATTGGAAGATCAAACCCAACAGTGTTGGGGAATTTGCGGGGTCGCTTTGTTGCCGGGAGACGAGCGCTTGGTAAAGGCCCTGCGCAAACAGGACTTAATCTACTCATTGACGGTTTGCGGTCGTGACGGTAAAGACGAGGCTTATGAGATCGGATCTTTGATAGACCTTATTTGGGGCGTGGAAGAACCTAAGGCGGTTCTTGAGAAAATAGCCGATAAATCCATTAAGATCATTACTTTGACCATAACGGAAGGAGGCTATAATATGGATAAGACTAGCGGGGAGTTTATCTTGGATAATGAGGGCGTAAGTCATGATCTGTTCCATCCCTCAACGCCGAAGACTGTATTTGGCTTTATCGCCGAGGGGTTACGCCGCCGGAAGAATCTGGGCAATGGCCCTGTCACGATCCTTTCTTGCGATAATCTTCAACATAACGGCAATACGGCTAAACGGGCGTTTACCTCTTTTATCGCCGCTCAGGATAAGGAATTATTGGAATGGGTGTCACGGAACGTCACTTTCCCGAACAGCATGGTGGATCGTATCACCCCCGCTACGACTCCCGCTGATATCGAGCGGCTGAATCGTAAGAACGGTACCGAAGACGAGGCTCCCGTCTATTGCGAGGATTTTATCCAGTGGGTGATCGAGGATGATTTCATTGCGGGTCGTCCGGCATGGGAAAAGGTGGGCGTAGAATTCACGAAGGATGTCACCGCCTATGAGAACATGAAGCTGAGCCTGCTGAACGCTTCTCACCAAATGCTCTCTTATCCCGCCTTTCTATCTGGTTACCGGAAGGTAGACGATGCCATGCGTGACGGGCGTTTCAGCCGTTACCTGCGCGTCTTTATGGATAAGGATATCACCCCTTATGTTCCCGCTCCCGGCAATACGGATTTGGACGTATATAAACGAACGCTGATAGAGCGTTTCGGGAATCGTTCCGTTAGCGATCAGTTGGCCCGCCTTTGTTTCGATGGCGTCTCCAAGATTCCGGTGTATATGATGCCGAACTTGATCCAGATGATCCGGGAGCATGTGGACTTGACTCGTGTGGCCTTTTTTACGGCGGCTTATCGTCATTATTTGAAATATAAGGTAGACGATCATGGGATGTCGTTCGAGATCAACGAGCCTTGGTTGACGGCGACTGATTACCGCTTGATCGCCAGCAACGATGCCTTGGATTTTCTTTCCTTGTCTCCCTTCGCCGGTACGGACTTGCGTGCGTCGGAAGATTTCGTGGAGATTTATCAATCGATGGTCCGGAGAATACGGGAGGAGGGAACGCTTCCCGTGCTGGAATCGATACTTTCATAACGGGGCGTATTTGATCTTTTACCTATGAACACACAGAAAACAAATTCTTTAGGGCCTTTCATCGTCCTAATATTCATATACTTTATTGTGGGTTTCTTGACTACTGTCAATGGGCAGTGTCAAGGCCCCTTGAAAATGGCTTTCCTGAAAGAGGCCGGAGAGTTTAAGAATACGTTTGTGACCTTGATTTCCTTCTTCTTTTTCTTGGGATACCTGCTAAATGGCACCTTGGGTGGTAGATGGATCAACCGTTATGGCTATAAGAGAACTTTGATCCGGGCCTTGTCGATCATGGTGGTGGGCCTGACGGTCTTTTTCTTCTCCTCTTGGTTTACGGTGAATTATGAGGCATGGAATATCTCGATTACCTCAGCTCATGTGCCTTATGGCTACTTCATCTTTTTACTGGGATCTTATCTGATGGGAACATCGGCCACGCTTTTGCAGGTGGTGATCAATCCCTATGTAGCGGCTTACGAGGTGCGGGGCACGCAACCCGTACAACGGATGAATATCGTTTGCGCCTTTAACTCTTTCGGCACGACGATCGCCCCATTTTTCGTTACGAGCGTGATGTTTGGAGGGGTTGCTATCGAGGAGATCCATGTGGAGCAATTGATGTTTCCGTTCATCGTCTTGGCGGCTTTTATCGCCTTGACCGCTTTCATTACCCATCGGCTCTATTTGCCGGATGTGATGAATACGAAAGCGAACGAGGGGGAAAGATTGGAACGAAGCATTTGGTCGTTTCGCCATTTGAGGCTGGGGGTTATCGCTATCTTCTTTTATGTGGGAGCGGAGGTTTCCATTGGGGTGAATATCAACTTGCATGCGTTGGAACTGGAAGGGACGAATGGCATGAACCTGAATACGCCGGCCCTATTGGCTACGCTTTATTGGGGAGGTTTGATGGTGGGCCGTATCGTCTCGAGCATGTTCAGCAAGATATCTCCCCGGGTACAACTGACGGTGGCAACTTCGTTTGCGGCGGTTTTTACGATCGTGGCTATACTGGCCAATAATCTTTGGGTATTGGTAGCTGTCGGGTTGTTTCATTCCGTGATGTGGGGTTGTATTTTCACGTTAGCCATCCAAGGCTTGAAGAAATATACCTCGAAGGCTTCCGGCGTTTTTATGATGGGCGTGTTTGGAGGAGCGGTATTTCCTGTCCTGCAAGGGGCGTTGGCGGATGTCCTCGGTTCGTGGCGTTGGACTTGGGGCATCGTGGTAGTCTGCGAATTGGTTATGCTTTATTATGCTCAAGTAGGCTCACGTGTAAAAGAGGAGGATTGACGTTTTGACATTCTGTTATCTGAACTCCCGGAGAAGCGTTTTTTCCGGGCTAAGGTACGCCTTACTTCCGAAAATGGGATAGAATAATAGCATCTAATTGTCTTGTAGTGCTTTATGGAAATAGGCCCTTTCATTCTAGCAAGATTAATTCATCGTATCTCATACTCTTAGGTGAAAATAGCCATTTTATACGAGTGTATCGATTGATTCTATAGGATGCGAGGGCTGTTTCTTCCTTATGTATCGCCTAATACATACGGTTGCGTTACCTAATGCTTACGGTTGTGTTGCCTAATACAGCCTTTTGTGTTACCTAACTCTATTACTTTTGGGTCTAAACAGGGATGTTTATGTAAAGAAATGAGGGAAAACGTATGATTTCATCATAGGCTTCTCCCTCATTTCCTCTATTCGTAAAAAGGTCTTGACATCGTTATTCTGTTATTTTGATCATAATGTCAAGATTATAGTGTTTTAGCTTACGGTCCCTATCTTATTAGTCTTTCCAACTGGCTACAATTTGTAGTTGTTTCGCTACTCCTCTTTTTCAAACGAACTTTTAGTGTGTTCCAATGACGATGGTTTTCAGTCTTCAAAAAGAAAGGCGCTGTAAACTTGATTTACCGCGCCTTCCATTTATTTAGGGTTATGAGCTTTATTAAGGCTCCGCGATCATCTCTTTAGCGATTATCTCGGCCTCGGCTTTATCGGCGTCCTTTTGGATGTTTGGCAATTCAAGGCCGTAGCCTTTGATCCGGTCCTCACGTTTCAACATCAAGGCGATGAAGAGGGCGAGTACACCGAAGCAGGTGAAGACTGCCATCGGTATCGTATAGTCGTAAGCCGGTTTGCCCGTACCATTGTCTATTTTGCAATACGTATCCAATATCCAGCCGATTAATAAGGGAACCATACTCAGACCGATATTCTGTACCCAGAAAATCAAGGCATAAGCCGTGCCTAATTGCTTCTCCGGGATAATCTTCGGAACAGATGGCCACATCGCCGATGGAACCAAGGAGAAAGCGATACCCAATACGATCATCACGATTGTTGCGAACCACCACTGATTCAAGATCGGAAGCGTGAATAATAAATGCACGCCGATCAACATCAAGGCACCATAGATCATGATCGTCGCCCCTTTACCCTTGCGGTCGTATAAGTTACCGAAGAACGGAGTCAGAAGAATCGTGCCGAAAGGTAAGATAGCCGGGATGTTTCCCGCCAACTCCGGATCTACGTTATATTTATTGACCATCAAGTCCGTAGCGTATTTCAAGAAGGGGAATACGGCCGAATAGAATAATACGCAAAGCAGAGCGATCAACCAGAAACCCTTATTGGTAACGATCAATAAGATATCTTTCAAACGGAAAGGCTCTTCCTCCTCGGCTTGCTCGATAGCGTCCATCGAAGCGTCCAGCTTGCGATCCATCACGCAAAATACGAGGAAGGCGATCAAACCGATACACAACATACAAAGACAAAGCAAGATAGGAGCGGAGATACTACCGAAGTACTTGGCGGCGGGAACCGTGATAGATAAAGCCAAGGCCGTACCCAAACGAGCCGTAGCCATCTCCAAGCCCATAGCCAACGCCATCTCTTTTCCCTTGAACCACCGTACGATAATCTTAGATACCGTGATACCGGCGGTCTCCACGCCGACACCGAAGATCGCGTATCCGAGGGCGGCCACCATCACTTGCGCTTTCCATCCGAAAAGCTCTCCTTCCATCGTAAACGCGTCCGAGATGGCGTAATATTTAATGGAACAACCGATAATCATCAAGATACAGGAAGCGACACCCGTGAAACGGACACCCATCTTATCCAGAACGATACCACCAATAATCAACATGAAAAGAAATACGTTGAACCAACCGTAAGCGCTGGTGAACCAACCATATTCCGTACTCGTCCAGCTTAGCTGTTCTTCCAACATCGGTTTAAGCGGAGCCATTACATCCGTAAGGAAGTATCCGCAAAGCATCGTGAATGCCGCCAAAGCGAGTACACTCCAGCGTGCGACTTTCGAGTCACTTAGTTTCTGATGAATTTTTTCTATCATGATATTTGTTTTATAGAGTTATATTATTTGTATTCGTCTTCTTTCATGAACAAGGGGAGAGCGTCCGCTACGATAAAGGTGCTTCCGCCGATAAAGATCAAGTCATCCTTGTCGGCACTTTTTAACGCTTTCTCGACCGCCTCTTCCACCGTTTCGCAAAGGACTCCGGGCAGTCCCTTCCGCATGGCTTTCATGGCGAAATCCTTTACGGGCATCGCTCTCTCCACGGAGGCTTGCGTGAAGAAATAAGAAGCATCTGGTGGCATCAAGGATAATACGCCGTCGATATCCTTGTCGTTCACCATACCGACGATCATATAAATTTCGCGGAAACGGCTTCTCATGGCATTCAGGTGTTCCGCTATGTGTTTCCATCCACCCACGTTGTGCCCGGTGTCGCAAATGACGGTCGGTTTTGTCCGCAAGGTTTGCCAGCGGCCCATCAAACCCGTCAGTTGGGTCACGTGCCCGAACCCTTCATGGACGGCCTCGGGCAGGATGTCAACACCGCACTTCTCGCGGAGCAGGTGCAGGGCGGAGAACACCGTGATGGCGTTGGCTTGTTGTACCTCTCCGGCAAGCTCGCCGATCACCTCGCCGTATTCTACGGAGGGGAACTTCCAGTGTACCATCGACAACCCTCCGGTCCCCTCCAGCATTCCCATGCTCAAGGCGTAGTGGAAGGGTGCTCCTGCCTTTCTCGCCTCGTTCTGGAAGAGGTCGAAAACGGAGCGTTTCTCTGCCTCCCCCAGAAGGACGGGTACGCCTTTTTTGATAATGCCGGCTTTCTCCGCCGCTATCTTCTCCTCCGTATCTCCCAAGAATTGCGTATGATCCAGACTGATATTCGTGATGATACTCAAGATCGGAGTGATAATGTTCGTACTGTCCAAACGACCGCCAAGCCCGACCTCGATAACCGCGTAATCTACCTGCTGGTCGCGGAAATACTCAAAAGCCATGCTGGACGTCAGCTCGAAGAAAGAAGGATGGAGAGGCTCGAAGAAAGAACGATGACGCTCGACGAAATCGACCACGTAATCTTGGGAGATCTTTTTCCCGTTCACCCGGATGCGTTCCCGGAAGTCCACTAAGTGGGGAGAGGTATAAAGCCCGACCTTGAAACCGGATTGCCGGAGAATGGCCGCCAATAGATGGCTGACCGAGCCTTTGCCGTTTGTCCCGGCTACATGGATGGTCTTATAGGCTTTATGGGGATTTCCCAGATAATCATCTAGGGCGATACTTGTACCAAGACCGGGTTTGTAAGCGGAAGCTCCGCTGTGTTGGAAGACCGGGATGCTGGTATATAGATAGTGTAGCGTTTCCTCGTATGTCATGTTTTTGTAAATTAGATGCTACAAATGTAGTTAAATTTATTTATACCTTTGCGACTCGTTTATAAAAAGGAGAGAAAAAGAAAATGGAAACACGACGTATAACCTATACGCCTCAAGGAGGCGTTTGTTCTAAGTTGATGGTGATCGATGCGAAGGAGGACGTGATCGAGAATGTGCAGATTGTAGGAGGTTGCCACGGTAACGGGCAAGGCATGTGCGCCTTATTGAAAGGTATGCGCATCGAAGACGCTATCGGCCGTTTGTCTGGCATCGATTGTCATGGAAGGGGAACTTCATGCCCGGACCAGATGGCACAGGCATTGAAGCAATTCAATCGATGATCAGCTTATATCCGATTCCCCGGATATTCAAAATCTTGATAGACTCGTCTTTCGATAACTTATGACGTAGCTTGGTGATAAAGACATGCAGGCTGCGTGCGTTGAAGAAAGAATCATCTCCCCAAAGGTCTATCAAGATCTCTTTCATCGGTAATACTTGGTCCTTATTGTCGCAAAGGCGCTTCAATATCTCGGATTCCCGGTTGCTGAGGAGTTGTTTCTCTCCCCGGTAGACCAATGTCTGCGTGATGGAATCGAACGTATAAAGCCCGATACGGAAAGAGGTGGCTTCCGGTCTTTGGACGGACACCTTATGCAGTAACGCCTTGATGCGTACGATCAATTCCGCCATGCCGAAAGGCTTTTTCAGGTAATCGTTGCCGCCTGTCTCGAAGCCCTCTACCACGTCGTTGGCCGCGGAACGGGCCGATAGGAATAGGACAGGGGTGTGCGTATCCGTCTTACGGATCAATTTGACCATCGTGAAACCATCCATCTTGGGCATCATGATATCCGCTACGATAATGTCCGGGTTGATCTCCGCATAACGGGAGAGGCCCTCCTCGCCATTCGCCGCTAGGGTGATATCGAACTCGTTCCCATCCAGCGTATCCTTGATGATCATGGCCAATGTAGGCTCGTCTTCTACTAGTAGTACTTTTATCTTTTCCATATTTGATACTTGATTTTCGGATTATTATTTAAAATGCAGGGTAAAGGTGGAGCCTTTGCCGGGGACGCTTTCCACACGGGCTGTTCCTCCATGTTTACCCATCATGTCTTTTACGTAATATAATCCTAGGCCATAACCTTTTACGTTGTGGATATTCCCGCTGGGAACCCGGAAGAACTTGTCGAATATCTGCCGCTGGTTGGCTTCGCTGATACCCGGGCCGTTATCGGTTATGGAGATTGTCGTTTCGTGATCGTCTTGCCGGGCTGTCGCTTCGATGCGGCAAGGTTCCTTGTCGGCGTATTTGATTGCGTTATCGATAAGGTTGCTCAACATATTATATAGGTGGGTACGATCGGCCACCAATTCTATATCCTCGGGGATGGAGCAAGTAAACTCCACGGGTTTGCTCGCTTTCAGTTTGTATTGCTCGATGAGGGAGTTCACCAACTCGTTTAATGAGATGGTTTCGGGGCGCAAGCGGAAGGTACTGCGGTTCTCTACGGCGAGTGTCAAGATTTGTTCCACCAATCCGGTAAGATGGATAAGTTGGTCTTTAACGATCGTCAGGTATTTCTTCTGTTTCTCGTTGACGGGATCGCTAAAGTTCAATAATGCGTCTACGGCGGCATAGCTGACGCTGATCGGGGTTTTCAGCTCATGCGTCATATTGTTGGTGAAATCGGTCTTCAATTCTTCCACGGTCTTTTGCTTTAAGATGGTGCGGAGTAAGTATATGAAAGCGCAAATGATCAGCAAAAGTAATAGGAAGGAGGAGATCAGGATGCCTTTCATCTGGGTGAGTATCACGCTGGCCGGTGATTTGAGGAATAGGCGATATTGTAACGTGCTCTCGTTATGGAGCGGGTAATCGAAATGCACGGGGTTTTTCCACGTAGTGAATCGTTCCGGCTTGTCCAGATGCATCCAACCCTTCTCGTCCCCGTTGTTTGGTTTATAAATCGTTACCAGCTCATGTTCCGTTACGATGTTTCTTGCCTCCAGTTCCGAGGTTAATAATTTGTTGTAGGTCTTGAAATCAATTGGTTTTATAGAATCTATATTCGCATGCATCGCTTGCTGCACCATGTCCTCCACCTCGCCGATTACATATAGGTAATCCGTTAGGGTAGAGTCTATCGAGCTAAAGTCTTCCTCATCCCCGTAATCGATATGTAGTTTCATGTGTGAGTCGGGATTTGCCGTCTTGAAGATATCTTCCCGGTTAAGGTCAGGATCTTCTTTCTGCGGATGGATCGAAGCTTTTGCGTCCATCTTCTGCTTATTAGACGGATCTAGCTCTGAGCTGAAGTACACATCTTGGGTTTGAGGTCCCAGCGCTCCCTGTTCTTTTTTGATAGATCGGATGCGCAGGAACAACTCCTTATAGTCGGCGATCTTCATCGCTTCCTCTATATTGATCTCCATCTGTTTATATAATGTATCATATAAACCTTTCAGCCAGTATCCTTGGAAAACCAAAAGCCCGGCCAGCGATAGGACGATCAACAAAGCGATTAACTTAAAACGAAGTCTGATGTTCATGAAGTCTCTTTATGCTTATAATCGAATTGATCGCTAAAAATAGACAATTTTATTACATGAACTTTTAATACGCAAGATAAACTTTATGCGGGCGCTTGTAAATATTTACTAAGGATGCCCATCAACGCCCCAATATCAATCGGTTTAGCCAAATGATAATTCATGCCCGCTTTGATAGCGTTTGTCACGTCTTCGGAAAAAGCGTTGGCGGTCATGGCTATAATTGGCATATGTGCGATATCCCTTCGTTGGAGGGAACGAATCTGCCGGGTCGCCTCATAACCGTCCATGATAGGCATCTGGATATCCATCAGTATTATCTGGTAAAATCCTTCTTCCGATTGGGCGACTTTATGTACGGCGTCGAGCCCATTTATCGCCGTATCGATAGTGATACCGGTGCTGCCGATGATCTCTACGGCGATCTCACGATTTAACTCGTTATCCTCCACCAGCAAGATGCGCTTGCCGGAATAATCGACGTTTGATAACTTGAATGGGCGGATCGGTTCCGGCTGGTCTCCTTCGTCAAGGAAAGATCTCAATACTTGGAGTAGCTTGGACTTATAGAGAGGCTTGGTGATGAATCCATTGGCCTTAACCTCCTTAGCCTCTGCCTCATATTCCTCAAGATCGTATGCGGAGAGAATGATGATCGGTACGTCCGCTCCCACGAAACGTCTGATTTGCCGGGTTGTTTCAATGCCGTTCATTTGAGGCATCTTCAAGTCAATGATCACGGCGAAATACTCTTTCTCCGCTAAATGATGCTGTCGTACTTTTTCTATAGCTTCGCTACCTGAGTATACGCATTCACTGTTTATCCCGATCTCTTGCAAACAGCTAGACGTGTTTAGACAAGCGATCTTATCATCATCTACCACAAGAACCTCTAAACCTTCTACCTCTATCTTATCATCGGGCTTCTGATCCCGGCAAACCAATGGCATGTCGATGGTGAAGCGGGAACCTTTGCCATATTCACTCTCCACCTTGATATCTCCTCCCATCATCTGAATGATCTTATGGCTGATCGACATCCCGAGGCCAGTGCCTTGTATCCTCTTGATCTCATCATCGCTCGCACGCTCGAAAGGCTCGAAAATCTTATCCAGAAACTCCGGTTTCATACCTCTTCCGTTATCCTCAAACACGAATTGATAATTTCCGATGCCGTTATGAGGGTCCTTCTCGTAGATTTCTATCGTGATTCGCCCATTCTCCGGCGTATACTTAATTGCGTTCGAGAGGATATTCATCAATACCTGTTTGATACGCTGCGTATCGCCTTTTACATTCTCATGCCTCAGGTTCTTGACGTGTATATTTAAAGTTTGTTGTTTGTTTTTGATCTCCGGTTGCATCATAACGACCAAGTCTTGCAAGAGCTCACCCACATTGAACTCATCCTCCGAAAGAATTAACCTGCCACTCTCGATCTTGGACATATCGAGAACCTCATTAATCAGACTCAATAATAATTTAGAGGCTCCATTGATTTTTTCCATACAATCTAGTATTCTTTCATGTTCATCTACATGGGCTTTGGCTATAGTCGCCATTCCCATGATGGCGTTCATGGGTGTACGGATATCGTGACTCATGCGGGCGAGAAAATCAGATTTGGCTTGGTTGGCTTGTTCCGCCGACTTTAGTGCTTCTTTAAGTTGCTTTGACTGTTTCTCCAGTTTCTTTTGCAACTCCCTCTGTTCGGTAATGTCGGTGATATTGATGTAAACGATAAGATAGATAGGCTCGTCGCCTTCCCAGCCGATACATTCCCCGTTCAACTGTAGCCAAGCGCCGTTGCCGTTTTTGTCTTTCGACTGGATAACGAAATGTACAGGTTCCCCTTTTAGCATACAGGGGATATGTGCGTTCATCGTATTACGGCTTGTTTCATCTAAACGGGAGAAAGGACTGAAAGATAAAAAAGAATTTTTATCGATACCAGAGAAGTCCATATATTTATCATTTGCCTCCAGCAATGTAAAACTGCCGTCTTTATGTACTTTATGCTTGGATATGAAGCCGGGGATATTATCATAAGTGATCGTTTGCTCGATCCGCCTTCGCATTACGTCCTCTACATCGGTCATTACCGTATAGGAGATAGGGATGCCGTCTTGTAGTTGGTCGGTAAACGTTGAGGTGATTTTAGTCCATCTTTTTCCTTTTCTCGTTGGCATCTGGATAACGGTTTCGTAACCGCTGGCTTTATTAGCTATCGTCTCGTAAACATTCTTGGATAATATATTCCAAGCTTCATCATAACCTTTAAAATACAAATCGGGTTTATTGTGGAAAAGAGCTTCATATTCTTCTTTGGGGTAACCTATCATATCGTAATAGAAGTCATTTGCCCATAAAAGTGTAAAATGCTCATCCAATAAATGTTTGCTAACGCTAGCTCCCGTAAGCCCCATCAATAAGTTGTATTCTAGATCCGTCTCTCGCCCTTCCATCGTATGTCTTTTTATATTATCCTACAAAAGTAAAAATTATAAAAGGTACCCTTGAAATTCTTCTTTTTGATAATATGTTCCGTTTTTGCTTTCAGCTAGTCGGATGTTTTCTGGTAACAAGAATAGGTATACGATTTACCCCTGTATTCTTGTGGAGTCATGCCTACATTTCGACGGAAGAACTTATTAAAGAACGATAGATTATTAAAGCCGAGGTCCATCGCTATGTTCTTGATTTCTCGGTTGGTCCCTTTCAACTGAGCCTTAGCGTCTATGATTATTGTTTGCGTGAGGATCTCTTGAGGAGTCTCTCCAATCGCTTTTTTGATGGATGTCGAGAAATAAGAGAACGTGAGGCCCAACTTCTCGGCATAAAACGATACGTTATGCTCTTTCGTATAGTATCTCAATACCATATTTAGGAACTCTTGATAGATTTGTAACGGACGTGTAAGTTCCTGTTTCTCTAATGGGTAATTTTTACTGTATATTTCTATGATACCTTGACTACACATCATGAAAATGGCCTTTATCATCTCTTTATTGTTCAAGATATCGGGATATACGGCATATTGATAGAGAAGCTCGTAGAAGTTCGTGATCAGGTTGGCCCTGTTTTGGGATATTTTTATAATCGGATACCTGTAAATCATCAGTAGATAACCCATCGTGCTCTTGATAAAATTGGTGTAACACATAAAATCGAAAGAGAACGCTATGAAATAGATCAAGATGTCGGGGGATATCTCATGTATTTGTATGCGACTATTGGGCAATAGCGTTACAACATTGAGTTTCGAAGTGGTCAATTCTGACATATTGATAGTTGAGCGTATTTGCCCTTCCATGCAAAGGATAAAGACCCCAGCTTTTATCTTACAAGGAATATTTATAAACTCCTTGAGTTCATCGGCGGATATGTATTTACCAACCATAAAGTCCGTAGGTGAATCAAGGCAGAGGAACTGTTTATCCATATTGTAAGATTTTTGACGTCAAATATAAATATTAATTGAAACTCAAATGTTGTAAAAGGAAATATGGAACATATTATCCCAAAAAATAGTTAGCCAAGACTAAATAAGATCCTTTACACCCATAAACTTGAACGGTTGCGCCGGTTTAAAGTCTTGTGCGACCAGTCGCTACCATCCCGTTTGTTCCCGAATAAACTACTCTTGTACACATGATTTTCAACTTTTAATAGGTTATCTTCAAATATTTGATTGATATATCAACAGTTAGAACCTCTTAATGTTCAGTTTACGTTTTTGCGTCAAAGAGTACGGCGGCCTTGAAACCTTTTTCCTGCAATTCCCTTAGGTGAGATTTAGCACAAAGGATACCACTCGTACTACTTTTCCGAAGGTGTTTTCTAGATTACCTTGTTCCTCTTTGTTGGGGTTGATAAATGGCGATAAGACTAAATAACATTCCTGATAAGACAAGGTAAGACTTCGTAAGTGAGTGGTAACATAGTTTCTTTTAAGAATACGTTTCTTTTGTATGAACGAAAAATGATAAAAACAAACCGATATGAAACGTACTATTTACTACATGATTTTATGCTTGCTGATGAGTCTCGGTGAGATGATGGCACAAGGTATTTCCGGGAAGGTGATGGATGGCAAGGAACAGCCGGTAGATGGAGTGGCGGTGATTTTACAGACCCTCGACTCTGTATATGTGGATGCCGTGGTTACCGATACGCTTGGGGATTTTCGATTGAATCATCCGCTAGACCAGTCGTATCGACTTATTTTCCAACACATCTTATATAATATGGTAGAGAAAGAGATAACTACCGCCAACGTAGGTACGGTGGTGCTGGAGGAGAAAGATTATCAGTTGGCCGAGATTACCGTAAAGGGAGAACGCCCGCAAGTGAAACTGGAGGGAGGCAAGCTGACGTATGATGTCCCTCAACTGATGAAGGATAAGACTGCCACGAACGCTTTTGAGATCATCAAGGACTTACCGGGGCTTATCGAGCGGAATGATAATCTGGAGCTGGTAGGGGCCAGTCGTTTGAATATAATCTTGAATGGGCAGTTGACGACAATGTCGGCAGATCAATTAATCCAGTTACTGAAAACTATGCCGGCCTCAAGGGTCGAAAAGGCTGAGGTGATGTATAACGCTCCAGCTAAATATAATGTCAAGGGGGCGTTACTCAATGTCGTATTGAGTAAGAATGAGTCCGAGATTCCTTCTTGGCAAGGTGAAACGGGTGTGGATTACACCCAATATCGCCATGCGGGGGGAGATGCGCATGTGAATTTACTTTATACGAATAAGGGCTTTAGCATAGATTTCCTGTTGAATGGTAATAAGAGACGGGATGTGATGGGGGAGGATATGTTGGCCCGCCATACATTAAATAGTGGTATGACGGAAATAAGCCAACATAATCGGGCCCTTGTCCATGTAAATAGAGGAACGGTTCGTCTGGGAATGGATTATACGTTCGCGAATGAGGATAAACTCTCTTTGGCATATTATCTGAAGGGAGATAAAGTCTTATCGGACCGTGATGCCTTTACCTCATATCTGGATCTGTCGAAGCCGGAAAATAAAAGTGAGAGTACGAGCTTGGTCCGTGATGACGGGCACTCCGCTATTCATAATATACGTTTACAGTATGACGGACATGCCGGGATATCGGCAGGAGCGGATTTCACCCGTTATCATTCGCCCTCGGTACTTGATTACCAGGATACGAATACGAATGGTTCCCGGACTGATATGATAAATAATACGAGACAGGATGTATCCCGCTGGTCCGTATTCCTAAATAAGACACATAGTTTCGCTTCCGGGTGGGGATTGAATTACGGCGTGCATGGAGGTTACGCCTCGTCGAAAAACTATTCGGAGTATTTATATGAGCAAGGTGCTGGCTATGAGATGGACGAGGAAGCGTTGGAGGATAATACACAAAAGGAATACATCGCTGATATTTTCGCCGAGGTATCGAAAAACTTCGGAGAGCGTTTCTCTGCTACGGTCGGGCTGAAAGGGGAGTATTTTAAGTCTGACTACGCCTCTAGCCGGGAAAATATGAACCTATGGAATGAGGGGGCGTTGTTTCCCACCGTATCCCTGAGCTATACGTTTTCTCCCCGACATATTTTACAGTTCGATATAAGTAGCGATAAGACCTATCCCGGTTATTGGCAAGTCTCCCCGCAAGTAACGCCTCTAAACTCTTACTCGGAGGTGGCGGGAAATCCCTTGTTGAAACCTTATCGCACGTATGAGGGGCAGATGGTCTATATCTTCCGCCAAAAGTATATGCTGGTAGCGTTCTGTGAATACACGCCGGATTATTTCGCCCAACTTCTTTATCAAAGCGATACGGAACTGAAGACCGTTTTTCGTTTCGAGAATATGGATTATAGTCTGGAAGCGGGATTGGCGGTGATCATTCCTTTTAATGTGGGTCGTTTTTGGAATAGCCGCATCACACTGCGAGGTTGGAGGATGCAAGAGAAGAATGATAACTTCCACGGCATCTCATATAACCGTGAGGCTTATCTCGGGTTAGCGCATATGAGTAACACATTTAACCTATGTGATAAACCGAATTTAAAAATGACGATAGACGGCCAATACGTGACTCCCGGTGCCATCCAAGGTATATACGACTTGGGTTCCATGTATGAGATATCCGCTGGATTAAAATGGACTTTCTTGAATGACCGTGCCAGCTTGACACTTAAAGGAGACGATATTTTCGCCAGCAGCATTCCACGTACCATCAAGATAAACCAAGGCAATCAATGGAGCCGGATGAGGAAATTGAATGATGAGAGATGTCTGAAATTATCTTTTGTCTGGAAGTTTGGTGGTTACAAGGAGAGGGAACATGATTCGATAGACACATCTCGTTTCGGAAAATAATAGATACCTTGTAGTTTCATCCTAATGAACTCTTTGTTTCAATAGGATGAAACTGGATGCTCTTCTAAAGGAAATCCTATATTGCTTTCGTACTCGCTTCTATCTGTTCCATTAGCAGGGTGATATTGCTCATGAATAGCTTGACGGAGATCGCCAGCAGGATGATACCGAAGAATTTACGGATCAGGTATATGCCGCCTTTCCCCAAGACTTTCTCTACCTTGCGTGTCATGCGGACAACAAAGTAGACCCATAGCATATTCAGTACCAAGGCTACGATAATATTCACGCTGGCATATTCCGCACGGAGCGATAATAAAGTGGTGAACGATCCCGCTCCGGCTAGCAACGGGAATACTAGCGGCACCAACGTAGCTTCCTTGATCGGCCCTTGGTTCTTGAAAATCTCTATGTCGAGAATCATCTCCAAAGATAGGAGGAAGATCACAAAAGCGCCGGCCACGGCAAACGACTCGATGTCCACATGGAAAAGCCTGAGTAATATATCCCCGGCGTAGAAGAACCCTAATAACAATAGAAAGGAGATTAGGGTTGCCTTCAACGCATTGACATCCTTGCCTTTATCCTTTAGGTTTATGATGATGGGAATAGCTCCGATTATATCGATAACAGCGAATAATACGATGAATGCGCTAAGTATTTGTTGGAAATTGAAATTTGTGAACATGACGTTATCCTCCTCTATTTTTTAATCCTCGTAAAGATACATATTTTTCCTTGAATTGGTCAATATGACGAAATTATTGGTGTGTGTAACTAATTTTAGCAGGCCTGAACTATCAACGTGTCAGAATTGTTCTTATATTAGAAGCAATAATCATTAAATCGAAAGGCCATGGGAGCAAAGAAGAATTTTGTGTTGGACACGAATGTCATATTACATGACTATAAGTGCATCGAGAACTTTCAGGAAAATGATATCTATCTACCCATCGTGGTATTAGAAGAGTTGGACAAGTTCAAGAAGGGGAGTGAGCAGATCAATTATAATGCCCGTGAGTTTGTTCGGGAGCTAGACTTATTGACCAGTAATGACCTGTTCTTAAAAGGTGCCTCACTTGGACCGGGAAAAGGTACACTCTATATCGTGACCGGTGATAAGTACCAGGAGAAAATAGCGCATTCTTTTCCGGATAAAACACCAGATCACCGTATCTTGTCTTGTGCGTTGACAATAGCCGAGAAGAATCCGAAGATCAAGACAACCTTGGTCAGCAAGGATGTGAACCTTCGTATGAAGGCTCGTTCTTTGGGTATTCCCGTTGAGGATTATATCACGGATAAGGTCGTGAATGTAGATATTTTCGAGCGTGCGCAAGAGACCTATGAGAATATAGACCCCGATTTGATCGACAAGATATACAGCTCTCCGGAAGGTGTGGATGCAGATTCGTTGGATATCAAGTCTAAGCTCGACCCCAATGAATGCTTTATCTTGAAAAGCGTACGTAATAGTGTATTGGCTCGCTACAATCCGTTTACGGATAAGATCAAGAAGGTGGATAAAGGCACGAACTTTGGTATCCAGCCCCGTAATGCCGAGCAGAGTTTCGCTTTCGAGGTATTGAACGATCCGAATATCAAGCTTGTGGGGCTGACCGGAAAGGCCGGAACCGGAAAGACATTGTTGGCGTTGGCCTCTGCCTTGAAACAAGCCGGCACGTATAAACAGATACTTTTGGCCCGTCCGATCGTCGCTTTGGCGAATAAGGATCTTGGTTTCCTTCCGGGTGACGAGAAGCAAAAGGTCGCTCCTTATATGCAACCTTTATTCGATAACTTGAACGTGATCAAGACCCAGTTTGCCCCGGGTAATCCCGATGTCCGTAAGATCGACGATATGCAGAAGAACAACCAGTTGGTGATCGAGGCGTTGGCCTTTATTCGAGGTCGTAGCTTGTCCGAGACTTATTGTATCATCGATGAGGCCCAGAACCTCACGCCGCATGAGATCAAGACGATTATCACCCGTGCGGGAGAGGGAACGAAGATGGTCTTCACGGGAGATATCCAACAGATTGACTCCCCATATCTAGACGCCCAAAGTAATGGCTTGGCCTATATGATCGACAAGATGAAAGGACAGGACTTGTTCGCCCATATCAACTTGATAAAAGGCGAGCGAAGCGAGTTATCTGAGTTAGCGTCAGATCTTTTGTAATTAATATAGGGAATTGAAGATTGAAAATAAACGCTTATGTGAAGCTTGATTTTTAATCTTCAATTCTTAATGATTAGTCATTTACGCTCGGGCAGACATAAATCTTCCGGAAACTACCTTTATAGGAAGGGGCTCCCATATCTTTGATCTCATTCAGATGTTGTTTAAGATGGGCGGTTTCGCCGTGCTTTTGTAATTCCCCGTCGTTTTTCCAAGTCTCGGCGATAAAGAATTCGGTGCTATCGGTGAGGGATTGGTACATGCCGTAGTCGATACATCCCGGTTCTAGCAACGTGCTTTCCTTGCATTTCAAGAATGATTCCTTTAAGGCGGAGACACATTCGGGTTTTACTTTCCGTTTGATATTCAGTACGACTTCCATGGACTCTTTATTGCTTCCTCCATTCGTACAACCGGATAGAGCGATTAATACGCAGGCCATTGAGATAAACACTTTCTTCATGATAGATTGTTTTTAAGTATTTGATACGACAAAAGTAGTGAATTTTTGATCTAAACACAGGAATCGAACATCTGATATTAAATTATTGTTGTTAGTGGAAGTTGGAATGGATATATTTGTGATAATATTAATAGCTATTTATGTTAAATTTAAAACAAGAGTCATGAGAAAGAGTTTGTTGTATGTATTTGCCGTGATTTGCACGATGGGTTTTTTTACGGCATGTGGTGATGATGACGATTCAAGTTCTTCCGGTAACTGGCAAGATCTGTCGAAAACGTACGAGGGTAAGAGCGTTAATCTGGTAATGGGTGAAGTGACAATCCCTGTTGACGGTAAATCGGTCGTGATTGCCGCTTCCTCTGCGGAGAAGGCATCCGTAACCTTGAACAATATCATCCCCGAAAATAAGTCGGTCGCTATCGATGCCGCGTTGAAGGAAGCGGATGGCACTTATACGTTTACCGGCGAGAGTACGGTTGGCGATTGCGTGGTATCAGTAAATGGTACGGTGAAAGAGGGCGTAGCTTCTGTTGTTTATACTCGTAAATTAACTTCTTCTATCGTAGGTAATTGGAGCTTGAAAGCGGGCGTGGAAGCTATCTATGCGAATATCGTTACCGGAAATTCTACGATCGATGATCTCGTGCGTATGATAAAGCCAGCTATCAGTAACTTGATTTGGGGCAAAGTAAGCGCTGTAAATGTTAACTTACCGGAAGATGGAATCTTCGATGTTTCTTGGAGACCTATGGGGGCTTCTGAGGATAAAGGAATCGGTGAGATCACAAAAATGGCAAGTATCCAATATTGTGTGGTAGACGGGAAATTTATGGTGGCTGTGGATAAAAATTATGTGACAGTCTTGACTACTTTATTACAACAGGCTGCTGGTGACAAATTGGAGGCCGCTGGTATCTCTATTGACGAGATCATGAAGCTTTTGGTTGATTTAGGAGGTTATTATGGTCTACCTCTTAACATGAAGGTGGATGGAAGTGAGGCTACTTTTTATGCGGATAAGGATTTAATCGTACCGGTTTTGACCATGATAGCTCCTATCTTGAAACCGATGGTTCCGGAGAATTATCAGCAAATGGTAGATATGGTATTGCAACTACTTCCGAACGCAAAAACGTTAGAGTTTGGACTTAATTTCACGAAATAATTGAAAATCCTAGGTTGTAGAGACGGAGTACACCCGTCTCTACAACTGGATGAAATTTGGCAGAGTTATACCAATATAGGAGTTAATCAATTACCTTGGTGCTTTCTGATATAAGAATATCGCTATAAATGTATAAACTATATTCGGTATCCAAGCTGCTACGGCAGGACTCACATAACCATTAATAGCGAAGGTGGAAGTAACCGTCATAAACAGGATGTAAGAAAAACTCAACGCCAATCCGATACCAATATTCATACCCATACCTCCCTTTATTTTCCGGGAAGACAACGACGCTCCGATAGAAGTCAAGATAAACGCCGCCATGATCGTGGCGAAGCGCTTATGATACTCGATCTGGAAGGTCTGTATATTCCCGATACCTCTTTTTTTCTGCCGGTTGATATACGTATTCAGCTCGGGCGTTGTCATCGTCTCGCAATCATTCACGGAAATCAGGAAGTCCGAGGGCACGATGGTCAAGGTCGTATCCTTACGGGAGCCTTCGGTGATATGTTCCCGCATGCCATCAAAATCACGGATCATATAATCGATAACGGTCCATTGATAAAGCGAGTCGTATTTGATTGACTTGGCGGTCAGACGGGAGATCAATTTCTTATCCTCGAAATGCTCCAGAGAGAAACGGTATCCCATGTTCGAGCGAGCGTCATAGCTATCGAAATAAGCGATAATACCCGGCTCGATCTCCAATTGGGCGTTCTTTACGTAGTCCACCTTCTTGTTGCGGATATACTTGTTCTGGAAATCGATACGAGTCTCATTCGCCGGGGGAATGATGTAAGCGTTCAGGATAAACGTCACGATAGCGATAATCGTAGCCGAGACCGCGTAAGGAAGCATTAACCTACGGAAACTCATACCGCTGGCAAGCATCGCTATGATCTCCGAACGATCCGCTAGCTTCGACGTGAAGAAGATCACGGCGATAAATGTGAACAACGGACTGAACAAATTGGCGAAGTAGGGGATAAAGTTCAAGTAATAATCCACGATGATCGCCTTCAAGGGGACATCCGGATTCAAGAACTTATCGATCTTCTCGTTTATATCGAAAACGACGGAGATAGAGATAATCAAGGCGATAGCGAACACGTACGTGCCCAGAAACTGCTTGATGATATACCAATCGATCCGTTTTAGTTTAAATTTCATCTGTCTCGTTTTTTATAACCGGTTCGCTAATTGACGGACCATACCACTTTTCCATGTAGTAAAATCGCCAGCGATGATATGTGCCCTCGCTTCTTTCACCAACCATAGGTAGAAAGCGAGGTTATGGATAGAAGCGATCTGTAAGCCAAGCATTTCTTTCGCCTTGATCAAGTGGTGCAGATAAGCCTTGCTATATAAGGTATCCACGTAGGAATGTCCGTCCGGATCGACTGGCGAGAAATCGTTCTCCCATTTCTTGTTACGCATATTGATAGTACCGAAGCGGGTGAAGAGTTGGCCGTTGCGTCCGTTACGGGTCGGCATGATGCAGTCGAACATATCGATGCCTCGTTCGATCCCTTCCAGCAGATTGATCGGGGTTCCTACGCCCATCAAGTAACGAGGCTTATCTTTCGGCAAGATCTCGTTCACGACCTCGATCATCTCGTACATCTTATCGGTAGGCTCACCAACGGCCAATCCCCCGATAGCGTTTCCATCGGCGCCTTTTCGGGCCACGTTCTCCGCCGCCCTCTGCCGCAAGTCCGTATAGACGCATCCCTGTACGATCGGGAAGAGACTTTGCCGGTAGCCGTATTTCGGCTCCGTGCTGTTGAAGCGGGCGAAACAACGATCCAGCCAACGCTCGGTCAGGCCCAGTGATTGCTTGGCGTAATTGTAGTCGGCATCTCCCGGGCAACACTCATCGAAGGCCATGATGATATCCGCACCGATAGAGCGTTCGATATCCATCACCTTCTCCGGCGTGAACATATGCTTGGAGCCGTCGAGATGCGAGCGGAACTCGGCTCCCTCTTCATGCAGCTTACGATTGTCGGAAAGGGAGAATACCTGAAACCCCCCGCTATCGGTCAATATCGGGCGATCCCATGTATTAAACTTATGCAAGCCTCCGGCCTGCTCCAAGATCTGGATACCGGGACGAAGATACAGATGGTACGTATTCCCCAAGATGATTTGTGCTTTGGTATCTTCCTTTAGCTCGGTCATATGTACACCCTTTACCGTACCTTGCGTACCCACGGGCATAAAAATAGGCGTCTCGATTACCCCGTGATCGGTGGTAATCAAGCCCGCCCTAGCGTTCGATTTCGTATCGTTATACTGTAATTCAAATGTCATGTATCAAAAATTTGTGACAAAGGTAGCATTTTTCTCTTAGAATCCGAAGTCATCTATTTCTACCTTTTTCACCTCTTCCTCTTTGGGCTTCTCCACGAACTTGTGAACCTCGTTCGCCTTAATGATGATCGCTCTCATCGGGCGTACGGGACAGATCGATTCGCAGCCGCCACAACCGATGCAAAGATCCGGGTTTACTTGCGGGATGGTAAGCGTGCCCTCGTAAGGAACCATATGCACGGCTTGGGTAGGGCAGTGCTCCGAGCAGGCCCCGCAGTCCGTCCCCTCCGTCTTTACGATACAGCGGTTGATGAAGAAGGTGGCGATGCCCACTTGCGTAGTAGCTTTCTCTTCCTTAGTAAGCGGTTTTATAGCGTGCGTGGGGCAAACCTCCGAGCAGACCGTGCATTCGTAGTTGCAATAACTGTCGATGTAAGCGATACGGGGTTTCAACATATAATCAAAGCCGTACTCCAGTCCCGTGGGACGTAGTACATGACTCGGGCATTGAGTCACGCAAATCTGGCATCCGGTACATACATCCTTGAAACGCTCTAAGCTGATCGCTCCCGGCGGTACGATAGGGGGCCATTTCTTGCCGTGCTTACCTTGCCCGTGCTGCCCTTTGCCATGCCCTTTTTCCATTCCTTGGGCAATGGTGGATACGATCGGGAGGGAGGCCGCGGCGGTAGCCCCTGCCGAGAGAAATGTACGGCGGCTGTTCGGAGCGGTAGCCTGTTGGATCACGTCCGTTTGTATGCGAGCTGTTTCGGCTTCTTTCTTGAAGGAAGGCTTGAAACGATATTGCAATCCTCCTTTAGCGCACGAGGACACGCAGTTGAAGCAATTTACGCAACGGGAGGTATCTACGGTGAGGTTCTTGCTGTCGATCGCCTCCGCCTTACAAGTATGCTCGCAATTACCACAATGCGTACAGGCTTCTTTGTCAAAGGAGATCCGGAAAAACGAATACCGGGAGATCAGGCTCAACAGCGTTCCTACCGGGCAAAGCGTATTGCAGAACAACCTTCCCCGGAATACGACCATGATGATGAATACGAGTAGCGCAACCAAAGCGGATATCACGCCGAATACCGTCACGTTGCTAATCGTGACGTGATAAAGCGTATAGTTATCCATCCGTGCCAATCCGTCGGCCAGCAGGTTATTGACCCACATGACGACCGGACGGAACAGGTTGTTCGCTATACGGCCGAAGTTACTGTACGGATCTAGCAACGTACATAATTCGATCATCCCGAAAACAGCCAGTACGAATGTAAGCCCGAGAATAGAGTACCGTAAGATATTCATGGGCTTATGATAGCTGAACCTGCGTACTCCTTTCTTTTTCTTCTTTCCGATACAGAAAACCCGGTTGATAATATCTTGCAATACGCCCGCCGGGCAAATAACCGAGCAATAGATCCGGCCGAACAATAAAGCCAATACGAATTGGAAGACTACCAACCCCGCCATTCCCCCTAAAATAGCGGGCATGATCTGGAGATGCAACAACGTGTGCAGGTTGTCCGGCAATACATCGGCGAAATCAACGAAGAATAAAAGTATGGGTACGAAAATGAGGATCGCGAGTACGACCCGCAATCCTTTTAAGTAATTAGGCTTCTTCATCCTCGATTATATCTTAATACGTTTGATCGTGACATTATCCAGATTCGTTGTACCCAGCTTTAAAGCCTCGCCTTTACCGATATGACCTACGGTGGCCATATCCAGCTTCTTCACTTGGTTGAACAGGCGAAGGGCGGCGGTGTCTATAGCGACGATATTGGTGGAGGCGATCAAGGATTTCAAGGTAGCCACATCGGCCGCGCTCTTTCCTTGCGGGCCGTTTTGGTGCATGATGCGATAAGCGTCCACGATGTTCAATACCGGTTTCTTTTGCCAAGTGCAAATATCGGCGATACATTGTTGCAAATCATTTTGATGGAAGAAACGGCGATCCCATACGATTCCCATATAGTTCTTCATGGCGCAAGTCATCTTCGCCCCACCATGGTTCTTCAATACGGGGACGTTGATCCATGCGTCCGCCTCGATCAGGGCCTCATGGATCTTGGCGCTTTTCAGGTTCACGCCACCCGGAATGGATACTTCCTTAAAATATTTCTCATCGTTGGCAGGCATGATGATACCTCCGGCCTCTTTTACGGCCTCGGCGATCCCGCTCGTCTCATAGCATTTCTGCCAGTTATCGCAGGTGTGGTCGAATACGGTCACTTTAGAGGCGCCGGCCTCCAAGCATTTCTTGACCAAGGCTTTCACTAATTTGGGGTTCGTATTACCGGCCAATTCAGGAGAGCGGTCCCAACCGATATTCGGCTTGATTACGATCTTTTGTCCTTTCTTTACGAAGTTTCCGATACCGCCAAGGGCTTCCAAGGCTTTATCTAGCATCACCTCCGGCTCTCCACCCATAACGGCTACCATATCGGGAGCCTTCTCTACGGCTACGGTGTTCGTGGAAAGGGCCGCTTGCAGACCTTCAAAATTTAAGGATAGAGCCGCGCTAGCGATGACACTGGTCTTTAAAAAATCACGACGTTTCATAATTGTATACTATATTGGTTTATACTTGATTTACGGTACGGTCTTTTTTTACTCGCTTGTTATTCCGAACAAAGATAATGATTATTTTGATATGCGAGTCAACTCCTTTTACAAAGTAGAACTGCTTTTTACTGCAACCCGGGTTGCAGTGATCTTGCGTAATAAGATAAATTCTTGTCGGAAGGCATATCGGTTCTGATAATATTTTTCTACCTTGCGAGGCAAAAAACAGATTGTATGGTTTTATATTGTAGAGTATCATTGAACGCTTTTGTCGAAAGCTTTCGGACTACCTCGGGGCCTGATTCCTTTTTCACGCTTCCGGCGAAGGGGTTGATGCATATCGTGCCGCAAGAGGAGATCGAGTATGGGCTTTCCTTGCTTAGGGAGTCTATCGGCTTGTATGAGGAACGCAAAGGGATACCTGTGGAAAAGAGCAAGAAAGCGATGCCCTTTTTCAGACAGGACAGCCGGATGCTGGTGGGGCCGGAGATAGGCATGTACGTGATCCCTTTGTATGAGGAACCCGGTGAGCCGGCCCAGTCTGCCGAGCCTTCTCTGGTCCTTGAGCTGGACTATCAGTCGTTGGGCGAGCTTTGCCTGTTCGAGAATTATTCCCTGTTGTCCTGCAAGTATGAGAAGGAGCCTATCTTGAACCATTTTACGGCACAATTGGAAAAGGAATACGATACCTTCTTTTTTGATGAGGAGCACACGGGCTTTACGCCTGATTCCCGCTTTTTCTCGATGCTGTGTAACGCCTGTCTGGAGGTGAAGCAGCCTTCCTCGGTGGGGGATAAGGAATGGCGGTTGGCCTCGCTGCAAGCTACGGATGAGGTGCTCTATCGTTATGAGCATGGAAACTTGATCCCATACGTTCCGATATCGATGCCGGTAGACTGCCTGAAACGGGTTTATCTGGAAGATTTCCGGCGACAGCCCTTATTATTCGGGACTTTGAACGGTTTCTTGAAAAGCAAGGGACTTCCCGCCGAACAATTACTAAACTTATCATAAGGAATGAAGACAGTATCAAATCAAGAACTAACGATCCGTGTCTCCGAACATGGAGCGGAGTTGAGTAGTATCGTAGCGAACGCTACGGGAAAGGAGTATCTCTGGCAAGCGGACCCCGCTTTCTGGAAACGTCATTCCCCGGTATTGTTCCCGATCGTCGGGAGCGTATGGAAGGCCGAGTATCGGAACGAGGGAACCGTGTATCCGCTGTCGCAGCACGGCTTTGCACGGGATATGGATTTTACGTTGATCGATGAGGCGGAGAACGAGTTGCGTTTCGCGCTGGAAAGTACCCCGGACACGCTGAGAGCCTATCCGTTCCCTTTCCTTCTGGAGATCGGGTATCGTTTGGAGGGCAATAAGGTGGAGGTGCTTTGGCGTGTGAAGAATACGGGAGATAAGACGATGCATTTCCAGATCGGCGCTCATCCGGCTTTCCTGTACCCGAATTATGAGGTGGATCAACCGGATCGAGGGTATTTCGCTTTCGATGTGAAAAAAGATCTCGTATACCGTGCGCTGGTGGAGAAAGGGTGCGTAGGGGACGTGGTTCGTCCGGTACCTTTGGATGCGGACGGCTTGCTGCCGTTGAATATCCATACGTTCGATATCGATACGTTTATCTTGGAGGACAGCCAGATTAAGCGGGTGGACTTATTGGATGTGGAGAAACGTCCGTACCTTTCGCTCACCTTTACGGCTCCGGTGGTAGGCTTATGGTCTCCGCCTACGAAAAACGCTCCGTTTGTCTGTATCGAACCTTGGTATGGGCGTTGCGACCGGGTGGATTATACGGGTGAGTATAAAGACCGGGATTGGGCATGGCATTTGGAACCGGGAGAGGTCTTCGATGCCTCCTATACGATAGAGATAGCGGGGGCTTGATCGCTTCGTTGATATTAGCCGTAGGCAGACGACGCTGATTATATCGTGATCGTCTGCCTATGTTTTGTTTTAGATGTTGGCTATTTTATTTAATAGCTCCATCTTCCCGAATAAGATCAGTAGATCATCAGCCTCGATCACCAATTCCTCGCTGATGCGGCTGATAACCTTGTATTCTGTTTGTGTGAGTCCGATCAGGTTCTTTTTCTCGTAAGGACGTTCGATCGCTACCAGATGGATGCCGAAATTCTCCTCGAAATCAATATTTTTGATCGTTTGCCCGACAAGAGTGGCCGGTGTCTTGATCTTATAGAGATGTTCCGTATCGGTTACTTTATACCAATGCCTGAACAGGCCGCCTAAAGACGCTTGGGAGGTATACATCGTAGAGAAATCCTCTTCCGGTGTGATAATCTCGCTTACCCCGATCGCACGGATCACAGTCTCATGGATTGATGAGATCGCCCGCACGATCAGTTTGCCCGCATCCAGACTCTTCAATAAAGCGACGGTCTGAACGGAAGTCCCGAAATCCTTACCGAATGTTACGATAATGGCATCCATCTCGCTCAATGGCAGGGTGCTCAATGCCTCTTTGTCCGTGGAGTCCAAGGCGATCGCCCCCGCTATGTCGTTCTTTAGCATATCGACACGATGCAGATCCATGTCTACGCCGATCACCTCATTGCCGACACGTGTCAAGTCCTTCGCTATCGCACGTCCTAAATTCCCTAATCCGATTACTAAATATTTCATGCTATCTTATTTTTACATTAATATATTTTCTTGTGGATATGTATAGTCCTTTTTCGTGTATTCCTTGCAGAAACTTACGAGGAAGGCCAATACCCCGATACGTCCGACCAGCATCGTGCTGATAATGATGATTTTCCCGATAGGGGTGAGGTGAGGGGTATAATCGATACTCAAGCCTACGGTACTCAAGGCGGAAACAACCTCGAACAATAGGGAGAACAGCGGCGCCCCTTTTTCCGTATAGGATAATACCCACGTAGCGATCGCCACCCACATGAAGTACATCATGATGATAGCGAATGCCCGGCGGATAGCGAATGGGGCGATCTCCCGTTTTCTCACTTCCACTTTATCTTTCTCACGTGCGGCGTTCAAGGTCGTAACCAGAGCTACGAAAACGGTGGTCACTTTCAAGCCGCCGCCGGTGGACATAGGGGCGGCTCCGATTACCATAAGGATCAACGTCAGCATTAAGGTCGGAGGGGCCAATGTAGCCATATCCGCTACGTTGAATCCTGCCGTTCTAGGCGTGACGGCGCCTAAGAACGCATTTGCCAGTTTCCCCCGCAGGGGAAGGTCGCCCAAGGTATTGTCATACTCGAAAAAGAGGTAGAAAGCCGTTCCGGTAATTAACAGGATCAAGGTAGATATAACAACAATGTACGTATGTACATTAATAATACGGGGCGTATGGATATAATGCTTTTGCTTACCGATCAATATCTTGATACCATTCATCAGCAAGTGATGCAAGAGTTTCAGGTAATTGAAGACGATCGGGAAGCCCAAGCCTCCGAATATAATCAGCATGGCTATCCAGAAATGGAGGTTGTACTTATCCGCCACTAACGGATCGTACATATTGCCGCTCAAGGTAGAGATCCCTGCGTTACAAAAAGCGGACACGGCATGAAACATTGCGTAGAATAATTCCTGCTGCGTACCTCCCGGCAGGCTTCCCCGTACGTCCATATAAATAAAATAGGCGCCGATCCCCTCGATAAACAAGGTCACGAAAAGAATGTTTAAGATGACCCGGAACAACCCTCCCGTCCGATCCTCGTTCAACATATCTTTCAGCATCATCTTGCTCGTAAAAGAGGATTTCCCCATGAAGGAGAGGGCGAAGAAAGAGGTAAATGTCATGACCCCGATACCGCCGATCTGTATTAAAATCATGATGATAATATGCCCGATATGCGTGAAACTAGTGGCTACGTCGACGGTGGTTAGTCCGGTTACGCATACCGAGGTCGTGGAGATAAACAAAGCGTCGATAAACGGAATCCGGTGCGTAGTGGCGTTCGGCAACGATAGCAACCCGGCCCCGACCAATATCACGAACACGAAACTGAGCAAGAAAAGCAACGAGGGCTTGATCCGTGTCTGCATCAGCGTGAACGTCTGCCGGGATAAGTGAATCGTGCTAAGCAGCAATAATAAGACATATACGAAGAGAGGTTTCGTAAGGAAAGACAAATAAGGCAAAGAGTGCGCTATGGCATCCTTGAAAAATATCTTGCTGGATAATACGGCGAATAAAAGGAAATAGATGCTGATATCGAGATACAACATTTTCTCCTGTATGATTTCTTGGAACCTCACCACGTACCGGAGTGTTATGCCCGTGAAAAAAGCTAGCAGGATGAATGGGCGGGAGCGCTCTAGGATATGGACGGAATCGGGTGTCTGTACAAAGCCGAATTGGTAGATCAATACGAAGAAAGAGGCTAAGGAGGCGAGTAGGATAATCGCTTCCGCTATCCCGTTCAATAATCCCTTCATTTTACCCCAATAAATCAGCCAAGAGAAGTATATGTTTTTTAGATTCATGTCCGATGTTTTATAAATATAACAAATGTAGGAAATAAAAGTTAGAGGTACGTGAAAGCGCCTTCATTATTTGTTCTCATACTAATTGTTTTACTTACATTATGTGTTGTATAGCATATTGTATGATGTACGATACTGAAATATCAGAAAAATAATCAATTAGGAGGTGCAAAAAAGACCTTTTGTAATTGCTTTGTTTAGAAAAATACTTATATTTGCGCAAATCTAATTACTGATATCATGGATGCACAAAACGAGAATAGAGAGATGCTTTCCCCCTATGTTTCCGTAGACTGCGTTCTTCTCGGCATCAATGATGACAAGCTCACCGTGCTGTTGGCGGAGCGGAAAAGTGAGGAAGGCGAGTTGATCGGCTATAAATTACCCGGCAGCCTGATCTATGAGAACGAGGATTTAGATGACGCCGCCTATCGGATACTGAATGATTCGACCGGCTTGAAGCGTGTCCAATTGAAACAATTCCGTTGTTTCGGTTCTCCCGCCCGTACCTCGAACCGGTTGGACGTGATGTGGCTGGAGGCGACTTCCAAGGTGAAGATCGGACGGTTGATCACGGTCGCTTATCTCGCCTTGTGCAAGAATAGCAGGAAGACGTGTCCGGCCGATAAATCCGACTCGATCCGTTGGTGCCCTATCGACGATCTTCCTCGCTTGCCATTCGATCATAAAGAGATTATCGAGGCTGCCATACAGGAGATCCGTAATTGGGTAGAGAAGGAACCCGCCATCATTTTCGACTATATGCCGATGAAGTTCACGGCGTTCCAGCTCAGGCGCACGTACGAGGTGATCTATAACCGTGAGATGGACGTGCGTAATTTTCATAAGAAGATGAATTCCTTGGATTACGTGGTACCCACGGAGGATATGCAAGATGGGGTCGCCCATCGTGCCGCCCGGTATTATCGGTTTGATAAGGTGAAATATAATCAACAACGTTCGAAGTTTAATAAGATATAAAACCATACGATTATGTGTTTGTTAGGATGTGATATTGGAAGTTCTTCCATCAAGGTCTCTATCGTCGATGAGGAGACCGGGTTAACAATAGGTGCGGATTTTTATCCCAAAGAAGAGGCCCCGATCAAGGCGTTGCGTCCGGGGTGGGCGGAGCAAAATCCGGAGGATTGGTGGTCGTACGTGAAGATCGCTATGAAAGGTGCCATGAGCAAGGCGAAGGTGAAAGGCGAGGATATCAAGGCGATCGGTATCTCGTACCAGATGCATGGCTTGGTGGTGGTGGACAAGAAGATGGAGGTGCTTCGTCCATCTATTATCTGGTGCGATAGCCGTGCTGTTCCTTATGGCGAGCGTGCGTTTAAGAATATAGGCGAGAAGCGATGCCTTTCCCACCTATTGAACTCGCCGGGTAATTTTACCGCTTCTAAGCTGGCTTGGATCAAGGAGTACGAGCCGGATATCTACGACCGTATCCATAAGATCATGTTGCCGGGAGATTTCATCGCTATGCGCCTGACGGGGGATATCGTGACTACGGTTTCCGGTTTGTCGGAGGGGATTTTCTGGGACTTCAAGAATAATGCCTTATCGGAGGATTTGATGAATTATTATGGATTCAGTAAGGATCTGATTGCCGATATCCGTCCGACGTTCGGTTTGCAGGGCGAGGTTACCGCCTCGGTCGCGGCCGAGTTGGGACTGAAGAAAGGTACGCCGGTTACCTATCGTGCGGGCGACCAACCGAATAACGCATTATCATTGAATGTATTGAATCCGGGCGAGATAGCGGCTACCGGCGGGACTTCCGGAGTGGTGTATGGTGTGAACGGCAAGGTGAATTACGATACGCTTTCCCGTGTGAATACGTTCGCCCACGTGAACCATACGACGGAGCAGACCCGCTTGGGTGTCTTGTTGTGCATCAACGGGGTCGGTATCCTTAATTCTTGGATCAAACGGAATATAGCGCCGGAAGGTATCAACTATAATGAGTTGAATGATTTGGCGGCTACGGTTCCTATCGGCTGCGACGGCCTTTCGATCTTGCCGTTCGGAAACGGGGCGGAGCGTATGTTGCAGAATAAGCAGATCGATTGCTCGGTTCATGGATTGAACTTCAACATACATACCAAGGCCCATATGGCTAGGGCGGCGCAAGAAGGTATCGTGTTCGCCTTTAAATACGGTATGGATATCATGAATGAGATGGGGATCGATATTCAGGTAATCCGTGCGGGGAACGCGAACTTGTTCTTAAGCCCGATCTTCCGGGATGCCTTGGCGGGCGTGACGGGTACGGTGATCGAACTGTATGATACGAATGGTGCGGTAGGCGCGGCCAAGGGGGCCGGTATTGGCGCCGGTATCTACAAGAACGCAGAAGAAGCGTTCGCTTCCTTGAAGAAGATCAACGTGATCGAGCCGGACGGTTTCAAGGCGAATGCTTATTGCGGGGCGTTCGAGACGTGGAAAGAACGCTTGGAACAATCTATTTAACGGCTGAATTATTTACATTTTTAATATATATTATTATGAGTTACTTTAAAGGAGAGAAAGAATTTTTCCCGGGAATCGGACAGATTCAGTTTGAGGGACGTGAGTCAAAAAATCCGTTGGCATTTCATTATTATGACGCGGATAAGGTAGTTATGGGTAAAACACTAAAGGATCATTTGCGCTTCGCTATGGCTTATTGGCATACCTTATGTGCTGAGGGAGGTGATCAGTTTGGTGGTGGAACAAAATCATTCCCTTGGAATGACAGTGCGGACGCTATCACCCGTGCGAAGTACAAGATGGACGCCGCTTTCGAGTTTATGACCAAATGTAATATTCCTTACTATTGCTTCCACGACGTGGACGTAGTGGACGAGGCTCCTACGCTGGGCGAGTTCGAGAAACGTTTGCAGACGATGGTGGAACATGCCAAGGAGCATCAAGCCGCTACCGGAAAGAAGCTTCTATGGTCTACCGCGAACGTCTTCAGCAATAAGCGTTATATGAACGGCGCCGCTACGAACCCTTATTTCCCGACCGTGGCATGCGCTGGCACGCAGATCAAGAACGCTATCGACGCTTGTATCGCTTTAGGGGGCGAGAACTATGTATTCTGGGGCGGCCGTGAGGGTTATATGAGCCTATTGAACACGAACATGAAACGAGAGAAGGATCATTTAGCCATGATGTTGACGATGGCCCGTGATTATGGCCGTAAGAACGGTTTCAAGGGTACGTTCCTGATCGAGCCTAAACCGATGGAACCGACAAAACATCAATATGACGTGGATTCGGAGACCGTGATCGGTTTCCTTCGCCATTATGGACTGGACAAGGATTTCGCCTTGAATATCGAGGTGAACCACGCTACCTTGGCCGGACATACATTCGAGCATGAGTTGCAAGCCGCCGCCGACGCCGGCATGTTGTGCAGTATCGACGCAAACCGTGGCGATTACCAGAATGGTTGGGATACGGATCAATTCCCGATGGATATCTATGAGCTGGCACAGGCTTGGCTGGTCATCCTTGAGGGAGGTGGCTTGACTACCGGAGGTACGAACTTCGACGCCAAGACCCGCCGTAATTCTACGGACTTGGAGGATATCTTCATCGCTCATATCGGTGGTATGGACGCTTTCGCCCGTGCCTTGATGATCGCCGCCGATATCCTTGAGCACTCAGATTACCGCAAGATGCGTGCCGAGCGCTACGCTAGTTTCGATGCCGGTGAGGGCAAGGCATTCGAGGATGGCAAGCTTACGCTGGAAGATCTTCGTACGATCGCTTTGCGTGACGGCGAGCCGAAACAGATCAGCGGTAAGCAGGAATTATACGAGATGATTGTAAATCTGCATATCTAAATAATTGAAAATCGAGAATTGGGAATTGGGAATTGAAAATTATCGTGCGTAAGCCCTAGTTTTCAGCTCTCAATTCTCAGTTTTTAATTAATAAATCTATTCCATGAAAAGTAACAACACTTATATTTTCGCTCTTACCTTGGTCGCTACCTTGGGAGGTCTGCTGTTTGGGTATGACACGGCGGTGATCTCCGGTACGGTGGAGTCTTTGCGTAAGTTCTTCATCGAGCCGCAAGGGCTTCCGTTGGATCAAGCCAACGCCTTGGAGGGGTTCGTGGTGAGTAGTGCGTTGATCGGATGTATCCTCGGCGCCTCGTTCGCCGGGTGGATCAGCCAGCGTTACGGCAGGAAGCCTACGTTGATACTGGCCGCTATCCTTTTCTTGCTTTCTGCTATCGGCTCGGCTTGGCCGGAGCTGTTTATCGGCATGCCCGGAAGTGGCGATCATACGTTTATGTATGCGTTCGTGGCTTATCGTATTCTGGGAGGTATTGGCGTGGGGCTGGCCTCCATGGTATCGCCGATGTATATCGCCGAGGTGGCTCCGGCCGATCGCCGGGGGAATCTGGTGGCATGGAACCAGTTTGCCATTATCTTTGGTATGCTGGTGGTATATTTCGTGAATTATACGATCGCCCTTCAAGGAGATGCTGCTTGGCTGAATACGATCGGCTGGCGTTGGATGTTCGCTTCCGAGATTATTCCGGCGGTATTGTTCCTCTCGTTCTTGATGTTCGTGCCGGAGACGCCTCGTTATCTCGTGATGCGTGGGCGTACGGAGAAGGCGTTGGGCGTCTTGAGCCATTTGATGGATCAGGCGGACGCTGGCCGTGAGCTGGAGGATATACGGAATAGTTTCAAGGAGAAAGCTCCGTCGATGAAGCCTTACTTCCGGTTTATGGGGACTTGGCTGGCGCTGTTCTTGGCCGGCTACGGGTTGTTGTCGTGGGCAGGTAATACGAACGCGTTGGAGATCGCCTTGTTGGCTAGTTTCTGTATCGCCTTGCTGTTCCCGATCCGGTCGTTTGGCGTGCTGATCATCTTGGTGGGCGTGTTGCTCTCCGGTTTCCAGCAATTCGTGGGGATCAACGTGGTGCTTTACTATGCCCCGGAGATTTTCAAGACGATGGGAGCGGCCACGGACGCCGCCCTTTTGCAACAGATCGTGGTAGGGGCGGTGAACCTGTCGTTTACCGTATTGGCTATTTTCACGGTGGATAAGTTCGGACGCCGTCCGTTGATGATTATCGGGGCGCTCGTCATGGCGGTATCTATGTTGATCTTGGGAACTACTTTCTATACGCGTTCGGTGGGTATGGGATCATTGGTCTGCATGCTGGTTTATACGGCGGGATTCGCTATGTCGTGGGGCCCGGTCTGCTGGGTGCTGCTGGCCGAGATCTTCCCGAACTCGATCCGCTCCACGGTGATGAGTATCGCCGTAGCGGCGCAGTGGATTGCCAACTTCTTGGTATCATGGACATTCCCAATGCTGGATAAGAATCAATACTTGACCGATACGTTCAATCACGGTATGGCCTATTGGATCTATGGCGTGATGGGTATATTGGCGGCGTTGTTCATCTGGAAATTTGTCCCCGAGACGAAAGGAAAGACGCTGGAGGAGATGGAAGGTTATTGGAAACGGTAACCAAACCTGAGACAAGATAATATATGAGTAAAAAAGGACGGATCAATCTACCCGTCCTTTTTTCGTAATGAACCTTAATGCCCCAATTTAGACGCCGGATTTGCCATCGCCGCCCGATAGCTCTGGAAAGTGACCGTAGATACGGTCAGTGTCATTATGATTACCAAAGCCACTAAAAATACCCATACGTAGATCGGCGTTTTATAAGCGAAGCTTCGTAGCCAAACATTCACCCCGTAATAAGCAAGCGGGATCGAGATAATAAAACAGACGAGCGTGATCCGGAGGAAAGACGAGTTCAGCATCCAAAGGATTTGCCGGACCGTGGACCCATGTACTTTCCGCACGGCTATCTCCTTTTCCCGTCCCTGTAGCTCAAAGATAACCAGTCCGAATACTCCCACGAGGGATAAAAAGACGGCCATCAGGCAAAGGGCGGTAATCAGCGTTCCCTGCCGCCCACTTTTACTGTAAAGCTCCTCCAGCGCCGTATCAAAGAAATGGATATCGGCCGGATAACCCGGGATCAATTCATCCGTTACCTTCCGGATATGCTCGATAGCCGTCCGGGGATTTCCGCCGGCGATCTTGACATAAGCGTATCTTTCCGGCACCGAACGGCGGTAATGATTCTTAGTCGAGGTCCAAAGTCCCATCGGGCGTAACTCTTTATACAGGGATTCATAATGGACATCCTCAAAGATACCGACAATCCGTACCGGTATATCATTATCCGTGATGCTTGTTCCTACCAAGTCCGATAGGTCGTCCGGTTTCTCGGGGGAAACACCCGAGGCGATCTCTCTCGCTGCCGTCTCGCTAAGGAGGCAAACAGCCTGCGTGTTATTTGCCGCCTCATCCGTCGGCCGGAACTTCCTTCCGGCGATCATCTTTACATCCATTAGCTCCGGGAAATTGGCGGATACTCCCAGCCAGCTCATATAATAATGTTGGCCTTTGTAATTATACCCGATGAAAGAACGTGATTCGTCCGAGACAAATTTGAACTCACTAAAGGAAACATCACGGATAGCGGGGCTTTCCAAGAGACGTGCCTTGAACAATTCGCCCTTTTTCAAGGCCGCCCCCATGCTTAGTCTTACCTCCAGTACGTTTTCTTTATTGAATCCCAAGTCCACGTTTCCTATATATCTGTTTTGCAAGGAGACGAACAACGCTGCGACAATCAGCGTGATCGAGATAACGAACTGGAACCCTATAAGTAACTTGCGAGTGTTCTTGGCCCGGTCGCTAAGGGTAAAAGACTTATTCAGCGCTATGACAGGAGGAAACGAGGTGATATAGAAAGCGGGATACAAACCGGCCAGTATACCGCCGCCTGCGACAAGGAAGAATGTGTATGCCGGAATCTTCCAGTTGGCATACAGATCCAACGGATGCCCCACCATATTCGTGACCCATTGCACGTTATTCAAAAATAACAGGAAAAGCAAGGCGAGGAAGAAGGCGACAACCGAGATTCCCAAGGACTCCAAGACCAGATACTTCCGTAGCGTGGCGTCCGAGCTTCCCAGCACTTTCTGGATGGTGATCGACTTGGTGCGTATCGGCGCCAAGGCTATCGACAGGTTGATATAATTGACCAAGGCGATACCTATGATCAGGATGGCGATAAAGAATAACATATTCGTCCGTAGCTTATTACCGATGGGAGCGGCGTCCGCTCGGACCGGCTGGCCGAAATAGAGATCTGACAAGGGCCGGAGGCGCATATCCTCGATCGTGAAACTTTTCAGGAAAGCCCGGCTATCGGCCATATAGGTCTCGGTAGTGACAGAGGCGGATTCCGGCGTCGACATCAGCAGATAACAATAGTAAAGGCCGGTATGCCAGTTTTCCATCATCTCTTTCTCCATGATCGGGATATACAGGGCATTCTTCACCCGGGTGTTTTCCGGGAAATCGCGAAAGACGCCTCCCACGATATATGCCGGCTCAAAACTAAGCCCATATATAATCGAGCCTTCGGCCCCGGCGAACTCCGACAGATAAACCGGCTTCCCGATAGGATTTTCCTCGCCGAAGAGTTTCCGGGCCATGCTCTCCGGGATCAGCGTCCCTTCCGGACGTTTCAGGCAATCCGTATCGCCGGCCACCAGCTCGAAGCCAAAGACCTTGGTATATCCCGGGGTGATCCGTTCCACCTGCTCCATATAGCTCCGTGCGTCGGGTCCTTCACTGGCTGATATCCCAAAACGTACGGAGGAGTAAACAAGGTTGTTTGTGATAGCGGCCGCTTCTATATAAGGGGAGGCGGCGATGAAACGCTCGAGTTGTGGACGTGCGAAATTAGCCTCCCATATCCCGTCATCCCGCTTGTTTTCTAACTGAAAAATCCTTTCCCTGTTCAAGAGGGAAGCGTCGAAGCTATATTCATGACCGACATGTATGCTTATTAGCATGAATAACAGGAAAGCGAAGCTAAGTCCTAAAAGATTAGTGACCGTCGCTAATTTATAATGTCTCAAGACATAAAGCAGGTTCTTGAATGTACTTTGCATGGTATAAGTTCTTTTAATTTTAAACCCTTTGATCTGGAAATACAAAGCAAAGCTATTCCTTTATTTACGTTCCTGTGTTATTTTTTTGACAAACGGTTACTTTCTGTTGATGAATTGTGATATTATCAATAATTTCCTTATTTTTGCCATCATACTTCAAAAAGAAACAAGCGCTATGTTACACAAAGGCTATCGGATGCTTTTCAACTGCCTGATGTTTTATCTCTAGCAGATACTCTCCCTATATAAACTCATGGGGGCGGGGATGCCCGTCCTGTGTAACAATAAAAAATAACCTTGATGAGGGCGGATAGATCCTACCTCTACGATAAAACATATAATTTTATGAATACAACCCATCACACACATTCATGCGTACATGATACCGTCTCTTCCGTAGGAGCGAACAATTTCGGGATGAACGACCGTATCAAACGTCTGCGCCGGCAGACCTTCGAGGCCCAACCTTCCCTCTCCATCGAGCGGGCCTTGATCGAGACCCGTTTCTATCAGGAGAATTACGGGAAGTATCCGATCCCTATCCTGCGTGCCCTGAACTTCCTTGAGATCTGCAAGCGGAAGACGATCTATATCGGCGAGGACGAGTTGATCGTCGGCGAGCGGGGGCCCCGCCCCAAAGCCGTGCCTACCTTCCCGGAACTTACCTGCCATAGCGTGGAGGACTTGCATATATTGAATACCCGGGAGCTGCAACGTTACACCATCAGTCAAGAAGATATCGATACCTACGAGCGGGAGGTGATCCCGTACTGGAAAGGCCGTACCCAGCGGGAACGCATCTTCAGCCACGTCCCCAAGGAATGGAAAGAGGCGTACGAGGTGGGTATGTTCACCGAGTTCATGGAGCAACGTGCCCCCGGGCATACCGCTTTGGACGGCAAGGTCTACCAATATGGCCTGCTGGACTTGAAGAAACGTATCGAGGGGGAACTAAGCGCCTTGGATTTCATGAACGACCCCGAGGCCACGGACAAGCAGGAGGAACTGACGGCCATGTCTATCTCCTGCGACGCCGCTATCCTGCTGGCCGAGCGACACGCGGACTTGGCTGACGAGATGTCTCTCACCGAGAAAGATCCCCGCCGTGCCGCCGAGCTGAGGAAGATCGCCGAGGTATGCCGCCGGGTTCCCGCCCACGCTCCCCGTACCTATTGGGAAGCGATCCAGATGTACTGGTTTGTCCACCTCGGTACGATCACGGAGCTGAATGGTTGGGATGCCATGAACCCCGGTCATTTCGACCAGCATCTGGCGCCTTTCTACGAGAAAGAAATCGCCGCCGGAACCTTGACCCGTGACGAGGCGAAAGAGTTGATGTCTTGCTTCTTCATCAAGGTAAACAATCATACCGCCCCGCCGAAAGTGGGTATCACGGCGAAGGAGAGCGGAACCTATAACGATTTCACGAACCTGAACATCGGCGGCATCCGGGCGGACGGTAGCGATGGCGTAAGCGAGGTCTCCTATATCATGTTGGAGACGATCGAGGAGCTGCATATCCTCCAGCCCGGCAGCGCCATCCACGTCAGTGCCCGTACGCCGGAGCGTTTCCTTCGTGCCGGGTGCAAGGTGATCCGCCAAGGCCATGGCTACCCGTCGGTATTCAACCCGGATGTGTACGTGCAGGAGTTGATGCGGCAAGGCAAGTCGCTGCGTGACGCCCGCGAGGGAGGTTGCAGCGGTTGCATCGAGGTGGGCGCTTTCGGGAAGGAGGCGTACGTGTTGACCGGTTATCTGAACGTGCCGAAGATATTGGAGGTGACCCTGCATAACGGCGTAGATCCGGTAAGCGGTCGCAAGGTCGGTCTGGAGACCGGCGATCCCCGTGGTTTCCGGACGTATGAGGAGCTTTATGCGGCGTTCATTCGCCAGATCCATTATTTCGTGGATATGAAGGTGCGGGTCAGCAACTATATCGACCGCATGTTCGCCAAGTACGCCCCCGCCACGTTCCTCTCCCTGTTTATCGATGATTGTATCGCGAAGGGTAAGGATTACTACGATCGCGGGCCTCGTTACAACACCACTTATATCCAGTGTACCGGATTAGGCACGATAACCGATAGCCTTTCCTCTTTGCGGAAACACGTCTTCGAGGATAAGACCTTCACGATGCAGGCCTTGTTGGACGCGATGGCGGATAATTTCGAGGGACATGAGCCGATGCGCCAAATGATCCTGAACCGTACGCCTTTCTTTGGCAACGATGATCCGTACGCCGACCAGATCGCCGTCCGTGTCTTCGACGATTTATATGACGCGATCGAGGGCAAGCCGAATACGAAAGGGGAGTGTTTCCATTTGAATATGTTATCCACCACTTGCCACGTCTACTTCGGCAAGGTGATGGGAGCCACCCCGAACGGCCGCTTGGCCGGGCGTGCGATCTCCGATGGTACCTCGCCCTCGCACGGAGCCGATACCCACGGGCCGTCCGCCGTTGTCAAGTCCCTCGGCAAGCTGGATCAGGTGAAGAGCGGCGGCACGCTGCTGAACCAACGCTTCCTGCCCAGCCTGCTCCAGAGGGAGGAGGATATCTCGAAGCTGGCCTCCTTGATCCGTAGCTACTTCGCCTTGGGTGGCCATCATATCCAATTCAATATCGTGGATACGGAAACGCTTTACGCCGCCCAGAAGTGTCCGGAGGACTACCGGGATCTGCTGGTCCGTGTAGCGGGCTATAGCGACTATTTCAACGATATGAACGCCGATTTGCAAGCGGACGTGATCGCACGTACGGAGCAAGAGACTTTCTGAGCCATGCTGTTATTCGATATCAAACGATACGCCATAAACGACGGGCCGGGCATCCGTATCACGATCTTCATGAAGGGATGCCCGCTTGCCTGCGTATGGTGCCATAACCCGGAAGGCATCTCGCCCCGGGCGGAGAAGCTGTATACGAGAAAGAAGTGCATAGGTTGCGGGGCCTGCGTGGATGTATGCCCCACCGGGGCGTTGACCTTGACGGAGGCGGGTATCGTCACGAATCGGTCTCTGTGCCGGACATGCGGTAGATGCGCCGAGGTTTGTCCCACCTTGGCGATGGAGATGTCCGGCCGTGAGTATTCTATCGACGAGGTCATGCGTGAGATCGAGAAAGAGACGGTCTTTATGGATCGCTCCGAGGGAGGCGTTACCTTCTGCGGGGGAGAGCCGTTGTCGCGTCCGTCGGATTTGGTTGCCCTGCTGGATCGTTGCGGAGCGTTGGGAATCCATCGTGCGGTGGATACGACCTTGTTCGCCTCGCCGGATACCGTCCGGAGCGTAATGGAGCGCACGGATCTTTTTCTGGTGGATTTAAAGCATATGGATTCCGGTAGCCATCGTCGTTTCACGGGTGTCCCGAACGAGCGTATCCTCTCCAATCTTCGGATGATCGCCGAGGCCGGGATGGACTTCCTCATTCGCATCCCCTTGATCGAGGGAGTCAATGCGGACGAGGAGAATATATCCCGTTCTGCCACCTTCCTAGCCTCCTTGCCGTGGGAGCGGAAAGTCGTTAATCTCCTCCCGTACCACGACATCGGAAAAGGTAAGCACGATAAGCGAGGAACCCTCTACAATCCCGGGCACCTTCCGCTATCCACCCCTTCCGAGGCAGTCCTGCAAAGGTGTATCGATCAATTCGCCTCCTGCGGGATAACCGCGTTGATCGGAGGATAGTTCTCTTTGGGAACTATTCTTCTTTCAATAATTGGTTGATTGTATGAATGAATAATTCGGCTTGTGGATATAAGTTATCCAACATTTCCTTATCACAATAAACAAAATCGTCATAATCTCCACTATGTCTTTTCTCAAATAAAGTCGAGAATATTTTCCCGATTTTTATAGGAAGCTTTCCGGTAGAGATAAAATGTAATCCAAGCATAGTCTTAACTCCATTATGTGTTTGTGGTTGGTGGTCATATTTTAATAGCAGGGAAACCGCTGCGTAATAGCATGCATAATAGAGGCGATTAACGGCAGCATTATAGAAAGACTCACGCATCATCACTTGAGCTTCTTTCAATGTCTCATAAGCACGTTGGATTCGATAGTTAATCAATGCGTTCTTACTTTCTTCATCTAGGATCTCTTTCATAATATAATACCTTCGTTTATAACATTAATATAGAAAGGAGTTTTAAAGGGACGGTTTTCCCAGAGTTTTCTTAACATGACGATAGGGCTGATATTTACGCCTGTCTTTAGTTCCAGCTCATACAAGGGTAAAGTAATTTCTTCCTCTCGTTCCAAAGTCATTTTCTCTCCGTCTATCAAGATGAGTAAGTCGATATCGCTATCAATCCGAGCGTCTCCACGTGCTTCCGAACCGAATAAGATAGTTTGTGCCGTGGGAGCTATCCGGCGCATGATATCTTTTATCTGATCTATAATTTCTGTTCGTTTCATTTTATCTTTTCATTAAATGACTTCTGTCGTGAGACAAAGATAATTATTTTTCTGATTATTACCATTTCTTCCGATACTCCGTAGGCGATATCCCGACGTGTTGCTTGAAGTATTTACCGAAGAAGGATTGGTTGGCGAAGTTTAGCCGGTCTGATATCTCTTGGATGGAAAGGGTGGAGGAGGATAATAACGCCTTCGCCTCCAAGACAACGTAATTATCGATCCATTCCCCGGCTGTACGGTTGCTGACGTTCTTTACCAAAAGAGATAAATATTTGGGAGTCACACATAATTTCCCGGCGTAGAAAGCTACCGATCGTTCCTGCTTATGATGTAAGGCGAGCGTTTGTATGAACGCCGCGAACAACTCCTCTTGCCGGCTCTTCTTCACCTCGATCGGCATATGATTCTTAAACATGCCGTAAACCTCGTGGAATACCGCCAACAATAAGCTCTGGGCAATCTCTTTCCGGTAAGGATGCCCTTTCGCTTTCACTTTCTTCCAGAGGAAAGAATGATATTCCTTGATACAACCTATCTCCTCGGCATTCAACTCGGTGACCGGATGCTCCTTGATGTAGAAGAACGCCGGCAAGGTATTCTGTATATGAGGAATGATCTCCTCCATGAAATTCTTGGAGATGACGATGAAGATCCCGGCCACGTCCTCGCTACGTTCCACGTGTTGGATGATCTGATCGGGCAAGGACAATACGAGATGGTTTTCCCCTACGACATATTCCTCCATATTGATCCGTATACGCATGAAGCCTTTCGTACAAAGCGCGAATACGACGGCGTCTATTCGCATCGGATGGTCGAGCGAGGGAATATCGTCGATGTTATCGAATATGGCGAAATCCTCGTCGATAAAGTCTATGCCGGGTACGTTCTCGATAAGAGAGATACAAGCTTGAGGTAGATCTGTTACGTTCATAATTTATTCTTGTTTGGGCGATAAAATTAGTGAAATAATAGAATAATCCAATTGAAATGTGTCAAATAGGACAATTTGGTTGCAAAACGGAACTTCTTTGGAGTGGATAAACTCATCATCTTTGCGGTATAATAAATCATACGATATGAAAAGGATGAAAGGTATTGTTTATGGAGGATTATTATCCGTCGTGTTCGTGATGTCCGGATGCTCGGGCAGTCAAAAAGAGGGACGGGATAGCAAAGAGATCCCGGTGGAGATCGTGAAGGTAGCGAAGACCGTTCCGGCGGATACAAGGAATTACGTGGGAACGGTAGAGGAGGTCGTATCCTCCTCGATTAGTTTTCAGGTGATGGGTAATGTAGAGCGAGTATTGGTGGGCGAGGGGCAGAAGGTCCGTGAGGGCCAACTACTAGCGGTGTTAGACAAGGCGACGCTGGAAAACGCCTATAATGCCTCGGCCGCTTCCTTGCGACAAGCGGAGGATGCCTATGCCCGCATGAGAACCTTGCACGAGAATAAGAGCCTGCCGGATATGAAATGGGTAGAGGTGGAGAGCAAATTGGAACAGGCCCGTTCCATGGAGCGAATCTCGAGGAAAAACCTTGAGGACCGGAACCTGTATGCCCCGTTCGGCGGCGTTATCGGCAAGCGCATGGTTGAGGCGGGAGAGAACGTGCAGCCCGGGCAACCGGTTTTCTCCTTGTTAAGGATAGAGACGGTAAACGTGAAGATCGCCGTTCCGGAGAATGAGGTCGCCACGCTCGGCGATCAAGCCGCTATGATAAAGGTAGCCGCTCTGGGCGGACAATGTTTTGAGGGGAAAGTGACGGAGAAAGGCATCGTGGCCAACCCTATCTCCCATACTTACGAGGCGAAGATCCGGCTGGAGAACCCGTCTGGCGCTTTGTTGCCCGGCATGGTTTGCGATGTACGCCTGTCGGGAGAGGAATCCGTGCCGGCTATCGCCTTGCCGAACAACGCCGTGCTGATAGCGAACGACGGGGGGCGTTTCGTCTGGAAGATCGTAGACGGAGAGGCGAAAGCTACGCCCGTACGGACGGGCGACTTGACGGAGCAAGGCTTGTTTATTCTGGAAGGGTTGAACGAGGGGGATATCGTCGTGATAGGCGGTTACCAGAAAATCAGTGAGGGCATGAGAGTGCGTGCGTTATGAGAGAACGTAAAAACGGAGTGATCGAATGGACCATGCGTCATTACCAGATCACGTTGCTGGTGATTACCGTGCTGGTCGGGTTGGGTATTTGGGGCTTGGTGGACATGCCGAAACAGGAATTCCCGGAGTTCACCATCCGCCAAGGCGTGGTCGTGGGTGTTTACCCCGGGGCGACTTCCGGAGAGGTGGAGGAGCAGTTGGCCAAGCCTTTGGAGAGATACCTGTTTACCTTCAAGGAGGTAAAGAAGAAAAAGACGTACTCCATGTCAAGGGATGGAATGGTGTACGTGATGGTGGAGCTGAACGACGACGTGAACAATAAAGACGAGGTCTGGTCGAAGATCAAGCTCGGCTTGCAGAACTTCAAGTCGCAACTGCCCTCGGGCGTACTCGCCGTCATCGCGAATGATGATTTCGGCGATACTTCCGCCTTATTGATCACCTTGGAATCGGAAGACAAGACCTACCGGGAATTGCAGCGATACATGGAGACGCTGGAAGACCGCCTGCGCCGGATCGAGTCCGTATCCAACCTGCGCCGTTACGGGGTACAAAACGAGCAGATCTCGGTCTACTTGGATCCAGACAAGCTAGCCGCTTACGGCCTAGACACCCGTATGCTGATGACAACCTTGTTCACCCAAGGCTTTACCACCGCCTCCGGCTCCTTGGAGAATGGCGGCTTGGACATTCCCATCCACCTTTCCGTGACCTATCCCTCGGAGCGGGAAGTAGGCGAGCAGATCCTGCTGGCCGATGCCGACGGGCATATGATCCGCTTGAAAGACGTGGCCCGTATCGTACGGGAATATCCCGAGCCGGATAGCTATATAACGAACAACGGCAAGAAAGCGATCATCCTTTCCATGGAGATGCGTGAGGGCCATAATATCGTACGATACGGAAAGGAGGTAGACGAGGTATTGCACGCTTTCGAGCGGGATCTTCCCGAGAGTGTCTCGATCCGCCGGATCGCCGACCAGCCGAAGGTGGTGGGAGACTCGGTAAGTTCCTTCGTGCGGGATTTGTTCGTGTCCATCGTGGTCGTGATCTTGGTGATGATGGTATTGTTCCCGTTCCGCTCGGCATTGGTGGCGGCTACCTCCATCCCGATCAGTGTCTTTATCTCGATCGGTGTCATGTACGCTTGCGGCATCCCGCTGAATACGGTGACGCTGGCCGCCTTGATCGTGGTATTGGGCATGATCGTGGATAACTCCATCATCGTGATAGACGCCTATCTGGAATATCTGGACAAGGGCTATTCCCGTTGGTACGCCGCCGTCTATAGCGCCAAGAACTATTTCAGCTCGATCTTGTTGGCTACGCTGTGTATCTGCGTGATCTTTTTCCCGTTGCTTTTCACGATGACGGGGCAGATGTTGGATTTCGTGACCTTCTTCCCTTGGACACTTTCCATCTCCCTCATGGTGTCGCTGGCGGTGGCGATGGTCTTTATCCCGCTGCTGGAGCGGGTCTTGATCAAGAAGGGATTGAAGTCCGGGCGGGAGAATACGGGCAAGAAGAGGTTCAATCTGCTGGATACCGTACAGGCCGTCTATACGAGGGCACTGACGTGGACTTTCCGTTTCCCGAAAACCACGATCGGTCTGGGCGTCTTGACGGTTGCCTTGGCGATCCTGATGATCACCCAACTGAGCCAGCGTATGATGCCGATAGCCGACCGGGATCAGTTTGCCGTCGAGATCTATCTCCCGCAGGGAACCTCGCTGGACCGTACCGCCGCCGTGAGCGATAGCCTCTATAAGCTGTTGTCGGAAGATGAGCGCATCCTGTCCGTCACCTCCTTTATCGGAACTTCCTCGCCCCGTTTCCAAGCTACCTACGCCCCGAACTTGGCCGGGAAGAATTACGCCCAGTTCATTGTCAACACCGCCTCGATAGAGGCCACCCGTAGCGTGTTGGATGATTATACGGACCGGTACGCCGATTATTTCCCCGACGCCTACGTGAAGTTTAAGCAACTGGATTACCAAAACGTATCCTCTCCTTTAGAGATCCGTTTCATGGGAGACGATATCGCCCGGTTGAAGCAGGCTGGGGATTCCTTGATGGCCGTGTTGCGTGAGATGGACGGCTTGGTCTGGGTACACACCAATTACGAGGAGGCCTTGCCCGACGTACGGGTTCGATTGGACCCGGTGGAAGCCTCCCGCCTCGGGATCACGAAGGCGATGGCCTCGGCCGATCTGGCGATCCGTTACGACGGCCTCTCGGTTGGCTCCCTCTGGGAAGGCGATTACGCTTTGCCGATCCAGCTGAGATCCGATAAGAAAGGGGAGGGTGACGCGTTCGATAAGGTCGGCGACCAGTATCTTCCCACCATCGTCCCCGGCGTGAGCGTCCCGCTCCGGCAAGTCTCCACGATCGAGGGAGGCTGGAATGAGGGGCAGATCGTCCGTCGCAACGGCGTGCGTACCTTGAGCGTCTTCGCCGAGGTAACCCGGGGGACCAACCAGAACGCTATGCAGAAACGGATCGAGCGAGTCATGGAAAGCCGTATTATCCCGACCTTGCCCGAGGGCGTGACGTACGAGTACGGTGGAGCCAAGGAGCTGGATTTCGAGACGATGAACCCGCTGATGCAGGGCTTGGCGATCGCCGTGATCATTGTTTTCTTCTTCCTGTTGGTCAATTTCAAGAAGATCGGCTTGGCGTTGGCGGCCCTGTCCTCGTTGCTGCTCACCTTGTTCGGGGCGGCGCTGGGCTTGTGGGCGTTCCATATCGATTTCAGCTTGACGTGCGTCTTGGGCGTTATCAGCTTGATCGGTATCGTGGTGCGAAACGCTATCTTGATATTCGAGCATGCGCAAGACTTGCGGCTCCATAAGCATTATAGCCCGAGGGATGCCGCCTTCGACGCCGGCCGGCGACGCATGCTCCCGATCTTCCTGACCTCGGCTACAACGGCCGTGGGCGTGGTGCCCATGATCATCAGCGGCAGTTCCCTTTGGATGCCGATGGGTGTGGTGATCTGCTCGGGAACGGTCTTCTCGATGATCTTGGCGGTCATCATCCTGCCTGTTTTCTATTGGAAGATATTCGGGAGTAAATGAATGATACGGATGTGGATTAGGATATAATATAGGAATGAATATATGCGGAAAAAAGAGATGATAAAAAGATGGATATATGGCATCGTCGGTTCCCTCGTCTTATGCGTGGGGACCGTGAGCGCCCAGCGGACATTATCGCTGGAAGAATGCCGGGAAATGGCTTTGGAGAATAACGCGAAGATGAAGAACGCCCGTTTGGACGTAGAAGGGGCGAGGGAAGGAAAAAAGGAGGCCTTTACGAAATACTTCCCGAATGTCAGCGCCGTGGGAACGGCATTCAAGGCGAACCACGGGATGATGGATATGAGCGTGATACCGGGCCTTCTCGAGTTGTCGATGATGGATGACGGCTTGCTGGGTGGGGTGACCGCTATCCAGCCCGTGTTCGCCGGCGGACAGATCGTGAACGGCAATAAGCTGGCCGACTTGGCGCTCGAGGTGAGCCGTTACCAGATGCGCCAATCCGAGGATGAGGTAGCCCTGACGGTGGAGCGGTATTACTGGCAATGGATCTCCCTTCACGAGAAATTAAGGACGATCGAGATCGTGGAATCCTTGGTGGGGAGTCTTTATAAGGATGTGGAGGTAGCGGTCGGCGCCGGCGTGACGACTCGTAATGACCTACTGCAAGTCCAGTTGAAAAAGAACGGCGTGGCGAGCGACCGCCTGCGGGTGGAGAACGGCTTGCGCCTCTCCAAGATGGTGCTGGCTCAATATATCGGTATCGGGGAAGATGATTTCGAGATCGATTTCACGCTGCCCGCCGAGGTGCCCTCCCCGGAGCTTTACCGGGTGAGCCATGAGGAGGCGCTCCCTACGACACTCTCTTATAAATTGCTGGAGAAGAACGTGGAGGCCGCCCGTCTTCAACAAAAGCTGAAGGTTGGGCAATACTTGCCCACCGTGGGGATCGGAGCCGGGTATATGTATCACGACTTACTGGATAAGGACCGTCCGTTCGGCATGGTTTTCGCTACCGTAGCGATTCCGATCAGTGATTGGTGGGGCGGCTCGCACGCCATCCGGAAGCAAAAGCTTCAGGTGAAGGCGGCCGAGTATTCCCGCCAAAACGCCAATGAGCTTCTGTTGGTGCAAATGCGGAAGCTCTGGAACGAGCTGGAGGAGTCTTATAAGCAAGTCAAGCTCTCGGAGGAGTCCATAGCGACGGCCGAGGAGAATGTCCGCCTTAATACGGACTATTATAAGGCGGGCACGGTAACGCTGAGCGATCTTCTGGACGCCCAATCGCTCCTCCAGCAAAGCCGTGACCAGTATACGGGTGATTATACGGCTTATTTGATCAAACGTACGGAATATTTACAGGCGACAGGGCGTTAATTTGTTTTTTTTCCATATATTTGCTTATTAACAAATAATAAAACGAGAAGTGATGATGAGCTACGCCAATTATCTTTACATAGCGATCCGTGCCGCGGTAGACGCAGGCAAGTCGATCATGGATATCTATAACGACCCCGAATCAGACTTCGGGATAGAGAGAAAAGCAGACAACTCGCCGTTGACAAAGGCGGATAAGGCGGCCCATCGATTGATAACAAACGCTTTGTCCGTTACCCCGTTTCCGGTCTTAAGCGAGGAAGGAAAGGATATCCCGTTCAAGGAGCGCTCCAAATGGGAGACGCTGTGGATCGTGGACCCGCTGGACGGTACCAAGGAGTTTATCAAGAAAAACGGCGAGTTTACCGTGAATATCGCCTTGGTGGAGAAAGGTGTGCCCGTGTTGGGCGTCATTTATGTGCCCGTCCGGAAGGAGTTGTATTTCGCCTCCTCCTCTGTGGGTGCTTATAAGTTTACGGGAATCGATAGCAGTAGCCAGCCCTCGATGGACGAGATGAAGCAGCGGGCGATACATTTGCCGATGGCGCTGGCGCATCAAGGAGTCGTGGTAGTGGCGTCCCGGTCTCACCAAACGGAGGAGACCACCGCTTTCATCGATAATCTCCGCAAGCAGGGAAAGCCCGTTACGTTGATCAGTAGCGGCAGCAGCCTGAAGATTTGTCTGGTAGCGGAAGGCTCGGCCGATATCTATCCCCGTTTCGCCCCGACGATGGAGTGGGATACCGCCGCCGGCCACGCCATCGCCAAGTCTGCCGGTTGCGACATATATCATATCGACGGCAAGACCCCGCTTCGCTATAACAAGGAAGATTTGCATAATCCGTGGTTTATCGTGAAGTGAGGGGGATGTGTATTTTAAGTTATTGTCAGCGGTGGGAGACGGAGCATGCTCCGTCTCTACAAGCCGTACAATGCATTCTTGTTTATTTGGTTATGAACGAAATTTAGAAGACTACCTTGTAAGAATATAAGTTGGCCCAGAATCAATCATTATTGGTCTATATCCCATATAATCCTAAAAATAGGTTAGCGAAAGGAGTGCGCACTTGAGTATTCTTATTATTTTTGCGCTCTTAAAAGTAAATACATGAATTTTGATATAGTGTTTGTGTTGCTGGCCCTGATCGGCATGATCGCAGCCTTGGTATGGGATAAGATGCGGCCGGGAATGGTTCTTCTGACAGTGGTCGTGTTTTTTCTCTGCGTAGGCATTCTTACTCCCAAGGAGATGCTGGAGGGCTTTAGCAATAAAGGGATGATAACCGTAGCCATGCTCTTCCTTGTCAGTGAGGGAGTGCGGCAGAGCGGGGCTTTAGGCCAATTGATCAAGAAACTGCTTCCCGAGGGGAAGACCACCGTCTTCAAGGCGCAGGCGAGGATGCTCCCGCCCGTGGCTTTCGTGTCGGCGTTCCTGAATAATACGCCGGTGGTGGTTATTTTTGCCCCGATCATCAAGCGATGGGCGGAGGCGGTGAGGCTTCCGGCCACGAAATTCTTGATCCCTCTCTCGTATGTCACGATATTGGGCGGTATATGTACCTTGATCGGTACTTCTACGAATCTGGTGGTGCACGGCATGATTCTGGAGGCGGGATATGAGGGCTTTACGATGTTTGAGCTGGGGAAAGTCGGTATTTTTATCGCTATCGCCGGTATTTTATATTTGTTCGCTTTCTCGAATAAACTGCTTCCGGACTCGAGGACGGATACGGTATCCGAAGACGGGGAGGATGAGAATCCCGGGAATTTCCACCGGGTGGAGGCCGTGCTGGGCGCACGCTTCCCGGGTATCAACAAGACCTTGGGAGAGTTTAACTTTACCCGCCATTACGGGGCGATCGTGAAAGAGGTGAAAAGCGGCGGACAGCGTTTTACCCGTAATCTGGATACGGTGGTGTTGCATGAGGGCGATACCTTGGTGTTGTGGGCGGACGATTCTTTTATCCCTACATGGGGTGAGTCTAGTGTCTTCTTGATGTTGGCGAATGGTAATGAGGCAACGGAGCCGGTATCGAGGAAGAAACGTTGGCTGGCTTTAGGACTGTTGATCTTTATGATTACGGGGGCGACGGTAGGAGAGTTGCCAGTCGTGAAAGAGGCCGTTCCAAGTATGCGCTTGGATATGTTCTTCTTTGTCTGCATTACGACAATCATCATGGCGTGGACTAAGATCTTCCCGCCGAAGAAATACACGAAATACATCTCTTGGGATATCTTGATAACGATCGCTTGTGCCTTCGCTATCAGCAAGGCCATGGAGAATTCCGGCTTTGCCTCCATGATAGCCCGCCATATAATTAGTATGGCCGACGATTTAGGACCGTATGCGTTGCTGGCGATTATATTTATTATTACCAATATATTTACGGAGTTGATCACGAACAACGCCGCGGCGGCATTGAGTTTCCCGATCGCCTTGTCGGTGGCTACGCAATTAGGCGTTGATCCGACCCCATTCTTTGTCGTGATCTGTATGGCGGCGTCGGCTAGTTTCAGTACGCCGATCGGCTACCAGACCAACCTGATCGTACAAGGCGTGGGAGGCTATAAGTTCACGGATTTCGTGAAGGTGGGCCTGCCCTTGAACTTGATCACGTTCTTGATCTCCGTGTTTGTAATACCTATGATATGGAAGTTTTAGAAAATAATATCTATCCGATTTTCGACCGTATGCTGGGTCGTGAGGATAAAGAGGCGCTTCTGGGGCAAAGGGGAGTGATGGTGTGGTTCACGGGTTTGAGTGGCTCGGGGAAAAGCACGATCGCTATCGCCTTGGAGCGTGAGTTGCATAAACGGGGGTTGCTTTGCCGCATCCTCGACGGGGATAATATCCGTAGTGGTATCAACAATAATCTCGGGTTCTCGCCGGAGGACCGGGTGGAGAATATACGCCGGATCGCCGAGGTGGGTAAACTGTTTGTCGATACGGGTGTTATAACCATAGCGGCTTTTATCAGCCCGAACAACGAGTTGAGAGAGATGGCGTCCGCTATCATCGGTAAAGCGGATTTCTTGGAGGTTTACGTAAGTACGCCGCTCGCCGAGTGCGAACGCCGTGACGTGAAAGGCCTGTATGCCAAGGCCCGGAAAGGCGAGATCAAGGAGTTTACCGGGGTTTCCGCCCCGTTCGAGGCGCCGGAGCGTCCGGACCTGTCCTTGGATACCTCCGTATTGAGCGTGGAGCAATCCGTGAGCCGGTTGTTGGAGTTGATCATACCGAAAGTAGAAATTAAACACTGAAAAAAGATATGTCTGATTACAAGTTAAGTCATTTACAGGAGCTGGAGGCCGAGTCTATCCACATCATCCGTGAGGTAGCCGCCGAGTTCGAGAATCCTGTTATGCTTTATTCCATCGGGAAGGATTCTTCCGTGATGGTCCGTCTGGCCGAGAAGGCTTTCGCTCCGGGTAAGGTTCCTTTCCCGTTGATGCACATCGATTCGAAATGGAAGTTTAAGGAGATGATAGAGTTCCGTGATTCTTATGCGAAGAAATTCGGCTGGAACTTGATCGTGGAGTCTAATATGGAGGCTTTCCACGCGGGCGTGGGCCCGTTCACGCATGGAAGCAAGGTGCATACGGACTTGATGAAGACGCAGGCTTTGCTTCATGCCTTGGATAAATATAAGTTCGACGCCGCTTTCGGCGGCGCCCGCCGTGACGAGGAGAAGAGCCGTGCGAAAGAACGTATCTTCTCGTTCCGCGATAAGTTCCATCAATGGGACCCGAAGAACCAGCGCCCGGAGTTGTGGGATATCTATAACGCCCGTGTGCATAAGGGCGAGAGCATCCGTGTATTTCCGCTATCGAACTGGACGGAGCTGGATATCTGGCAATATATCCGTCTGGAGAATATCCCGATCGTTCCCCTGTATTTCGCCAAGGAGCGTCCGTGCGTGGAGATCGACGGTAATTTGATCATGGCGGACGACGACCGCTTGCCGGAGCAATACCGGGACCAGATCCGTATGCGTATGGTCCGTTTCCGTACGTTGGGCTGCTGGCCGCTGACCGGCGCCGTGGAGAGCGAGGCGGATACGATCGAGAAAATCGTGGAGGAGATGATGACCACGACGAAGAGCGAGCGTACGACCCGTGTGATCGACTTCGATCAAGACGCTAGTATGGAGCAGAAGAAACGGGAAGGGTATTTTTAACACAGAAGAGACATGGCAGATACAAAATTAAATATAAAGGAATTCCTAGATAAGGACGAGCAGAAGGACCTGCTGAGATTCTTGACCGCCGGCTCGGTGGATGATGGCAAATCGACCTTGATAGGCCGATTGCTGTTTGATAGTAAGAAAATATACGAGGATCAGTTGGATGCCTTGGAGCGTGACAGCAAGCGTATGGGCAACGCCGGCGAGCATATCGACTACGCTTTGTTGCTGGATGGCTTGAAGGCCGAGCGTGAGCAAGGTATCACGATCGATGTGGCTTACCGCTATTTCAGCACGAACAACCGTAAGTTCATCATCGCCGACACCCCGGGGCACGAGCAGTACACCCGGAATATGATCACGGGTGGTTCCACGGCGAATCTGGCGATCATCTTGGTGGATGCCCGCACGGGCGTGATCACGCAAACCTGCCGTCACACCTATCTGGTATCTTTGCTGGGGATCAAGCATGTGGTACTGGCCGTGAATAAGATGGACTTGGTGGACTTCGACAAGGATACGTTCGACCGGATCGTGGCGGATTATAAACGTTTCGTGGAGCCGCTGGATATCCCGGATATCACGTATATCCCCTTGTCGGCCTTGGATGGCGATAACGTGGTGGAGAAGAGTGATCGCACGCCTTGGTACGAGGGTACGTCTTTATTGGATTATCTGGAGAACGTGCCTATCGACTTGGATCGTAACTACGAGGACTTCCGTTATCCGGTGCAATACGTGTTGCGCCCGAATCTGGATTTCCGTGGGTTTAGCGGCAAGGTGGCCAGCGGTATCGTGCGTAAGGGAGATACGGTGATGGCGTTGCCTTCCGGGAAGACCTCGAAGGTAAAGAGCATCGTCACCTACGAGGGTGAGTTGGAGCAGGCTTTCCCTCCTCAATGTATTACGATCACCTTGGAGGACGAGATCGATATCTCCCGTGGGGAGATGCTGGTGCACCCGGATAACTTGCCGATCCGCGACCGTAATTTCGAGGCCATGCTGGTGTGGATGGATGAGGAAGCCATGGACGTGAACAAGCAGTTCTACATCAAGCAGACCACTCATACGACACGTGCCCGTGTGGATAGTATCCGCTATAAGGTGAACGTGAACACGATGGAGCAGTCTTCCGTGGATCATCTGGAGCTGAACGAGATCGGCCGTGTGGTATTTACTACCGGCAAGGAGTTGTTCTTCGATCCGTATAGGAGGAATAAGCAGACCGGCTCGTTTATCTTGATCGATCCGATTACGAATAATACGTCCGCCGTGGGTATGATCATCGACCGTGTGGACGCTAAAGATATGGTGACGGAAGACGCTTTGGCTACCTTGAACCTCCCGGAGATGGGAATCGGAGAGGAGCACTATGAGGCGATCCGTAAGGTTTGTGAGGAGTTGGGCCGGCAGGGCGTATCTGTGAAATGTATAACGGAAAAACGATAGGATATGGGATTGTTGGAGTTTGATAAGCTACCGATCAATACGTTGGTCGGGGCGGATTGGGATACGTTCAGGAAGGTGACGGCCCGGCAGCAGATAGACAAGGGCTTTAAGGGTAAGTATCGCCTTACGACCGGTGTTTGCCGCCTGTTGAGCGCCTTGAAGCCGATCGAGGATAGCCGGTTCAAGAAATTGGCCGATAAGCCGCTCGAGATGGACCCCTTGTTTATCTTGGGGCATTGGCGGAGTGGTACGACTTTTGTTCATAATATCTTCGCCTGCGATAAGCATTTCGGTTATACCACGACGTACCAGACGGTATTCCCGCACCTGATGCTCTGGGGACAGCCTTTCTTCAAGAAGAACATGGCTTTCTTGATGCCGGATAAGCGTCCGACCGATAATATGGAGTTGAAGGTGGATCTTCCGCAAGAGGAGGAGTTCGCCTTGTCGAACATGATGCCTTATACGTATTATAATTTCTGGTTCTTCCCGAAACGCTGGATGGAGTATTGCGATCGTTACTTATTGTTTAACGATATCACGGAGGAGGAGCGGCGGATCTTCATGGATACTTTCATGCGTCTGGTTAAGGTTTCCCTCTGGAATACGAACGGTACGCAGTATTTGAGCAAGAACCCACCGCATACGGGGCGTGTGAAGACTTTGCTGGAGATGTTCCCGAACGCTAAGTTCATCTACTTGAAGCGAAATCCGTATACGGTATTCGAGAGTACCCGCAGTTTCTTTACGAATACGATCCAGCCATTGCGTTTGCAGGATATCACGAACGAGCAGATCGAGGCGAACTTCATCGAGGTATATCGCCGTCTTTTCTATAAGTACGAGGAAGAGAAGCACCTGATACCGGAAGGCAATCTGGTGGAAGTGAAGTTCGAGGATTTCGAGAAAGACGCTTTCGCCATGACGGAAAATATCTACGGGACATTAAACTTACCCGGCTTTAAGGAGTCTAAGGCGGATATAGAGAAGTATCTGGGCAAGAAGAAGGGCTACAAGAAGAACCAATACAAGTACGAGGATCGTACGGTCCGGCTTGTAGAGGAAAATTGGGGCATGGCCTTGAAGGAATGGGGCTATAGCTTATAAATAAAAGGGTTAGATAGGTATTAAATTGATAGAGGGATGGGGTTGAGTTTAAGAAAGAAAGCGTTATTTTTGGCAATCGCTTGTATGCCTTTGTCCGTGGTTCTCGCGGACGGGGATGGGGTGACATCGGAGAATGTGGTGCCCTTCGCTTATGGAGACATGGATAATTGGATTGTCCGTGAGATTCATGAGTCTGGCATTATCGGGGGAAATACGAAATGGCTTTATGAGCTGGGGCCCTCGGATACGATTGTCGGTAATACGGCGTTTCGTAATATGGGCGGTTCTCCGTGGGCTACTTCCAACGTGATGGCGAAAGTGGCGGGAGTGGTGAAAACCAATACGTCTGTTTTCCCGGAGAAACGGGGGGATGGGATGTGCGCCCGCATGGAGACCCGTTATGAGAGCGTGAAGGTTTTCGGTTTGGTGGATATCGAGGTGATCGCCGCCGGCTCCGTTTTCTTGGGTACGGTGCATGAGCCGATCAAGGGAACAAAAAACCCTCAAGCGATGTTACAATCAGGAGTGCCTTTCTCCAAGAAGCCGAAAGCGTTGCGGTTTGATTATAAGGTGAAAGCCGCTCCCGAGAAGAATCGGGTACGTAGTACGGGGTTCAGCCGTAAGAGTACGGTGGCCGGGCAGGATTCCTTGGCGGTGATCTTGTTGTTGCAGAAACGATGGGAAGACGCGGAAGGGAATGTTTATTCCAAGCGGGTCGGTACGATGGTGCAACGCTATACGGAATCTACCCCTGATTGGGTAAATGACGCTACTTACCCGATCCTTTATGGAAATATAACATCCAAACCCGAATATAAACCGTATATGCGTATACAAGTAGAGGAACGTTATACGTTAAATAGTAAAGGAAAAAGCGTTCCTATCCAAGAGGTAGGCTGGGCGGAGCCGGGCGAGGCACCTACGCATATGGTGTTGCAGTTCACCTCCAGCCACGGAGGGGCCTATATCGGCTCTCCGGGAAATACGTTTTGGATAGACAACGTAGAATTAATATACTAATATGGTCGAAGCAAAGATAAAAGCCCTGCGTGATGAGCTGGAGCGGCATAATTATAATTATTATGTGCTTTCGGCACCGACAATATCAGACTTTGAGTTTGATAAGATGATGAAAGAGTTGCAGGAACTGGAGGCGGCGCATCCCGAGTTCGCCGATCCGGATTCCCCGACCCGGAGGGTGGGGAGCGACCTCTCGAAAGAGTTTGAGCAAGTGGTACATAAATATCCGATGCTTTCGTTGGGTAATACGTACTCCGAGGATGAGATCCGAGATTTTTATGATCGTACGGTCCGCTCCTTGAATGAGCCTTTCGAGATTGTGGCGGAGCTTAAATATGATGGTACTTCTATCTCTTTGACCTATGAGAAAGGACGCTTGACGCGTGCCGTGACCCGTGGCGACGGCACTCGTGGTGATGACGTGACGGCGAATATCAAGACCATCCGTTCGGTTCCATTAAGACTCCGGGGTTCTGATTTTCCGGAGGAGTTCGAGATCCGTGGCGAGGTATTGCTGCCTTGGGCGGAGTTCGATCGCTTGAATAAGGAGCGGGAGGAGCAGGAGGAACCCTTGTTCGCCAATCCTCGCAACGCCGCTTCCGGTACGTTGAAACAGCAGAATCCGGCTATCGTGGCCTCCCGTAAGCTGGATGCTTATTTCTATTATTTATTGGGTGAGAACCTGCCGGCCGAAGGGCATTATGAGAATTTGCAGGCGGCTCGCGCATGGGGTTTTAAGATTCCGGACGTGATCCGTAAATGCCAGAGCCTACAGGATATATTCGATTATATCGCATATTGGGATGTGGAACGTAAGAACCTGCCCGTGGCGACGGATGGAATCGTGTTGAAGGTAAACTCGCTTCGTCAGCAGAGGAACTTAGGTTTTACGTCGAAAAGCCCTCGCTGGGCGATCGCTTATAAGTTTCAGGCGGAGCGTGCCGAGACTCGCTTGAACTCGGTCTCTTTCCAAGTGGGACGGACGGGGACGGTCACTCCGGTGGCGAACCTCGAGCCCGTATTGTTGGCGGGGACGGTGGTGAAGCGGGCTTCCTTGCATAACGCCGATATTATCGAGGGGCTTGACTTGCATATCGGCGACCAAGTGTATGTGGAGAAAGGCGGGGAGATCATCCCGAAGATCGTGGGAGTGAACGTGGAGGCTCGTTCGATGCTGATGGGGGATAAGGTCCGCTTTATCCGTGTGTGTCCGGAGTGCGGGACTCCTTTGGTGCGTCCGGAGGGAGAGGCGGCACATTACTGTCCGAACGAGTCGGGCTGTCCTCCTCAGATCAAGGGGCGTATAGAGCATTTCGTGACCCGGAAGGCGATGAATATCAATATAGGCCCGGAAACGGTGGAGGATTTGTACAACGCCGGTTATGTAAAAGACTCGGCGGACTTATATACGTTGACGGTTGCCGATTTATTGCGTCTGGAACGGTGGGCGGAGAAGAGCGCCCAGAATCTGATGTCGAGTCTGGAGGAATCCAAGCAAGTTCCTTTTGAGAGGGTCTTGTTCGGTCTGGGGATTCGTTTCGTGGGAGAGACGGTCGCTAAACGCTTGGTCTCGGCTTTCCACTCGATCGAGGCATTGGAGCAGGCGTCTTTAGAGGATTTGGTAGCCGTGGACGAGATCGGCGAGCGGATCGCCCAGAGTGTATTGAGTTATTTCTCGGACGAGAAGAACCGTACGTTGGTGAACCGATTAAAGGAACAGGGCTTGCGGATGGCGGTTTCCGAAGAGCAATTGGCGAACCGTTCCGAGAAGTTGAAAGGATTGACGATCGTGATCAGCGGGACATTTTCCAAGCATTCACGTGACGAGTATAAGGCGATGATTGAGCAACATGGCGGCAAGAATAGCGGCTCCGTCTCGGGGAAGACCGATTATATCCTTGCCGGCGAGAATATGGGACCGGCCAAGCTGGAGAAAGCGGCGAAGCTGGGTGTGAAGATTATCAACGAGGATGCGTTCTTAAATATGCTGGAATAAATGTTTACGAAACATATATGTATAACTTCTTGCTTGTTTTGTTATTGTATTGATAATTAGTGTTTTGTGCTTTGTTTGTTATAAAAAGAAGAATACGTTTTACTTAATTAACTGCGGTTATCTATGGTTATCTATGGTTATATTGTAGCTTTGTGTCGCAAATTTGTCGCAAATTTGCGACACAAAAAACAAACATCATGGGAAGTATAGCGTATTATCTCGACATCAGGAGAGCTAAAAAGGACGGGACATATCCCGTCAAGTTGTACGTGAGTCATCACAAGAAGTTTTATGTCAAGACATCCTTCACGTCCAAGATAGATGAGTGGGATTCGTGCCAATACTCCAAGAAAGCTCCGAACTATAAGTCTAGGAACATGGCATTAAGAGCAGCTATAAACAAGGCTGAGGAAGTTATGTATAGACTAGAGATGGACGGAAGGTTGGCGGGTATATCGGACACGGCTTTGAAGGCTATAATAGAGGAGGCTATATCGGGCAAGCCTAGGAAAGAGATAACGATAGTGGATTGTTTTGACAGGTTTATTGTTACGAAAAGCAGGAAGAATACTATTATAACCTATGAGGCCACTAAGAGGAAGATAGTGTCGCTAGGGTTCGATATGCCTATAGGGGATATAGATAAAGCTTGGTTAATCGGGATAGACAAGCGAATGGAAGAGAGGGGGCTTAGCATAAACTCACGAGCGGTACATCTTAGAAATATAAGAGCTGTAATAAATTATGCCATAGATGAAGAGCTTATCAGTAATTACCCATTTAGAAAATTCTCGATTAGAACTGAACAAACGAGAAAGAGATCCCTTACTGTAGATGAATTGATAGCACTTAGGGATTACAAATTAGAAGGAATAGCGGTTAAATATAGAGATATCTTTATGCTTATGTTTTATCTTATCGGTATAAATGGTGTGGACCTATTTGGTGATTGCCAAATTGTAAACGGACGGCTGGAATATCGGAGATCTAAGACAGGGAAGTTATATTCCATCAAGATAGAACCGGAGGCTATGGAAATAATAAAAAGGTACGAAGGAGATGGCAAGGTAGTTGCCGTACCAGAGGAAAATGGAGATTATGGTTATTTTATGATAAGAATGGCTACAAGGTTAAAGAAGATAGGAAAGGAAAAAGGAGGAGACTCATTGTTTCCCGGCCTATCCTCGTACTGGGCGCGTCACACGTGGGCCACTATAGCCGCCTCGCTCGATATACCGAAGGAGACGATATCCGCCGCTTTAGGTCATGAGATAGGATCGCCAATAACATCTATTTATATAAGGCTGGATCAAAAAAAGGTTGATGAGGCCAATCGCATGGTTATAGATTACGTCAATGGCTACAGGAAAAGCAGGGATGAGAGGTGAAATAGAACAATAAAACACGCCCGTGTCAGAAAAAACACGGGCGTTATACTTTTTGGATGCGACAAATAGAACTATTTTGTCCTTTCGACCAAAATCTTTGAAATTCGAACTTGCAGTTGCTGCAACTCGATATTATTCAGTTCTTCCAAATCAATGTTCGCTATTTTTACTTTCCGATTTTCGTCAAAGGAATTTTTCTTCTCCTCATGAATAGCGGTTACTAACTCGTCTATTTGACCCTTGATCTTTTGAGCCTTTAGCTCATAATTGATAGTTCTTGCCATAATATAGTTTTTTAATGTTATTTATTTGTGAAATCAAGCTTATAGCCTAGTGCATCACCTATCTTGGATAATAGGTCAACGCCTGTACTGTACTTGCCTAGTTCTATTCGGGCGATATTACCCGGGGCTATACCGGTCAATTCGGATAGCCGATATTGTGATATCCCGGCCTCCATGCGGAGCTGGGCTATCCGCTTGCCTATTCGCTCCCGGTCATTCATCTTGGGGGCCCTCCCAATCGCAGTAATTGCAGTACCATACTGCGCATTTTTTCATTATCCCTAATAACATTTCCCGGTCTTCCACAGGATCAAGAGTACAGCTATGATGCAAGGCCATCAACAGCCTCTCGGTTCTTGATCCTTCGTTCTTGAATTTAAATGTCAATACATTCGGATCAAGCCCTATTGCGTCAAAGTCCCTGTCAAACACCTCGAAAACGGAAGCCGAGCGTACATGCTCGATGATTGTCCGATCTCCCAATAAGTTCCCTTCATGAGAGTGGGCATCCCAAAATACCCACTCCGGTAGATTAAGTTCTATTTGTTTCATAAATTATTGTAGGCCTCTACTATTTTTAAATAACAATGCCGACGGGCATCATTATGTTTTTCTTTGTTCGAATCGTCATTGATCCAATCCCAAGCCTCTGAATCCGTGGTACGAACCTTTATGTTTTGCCCCCTGTAACGTGCCTCGATCACATATTGACCATAACCGTTACCTTTTCTCATCTCAAAATTAACTTTTCTGAAAGTTGCCATATCTTTACGCCGCTTATAGGTTGCCGCCCTTTCTATTGTTATTTCTGTATTGCAAATATACTATCAAATTTGATAGTATGCAAGTTTTTCAATGATTATTTTTTTATGCTCTATGGCATATTTTCTTTCTCTTTCTCCTCCAGTACCTTTTTAAGCTGATAGAGGCTTATTATATCGTATTCAAACGTAGGATTGTCCCAATTTTTCCGGACAGAGTTCGTTTGGACAGAGATAAATTTTCGTAAGTCAAAGATATATTGACATTGTGACAGTCTTATCTCGTTAAATGTTATCTCGTAGTTATCAAACCACTCTAAAAGTTGTTTTAGTTCCTCGTTCATGGTATATATGATTGATTTGCACAAATATATTTATTTATAATGCTTCATGATTTATGTGTTTTAGTTTTTTAGTTGTAAATATTTAAAAATAAACTGTTTATAATTTGTTATTTAGAATCATTCTAAATAACTTTGCCTCTGTGGTGGAAATATAAAGTGATGCGTCTTGTTTTTTAACTTATATTTTATTTTCCGCTTTAATTGTTTAATACAGATATATTTATGATATGGGTATTCCGCATTTGAACAATAAAAATGACATGATATCATTGCGTGTATCGCCTGATGTAAGGATGAGGTTGTGCGAGGTGGCCGAGGCTACTGGCGTTAATGTCTCTGCGGTCGTAAAAGCGGGACTCTCAAAGATATTGGATGAGGTATATGATGCCGATGGCAACTTGTGTAATATCGGGGATCTTGCGACAAAGAGAAAGATCCCGGTATCTCATGGTTACTATCGTATATCGGATATATCCAAGGCGAATGGAATCAGTGAGAGGAGCATAAGAAATATGGTAGAAAAAGGCAAGGCATCGTATATAAAGAGAGATGGCAGGATATATGTATTATTAAAAGACGTGGAGGGTGTCAATGGCTGCAAGGATAAACACGATAAGAAAAGGTGATTGTGGTGTTCGAACGAGAGAACTGATCGCCAGATATTACTTGACATTGATGGGTGAGTTCCGTAACGATGATGGACGGTTGTATTTATCCATGGATAAAGGGGACATGTTTCATAACGCTATCACCTTGATACTTCAAGACTCTAAATTCAGCACCTTAAAAACGGATTCCGATATAATGGACCGTATAAGAAAAAGGATCAGAAATGTTATGAGTGAGATAAAACAAGATCACAATCTATATAAAAATAAAGCGTATGCCAACGATATACAAACCGAAGAGGCGGGATCAGACGAGCCAGAGGCGTAAAGAAAGGATGGCTATCTATAATACGGCTCAATGGAGGAAGATGAGGGAGGCCAAGCTTCGTGACAATCCTCTGTGTGAGATATGCGAGAGGAATGGCATTACGAGAATGGCAGACGATGTACATCATATCCAATCATTCATGTCTACGGATAATCCAGAGTCTAGGAAAGTGCTGGCATTTGATTATGACAACTTGATGAGCGTGTGTGATGAATGTCACTCGGCTATACACAATAAAAACAAAATGATATGACAAGGACAGAAAGAGAGAATGCCGTGATATTGATACATAGACATTGCGTGCCAAGCCGCACGGGATAAAGATATGATAGTCATTATCTCAAGACTTATTTTGGGGATGCGCTTGGCTGCTATATAAGCAATGATGAGTTTAAGGGGATAATGGTTGAGGCGGGGATTATGCCTCTTGCTTCATCCCTTAATAAAACAAGTCATTGTTATAAGTTGAAGAGGATCACCCCGGATGTGTGGAGCGGGAGGATGGCATAGCCCCCCCCTTATGATTTTTTAGAGGCGGGAAGTGTTGAAACCACGTCCCAATTCGCTTCACACGCACGGCGTTTTTTGAAATTCGCCAAATAGTTAAATATGTTAAACATGGGTACTAGATATACGATAATAAGTAAATCCAAGGATATTTCCTTCCAGTTGCCAAAGACTATCAAGCATAAGGCGACTCGAAAGGTCATATGCGATATAGTGAGAGAACTTTGTGATCGTGGAGAATTGACAGTGGGGGATATTCCGCAGCTCCATAGAATGGCTACCGCCTATGACTGTTATCTCGAATGTGTGGATGTCGTGTCTGAGCAAGGATTAACAATGAAGAATTTAAAGGGTGAAATTGTCAAGAGACCAGAGGCTAACATTATGCGTGAGAGTTGGACTCAATATCTAGATATCGCTAAGGAATATGGATTTACCCCTCGTAGCAAGAAAATGACTCGTGGCAATGTAGATAGCAAGGAGGATACGCCTGCGGATGATTTCTTCAGCAACAAATAAGGCATATATTCAATACCCGGTAGACGTGATATCAGGGAATGTGATAGCTGGTAAGCATATAAAAAAAGCTTGCGAGCGTTTTTTTTCCTTGATGGACGATGATCGGTACATGTTTTTGGAAGAAAAGGTGGATAAAGTGATACGATTATACCACCACCTTCGACACTTTAAAGGCCGGCATTCCGGCAAACCTTTCGTACTGGAGCCTTGGCAAGAATGGATTATCGCAAGTATCTACGGGTTTTACAATAAGAGTGACGGAAGTAGGCTCACCCAGACTGTTTATATAGAGGTGGCCAGAAAGAACGGGAAAACGGCGTTAGCGGCGGGGATAGGTCTAAACGCCCTTATAAATGATGATGAGGATGGGGCTGAGGTTTATTTCGCCGCCAACTCGAAGGATCAGGTAAAGATATCCGCATGGCCATTATGCTCTAATTTTGCGAAGGCTTTTGATCCTAAAGAAAAATACTTGAAAGTTTATCGTGATACTATTAATTTTGACAAGACAATCTCTTGGTTGAAGGTTTTAGCGGCTGATTCCACGAAATTGGATGGACCAAATCCCTCCACCTTCATACTAGACGAATATCATGCGGCAAAAAGCAATAGCCTGAAAGCCGTGCTGGAGTCTGGACAAGGGACACGGGACAATCCTTTGGAAATAATCATAACAACAGCCGGATTTGATAAGTTAGGGCCTTGTTATGAGTTGAGGACTACCGCAACGGAAATATTGAACGGTTTAAAAGAGGATGATTCTTTTTTCATGGCCATATATTCGCTTGACGAGAATGATGATTGGAAAGATGAGGCGAATTGGATAAAAAGCAACCCAAATATGGACGTGACAGTCAAGTCATCTTACCTAAGAAAAGAGGTAAGGAAGGCTATGAATACACCATCGGATGAGGTCAACGTAAAGACTAAAAATCTCAACATGTGGTGCGATAGTTCGGACGTATGGATTCCGGATGATTATATATTGGCATGCTCAAGGAAGGTGGATCTGGATGATTTTACCACGAAGGATGACTGTTTTGCCGGTATAGACCTCTCATCCACATCGGACTTGACTTGCGTATCGTTCATGATACCAAAGGATGGCAAGTTTTATTTCAAGACGTTATATTATCTTCCAGAAGAAGCTTTGGAGACAAAAAAGAACAAGGAGCAATACAGTGAGTGGGTGAGGCTTGGTTTTTTGAAACTTACCCCCGGTAACGTTGTTGATTACGATTATATACTGGACGATATTCTATCGGTAGACAAGAGGTTGTATATAGTAAAAGTAGGATATGACTCTTGGAACGCCACGCAGTTCGTGATAAACGCTACGGATAAAGGGCTTCCAATGGAGCCGGTAAGCCAGTCCATAGGAAATTTCAACCGTCCAACAAAAGAGATGGAGCGTGTAATATTGTCCGGCAATGTGGTAATTGACAATAATCCGATAACTCGCTTCTGTTTTAGGAATGTTGTTATGAAATTGGATCATAACGGGAATACGAAACCCTCTAAGGAATATAGGGATAAGAAGATAGACGGGGTTATCTCCATGATTGAGGCTATGGGGGTTTGCTTAATGACACCTCAATACTCGAATAGTATATAGACTCTCTCTGATGTATTACACGATTTCGGTTTAAGGTAAAGACATCGTGTATGAGATTTTTGGGTTTGGATATAAATATAAGGCGCTCACAGAAAAAGGAACCCGTTGAATCCTTCGTTAACGTGCAACGCTTTGGCGGTGGGTCAAGCAGGAAACCGGCTATGACACTTGCCGCCGTATATAGATGCGTCAATGTCATTAGCGAGAGTGTGGCGCAACTTCCTTTAGACACTTTCAAAAAAGATAATGAGGGATATAAAAGCCCCTATGTTAGGCATCCCGCTTACGACCTTCTCCGGGAGTTCCCTAACCCGGATATGACAAGATTCACGTTCCTTAAAACGTTGGTAAGCTCCGTGTTGCTTAATGGCAACGGATACGCCTACGTTGACAGGGATGATTACGGTAATGCGTTATCCCTTCAATATATACCTTCCGGGCTGGTTAGCGTAGTCTATATTACGGTTGATGGTATCCCTAGGATGAGATACCAAGTGACGGGATTCAAGTCTCTTGTTGAGCCTTCTGATATGATCCATGTATTGAATTTTAGTTATGACGGTATAACCGGCGTATCCACATTAACGCACGCACGCAATACGCTTGGCATATCGAGCAGTGCGGAGGATTACGCTAAACAATTCTTTAGCGAGGGTGGTGGAGTTATGGGAATATTGTCCTTTGATACTAAGCTCCGTGATGGACAGAAGGATGAGATAAAGAAAGCTTGGAGCGATATGGTCTCCAATGGGGGGATTGGCGTATTAGAGGCGAATAGTCATTATCAGTCAGTATCAATAAATCCGTCCGATGCACAGATGTTGGAGACAAGGCAATTCAACGTGATAGACATATGCCGTTTCTTCGGGGTTTCCCCTGTCAAGGCGTTCGACCTATCTAAATCCAGCTATAGCACGGTGGAGGCTACGCAATTGGCATTCCTTACGGATACGCTGGCCCCACTCTTGGAGAATATAGAGCTTGAGATGAAACGAAAGGTATTCCGTCCATCTGAGAGATCCTATGTTGAGGTAAAATTTGACACGAGCAACTTGTTGAGAGCCGACAAGGCGGCACAAGCGACGTTTATGAAAACAATGTATGAGATGGGAGGTATGACACCTAATGAGGCTCGCCGTATGATGGACATGCCCAAAGTAAAGAACGGGGATCAACCGCTAGTTAATAACGCTGTGGTTCCATTGGAGTTTGTGGCTAACAAGAAGTTTGATGCAGGGAAATAGCGGTCTTGATCGCTGTATTACATCGTTTCGGTATATAATAAAATATCTATGAGCATGACAAATAATAAGGAAATAAGAGGAATATCATACCGGGCTTCCATAGAAGAGGAATCCAGACATGTGGAGGGATACGCTTTGCTTTTTAATACGGATAGTCAACCTATGTGGGGTGGGGATCTCATAGAACGGATAGCGCCTACGGCCTTGGACGGCGTATTGGAGAGGAGCGATGTCTTGTGCTTGATGAACCATGACGAGAGAAGGGGTGTATTGGCTCGCTGGAGAATGGGTGAGGGATCATTGAAGTTGGAGGTTGATGCCAAAGGACTTAAATATTCTTTTGAAGCTCCGGATACGGCCTTGGGTGATGAGCTGGTAGAGGCTCTGAAGAGAGGGGATATCGCTGAGTCATCTTTCGCCTTCACGGTATCTAAGGATAATTGGGAGAAAGGCGAAAACGGTAAGTATATCCGCACGATCGTCCAGATAGACAAGCTGTATGATGTGAGCCCGGTGTATTATCCGGCTTATGAGGATACCGAGGTGGCCTTACGGTCTATCGAAAGCATTCGTGATAAGGAGCGTAAGGATTTAGAGGATAGGCAAAACAAGGAAAAAGAGGAACGGGAAAAGAGGGAAAAGGAGGATTTAGAAATTTATTATAACAATCTTAAAAACAGATTTTAATATGTCAAAGAAACAACTTACTATCGTGGAGCTTCGAGACAAGATCGGATTGCTCAACACTGAAAAACAAGGCATTTTCGATAAGATGAAGGCCGAGGGCCGGAAGGCAGATGAGAATGAGGAAAAAAGATTGGCCGAGATCGTTACGGATATCGCCGATTGCGAGTTTGAGATCAAATTGGCCGAGGCTAGGAATAAACAACGTCCGGTGGCTAACACACAACATTCTAGGGGAGGATTGTTGGCTAAGGCTATCCGCTCAAAGATCACTGGCGAGACTTGTGACGAGGTGGAGGGGTTGATCGATGCCGGACGTAGGGCTATGACCGAGGCTAGCTTACCGGTGGATCAAGGAAGCTTGTTGATTCCGATGGAATATAGGGGCAATTTTATTTCCGCTCAAGTCGCAGGTGATGGCAAGGAACTTATATCAGAGGATTTGCTTGGCATCTTGCAGCCGATCCGTGATAGTTTGGTCATGGTAAAGGCTGGGGCTACTTTTTTAACGGGACTGAAAGGTAATATAGGTATTCCTGCTTATTCTGGCTCATCCGTTAATTGGGCTAATGAGACTGGGGCGGCTCAGAACGGGAAGGGCACGTTCACAAAGGTAGAGCTGGCTCCTAAGCGCTTAACAGCCTATATTGATATCTCTAAGCAGTTCCTTGCGCAAGATACGCTATCTACTGACACTATGCTTAGTAATGACTTGGCACGCGCGGTGGCTATCAAGTTGCAGAAAACGATCCTTGGTGCCGAGGCTACTAACGCAAATAAGCCTGATGGCTTCTTTACTGGCACGCCAACTTATACGGTGACAGGAGAGGCTTCTTTCGCTAATATGATCGCTATGGAAACAGCGGTTCCCGTTGATGAGGCGTTAGTGAATAATCTTGCTTATATCACGTCAGTCAAAGGCGCGGGTATCTTGAAGGGTACTCTTAGAGCCGCAAGTGTAGCGGAGGGATTCATCTTGCAGAATGGCATGGCTAATGGTTACAACGTATATGCTACGTCAGGCATGGCATCCGGATTGCAAGAGAGCACGGATGAGGAAGGTATCATTTTCGGCAACTGGGCGGATTTCGTTATCGGTCAATGGGGTGCGTTGGATATCACGGTTGATCCTTACACGAAGGCCGCTGATGGCGAGGTCCGATTAGTTATCAACGCCTTCTTTGATGCCAAGCCTCGTAGAAAAGAATCATTCGCTGTTGGATCTATTAAATAACTAGGCTCATGATACTTACGCTAGAGGAGGCAAAGAGGCATTTAAGAGTGGATTTGGATTACACCGATGATGATATGTATATCGAGGAATTGATAGGCATGTCAGAGATCGACATCGCTAATCGTTTAAAATTCGACTCATTGACGGATGTTTTTCCGGACGGTATTATACCTCTTCCGGTCAAACATGCCGCCAAGCTTGTCGTGGCTCACTATTACGAGAATAGGGAGCCAATAGCTTTCGTTTCCTCTAGCAAGGTTCCCATGATGGTAGATAGCTTATTGTTTCCTTATGTAAGGTATTATAATCCAAAGGATCATGAGAGCGGGATTGATGAGAGATAAGATCACATTCCAATTACCTGTAAAGTCCGAGACTGAGTATTCTGCCTCTGAGGTAATTTATGAGGATTGTTTCTCTACCTATGCCCGTGTTTCCCACATTAGAGGCAACAGGGCGATAGAGGCCAATGAGATCGTCAATACCTATACGGTAAGGATCGAGATACGCCTGTATCATAAGGTCGATTATGACATGGTTATTGTCCATGATGAGATAAGGTACAGGATACTCGATATCAATCCGGAGAGATCCAAGAATTGTATAACCATCACGGGGGAGAGGATCAATGAGTAAGGTCAAGGTTGATATATCGGAATATAACCGGATGGTGGACAGGCTTACCGGGAAGGAAATGGATAAGGCTATGATTTCCGCCGTTCGATCCGGCGGGCAGATCATAAGGAGAAGGACTATCCAGAACTTTGGTTCCGGAACCGCTTTCAAGGCTTTCAATGTCTATAAAGACCGTAACGGATCAACTAAGAGATTACCATTGGTAAGACTTAACGTTAATAAGAAAACCAAAGATGCCGTTGTTGATATACTAGGGGATTTTAGAGCCAAGTTTTTTGAGCTTGGTACCAAACGGAGATTTACCAAAGGGCATCGGGTCACCGGCGTTAAAAGAAAAGGCGCTAGGCGATATTTGATTAGATTGGGGAAACCCGCGAATCGTGGCATTATCACGGGACGAAGGTATTTCAGGAAAGCGCAAGACTCGGAAGAATCAAAGGTGCTTGACGATATGGAGAAAAGAATGATGAGGGCTGTAATAAGGATAGGAAGAAAGAAATGAGAGCGTTAGAGATAGGAGCTTTGATTAAAAGACTGTTAGCTGATATGAGTATCAATGACAGGTTGAAAGGCCGTATATATCCGGTCGTTGCCGAGCAGAAAACGCCTTTTCCTTTTGTTACGTACAAAAGAAGTGGGGTAGTCTTGGAATCGGACAAGGATGTGTCTTATCGTTATGGAATGATCAGCGTGGATATTATTATCGTCGGTTCAAGTTACTCTCAATCGCTGGACATTGCTTCCGCTATAGTGGATGAGATGCCAGACTATCCAATGAACTTGGATGGTTTTGATATCTCCGATATAAAGCTTGCCAACGCCGTTGAGGATTTTCAAGACGAGGCGTATATACAGGCTCTTACGTTTAATATTGTAATTGATAATTAACATGGAAAATAAAGTAGTAAGAGGAAGGGATTTGATGCTCTTCAAAAAGGTTTCAGAGAATTATGTAGCACTTGGCGCTGCTACTACGCATACAATGAACTTATCAAGGGAGGAGCTTGATATTTCCAACAAGGATACTGGAGAATATGGAGATACCGAGCTTGGACAAATCAGCTGGGATATTCAAGCGGACTCGATGATGATTGAGGCAGACTATGATAGTCTGGTTGACGCTTTTTTATCGGGAGAAGTGCTTCATGTGGCATTCGCTGTCACTGCCGAGGCAGGATCTAAGACGGGCAAACCTTCCGCAGGATGGACTATTGGGTCTGGAGGATATGAGGGAGACGTATGTATCACCTCTATCACGGCCAATGCCGCCCATAACGACAAGGCTACTTATTCCGCTACATTTAAGGGCAAAGGCCCGTTGCTCAAGAGATCTTGATCATGATGGAAGATAAGATCACTATAAAAGATAAGGAGTATCGCCTTGGATATAATCTTCGCGTCCGAATGATTTACGAGAAGATCATGGGAAAGAATATCGGCGATGACATGTTGACGTTTGAGAATATCGTGTTCTTTTATTCTGTATTGTTAGCGTACAATAAGGGTTTCACTATGGACTTGGAGGCTTTTACCGACATATTGTGCGATGACGAGTCTATATATATCGATTTTTTGAAATGGTCCGTAGAGTACAACAAGAGGAAGGAGATATTGGAAAATACGGATAACACTGATAATGACGATAAAAAAAAAGAATAAGCGGTAAGGATATATTCCAAGCCTTGGTTTTTGTTGGCGGGCTTGATCCGGCCTATGTGCTTGATGATATGGAACCATATGAGATTGACGCTTGTATGGAAGGTATCCATAAGAAGTACATAGAGAGTTGGAATCAAACCCGTCAATTGGTTTATACGATAGCCCAAGTAAATAGCAGCAAACGTATAGATATAAAGGATATGATGCCCTTCCCTTGGGATGAGAATGACAGCATGGAGATGCCAGAGGAAGAGCGTGAGAGATTGAGCTATATGTTAAATGAATTTGTAAAATTGAAGAATAATGGCGGCGGATCTATTCGTAAGAATCCTGTTCAAGAATAATGAGTTTGACAGGTCTATAAATAAGACAAGGAAACAGGTCTCTGATTTCAAGAAGGTGACAGAGTCCGTTGGAGGGTCAATCGTTAGCATGACAAAAGGTTTTGCCACTCTTGGCGGCATCTCATTTGCGCTTATGGACGTTACCAAGAAAAGCATGGAGTTCGAGAAATCATTGTCAGGTCTTAGATCTTTAACCGGACTTGGGGCTAAGGATATGGAGTATTTCAAGAAAGCTGCTATTGATTTAGGATCTACATCTACACAAACAGCATCGCAAGTAGTTGAGGCTTACAAATTGATAGGTTCACAACAGCCTGAATTATTGAAAAATAGAGAGGCGCTTAACGAGGTCACGAAACAAGCCATTATCTTAGCCGAAGCTGCGGGTATGGATGTCCCATCTGCGGCAAAAGCTTTATCTGGATCTATAAACCAAATGGGTGAGAGTGCTAATGTGGCAGGTGAATATATTAATATATTGGCGGCCGCATCGCAAGCGGGATCGGCTGATATACAATATTTATCCAAGGCTATAGAGAAATCCGGAGGTGCCGCTAATTCCGTAGGTGTTAAATACAATGAGCTTGTAGCCGCTATTGAGACTATCGCCCCTAAGATAACGGAAGCTAGTGAGGCTGGGACGAATTTGCGTAATATATTCTTGATATTGGAAGGAAGCTCTGATAATAATCTTAGACCTTCTGTGGTTGGTTTATCCAAAGCTTTAGATAATCTGGCAAGCAAAAATCTAGATGCTACCCAAATGACTAAAATGTTCGGAAGAGAGAGCGTTACGGCGGCTTTAGCTCTGGTTAACGCAAAAGATCAATACAAAGGGTATATCGATGCCATAACTGGGACAAACACGGCTTTAGAGCAACAACGGATTAATAACGCAAATTTGGAGGGATCTTTAAATGCGGTATCATCCGCATGGGAAGGGTTTATTCTAACCATGAACAAATCAAATGGTTTTTTGTCTACCGCCGCCCAAGGAGTAGCCTCATTGATACAGAATCTTACTGATTTAGCGAAAACACAAGATGAGATACAAGAAAAGGTCATTGGTGATAAGGCAAATAAAATAATTGATAAAATAAAAGGAGCTTATGATGCAAACATAAGCGGGGGGCTATCAAAGCAACGTTCTATAGAATTAACCGCTATAGAATATGATGAGACAGAAGCCTATAAGATAGATGTTCTCAAAAGCGATTTGTCATCCTTAACTATGTCCTTGGGAGATCTAGAGAAGAGACGAAAGGAGTTGGCAGGAATGCCCGGTTATTATAACCGAAAAGAGAGAGGAGATATTCTCCAATCCATCCATGATACCAAGGAGAGGATAAAATATATACAAGAGGAATTGAGTGTAAGAGAAAAAGCAGATGCGAAAATAAAAGAATTTTTGAATAATACGACTCTAAAAGATAAAACTGATAAAGGGAAACCTATTGCCGTGTCAGATGTAGCCGCTAAAGGCTCAATAGATTATATCGAGACCCAGATATCAGATTTATCAAAGAAATTAAAATCCGCAACGGACGAGGCCACGAGGCAAGGAATCCGTATTGCCATAGAAAAGTTGAAGGATGAGAAATTAAAGATAGAGATGGAACCCTTACCCGAAGGCTCCATAGATTATCTTAACGCCCAGATATCAAGCCTAACGAAAAAACTTAACACGGAAACGGACGAGGCTGTAAGGCAAGGAATCCGCACGGCTATAGAGAAGATCAATAAAGAAAAATATAACATAGAGCTGGAAGCTACGCTTGGACGGTTGAAACCGATGGAGGGAGATAAATTCGGCGTGTCGGCAAAAGGCCGTAATGCAACGAAGGATATTAAGTCTGGCTATATATCGGTTAAAGGCGTATCCGGTGACGCTATCAAGTCAAATTATGAATACGCTGATTCATTAGAAGCTATCGGTAATATGATGTCTTCTGTTTCTCGGTTAACAAACGAAGGTGCGGCTTCTTGGCTAGATTACTCTTTGAATGTTATGCAAGCGGTAGGCCAAGCTTTGCCGGCTTTGAACGCGCTTTTCAATAAGAATGTTGCGGCGGCAGGATCGTCAGCCGTATTGGGTGCCGCATCTTCCGGCCCATTTGGATGGCTTACGGCGGGGGCCGCTGTGGCCTCAATCGTGGCGGCTATAGCGGCAATTCCTAAATTCGCTAATGGCGGTATAGTCCCCGGTAGTATGTATTCGGGGGATCGTGTGCCGGCAATGGTAAATTCAGGAGAAATGATATTAAACAGGTCTCAGCAAGGTAATCTGTTCCAAATATTGAATCAAGGAGGGATTAAGGGGAAAGATGTACGTGTAACAGGCGAAGTGGTAGTGTCGGGTGAGCAAATGAGGATATTATTAGCGAATACTGATAGAAAAAGGAGGAGAGGTAGATGAACAGGGTTTATTATAATGAGTTTAAGGGATTAGATGGAATCCTTAATCGAGTTGAGATTCTTTCAGAAGTTTCAGGTATTGAAGAGTATGTGAAAACCGGAAAATCTCCTTTTGTATTAAGATATGCCGATGTTATGAAGCTTGATCCTGTTCATACGGCTCAAGCAACGATACATCTTATCAGTCAATATGATTTTCAGTTTATTTCACTTCATACTGATGATATGCAAGGATATAGAGTTGATTTTTATAGGGGAGGAATTTTGTTTTGGACAGGATGGCTGGATTCAGAATTATACAACGAGGTATTATCTAAATCCTCACCTTATGAAGTAGAATTCTCCGCTTCTGATTTCAATATAACAGAGAGACTGAAATATATTAATGACTCAGACGCAAAATATAGCGATATCGTCCCTGTGATGACGCATATAAAAAGGTGTTTGGATAAGTTGAAATTGCCATTTGGAAAGATATATATAGGTTGCACGACTACAATAGGAGGTATATCTTTAAACTCATCCGAGACTGCTCTTCATAAATCGTATGTTACCTCTTCTAATTTTTATGACGAGGATGGCAAGCCTATGTCTTGTAGAGAGGTCTTGGACAATTGTTTGAGACCTTTTGCTTTAATGATGGTACAGAAAGATGGGAATGTATATGTATATGATTATAACACCATTAAGAAAGGTTTACCAATGAAAAGGTTTGATTTCTCATCCATGACATACGAGGATGAGGAATTTGTTGACTTTTATTATGGAAACGCCTTGGATATCGGTACTATGTCATCAGAGGGGGATTATGGGTTTGAGGAGATGTTTAACAACGTGACTATTACAAGCTCATTATACGCTGACAAAGATGGGGTGTTTTCATATGATGTAGAGGAAGATAATCTGGAAAATCTTATATCCACATCTGATAATGCCGGCTATGTCTTGAAAAAGTATGGATTATGCCCTCCTTGGAAAGAGGGCCGTTTCCTGTATTACGAGAATAAGAGAAATACCGGAGCCGATGCCCTGATAGGTGCGGAGATGATATATACGGGTGATAGCTCAGCGATCAATCGATGGTCTTTTGATGGCAAAAACGTATTTATTATAGGAAATACAGACTCTAAGAACTATCTTAGGATCAAGGCACAAGCGTATGTTAATACTAGGGATGACCCTTTTGATACGGACATCATAGAGGATGATGAGCGAACTGGTGTTATGGGGATATATGGTGACTTGGTTCTGTATGATAGTATGGGTACCCCTATTATGTATTATGATAATAGTTATAGGTTTGATGAGGGATGGAAGAATGTAACGGGAGCCAGTGTTCCACAGGGCAAATTCATTTTAACTTATGTGTCATTATCAGAAACGGCCAGCGCTTCTACCTCGAGAATTGCGAATCAATGGTTGACAAATGGACAAAATATGTCTTTAGGCGAATCTCTTAGCTCGTCAAGGGATCAAGCGGGTAATCGGTTGATCGCACCGCCGGTAAGCGGATATTTGGTGATGCGCATGAGATATAGCGTAATAAAACGGCTGGTTTTGGATAAGGAGGAGATATTTCCTGCGGATAGGGTTAAAAATATACTTATAGACCATGTCAGTATGGATTTCGAGAATGATAAGGGAGACAGCTTGAATACTGATGATTACGAGTTTAAAAGTTATATCAATAAGAAGGTCGCTTCGGATTTTGAGGAGATAACATTGAAATGTATATCGGCTAATGAAGATAATGTCCCAACAAGTAAAGCAAGTATACTAAAAAAGGATGGAAATAACTATAAGTTTCAATTATCATTCACTAGATCAAACCAGACGGATATATTGGAAAGGCTGTTGATGTGTACCGTGCACTCTAATTTTAGTCAAAAGAATGAGCGTTTTTCTGTAGACGTTAAGCTTATTGGTAATCCTGCATTATCTTACCTCAGATACTCTCCTGTATTATCTGGAGAGTATCTTGTGACTGGATGTGATCTTGACTTTAGGTTATCTATCGCAAAACTCTCTGCTGTAGGATATTCCGATGACACCGCCAAGTTAAGCGATATACCATACGACTGATGTATTACACCATATCGGTACATATATAGATATGGTAATGAATGTACGTCATAGTAAGATAAGAAAGACAGCCCTTCCACGTACTGGAAGGGCGTTAGACGCTATTGGAGGCGGATCTATAACGAGCTATCGAATAGAATCCGGAGAAGGCGGTGGGGGGGCTTCGCTTATTGAGATTCAAGAAGGGAAGGGTATATCTATTACCAAGAATGATCATATATATGAGATATCTCATAAGGACACGTCTACCGCAAATTCAATTATCAAAGAAAAGAAAAAAGCCTTAGCGGGAATAGGTCTTGATGACTTCGGCCATGTCACGGGCTTGGATACCTGTGACATACTCGATCTTGAGGACTTGGATAAGAGGTATCTTCGCAAGGATATCAATGACGAGGCGGCGGGAGAGATCATCTTCGACAAGAAGATAGGCTCCTCCATCTTTCTTGACGGCATGGACGGTAAGGGCTGGGAGATCAAGGCCGACGGTTCCGGTATCATGGAGGCGTTGAAGGTGCGTTCCGACATATACGCTGGCAACAAGATCGGCTCCATATCGTTCGCCCCCGGCTTCACCGGCTGGGGCACGGAGATAGACATCCCCACGGCCACGGGAACCTTTGACAACATATTCGTTAGGAAGACCTTCACGGCCTACGAGATAGTGTATTCACAGATATACGGGTTGGGCGGCAACCAGATCGTCTCCGATATCAACAAGATAGGGAGGGTCGAGAGGCTGTCCGATCGCTGGAGATGCTACATGGACGACATGGACGGCCTTATGCTGATGAACCTCAGGGAAGGTGACGGCGTGAGGATACAGAGACGGAACGGTATCACGTCCACTAAATATATCTTCGGTCGCTGTATCGGTATCTCATCCGACTATTTCGACGTGGCCTATCCGCTGATAGAGGGTACCGGCGAGCCAGAGGCTGGGGATTTCGCCATGCGTTGGGGTAACGACAGGGATACCACTAGGCAGGGCCTTATCTACCTGACATCGGCGGATCAAGGAGCGCCGTTCATTGCCGTATATGACGGTATCACGGGCGTTTCCACGCAAGACACGCTGAAGGCCCAGCTAGGCAACCTCTCCATGATCCGTACCAAGAACGGGACCCAGCTGAAGGGTTACGGGGCTTACCTGAACGGGATCTATATAGAGAACTCGTCCATATACCTCGATAACGGCATGACCGTGGAGCAGCAGTTCTACGTGATGAACGGGGAGCTGAGGAGCGAGATTGAGGGGGTGAGGAACGACATGTCTCTGGAATCCGGGAATATACTTGTCAATTCCACGTTCGGGAAGGACACGAATTATTGGGCGGAGGCCAACGACATCCATTTCATCAACGTGAGCGGCAATCTCCTGTGGGTGGGCGGTTCTTTTTACTCGGACAAGAGGAAGGTTTCCGATATCTATAGGGATGGCAACAGGAACGTGCTTCGCATCAAGGACGCGTATATATTCCAGCGTAACGACGTGATGAAAGTTCCTGAGTTGGAAGAGAGCGATGAGGGTCATACGTTCTCCTTCTCCTTGTTTTACAAGGTCATGAGACGAGGTGTTTTGACGGTGGGTTTCGCCGGGCAGGAGTTGTACGACTCCTTGACCCTCGATCCGTCCGACGAGTACGTGAAACTGTCCAAGGTCGGCAAATGGGACGGTACCGGGGATTTCCGGATCGGATTCACCGGCGAGATATTGATCTACGGCGTGTCGTTGTTCAATGACAGGCTGGCCGATGCCGTGATAAAGCTTGAGACGCGGATCTTGCAGACGGAGGAATATATAAAGTTACTGGCCACTAAGGATTACGTGGACTCGGAGACCGGGGCGATATATACCAAGTATGACGCTGAGTTGTCGGTCATGGCCGATAAGATTGAGCAACGTGTAACCAAGACGGATTTCGATACGGAGACAGGAGCGATTAAATCGGAGCTAGAAGGAAAGATTACCGTAGAGGCTGGAAGGATAACGAGCTTGTCGACATCATTAGATAACACAAACAATTCGCTTACGCAAGTAGGCACGGAATTGGATGCTGTAAAAGGTAATCTGGAGCTATATGTCAAGAAAGATGGTGTGATAAGTTCAATCAATCTTTCAGATGAAGGCATATTGATACAGGCTAACAGGATCAATCTTGTAGGGGCGGTGACATTCAATATGTTCAATACGGATGTCAAAAATACGATCAATAACGCTAGCAGTAATGCCAGTTCGGCTCTATCGAAAGCTAACGAAGCCTTGTCTGACGCTTCTAGCGCATGGAGTAAGGCTTCGTCTGCCGAATCAACTGCTAGTACAGCATATTCAAACGCTTCCAAGGCTATTCAAGACGCAGCTACGGCCATATCAAATGCCGCTAAAGCCGTAACTACAGCCGGTTCAGCGCAAGAAGCTGTTAACAATCTTCCTGCATGGAGTAAGGAGGCTAGTATAATAAAGGCCTTAACTTCTGCCACTGTGATAGTTAATGGATATATAAAGACATCCATGATCGACGTAGATAATCTGTACGCAACCAGTTTGGCGGCAGTAAGGGGTACGATAGGAGGATTTACTATAGGGAGCAATAAACTATCCTCTAATACAGCAAATGGAGGAACATTCTCCATTAATCCATCAGGCAATATCACTTTTGAGGAATCTACAAGAAAGGCGGTATTTGGAACTAATGGTCATACTTCAGAATCAGAAGGTGTCCCTTTTGTATCATTGATAGATGACAGCTCTTCTCTGTCAACGGGGATTAGAGTCTTAACAAGGGCTTCTAGGTCTTATGCGTTATATGCATCTTATAATAAAGATGAGAATGTCGGTAGAAGAGACATAGAACTAGGATTTAGGGCATTTAGAGGGGATGAATCATGGTTTAAAAGAGGGTTCATGAGAATTACTCAAATGCCTCATGCCAGTAACATAGGTAGTATTAATGAATCATATAATGTCAGATGGGATGCCGAATCTGGTTACTTTTATCTGGAATAATATTAACAACTAAAATACAGTAAATCATGAAAGTAAATTTCAACAAGCCCCTAAAGACCTTCAGGGGGGAAGACATGAAGGACGAGTTCGGAAAAGTTCAGATCATCAAGGATATAGTATGCGCTAGGCTTTACTCGTCCGGCGATGACATGAATCAAGACGAGAAGTTCGAGGCTTACAACCTCATGACACGGATCAACGCCGCCGAGGGTGAATTAGATATCAGCGACAAGGAATCAGTATTGATAAAGAAATGTTGCGACAAGACGTTGACCGCAGGGGCCTTCGGTCAGATCTTTAACATTTTAAACGTATGAGACCATGGAGATAACGAGCGATACTAGGACAATAAACGGCTACTCGGAAGTAGCCGGTATCAAGATACAGTATTCCGCCTCGGTCAAGACCGATGAGCGGATAGACCGGATAACAGGCTCTTTTATCAAGGACGGGGTACGTGTGGGATCTCTGGCCTACGAGCGTAACGGGCAATTCTTCATGTCGGTGGACAAGCCCGGCGTGATAACGAGCAAGGAGGATGCGGTGGCCATCGCCACTCAATTCTTTAACGACACTTACGAGATGTTGAACAGTCAAGCGGTGGAGTAATATGGAAAGCATCATCCTATCATCGGGCACCGAGGTAACCCCCGAGGACATCCAGAAGATAGCGTCGGCGGTCAACGACCTCTTGCTGACCACGTCGAAAGACCCGGGGCAGTACGAGGAGGCCAAGAGCCTGCAAGGTATATCGTCCTTGCCGGTGTTCAGGCAATCCGGCTCGGCCTACGATCTCGTGCGTGTGGCCATATCCTTGTTGAGGGGCGTTGACGGGAAACAGATCGTCTTGCAGGTCACCGCCAATTACATACAGTGGCGTTACGAGGACGGGATGTGGCAGAACCTCATACCGCTCGCCGACTTGAAGAGGCCGGCCACGGAAGCCGCCGCCGATGTGCGTGAGAGGATGGACGCTATCGTGAGCGAGGTGAACGCCTTGAAGACCCAGTTCGAGAACGACGTGAGGCACGCCTTGGAGAGGGCGGACGCGGCAACCGAGAAAGCGAACACGGCGGCTGAGAACGCCAAGTCGGTGTCTGACCACCCGGGCTATATCGGCGATGACTTCCATGTCTACACGTGGGATTACGCTACCGGGGCCTATATCAAGACGGACAGGATACTGAAACCGGAGGCGTTCACGATCTACAAGGTCTATAAGTCCGTCTCGGCTATGGAGGCGGACAAGTCTAACGTCCCGGAGGGGAAGTTCGTCATCATCAACACGGGCAGCGTGGAGGAGGAGGATACCGGCAAGCTATATCTCAGGACATCCACGGGCTACGACTATATCGTGGACGTTTCCGGCATGAGAGGCTTCACCGGGAAGACCCCGCAATTCTCCATAGGCACCATAACGGCGGGCACGTATCCTTCCGTATCGTTGTCCGACGGGGGCACGGACACATCCGGCAACCCCGTATACAGGATGAACTTCGTGTTGCAGAGAGGCCCTAGGGGATTCTCTCCCAAGATATCGATCGGGAAGGTAACGACCGGTCTCCCGGGCACGGCGGCCCAAGCCACGATAACGGAGAAGGGAGAGACCGAGGAAGGGGTACCATTGGCGGAATTAGACCTTACCATCCCGCAAGGACAGGACGGGGCGGTGGTCGGCGTATACAAGACAAGGGAGATCGACCATGTCCCGGGGGCTAACGACGTGACCTACGAGGAGGGCGGCGAGACCAAGAGCTACCCTATAGGCGGTGAGGTCTACCTAAGGGAATCTCCCGGTGACGTTACGTTCTACAAGCTCCACGACATAGTGGAGGGTAAGGCCATATGGGAGGAGTCTTCCGGAGCCGCCTTGCCGGGGAACATTTACTTGACCGGGGCTAATTATTTTAATGATTCGGTAAAAATAATAAAGGGAGGAATATTATCATGAGCAAGACAGGAGCTTACGTATATCAACAGATAGTACAGACCACCGCTGAGTGGGAGGCTGACAAAACCTTATACCCTGCATCGATATGGCTTTTCGAGAAGTTGGATAACGGGAACTTTAACATAAAGTTCTCAGACCATATCCATACCTACTCAGAGCTTCCGTTAATGTTTATGGGAGTGTATGTCAAGGTGAAGACTGACACGGACACGGAATACGTCTTGGAGATAACCTCCGCTGAGGGAACCATAACCACGCCTAACTTGCGTGACCATTACGACGATACGGATATCCGGAATCTGGTCACCGGTCTAAGGACGGACGTTGATAAGTTAAAGCCCGTTGTCACCTCCACTCCGTCTAACGGTCAGATAACCATAACGCCGGACAAGGCCAAAAACGACGATCCGGACGTATCGATAACGCTGGAGACCAAGGGGGACAAGGATAAGTCGCTGATGGCCGACGGCAATTACCGCAAGCTGCCCGTGTACGGGAGGAACCTGTTGCTGGGATCGGGGAAGGAGGTGAGTGGACCAGTTTTTAGTCTCGCTAATTATTGGTTGGCGGAACAGATTCCGGATGGTACAGAAGTAACGGTAACTATATGGGGTGAGCTAGGGGATGGCAAAGAATCGTTCAATCTGTTTAACTCTGGGGGATTTGTAGGATCGATGGTCAGGATTTTTCCTACAGATTTTGTGAACGGGAAAGCCCACAAGACATTCAATTGGTTAACTGCTTTAAGTGACAACCAAGCTGATAATACATATCTTGCTATATATGCCGCACCAAGTTCAGTTACCTCTGTATCCACCATCCACAAGATCAAGCTCGAGTACGGCGACATCTCCACCGAGTGGACCCCCGCTTGGGAGGACATCCCGGATATAGAGGAGCGGTACGCCTACGGTGCAGAATGGGACATGGCTTCGTCAAGCCCGGACGGGAAGCGTGTGGGGAATATGCAACTGCATAGGGAGTTGCCGGTGCAGAGCGGGATGAGAAGGTGTATTCTTGACAATAATGGTGGAGTGATTAAATACATATATGACAGTAACGAAAGTCAAAGTTCGGTTCTCAATGAATCTATAATGACTGAAATACCACAGCATTGGTATAAGTTATATACAATGGGTACCAAATTTAGAATGATGCTATCAGCCATTCCTTTACCTGGATATAAAGAGGTTCCTAAATTTTACATCGGTACTTATGAAGCAATGATAGAAAGAATAACTAGCACTTTAGGTTCTGCAAGACTCGTAGCTAATACCAATGTTAATTTTAGAGGTGGCGACAATACCGCCGAATGGGACGGCACCTACCGTTCCTTGTTAGGATGTCCCGTCACCAACCTCACCCGAGACCAATTCCGGCAAGCCGCGAGGAAAAGAGGCAGCGGATGGGAAATGTATACCTACAACGCCCACAAGACCCTGTTCTGGCTATTCGCCGTCGAGTACGCCACGCTGGACAGCCAGAAGCCTTTCAACGCCCAGAAGGACGCTAACGGTTTCGCCCAAGGCGGATTAGGTCCGGGGCCTACTCAAATGACGGATTGGGCTAACTTCAATAACACCAATCCTCTCATCCCATGCGGCTATACCAACGAGTTCGGGAACGGCTCGGGAGAGAAGGCGTATGTCGTGAAGAACGCTTCCGGCGGTACTCACGCCACGTTGATGGCTAACAGGTATCGTGGCATAGAGAATCCGTTTGGACACATATGGAAATACACTGACGGGGCCAATATACAGGTCACCACGGGCGATGCCGGATTATCCGTATTATTTACTACCGATGACCCATCGAACTTCAGCGACACCTCTTACACCGGTTATGACAAGAAGGGCAATATCTGCCGTACTAACGGTTATGCCAAGAAGATGTTGCTTGGGGAAGATGGCGATATAGTGCCCACGGAGGTCGGCGGTAGCTCCTCTACCTACTGGTGCGACTACTACTACACCTACACATCGGCTAACCGCATGCAGGTGGTGCTGGGTGGCGGTACTGCGGGCCACGGGTCGCGTGCGGGCCTCGCTGACGTGGCTGCGAGTGCTGCGCCTTCCGCTGCGCGTCGTGACGTCGGTTCGCGCCTTTGCTTTTTCCCCGAATTTCGTAAAACGTCGGCGTAGCCGCACGTCTCACGTCGGGAATTTTTTGTATAACGTTTAATGAAGATAAAAATGGAAGAAGAAAAGAATAAAGATGACGGCAGCTTGTCGTTCTTGAATATCCCAAGGGATAAGAACTCAAGGCATTTTAATTGTCCGGAGATCACCCAACAGAAGTTGACGAATCTCACGTTCTGGGTAATCGATTACATGGATGGCGTGTCCACCAAGTTCGGGAAAGACAGGGCGCTTGTCATGATCAAGGAGAATCTTGAGGATAAAGATAGTGATGCGAAGAAATTCTTTACGAACTCCCAAGAGATCAAGTATGTTCTTGGTAAGATAAAGGAGATGGACAAGTTCCCGAGGAAAGTGACGATGCGAGCCTCCGGGAACAGGTATTATCTCGAATGACGGAATGAGGGTCGATCATCCCTAGGTGGTGCTGGTTGGCGGTAATGCGGACAACAGGTCGAATGCAGGCCTCGCTAACGTGAATACGAATAATGCGCCTTCCGATGCGAATCGTAACATCGGTTCACGCCTATACTTTTAGAGAGGGGAAAAGATATTTAGATAACAAACAGGGATGGTGGCCTCGCCTCTTGGCGAAAAAAGTCTCCCCATATAAAGGGTGTTGGTAGGGAAACCGAAGACTCCCTATGATAAAAAGCAAATTAATGACAATAAAATGAAGAGAATAGGGAATTTATTTGATAAGATAGCGAATATGGACAACTTGATACTTGCGGACATAAAAGCCCGAAGGGGAAAGAAGGATTCATACGGCATAAGGTTGTTCGACAAGGACAAAGATGGTAATCTAAGCCGTTTACTAAAGTCTCTGCTGGATGGCACGTTCAAGACTTCCAAGTACCGGACTGATACCATCTATGAGCCAAAAGAAAGGATCATCTTCAAGCTCCCTTATTATCCGGACAGGATATTGCATCATGCCATAATGAACGTCATGGAACCTATATGGGTTTCCGTGTTCACGGCTGATACGACATCATGTATCAAGGGAAGAGGAATAACGGAGGCGTATAAGAGGACAAGACGGGCTTTGTCCGATCGTGAATCCGTCTATTGCCTCAAGGTTGATATCCGCAAATTCTATCCGTCAATAGACCATGAGGTGTTGAAAGGCATCGCTCGGAAGAAGATCAAGGACGATCGCTTGCTTATGTTGTTGGATGAGATCATTGATTCCGCTCCCGGCGTTCCGATCGGGAACTATCTTAGCCAATATCTTGCGAATCTTTATCTCGCCTATCTGGATCACGAGATAAAGGAGATTATAGATATAAGGCATTATATCAGATACGCAGATGACATGACTTTTTTCCATCATGATAAGTGTTTCTTGAGAAACGTATTACTTCCGTGGCTTATCGATAGATTGGCCGTGTTGAAGTTGGAGCTGAAAGGGAATTACCAGATATTTAAGATCGCTGAGAGAAGATCGGATAAAAGCGGCCGTGGTATAGATTTCGTGGGGTTCGTTTTCTATAAGGAGCATATACGGATAAGGAAGAGGACTAAGCAAAATCTATGTCGTGCGGCGGCTAGATTGAATAAAGTCCCGAATATATCCTTAACGGAATACAAGGCAGGTCTAGCCGGTTGGCTGGGCTGGATATATGATAGCGATAGCAAGCATTTAGCTAAGAAAATTTTAAAACCAGAGTTTTATGAAGCGATCATGGAGCGACACAATGCCGCCTAAAATAGAGCGGGACGGTGACGGTTCCTACCTGTACCGGTGGGATGTTAGAGAGGAGACAAGGGAGATGGGTGACGATATGGCCCCCGTGATCTCCTATAGTTACAACGAGGTCAGGGTATGGCCCACGTTGACGGCCAACAAGATATTGGAGGCCTGTATCAACGCCCTATGGGACAAGGACGTGGAGCAAAAGAAGCTGAACGACTACAACGCCGCCCAGCTGGGCATACTGGACTTGTCATACGTGGAGTCTTATAAGACGTTCCTTAACGAGAGGAAGGCGTTGAAAGACCGTGTGGATAGCGATTTCGCCGAGTGGGAGGCGGCGAGAGAGGATGAGAGCGTAGTGGTTTTATAACTAAATAAAAAAAGGATCGGAAGAATGGATTGGACGATGATGTTAACCGCCGTATTAACCTTTGTTGGAGGAGGTGGTCTTGGAGCAGTGCTGATGTTTCCGCAAAAGAGGAAATCGGCCGAGTTGGAGAATGAGACGAAAGCGAGTGAGCAATGGAAGGAATTGTATATCAAAAGTCAGGAGGAAAAGAAAGGTTTGAGCAATCTTATAGATAAACTATACGACGATCAGGGACATTTTCGTGACGAGAATAACCGTCTTACAACCCAGATAGCGGTATACAAAGTACTTAAATGCAGAGATTTGAAATGTACCAATAGGAATCCTCCTATCGAGAACAATATAAATAGTGAGGATAAGGAGGATAAAGATTGCGATAAAGAAGGCTCCCCAGATCCAAAAGGATAGGGGAGCCGGATAAATTTTAGCTTCCTGTCTTTCGCAAGGGAGGATAGCAAGGTTAACAAAGCGTCACAAATATACAAATAAAATCAAATAACAATGGCAGAGAAAAAAATACCTAGAGGTTTGAGAAACAACAACCCGGGAAACATCCGGATCAACGGAGACTTGTTCCAAGGCGAGATACGACCTAGCAAGGACAAGTCATTTAAACAATTCGAAACGATGGCGTATGGGTATCGGGCCATCTTCCGTATCTTGCGAAACTACTATAATAACTATCACCTTGATACCATCCGCAATATGATTACCCGCTGGGCACCGCCAAAGGAGAACCATACGGAAAAGTACATCCAATTTGTATCTGGTTACTCCGGTATCCCGGCTGATGATCCTATCAACATCAACGATCGTGAGCAGATGATCCGGATCGTGGCCGGGATGAGCAAGGTTGAGAATGGGAGAGAGGCTGAAATGTCGGACGTTATTGCAGGATGGAATCTACTTTAAAAATATAAGACCTAACGCTGTAGAGGTAAGCGTAAAATAAGATGAAAAAATATATTGGAACAAAACAGATTGAAGCAGAACCTATGACAATGGGCGAAGCGTTTGAGAAAGGATTGCTGCAAGCAGGAAGAGTACCTAACGAAAGCGATAAGTCAAATGCTGGCTATCATGTGAAGTATCAAGACGGTTACGAGTCATGGAGTCCAGCAGAGCCATTCGAGAAGGCGTATAAACTTACTGAAACTCCTTTGAATAGGATGAAAATTGAATCAGATGAGCTATGCAAGAAATTTAGCGGGCTTGCTTCGTTTATTGAAAGCGATAAATTCAAGGAATTTGATAGCGTTATGCAAGGTATGCTTAAAGTCCAATACAGAATGATGTGCAATTATTGGCAGATCCTAAATCAAAGAGCTACAAAGATGGAAACAGGCATCGGAGGAAGTTGTAGCCTTAATTTTGGTCAAGCTATTGAATACCTAAAAGCTGGATTAGCTATTAGGCGTGATGGCTGGAACGGCAAAGGCTTGATGGTATTCAAGCAAGTTCCTGCACATATCGAAAGCGAAATCATTCATAAGATGCAATCGCTTCCACAATCTGCAAAAGACCTTATTCTGAAAGGCAAAGGGTTCATTGACTATACCAATCAATGCCTTATCTATAACGAGAACACTGGATGTGCGGATTCATGGGTTCCGTCTATCAGCGATGTGTTTGCTGAAGATTGGGGGATTGTAGCATGAATTTGTTTCATGATATCCTAGAAAAACTATTCGGGGATTGGGCGGAGTTTAAATTTATAGTAGTCTTGTTTACAATTTTAATGATAATCATTTTAGGAACAGGTTAATAATATAGCTATGAAACCTTGGCAAGTAATATTAATACTAGTGTGCTTGGTAGCCAGTTTCACGGCTGGCTACCATATCCGGGGGGATGTGGCCAGTGATTCGATATCCAAGACCGGCAAGTTTACCAAGGTGGATACGATACACGACAGCATTCCGTACCCAGTCTATGAGACATTGGTGCGGACGATACCGGAGCCTTTTCCTGTCTACATTACATTAGACGGTGACACGATTAAGGAACCTGTATATGTCCCGGTGCCGATAACTCAAAAGGAGTACAAGACGGATGATTACCGACTTTCAATTTCGGGTTACAAGCCTAATCTTGATTACATCGAGGTATATCGCAAGACTGAGTATATAACCAAGACGATCACCCCCCGTAGATGGGGAATAGGTGTTATTGCCGGTTATGGGATCGGGAAACATGGACTATCACCTTACGTTGGATTGGGTGGATTCTGCAGGATTTGGTGAGGCCTCCATGACTCACGTCCGGGAAGCCCCTATTAACTAGTAATAATAATTCGTCATATGAATAACAAGGGTTGACGTTTTTTTGTTCATGTTTAATTTAATATTAGTTTGATGGTGACTTCGTGAGAACGAGCCGGAAAGGGAGGATAAAGAAAAAGAATCTTCCCTAAATAATCGGATCGGAAGTTTGATTATTTTTTCATGCCACGCACGACGGGAAGATTCTTATATGTCTTTCTGCCGTGCATTTTTTTGCCGGCTTGATAGTAAAACAAACCACGAAATAAAAAGTTTATGAATAAGGTGGAAATTTTTTACAAAAAAGTGATAGAGGCAGTCTGCAAGGAGTGCGGAACCGATCCGGTAATGATGTTTAGCAACAACAAGGAGAGGAACGTTGACGCTAGGGGAGTGGCTATAACCATACTGGCCGATCGCAAGTTGAGCGACAATATCATATCCGATCTGACGGGGATGACGAGGCAAGCCGTGAACCGGATGCGTAACTTGTACCCGGACAGGATAAGGAGGAGTTACTACCTGAGGAGGACGGTGGAGAGCGTCAAAGAGGAGCTATCCGGTACGGTCTGAGGGTGCGTTATGTTGTAAGGCATGTGATTTGTCTATGAAAAAATTTTCATATAACAAAATTTTGTGCGACCTTTGCGGCGTAAAAGGTGATTTTGTAGCCTCGTCAAGTAACCAGCCTTGGCAGAGGCTTTGTTGTATACGAAAAGTTTCATTATGGAAATATATATGCCACATGCGGTAAATGATATTAGGATAGGAGAAGCCTTCAATCATCTATTCAGGATAATCCTGAAAATGGAGAATTCCGATGATGATGATTTCATATGGAACTTCCAATATACGGCATTTGTGACTCCATTTTTCTTATTGCCTCTTATGCTTTATAGAGATAAGTGCGGTAAGAATGTGGTTTGCAAGAATATATCGGACAGTGTTAAAAGCTATCTGGACTCTATTCATTTTGAAGGAGGTGTAGTAGCTGACAGTGTTAGTGATTTTCATAATTATATGGAATATTTTTCTATGAAAAAATATATTCCTATAATAAAGTTCCCGGGATGTAAAAGCAAGGATAGCATAAAAAACGATATACTGTCTGTAGCAGAGAATATAATGATAAGGCAATTAAATATTGAAGGAGAGTTGAGAAAGGCTTTATCTTATATGCTGACTGAGACGATTGACAATATATCTGAACATTCAGAGAGTGAATTTGGTTATATATTTGCTCAGTATTATCCGTCAAAGAGTTATATAGACATTTGCATAGCGGATAATGGTATAAGTATACTGGGTAGTTATGTTAAGTCTGGCAAGGGAGGTATAACTAACGATGTGGAGGCTTTAAAAAGCGCTGGAAAGGGTATATCGACTAAAAATTTACCAGATACCGAGAATCGTGGTTATGGTATAAGTACTTGCAAGAGAATGTTGTCTAAGGGACTTGGAGGAACATATTTTTTGCTGTCAGGGCAAGCATTTCATCTTATGTCAGAGGAAGAGACATCATATATAGGACTTCCTGATTATATAAAATGGGATGGAACTATAGTGGCATTAAGGATACCATATAAAGAGGAAAGGATGTTTAATTTTTATGAATATTTAGAATGAAGATCATGGAAAAGACAATTGTGATATCAGAATTGATAAGGGGAGAGCTTCGTTCTAGGACAGAAGCTAAAAAAATCTATATGAGGGCTAAGGATTTGAATAGCCCATGTGTACGTATAGATTTTAAGGATGTATACTTTATGTCTCGATCATTTGCGGATGAGTTATGCAATACAATAGAGGCTTTGGCCTTGGATAAAGTGAGGGTCTCTATGGAGAATGAGAACGACTCTATAGATCTGATGATGAAAATAGTAAAAGGTAATAGAAATAAACCGAGGAATATGCATGAGGACAGTGAGGTTAAAGAATTTTCGGACATGGATTCATTGTCAGAGTTCCTGTCTACCATATAAAATTATTTCATGCTATATAAAAGAGAATGATATGAAAAATCCAAAAATAGCTAAGGAGTATAATGAATTCCTAGAAAGGAATAGTTTTGATAAATACTCAGATAGAAAAAAATATATATCTAGTCCAACCACGCTACAATGCATGTATTGGAAACAGGTGGAACCGGTAGAAATAAAAAGTAACCAACCATAAAAATTAAGCGTTGTATATGCCTTTGGTTTGAAAGGTTTAAACAACAACAATAAGCGTCGTCAACACAAATTGGCGGCGCTTTTTTTGTCTTATCCCCTTCCGCAAAGAACTAGCAACAACCTCGCAACAAGCTAGCAAGGAGATATTTATTTAGCAAGGCACTTCTCTGGATTTTTGTGGTGTCCGGGATAACCCGGATATGACCATAAAAAACTTCACATATGGAAGCAGAGAAAATCATTAAAGAGAAAGAGATCGTCCATGAGGATGAGCACAGGGATTACGCGAGCAAGGGCGTGGGTAACGCCGGCTTGACATTGGGTATCATTGGTACGGCTCTTGGAGCTTGGGCGGTGTCACGTAACCGTGGCGGCTTGTTCGGCGGTGGCTGGGGAGCCGGTATGCCCGAGAACGTTAACATCAACACGACCACAGGAGGCGGTGGCGGTTCTGGTGTAGGCGCTCCGACAGCGTTCATGGCATGGGAGAAAGGTTGTGAGGAGGCTATTTCCTTGACTAACTCATTGTGGGGACTTCACGTGTCCAGCATGCAGGCCGATTACGACCATCGTAATACGGATGTAGCCGAGAAATTCCAGCTTTACCAATCACAGGTAAACGGCGATTTCGGGAACTACAAGGCTATCCGTGATCTTAACGACTATCAAACCGACAAGCTTAACAATGCGGCGTTTGGCCTTTACAAGAGCCAACGTGATGGTTTTGACGTATTGGCTAATCGAATCAGCCATCTAGAAAAAGAGGTAGCCGTAGGTGCCGCTATCCGTCCTTACCAAGATCGTCTGATCCAGTGCGAGATTGACAAGGCGTTCACGGCTTCTGTCAACTACACGAGACAGCTTGATTGTCGTAACATCAAGGGCGAGTTGGTATTGCCTAACACCCCTGTCGTTACCGGTTATGGGAGTTACCGTAGCTGCTGTGGGTTTCCCCAGACAAGCGCCCCCGCTGAGACAGCTTGATAATCCGAAGCCCAAACCCAAGGCGAAGGCTAAGGTTAGCAAGAGAAAGAAAAGTTAGTGGTAGCCCCTCGGGGCTTACCACTTTCCTATTACCAACCACTAACAAAAGATATTATGGCATTAAATAACGTATACATAGGAGGTGACCCGTTATTGGGGTCTAACGGTAACATGAGCAATGAGATGGAGGCTTATGAGCGTCAGTTGCAAGAGACCCTCAATCAGATACAAGTTCATAAACAGAGGGTGTTAAACCCTCAGAACCCCAAAAGAAGCCAATCTCCATTATGGGATGAGATGGACAAGGTCGTTAACGACATGACGGACATGGAGATCGAGGCGTTAAACAACGACCCGGAATACCAGAAGGCGCAAAACGCGCTGATGGGAATCCTTAACCGGGAATACATGCGTATCATGCGCCCGATCGTGGAAGAATCCAAGGACGGAAAGGAGATACTGGACAGCCTTATGGCAATCACAAAAAGAGTCAAGAAATCGGCCTCGGAGGAAGCGAACAAGAATATAGCGCTCTTTAATGAGTATACGTCTAAATACGCCGATATGCCCTACGCTGAGTTCCTGAAGCTGAAGAACAGTGGCAAGAAACAACCTAATTAATCGGGATCATGGAACTGAAACAGCAAGCGTTGGAATTGAAGAGCCGGTTGGTGAACTCGGTGGAGATATGGGCGGAGGAAAGGGTTGACTCTTTCGTCTCTGGGAACACGGCATTCAAGCCCCTCGGCAAGTATCTTAAAAGAGGTGTCCACAACATCCTCGTGCAAAAGGACAAGGAGATCACTGATAAGGTGGAGGGTTTCATGATGTTCGTCGCTGACGAGAACGGCAATTACGATAAGGAAGAGCTATTCGATGACGCTATGAACGTATTCAAGAGCATGAAGCCGTATAAGTTCGAGCAAGGATTTATCAAGGGTACGATCGGGGAAGGCTCCATCTTGATAGAGCTTCCTGATAACGGCCTCATGAATTTTATCCTTGGTGACACTAACGCTATCCGTATAACGGAAGCGGATTTTTTGGAGTTGAAATCAATATTTACCGAATAATAATATGAGATATGAGATACAAGGAATTGATGAAGGACTATCATTCGAAAGGAATGGTATCCGAAAAAAAGATGTGGGAGGCCATAGGAGAGCTGGACGAGGCGATGGAGTGTCTAAAGGAAAAAGATCCCGACACGTATGACGAGGCCATACGTGATATACATGAGGTTTTTTGCGGTCCTCATTATAATGAGCATTTCGCTAAGATGGACGTGGCGGCAATGCACCATAAAGGCAAGTCGGGGGAGGATAAGGGTGAGCACTGGAACATCCAGCAAGTAACCGCCGTCGCTAAAGGCATGAGCGTACCGGGCAACGCTAACATATGGGATGTGTACGTCGCTCTTAATGCGAACTGGCACGACAAGGAGGTGAAGTTCTCGGAATGGTTTGGTCCGGATGCCGAGAAAAAGATCATCGAGGACGCTGTCAATTTCTACTTCATGGATGATGACGCTCCTGAAGGCAAGGTATGGATTTACATGTGTGCCATGGATGACTAAGAAAACCAAAAATAAAGGACACGCAAAGAAGGAATCCGCAAGACGGGAGATAGACCGCCTCACGGATTCCTTGGATTTCGAGCCTGTCAACTTCTATGAGGTGATGGCTCGGATTAGACACTTGATGTGCCTGTTATGATATCTCTGAAATTAGGCAACTGCAAATAGAACGAGAATCTGCTTAACGGTCTCCATCGTTCAAGCAATGATCGGTTACACTCATTCCATCCATCTTTTCCGAAGCGGATATCCAAGGCATTAGTTATCTTACGCACGATAGACTGGATGTATGGTACATTTGCCCTGTTCCCAATAGAAGGGGTATAAATACATATTTTGTATATTCCTCCATTAATACAATCCCAGCTTCCCCTATAAAAAGTGATATGGGCTTTGTCTAGTATTGCCTCGTCTGATAAGCTTATAAATCCGTTATAACTTCCGATCAACATCGCTTCGAATACTTTTAACCCAGTGGACGAGGAAAGAAGCTTTTTCAATTCTCTCTCGTCCCGGACAATTTGGCTTATTCCCATGAATTAATGATTATATAGTCCCCGCAATCTTCAATATACTTTATTCCGGCACTATCAAGAGTATTCTCTATGTCCACTTGGCACAGGCAAGATTCCGGTATGATATTGTCATACCCTTCCGCTGGGATCATTTTCGTGATTTGCGGGAAATGATCCTCTAGTTGTTTAGGGGATTGTATTTCTACATCCCCGTCGTAAATAAGTACGCACATGTTATTTAAATTATGAGCCTTCCCATGAAGGCTCGGTTAATACTATTCCTCAGATCGAGTATAGGCATCCAATGGGTAACACAAATTTTATCACCATTAGTATCATACCATTCATTACATTCTCTGCAATACCAACCCTGTTGTAAGTATTTAAAATAATCAGTACACCAGCAGCCAGTTATTACCAGATCTTCATCATCAGGTAACTTATCTTTTGTGCTTATCCACGGGAATTGCTTTGCCTGCCATTCGGCACCTGCTTTGAAGTCCTCACGACAATTATCTTTGCGAAGCACATAGTCATCCGCATCCACTTCTTTGAGAACATTCTTGCGAAAACTCGTTTTTCTTATGGCGTAATCCTTTGCCGCTTCTTCTACTGTCTGTCTCATATCAATCTTGCTCATATTTATTTTCTTTTTTAATTAAACCTATCACATATTCGCATCCTGCTTCAAACCCCTTGTTATATCCCATACTATCACGGCCCTTGAAATAAAAAGAACCTAAGCATAACATAAATCCTATTATCATCAATATGAGTCCTAGGCCGAAGAAGGGTTGGGAAAAAGATATATGGAAAGGCTTAAACTGTATTGTCATTCCGGAGGATAATATGAATATTACTGAAAGCATAATGACTGCGGGTAGTATTGCCTTAATCATTTGATCCTCCTTTCAGCAATTCGAGATTGTCATAAACATTCCCAATAACACTTCCTTGGCACACCTCAAAGTCTAGCAGTTCACATGGATTAACCCCATCTAGGGATATGCACCATCCTGTATGTTCATACAAGTCAATTACTTTGGGAAACTCTCTTTTCTCTTCATGTTTCCATGTTGAGAATATAACGGCATAAATACGTCCGCTTGGAGCTTTTATTAAATCCCCCTCGTAAATCTCCTTTCCGTTCTTGTCTTTTAGGCCTGTGTACTGGCCTACGGTAGTTTCATCAACATAAGGTGTTTTATCATAGTTTTCATTAAAATGATAACCATCATCAATGAATTGTCCATGAACACCAATAGCTGTTTCTCCATCATTCCATTGCAATAAATCTCCATACACCCACTCTTTAGTATTAAGATTCTTCCCTCTGAATTTAATCTCACGCATTTGATCCTCCTTTCTCTAAAATATCCTTACAAGCCTTGCTATCGCACCTTACCGGTTTTTGATGGAAAGCGCACCAAGCGCCCCCGTTTGCGTCTTCATCCTCGATAAGTCGGCAATCGCCGCATTTATCTGTTAGGAATTTCTTATTCAAGTGACCTCTCTTGACGAGCCACTCGATAGCGTCAACCACATTGTCCATCAGGTTCTCCTTGTTGAAGGAGTTTGCGCAAGTGTAAGTCTTGTCGCCTTCCTCGTCCTCGATCTTGTCCGATGCGTACATTAACTCGACGAAATTCCCGGATAGGTAATAAATCATTCCGTCTATATCGTCTTGGTATGATTTAGGCAGTATCTCTATCATCTTCGATAGAGACCAAGCCGGGAATGCCATATCTTGACCCACGTGCCCTTCAATCCTTCTATATTCAAATGCGACCGGCACTTCAAATTCATCCAAATACATGTCTGCCGTATCCGGTCTCACCCCAGCCTCTAATAGCCGGGATGATTGTTCTTTATTCGTGCAAATTTGATTCATATTATAATTCGTTGTTAAAATATTTCTTATTATCTATATCTTCCCTCAATTTTTCGATGTAAGAAAAATACCATTCACGTGTTTTCTCCTTGTCATTCCCTACGTATAATAAACCAAAAGGATCGTACTCTATAAACTCCTCGGTCTTGCAGAAAGGGCAGGGGACATCCCCGCCTATGGTCAATCCCCCAACCTCGCTATCATATGAGTCAAGATCCCATAAATATCCATTGATACAACGTGCGTCTGGATAAGATGCGCCGAAAAAGGGAAACTCGGGACATTGTTTTATTTTCTCTTCCATATTTATCCCTCCTGAATAATTGTACATTCTATCTCTTCGTCCCATGTTACATCCACCGGATCGTACTCATACTCTCCATCGGACGTGCGGATCATTACCTCCGCTTCCGGGTCTTGCTCTTGGAGTAGAGCTATTAGTTCTTTATTTCTCATAATTTTCTCCTGTTGATTTAAGGGGGTACCCCTTGGACGGAATACCCCGGGTAAGTATTAGTTCTGCTCGGCAAGTTTCTTGAACTCCCCAAGCAACATATAGATCGTGGCGATATCGTCCTTGAAACGATCCACCGTTTCCTCGTTGATGCACCATGAGTAATTGAATACAAGGTCTGTCAATTGTTCGCACATTTCCGATGGATTGATAACCTTGTTAATGAACTCGTTGAAGGACGTGAAATCGTATTCTTTAGCCTGCATAGTTCAACTCCTCCATCTTTGAAAATCCCAATACTAACATAAGAGAATCGAATTTGTCCACATACCACTCCGGTTGAGTTTCCTTAGGGTTGTTCTTGTTTATCTGATTCTCTCCGTATTCGAGTCCTTTCTTGGATATGGAGTTGAAATATTTGATCTTGCCTTTAGATGATTTACGTGATATACGTTCGATATATCCTAGCTCGATAGCCCTTTTGTAGAATTGATTCCGTGATACCTTGTAACCTTTCTCGTAGAGTAGATCGGTAGCCGACTTCATCACTCCCTTTGACGGTACGTAATCTGGCAATGGCAATCCAAGTGGCGTGGCTACCTTCTCCAGCAATGACAACTTGGAAACGTCATTGAGGTTCAGCATCTCGCTTACGCCTTTCACCCATTCGATTCCGGCACGGACTTTTGTCGGGGTGACGGACGATGGTCTGGATTGGCTAATTGATTTGCTTTCTTCCAGTCTTTCCTCGCAAGCGATGAAGTAACGGCGGGCTTGTTTGCCTTTCTCGCTTCTTTGGATCATTGATACTTCTTTCGCCATGCTTAATGTCATTGCGTAATCTTGAAGTTCTTGATTCGCAAGGGTGTTAAATACTTTACACCCTACATAGTCCTTGTTTTCGTCGAAACCGTACTGTAGTTGCCGATCAAACCAAGACTGGAATCTTTCTGTACAACCTAAAAAGTCGTACAAAGCTCTTGCGCTAACGGCTCTTTTACCGTTGCTTTCTGTGATGGGGATTAACGCCCCTACGTTTGTTGTAATTTCTGCCATATCGATAGTCATTTTTTTGGCATTATAGGCAAAGAAAAACGGCTTGCCTTTCCCGTTGACTATCACCTCAAGAGGCTGGTGTCCCATTACAGTTCACCACGGGGGTACAAGCCGTATATCTTAGATACAGCGATCTTACAAGCATAAAAAATGCCCGCTAAATATGGCAGGCTTCCGTCTGCCTCTTGAGTATGATAGTCGCCGCAAATGTACCACTTCTTTCCAAAACGCCAAACAAAATCCTTGAAAAATTATCCGGCCCTTTCAAAGGCCTTGTTAAACACCCTCGGATCAAGTATCGCGTTCGTTATCGCCGTGAACGCCTTCACGATCCCGGGCTGCTGATTTAAGTTTATTCTCACGTCCTTTCCAGTGACCTCATTTGATAACCGGTCGCTTAGATGCTCCACCTTGTCCAATGCCAGATAGGACAGGGGATTGTATGCCAATGGGACGAGCCCCCGCATCCTGTCACCGAAATCGCTTATCGTGATCCTCGACATCTGCGCCAGCATGTTTATCGTGGATGACAGGGATGCGATCCGGTTAGATGAGCCTGATACCCCGTGATCCAGCAATATCTGGCTGATCGTGTAGTAGTAGCGGTCTATGTGGGGCTGCACGTCCTCCTCCATGCTTTGCGTTATCTCGGCTAACACCTCCTTGTTGGCCTTGGCTATCCGGAAGATGTTCGTGTTATAAGCGTTAATCTCCCTCTCGATAGCGTTGGCCGTCCGTTTGGCGTTATGCCTGTAGTGCTCGCTATTCCTAATGACCTCCATGAGCGATACCGTGTAGTTATACGCTTGGTCGTTCACGAAAAGCACCATGTAGGTCAGCGAGGTGACAAGGCCGTTCGTGTCCTTGTCGATCTCTTCCCAATCGTTGTATTGTCTCATGCTTAATTATCGCTTGGTAATAAGTTCTCTATGTATGCCCAACGGGTGTAATGATTCTTTTCAGAAAGCTCTTCCCATGGCTTGCTTTTACTTAAATAGGCTAGATCATAAGCACTATCAATATCCTCCACAAGAAGAAGCTTCCCCTTGTCAGGCTTTATATTGCATGAATGCCAAACACTGTTGATACGCCAGTTAGCTCCATTCTTAAACGCTTCGTTCATAGCAATTACAGTCGGCCCATTATATCCTAATGCTTTCCCTTGGTATATTGCCGCTGCTTTTTCGATATCTTCTTCCTTCATGTGTTAATTATTTTTTTATACTCTCATCATAGATGAATGCATCTTTCAACTATGATGAATGTCTTTCTTTAGAAAACTAAGTATATGTCGTATAACCTTGATAGTCCATCCATTGCCTAACAAACGGTATATCTGCGTATCAGAGCAATCCCATTTGTACCAATCAGGAACGGTTTGTAGCCTAGAGCACTCGATCGGGGTCAATCTCCGGATAGATGATGTCTCCACTAGGGTCATGCCATTAGCTTGTGATCCTTTATATGAGGAGGCAAGTAATGAGCTCGATTTTCCGTCTTGATCTTTCAAGTTTCTTTTTTGTCGTACACTAAGTATGGCATGGCTTCTTCCGCTTATCTCGGCTAACAAGGCCGGACATTGTCCATTCGCGTCATATACCCTGTTTTGTTGATATGGCTGGATACCCCCGCTTTCCTTACTCTCATTTAACTGGATAATCCTATGGAGCACATTGTTCTGTTCCCATGCGTTTGACGATAAGGTTGGTGCCTTGCCACGGAAAACATTACCCTTATTATTGCCCCTAGGTCTTTGCAGGATCAAGTCCATATCCGAATGGTTTCCTGCTCCATGGCCTCCAGCTAAGAGACATGGGGCTTTGTCCCCGTCGATCTGGGTGAATCGTTTCTCCATACGTTTATCGTTTGAGATATACCTAATGGCTTTCTCGCTTAGGTAATATTTCTCGTCAACCTCTTCCTCCAAGATATCCCTTAACAATATACCCTCGTCCTTTGGCTGCGGTATGTCTGAGTGGATCTCCCCGAACAGTCCGACCTTCTTTGTCCTTATGTTCGTCCAATACCACCGGTTCCGGTTCTGGGCCGACACCAAATTCGAGTTTATATTGACTGGATGAACGCCGCAATACTCAGTAATGACCCGCATGTGCTCTTTCTTCATGTTCACGTTCTCAAGCAAGAAGAACACATCCGGGTTCAATGCCTTAACGTGGTTCAGTATGTCCACGAATACGAAGAAGAGCTTGCTTCGAGGATCATCGAAAGCCAGTTGTTTGCCGGCGAAAGAGAATCCTTGGCAAGGACTTCCTGCCAGTATGAGATCTATCGTTCCCCAATCTATCTCCCATTCCCTCCACTTAGTCACGTCCCCTAAATGTATCGTATCCGGGAAGTTCAGCCTCGTTTGGGATATGGCGAACTTGTCGATCTCGCTCGCATAATAATGCTCCGGTTCAATCCCGAGTTCTCTTAATGCGATCCTACCACAAGACATTCCGTCAAATAAGGATAAAACATTCATGTCTCTCTCGTTTTAGCAAAAACTACGCTCTCATGATCCGGCCTCAGATGGGCCATGCAAGCCTTGCTGTACTCGCAAAATCTCGCACCCTCGTCCCGGAAGACGCATCCCCTGCACGGGATCTTGTTCTGACCGTTGTAATACGGCCTGTACTTTTCCACGATAATTTTCATGTCTCCTACCAACACGATCAAACCGGTAGGGGTGTTCTTCAGTCTGTTTATTATTTCCATGTTACTCTATATCTGTTTTCTTTACCCTGTAATGTGTCCCATTGATCTCTTTAACGGCAAAGTCCGAGAACGTTGCCTCTCCCTTGGACACCATCTTGCATACGTCATTGTAAGAGTATAGCTTGGCTCTCTTGTCAAACTTGATGATATCCGCTATGTTAAGCTCCTTGTAGTTGAAATTGTCAATAAGATGGTTGATAGCGTCATTAAGCCGTTTTGTGGTGAACTTATTCGCCCTTACCCTTTCCGCTAACAAATTGAAGAACGGATCTCCCATTTTCGGGAATGCGGTCATCAATCTGCTGATAGATACGGCTATTTCTCGTGGATCAGCTAAATCCCCGGTATAGAGACTTACGCTACACTCACCGTTTGGATTCCTCGAAATCGGCTCGGGCGATTCCCTCTGCGATATTTCGAAGGAACTCGTTTGGATCACGGTTGCATTGTTGAGTATTTGCCCTATTTTTGTTGTCATAATTGCCTGATATTACTTTCTCGAAATTAGTTGGCTTGATAAGCCAGTCAAAAGAGGCTCGCCAGCCATTTTTATTCTGGCCTTTGAGAAAATCGCTGTTTAAAGCCATTTGTATCATCCTCGCGAAGGTTTCTTTCCCGTATGTCTTGATACGTGCGTTTATCATCCCTTTTCGCTTGTCTGACAGAGGCATCCGTATATTTCCGAACGCTCCTTGCGTTTTTTCATTGAAAAATTTGACAAGTTCCGCGTAATCAATCCGTCCATCGTGCGGCTGTGAAGTCGCACATACAGGAGATTCGTTAGAATCTTCTGTTATATTTTCCTCTTCCTTTTCCTCTTCCTTTATAGGCTCTGATTGTTCAGTGAACGTTCCGTGATTAATCAGTGATTGCTCAGTGAATTTTGATAAGATATTGTCTAACTTGTTTTTAGGTATGTTCAAATCGTCAACATTCGGTCGGTTTATCACTTGATGCCGAGCGAATTTAGGCAGATATATGAAATTCTCATTATTATAAGAGAACTGACATATAAATCCATTTGTCGCAAGCTCTGATAACCATTTCTCAAACTGTTGAACCTGAATTTGGTCATACGGGAATATCTTAGACTTTAACCATATCGTGTCACCGATCACAACGCCGACATCATCGGAGAAAGTCCATAATCCTATGTATAGGAGTCTGGAGTCTCTGCTGATCTTACCTATTTTGGAATCGTCCCAGAATTTAGGCTTAATTGTCCTTATCCGTGCCATGCTTATTTCTTTTTAGGTGTGTCATTTTTATGTAGTTTTATTTTTTAGACAATACAATATACTCCCCGGCCTAGACCGGGGCTTTTAAAATCTTAATACGTGAGTAGGGTAGGGCTATTTGATAGTCCTCTTGATCTCGTCCATCAACCTCTCTGTTATCCTCTTGTCGTGCCACTCGTGCCATTCGGTGAATAGCCCCTTGGCGGCGATGAAGAAGAAGCATGAGTTCTTCAGCTCCGTCTCTTGCGAGGACGTGATACGTGACCATCTGAGCTGGTTCTTCACGTGCTCCAGTTCCTTGGAAAGCCGGTCGTTCTCCTTGGATAGGAGGTTGATCTTGATAGTTTGTTGACGTGCGGTAGGAGTACTCATAGCGCACCTCCTTCCAACCCGGCTAAAATGAATGCGGACATTAATAAGATTAGTACCTTGACGTATCCGATAACGTCGTTCCTGTTATCGCATTCGAGCAAGCCGAATGACAATACGGTTAATAACTTGGCGATGGATCGCCATGATAGGAAGCTCGTTTCGTGAGCGGACGTGGTTGTGCAATTACTGTTGTTCGTTACACTCGCAGATTTCAACTTCGTTGGCATTGTTGTTTGAAATTTTGAGTACAAAAAGAAAGCTGTCCGCTTCCCTATTTCGCGCCAACGAAACTACAAGTCATAAAGATGTGTAGCCAACAAGGGAGAACGAACAGCTTATATCTTTGGATATAACACAGTCGAATGGATATAAAAAATCCACACATCATCTATGTCTATGTATGTTTCGTTGGCATGAAACACTGCAAAGATACAACTCAAATTCAAAATGCCAAATGATTTTATGAAAAAAGCGGAAAAGATACTTTCTATTCCGCTTCGTTAATCAATGATTGGGTGAAATTTTAATCTAAATCGATCACGTCATGCAATGCCATTATCTTATAGGCGGCTGGTTTCCCTTGTACCGTCTGAACGATCACGTCAACGATGTAACCTTTCAGCATTGGATTTTGAGCCGATCTTAGAATATCGTCCTCTAGCGTGTCAGAGTCAAACACTAATCCTAATTTCCTGTCTGATATAGCGTCAATAACTCCTTTGTTACCTCTGTCAGCGCCATCCTTCCTGACTTGATATATGGTCATCAATTGTTTCCTGTAGATATCTCCCTCATTGGATAGCGCCTTTCTCTCCTTTAATGCGTTATCCGATTGGTTTTGTATACCGTTGCCTTCAATATGATTGAATGTACATCCCTCGAAAATGACATTGCCTGCGTTGTCGTTGATTACTTGGACGGTCATTAAGCCGTTCCTGTCATTTGCCGGTATGGACACCATATCATGAACGCCTTTAAGTTCCGGTACGTTCAACTCAGGTTCGTCGCCTTTAGACAAGACGAAATAATCATAGATACTTTTAATGTGCTTGGCGAAGTCAAGTATCAAATTAGAATTTTCCACGAATGGAATAACCGCCAAGGACGCTAGCTCTACAAGATGTATGTCAATGCTTCCCTCTATTATTTTACTGACATATAGTTTTGCGTTAGCCTCCTCTTTTGACTTCCCGTTCTTTTGGGCGAAGTTAGAGAACAGCGTTCCAAAAGCGCTCATCGTTTTCGTGAAATCTGAGACATCTACAGGCTGAGAGTTCTTTATGTGAATCCTTAAAACGTTATTATTATTCATGACTGTTTTTTTTTGAAAGATACTATTCATTTTCAAAACACCAAACAAATTGAAGTTTTTTTAGAACCACGGGATATATCCCGGTGGCGTGTTGTCCTTGTTCTTGAATCTTTTTAGATGCTCTTCCACGTTCAAACCCTCCCTTACGAGGATGATCGTGTTCTTGTCAACCCTTACGGGTATCCTCTTGAATTTAGGCTCCGGGAGTATATCCCCATTTGCCTTCGTGTTCGCTTTGATCGTTCTCATATAAGTTATCGTTTATAGTTGTCACAATACCGGAGGGAGTTCGCTACCCCTCCGGTGTTCAGTATCTCGCACCATACGGCCAGACCCTTGTGAGGTTTGCCGTGCACGCAATCGGCGCATCTGATACGCTCTGGTTGCTTGGTAGGCTTCTTAGCCATTCAAGTAGTCTTTTATAAGCGCGATGAAATCGTCCAGCGATCGGCATATCTCATATCTGTACCCTTGAGCCTCTACCGCCTTTTGGAATGCCTTCTGGCTGTCCTGTTGCCGGCCTTTTCTTGTCTTCATTTCCACGTACAGACCGTGATGGACGTTATTTGGGACTGACAGGAACAGATCGGCGACCCCGGACAATGCCCCTTCCGCTTTAAGTATAGCCCCGGTTACCGTGTCCCTCCGTCCTCCGTTCGGGACGCTAAAGAAGCATCCGGCGTATCTCGGGTATTGGAGACGGAAGTATCTGACGCAAGCTTGCTGGGTCTGTGATTCGATATTCCTCATTTGTACTTGTCGTCTATCAAGATTAATACAATAAAAATTATCGCTAGGATAGCGAATATGAACGTTATCACCCCGAAGGATAATAACAGGCTTTGAAAAATGTCACTCATAATCGTAATTGTCAAAATCGTCCGGATCGTAATCCGGAATGTCGTTACCGAAATCCATAATTATATGTTTGTTATTCGTGGACGGTGCCGGGATCGAACCGGCCTCTTTACGTCATGCGCACTCCGTAACGTTTCATCCCGGAATACTTACCGCCCGAAATCCCCGCATATCCTCACGGACGGCAGGGATAAAAACTAAATCTAATACCATGAAAAACACACTCTAATATTAATATCCTTAGTTCTGAATCTTTATTAAATCGGGTATCGCTCCATAAATGGGGGTACGACCATCCCATTTGTCGATAAACTGCTTATAAAGAATTTCTTTAGTCAATCCTCTCGAGGTGATTAACGCTTGTTCCGTTTTCAATTGCTCCAACTCGTTGCGTTTCCGTTGCTCCGCTATCTGCTGGTCTAAAACCGAAATATTGGTGTTAACTTCATTCCTACTATCAATTTTCTCGCGAACCGCCTTGGAAAACTCTAATTGCGCCGAGAATGTGAGTAATTGAAGACCTCTTTTCTCGAATTCCTTATCTACAATCTGCTCAAGGCGTTTCTCAAAAAGAAGCGAACCTCCGTCTGCCATTAAGCTGTCGGTCTTATGTTTACGGCTTTCCTCCTTGATCAGATCATAGATGCGAGGTTCTAGTATATTATCCTCCAATGATTGCATGAAACCGTCTTTGCCTGATTCCGTATCAGCCTTGTCTATGTGCTTGTTATCGAAAACAACGTCTATTGCCCTGTTTTTGATGACCTTGTAGGAGTAAGTGGGGCGTGCGTTAAACTCCGTATTGTCTGCGGCTTTTAACGTGACAGGGCTTCCGAACTCGCCTCGTTGGTCGAATAGCGGGACTTGAAATAATTCCGTGCCCCATTCCCAAGTTGAAACCCTGCCCGATACGACCTTGAAATCATCCTTTCCTTGTTTCCCGTAATTTTCCATCAATACCCCAGCGTAATTAGGTGCTACACGTTCACAAGAGGATAAAAATACCATAGCGATTATCGCTATAGTAAAAAAATTAAAACTTGTCCTTTTCATTCTTGATAAAATTAAATAGTTTATAAATTATAAATAATGAACTAGTTAACATAATGACTATTCCTATCCATGCGTCAACATGGTTAAAAACTCTGTTCCCTACCGGAATAAAGGCTATGGCCAATATCAATACCCAATGTTTGTTGATAAAATTTCTCATATTTGTTGGTTTAGTGCCTCATTGTATAAAGGCATGATTAATCCGATACTGCTTACGTCTTCTACCATGCTGTCAAAAATGATGGCATCGTTAACGCCCTTGAAAGTAGCCGTGCATTGATCGCATTCATATAAAGCTTTCCTCATTATGTCGAATAAGCCCATGTTAAAGGATATTTGAGGAAGCGGAACGCTGGGTTTTGCCAGATGATTTTGTATCACTTTCTCTGCGTCTGGATATTTTAAGTTCTCATCCGCGAAATAGAAGAACGCCTTGTCATTCTTCTTATGGCACTCTATTCCGTCATCAGAGATAAGGATGTCATCATATTTCAACATGTCCTTAAAAAATAGACTATGCAGCAATTTGCCGTCTAACGCCTGTATCATGGCTTCGTCAAGGTTTGAGCATTCGGATATCCTGTTTTTAACGATAATACGTCCGTCACTGGCGTAGGCCCAATCTCCCTTGAAATATACGCATTCCATAGCGGGACGGTTATCGTCCTTTGCGCAAGCCAAAAACATTTGTACGTTCTTGTCAAAGTTGTAAGAACCTTCTTTTCTCTTTCCCATATCATTAATATTTAATATTATATTTTCTTCTTTCGTATTGTGGGACATACCCTTTGCAAGGAGTATTCCCGTCAAGTAAGGCCGATTCCGGCCTCACAGTTTCCCCTTCTTTTTTAGACGGGTCTGTCCAATACCTCTGCCGTTGATGGCAAAGGCAATGTCTTTTAGAACATGCCTCATTGAGGCAGAATATCAGTTCTTTCATCTTGGATTATTTTCTCGAGTTTCTTTAGATCCTTTTTGGCTAATCTTACGGTATCAGCTATCCTTGGTCTTCCCTTGGAATCCACGTGTTCTAGGATAACTGATAGATGGCGGGACAGTGTTTTAATGAAAGACTCGGATAGCTGGTACCTTTTAACCATGGCCGTTATTTTTTATAAAAACCTTGGAACCTCACGATACCTAGATACTCGGGAGATTTCATTAGTCCGTCCCCCATGCCGCCCAACGTCTCGGCTCCCGGCTCGTCAAGGACAACCTTGGAGTCAATCTCCTTAGGTACACGGAAGCATATCTGTACGGGGAAATTCACCTTAGCGTCTCCCGTGATCACGTTAACCGACGCTCTTTGCGTAGCTGCCATGATCCGGAACCCAAGCGATCGTCCCTTTTGTAGCAACATCTTCAGATTCTCCTCCAATGACTTTTCACGACCGACCGTGCGTAGTTCCATTTTAGGCTCGAGGAACCCGAAGGCGTTCTTTCGCTGGCCAACCTCGACCATTTCCTTTATGTCAAGTTCCGTTCCCGATCGGGAGGACGCTACCGCGTCGGCGAACTCATCGAACACCACCAGCGTTTTCCATGATGCCCTCGATTTAGCCCTTTCCTGCATATCCTGTACGAGTTCTTTCATCTTGGCCTCTATTTCTTCTATATCATTATAGACCTTTATGTATTTCTCGGAGGAATAATTACAGAACTCGTATTTCGGATCGAAAATTACGATGTCCCGGATACCGGCTAAGCGAGCGTATTCTATCGTGGATATGATACACACGGATTTACCGCTACCGGTAGCTCCGCAAATCAAGGCGTGAGGCGTGGAGTTGTTATCGAGATCCCACACCACGAGCCTTCCGAAGTTATCCGTTCCTATGGGAATCCTCATGCCGTCGATATACTTCTTGTCCCAGTACAAGGACTTGGTTCTTTTCTTCGGTGATTCTATGGAGAGGTAGGATTTTCCCTCATACACCATAAGCTCGTTACCCATCCTTATGGATGGCACGTCCAGCGCGTTCGCTATGTCTAGCTTGTATTTCATCACTGTCGTGATCTTTGTCCCAGCGGATACCTCTAGCAGATACGTGTCTGACGAGTACCCGTTAATCTCCTTGGCCACGTTCACGATCACCCCGAATGTCCGTAGGATATGCTCTATTTTCTCGCTGTTTGTCATATTACTATTGGATAAATCATATTGAATGAATGAGGAAGCGTTCCTCTTGAACTCGGATATTACCTTGGGGTTTACCGATCCAAGGGAAGCGTCCCGTATTTTTTTCTGTCTCTTCGATATCAATTCCTTCTTTGACTCGGGCACGTTGAAATCATCGACCTCCGCTATCAGCGTCTTGGCCCAGAAATTATAAAGCTCGGCCCTGTCCACGAAGTTGTCGCTATCGTTGATCATGTACACGTAATCCGGATCGGACACGGCCTCTATCATCCTTTTTAGCGGCTCGTACAATATGGCCTCGTAAAGCTTCCTCGTGTCGTTATCGAGATTGATCACGAATTTCTTCAACTGGGAGGAGCCGTCCTTGTTTTTCGAGATCTTGTTCTCCACGAACCATACCTCGTCAACATTCTCCCCGAAGCGGGACTCATAGCACTTGACGTAGGTCATCGCCTGTTTCCCGCAGATAAACGTTAGCTCCTCGTCATCGGTGAACTTGGCCCTTGACTTATGGTCTATGATGACCGTCCGACCGCTCTCCGTCCTTATCGCCAAGTCTAGCCTAGCGTGGCAGGGCAGGGGGATGTCCACCCCGTTTACCGTTACCCATTCCTCGCACCTTGATTCCACGGCGATTATCTCCTTGATACCGGAAAGATAGATATCCTTCTCCCCGTAGAAGTTATTGATAAGCCTCGTGGCGTTCTTGGTGGCCTCGATCTTGCATTCCTCTACGGTAGGTGTCGTTTTCTGTATCTTCCAATCATTCGGGTGTACCTCCTCTATGTATGAGAACGCTACCCTCTCCATTTCCGTGATCGGTATTATCTGCCCCTTGCGCTGTAGCTCCATGAAGAAATACTCCAAGGCCGAATGATAGGCGTTACCCGCCACCGTGCTGGAGGATGATCTGGATCTTTCCCGGTAAATCTCCCGTTTCTCGAACTCCTTCTCGTTCCGGGAGAAAGAGGCTACCTTGCTGTAACTCCAAGAGTCGATAAGGTAGTTTGATAAATGCTCCTCCAGCTCGGCGTTGGTATAGGATGAGTACTTGTTCATGGCATGTCCTCTTTGTTTTTGCCCTTAGACTGTCTCATCGCCTCCTTTTTTTGATCGACATCTTTCTTTGTCTCACGAATTGGAAGGATTAGATCGTTTACCGTGGTATCCCCGTCCTTTAACGCTTGTATGATCCCGATCAGCATGGCGATCTCGTCGGGGCCTATCTGATTGCTGGTCTGTTTGCCGCATAGCTTAATGACCTCCTCTTCCGTTATGGCGTATTCGTTCTTGAACTTGTTGATGATATTAGTTCTCGTTTTTAATATCTTGTCAGCGTCGGATAGATCCCCCGTGATGAATTTTTGGGCGGCTTGATAGACCCTGTCCACTATGGCCTTGGGGATAACGGCGAATACGGAATTGCGATAAGCTATGGAGTTGGCGGCGTTTCCCGTTACGGTAATCATGTCGTCTGAGTAACGTTTCCCCTTGCTATCCACTATGCTCCTGCGAACCTCGAACGCGGACGCTACGTTTGTCTCCAGATCCCAGCATGTACCCCTGCTGATGATCTGCTTGTCCGTTATCTGGATAACCTTGGCCTCAGTCCTGATATTACCCCAATTGGATACGATTATCTTGGCGAGGTGTACGGATGGCCCAGTAATAGGTTTCCCTCCTCTTGGCAAGGCATAACTGCATGACCTTGCCGTGTCTTGATTCATCGTGGCCATTACCACGGAATTATCAATACTCCTTCTGATATCCCTAGGATATCTTTTCGCGGTCGCAACTTGTGAGTCCACGTTTGCTCTCTCAACCGCATCTACCTGTAAAATTTGTACTTCATGGCTTTCTGCTGGAAGTACCTCGTAACTGCTTGATTCCATGATTATTTATTTTGAATGATTTCCTTTACCAATATAAAGTGCTGGTTTCCCAATCTCGTTGATACCGATCGTCCTCGGATTCTGTTTCCTCCTCCCCGTCGTACTCCGGTTCGCCGTCGGGGTCTTTGATGTAGATGTCTCTCATGCGATCCTCCGATAAGCAATGCCTTGGGGCTATTGCATTTCTTTAAATACCCCTCCATCTAATTTGTAATATGTATCCGCCTTGATCTCTCCATCCATCTCATATTCCTTGCCTATTTCATATTGAAAATCCCGGCATTTTAAATTTTTGTCAAATCCCTTGTAAGATTTTATAGCAGCCATTTTATTTATCGTTTATTAGTTCTACAATGTCTTTTCTTATCTCTATCAATTCTTCTTTGCTAAGTGTCTTTAATTCGTCTAGGATATCGTCCTTCCTCGATCGATTCGGTCTTGATGGGGCTTGTACCACGTACAACACCCCGAAATCATTTTTCTGACTCATAAGTCATTATAACTATTTGGTGTACCACAATAAAGATTGATATGATCGCTAGGATCAAGAGGTGAATATTGAGAGGTTTTTCGTACCACTCAAATATTGACACTATTGATATCAGCCCTAATATGGTAGCTGCGATCATCCTTAGCGAGAAGATGATAATGCTCTTTATGGCCCGGAATATCTTCCAGAACCATGCTTGGTTTCTCTTTATCATATGTTGTTGATTTAAATTTCTTGATGTGAAAAGGTCTCATATCCTCACGGACGGAGACCTGCGTTGCACTTTAGTGAAATAATTGATTGAATAGCATCCGCTAGGGATGAAGCGTGCTCCCTGCCGGGCTTGAACCGGCGACCCTAACATTATGAGTGTTGCGCTCTAACCAACTGAGCTAAGGGAGCGTTTGCCGGGGAATCCCACCCCGGCACAGTTTAAGTAATAACGAATATTCTTTCCTGCCTCACGGCGGTATTGTAAGGTCTTGGTTGAGAAGTGTATAATAATTAGCAATGTGATTTAAGCGTGGTAGCCGGGGGAACTCGAACCCCCTGTAACCCTAGATAATAATATAACTAGATAACCAATCTAACATTGGACGCACGCCTTGATCGTGCGGCTAAACGAATAATATTAAAACTGATCATGGTTTGCTACCTGCCCTAGCCATTTCCTAGGGTGGGATTCTTCTCTCTTTCATTGTTATAAAACTTGGTTATTAATAGGTCTATCGGTTTTATTCATTTTTCTTCCTCTATTGTATCATCCAAGAACTTATCGATAGCCATGATAACCTTATCCGGCAACTCCTTGGCGGTATCATTAGACTTGAGATATTCTATAGTCCCGCCTATTCCGATAATCATCAACATGTCCCTTTTAGATGGAATGAATACTAGTAAAAAAACAGGTATTGATATATAGGCAGCGAATTTTAAGATGATTTTTTTTAACTTAGACTTGTCTTTTTCATCATCTTCCATAATCCAGAAGAGAATATACAAGAATGTAAATACTCCCAAGATAAATACTGCGATTATCGCCAACGTTTGTATGGCATCTAATCTTGTGATCCAATAAATCTCATTCATGTTGTTATTATTTAAAAGTGTTCGCTCCCCCACAACCTCCAACGGTTTCGAACCCGAATCATAGACGGGTGGGGGATTGTATCGTACATCCTCCATGATGGTTAACCAATGCCGCCACCGGCACAACACCAAAAGGAGACACGGAAGATGTTATCGTAAGCTATATCCCATCGTGGGTCACGGCGCATATATCGCTATCACGTTACCTTGATATAGCCGGGAACCTCACGACGTTGAAGGCGTCGCTGCGTTCCGGGTCACAATACGTCAAAGATCTTAATGGTGGGCATCCGGGAATCGAACCCGGAGCGGGAGTGAAAGATTAACTAAAACCTATATACCTTAAAATGATCCGCTTCCGGCCGTGACGCTTCACTAGCCATGCCCTTTGTGTTAAACGACCTTGTTCCTCTCAAGGAATCGGTCGATGCTTCTAAGCTCGTACCATATCATGGAGCCGAACTTGGAGAATGATAGCTCCGCTTTTTCCCGCAAGGATCTCAAAAAATCCTCTGAGCATCCGAGATACGCTCTCGCCTCCGTTTTCGAGAGCCATATCTTTTGGATAGGTTCTACTTTTCCTGTCTTTCTCTCTCGTGCCATGATCCATTATTTTATTTCAACACCTTCGTAAAACTTTAATGCCCTGTCTCTTATCAACCTTGAATTCTCCGTGTTCGTCACCCCGTTTAACGCATCACGAACACATATATCAGAGAATCCGGTGTCTTTTGCTATTTTTTTTCTTGCCCCATATGGAACTAAAATCTTGTTTCTTTTCATGACTATAATTATTTTCCTATATTTGCGTATTAAACTTATAAGTATCGGTTTCTTATATGAATCCGATGCAAATATATAGACTATATTCTAATAATTCTCATATTAACGAGAATATATACTCAGTATTAACATTAATTATACAATACGCTTATGGATGCAAAAGATAGGATTTCAAAATATATTGATTTTAAAGGTATTAGCGTTTATAAGCTGGAAGTGGATGCAGGATTTTCCAATGGGTATTGGAGAAAGACAAGAAGCATTTCTGCTAACGCTGTTGAGAATATACTTAGAGTATATTCCGATTTAGATCCCGTATGGGTTATTACAGGGGTAGGCGACATGCTAAAGCAACCGTCAACCCAAGAAGCATCCGGAGACATAATCCCTTTGTCCCATCCTAAGACTCCGGACAAGATATATCCGATGTCCGAGTTTAACTTATACGATATAGATGTATCTGCTGGGTTAAGTCGTCTATTCTCGGAGGATGGGGATCGGAACAAGGCTTACCTAGGGAAAATATCAATACCGAATATGCCTAAATGCGACGGTGCAGTAAAGGTGATAGGTGATTCCATGTACCCGTTGCTTAAATCCGGTGATATAATAGCGTACAAAGAGGTGCATAGCATAGAATCCGTGCAATACGGTGAGATATACATATTGCAGATCGAGAATGATTCCGACGTGTCCGTCGTGGTTAAATACGTGAAGAAGTCAAGCGAGGGTAACGACTACTTGAATCTAGTGTCATATAATAAGGAGCATGACCCGAAGGACGTGAGGAAGGAGAGTATAACGGCGTTGGCGAGAGTTATTTTGTGTATAAGACAGTTTAGTATAATGTGATATAAAATGTATTCATTAAATATAAAATGCTTTTTTTTCATTTGTGCTTTTCTTGTATTGTGCGAAGATACGGTATTGCCTCAATCAAGGAATAGCATATTTGTTGTTCCTAATGGCGGGAATAGTGGAATATCGTTGTTTGAAAACAACCGTTATAAAATATCTTCCGGACAGACACTTATGAGTGTGAAAAATATGTCAAAATATGATGAGGCTGAAATGATAGGCATCATACAAGACTATGGCATAGTAATTTATAAAAAAGATACATTTTTGGTTAAAATAAAAGATGTTAAATCTAAAGACGGTTTGAGCATTAATGAATTTATACAAAAGATACGTAATGATGATAGAAAAGCATTATTAGAATGCAAGATTAAGGAGTTGCATAGTATGGTTACTCCAGTAAATGGAGACGTTTATGCTAAAGCTAATGAATTATTTGTGTCAAATTCTTTTATTGATGATGATTCTAGGATAATAAACAAAGGTGATGATTTGTTGCTTTTAGGGTATAATAACGATACTATATATTTTAACAAGGATTTTGGTATTTATTTTACGGTAGCAAAAAATCTCAATTCAGAGTTGACAAATAATATCCAAGCACAGATAGATAAGATAAAAGAAGATGAATATAGAAAAGAACAATTAAAATTGCAAGAAATTCAAAGAGAAAAAGAAAAAAAGTTGGAAAAATTGAAACAAGAGCTTTTCCAAAAAAGCAAGGAGCTATATGGAGAGAAATGTGCTAAGGCTATTATTGAAGAGAAAATTTATATAGGAATGCCTTCTGGTGCTGTTAAATTATCTTGGGGTAAACCTATAGATATAAATAGGACTATCAGTAAATACGGAACTCGCGAACAGTGGGTATATGGCAATGGGTGTTATCTTTATTTTGATGATGGGATATTAGAGACAATTCAGGATTAAATGTATATTCCCAACATTAATGATGGTGCCTGCAAGGGTGATATTGTGCATACGGAAGTTTAATATAATGTAAAATGCAATTTGAATATATATATGTATAAGTATTTTTTATTATTCGTTATGTTTGTTTTTATGACATCTTTTAAAGATGGCATATCAATAGAAGACAGGTTGGTTTCTTTAGAATCAAAAGTAAGTTCTCTTGAAAAAGAAAATAAAGATTTAAAAGATAGGGTATTGTCCTTAGAGAAATATATAAATATCAATGATAAAAATGAAGTTGATGTCGAAAACAAAACAAATATAAAAAATGACAATAAAACAAATGTTTACAGATCGACATATTCAGATAACAGATGCCAAGCTACAACTAAAAAAGGAGAGCGATGCAAGAGAAATGCTGAGCCCGGAAGTAAATATTGTTGGCAACATAATAAATGATCTTATGTATAAGCATTTAAGATTATTGATATTGGATAAAACAACATGGGAAACTGGGAGAAAAAGCAGGATGAGAAACGGGACATCCGTGAGCGAGAAAGGGTTTCAAAAGAAACACTCGGTAAGTTCTTTTATGACCTTTCCAAATTGTCTTTCGCGGCATTAGTGATAGGGAGCGTTGCGTCGGTTGTTATAAATAAGGATAACATTGATTCTTATATTATCATGTCAATCGGGGCGTTTGTTACTTACATATTTGCTTATATTGGGTATAAAATAATAAAGTAAAATAGTATGGGAGCATTAATAGGATTATTCTGCATAATGGCAGTTGTAGGATCAGCCATAGCGATTTGGCTTAATACTAAGTCTGGTAAAAAGTGGTTGGAAAGCCTTTAATTGATATTCTCGTGGGTCTCATTGTATAATATAGAGACCCACATTGAAAGAATCAAGCCTCGCTATATCTGTACTCGACAAGACATCTGGTCAAGTCCATGAGATCGGACATGCAGTAACGGGCTTTTTCCGCAATATCCGATTCCGATATTAGTATCTCCTTGGATATGAACAATAGGCTCAAGACAAGTGAATTTGAGATACTTGATACAGACTTGCCAAGCTGCGCTAGATCGCATACTTGATCTTCTGTGAGGTCGGGGAACCTCTTTTTAAATTCGCACGATTCCATGTGTTATAGATTTAATGCCGGACGTGATTGACCGTACTTTTATAAAACATCTGGTAGGCGAATAAGTTCAACGGGTGATTGGTATTTATCGGGTATTTCCATTAATAAATAGTTAGCCTGTGACAATATACCCAAGGAGGTATGATTCAAGGCGAATAATGTTGTGTCGTAATCTTGTTGCAAATATATTTTATTTGCATCTTAAATATATGAATATTAATCTTTTATGTGTTTGTAATAAATGTTTACGAATTATTTTATCAAGAAGAAGATACAGGCTTTAGTGTCGGATGCCGGGGGGCGTCCGCATCGTTCCCTTTCCTTGGATGAGGCACGTTCGCTTTTGGTCTTGTATAATATAGAGGATCACGAGGACGTCATGAGGGCCTTGGAGCCTTTGCGCAAGGCGAAGAAGGACATCAAGACGTGTGTATATGTGCCGTCCGGAGGAGCGGATATTCCTTTCGATGATTCCAATATTCCTGTACATATAAAGAACGATCTCAACGCGTGGGGATTCCCTTCCGATAGTGTCTTGAAAAAGGTGGGCGCTCTCAAGGCGGATATCTTGATCGATATCACCCGGCCGGGTTGTTATGCCTTGCAATACATCGCTCTCCGGCATCCATCCGCCTTCAAGGTCGGGATTAAGTATCCGGGCCAAGAATGGTACGACTTAGGCTTGACTGTAACAGATAAGGACGATATTCAGTATTTATTCGGACAGATATTATTTTATTTGCGTTCCATCCGTGCTAAATGATATAATTTCCTTATTTTTGCAGTGCTAAATAACAAAAAGGAATATTTTCCCCATGGCAGACATAAATTTAAAAGGAATGGGTGTGGCGTTGATCACGCCATTCAAGGAAGATGAGAGTGTAGATTACGAGGCGTTAGGCAAGCTGGTGGATTATCAGGTGCAGAACGGTACGGATTATTTGGTAGTGCTGGGAACTACAGCGGAAACCCCTACACTTACGGAAGAAGAAAAGAAAAACATTATAAGCTTGGTAGTGACTCGTGTACGGGGCCGTATCCCTATCGTATTAGGCGTGGGAGGTAATTGTACACGGTCGGTTGTCGAGAAGTTGAAGACCGATAATTTCGAGGGTATCGACGCTATCCTCTCGGTCGTACCTTATTATAATAAGCCTTCCCAAGAAGGGATTTACCAGCATTACAAGGCGATCGCCAACGCTACTCATTTACCGATCGTACTCTATAACGTACCGGGGCGTACGGGCGTGAACATGACGGCCGAGACTACGCTTCGTATCGCCCGTGAGTTCGATAACGTGATCGCCGTGAAAGAGGCTTCCGGCAATATCACCCAGATGGATGATATCATCAAGAACAAGCCGGCCCGTTTCAACGTGATCTCCGGTGACGATGGCATTACTTTCCCTTTAATGACATTAGGTGCGGTGGGAGTGATCTCCGTGATCGGTAACGCCTTCCCTCGTGAGTTTAGCCGTATGGTACGTCTGGCCTTGGCGGGTGATTATGATAGCGCACGTACGATCCATCATAGCTTCACGGAGCTGTTCAGCCTGTTGTTCGTGGATGGAAATCCTGCCGGAGCGAAGAGTATGTTAAATATGATGGGCTTTATCGAGAATAAGCTTCGTTTGCCTTTGGTTCCTACACGTATCGTCACGTATGAGAAGATCCGTGAGGTGTTGCGACAGTTGAGCATTAAGTGCTGATCCGCTTTTAACGGCAACGATTCTTATTATTTATATAGGATAACAAAAGGGGCTTCATGTGTCATAGAGGGCATGTGAAGCCTTTTTCTATAGATATGCTCCAACTCCTCATACCGATACTTCAACCTTGATTTCGGTCACTTCATTATTTTATGTCGGGCAGGCAAACGCTTACCTTTTATTTTTGTAACTATTATATTAAATAAATGAAGTGATGTTTAAAGCGATTGTCCATTTTTCTATTCAGAAGAAACTATTCGTTGGGTTGACAACCTTGTTTCTGCTTCTGGGAGGAATCTATGCCATGATGACTTTACCGATAGATGCCGTACCGGATATAACGAACAATCAAGTGCAAATCGTGACGGTATCGCCAACCTTGGCCCCGCAAGAGGTAGAGCAATTGATCACCATGCCTATCGAGATAGCGATGAGTAATATCATGAACGTGGAAGAGATCCGCTCCGTTTCCCGCTTTGGCCTGTCATTGGTAACGGTCGTGTTTAAGGAAAGCGTGCCTACCTTGGATGCCCGCCAACTTATAAACGAGCAGATACAAACCGTGGCGGGAGAAATCCCCACGGAACTGGGTACGCCGGAGCTGATGCCTATCACGACCGGCCTGGGCGAGATTTATCAATATGTATTGAGAGTGGAGCCCGGTTATGAGGAGAAATACGACGCCATGGAACTCCGTACCATTCAGGACTGGATCGTGAAACGGCAACTGAGCGGTATACCGGGTATCGTGGAGATCAATAGCTTTGGCGGCTATCTGAAACAGTATGAGGTGGCGGTAGATCCGGATGCCCTTTATTCCTTGAATATTACGATCGGCGAGGTGTTCGAGGCACTCAACCGGAATAACCAGAATACAGGGGGCAGTTATATCGAGAAAATCAATAAGGCTTACTACATCCGTAGCGAGGGAATGATCGGCAAGATAAAGGACATCGAGCGCATTGTGATCACGAACCGTGGAGGGATACCGATTCATATAAGCGATGTCGGCTCGGTTCGCTTTGGTTCCGCCAAGCGTTTTGGCGCCATGACAAAGGATGGCGAGGGAGAGTGCGTGGGCGGTATCGCCATGATGTTGAAGGGTGCGAACGCCAATGTCGTGACCAAGGAACTGGAGGCACGGGTCGAAAGGGTACAGAAAATGTTGCCGGAAGGTGTTCGTGTAGAACCTTATTTGAATCGTTCCGAATTGGTAGACCGAAATATATCCACCGTGATCCGTAACTTGATAGAGGGAGCGTTGATCGTCTTTATCGTATTGATCATCTTCTTGGGGAATGTGCGGGCCGGCTTGATCGTGGCTTCCGTGATCCCGTTGGCGATGCTTTTCGCTTTTATCTTGATGCGTGTTTTCGGGGTCTCCGCCAACCTGATGAGTTTAGGGGCCATCGATTTCGGTATCGTGGTCGATGGATCGATCGTTATATTGGAGGGAATGTTGGCGCATATCTATTCGAGGCGGTTGATGGGGCGTACGCTCTCTGCCGAGGAGATGGACCGGGAGGTCGAGGCCGGAGCCGGTCATGTTGCCCGGAGCGCTACCTTTGCCGTATTGATCATTTTGATCGTCTTCTTCCCGCTACTTACGCTGACCGGGATAGAGGGCAAATATTTTACCCCCATGGCGAAGACCTTGGTGTTTTGTATTATCGGGGCTTTGATCCTTTCGCTCACCTACGTGCCGATGATGGCCTCCCTGTTCCTAAAGCGTACGATCTCTTCGAAGCCTACATTCGCCGATCGTTTCTTCGGGAAATTAAACGGGGTTTACAGGCGTACGCTTCATTTCTGTCTGCGTCATATCTGGGGAACGATCGCTTGTTCTTTCGCGGCTCTGGCTGTGTCCCTTTTCTTATTCACGAGGTTAGGGGCGGAGTTTATCCCTACGCTGGATGAGGGGGATTTCGCCATGCAGATGACGCTTCCCGCCGGTAGTTCCCTGACGCATAGTATCGAGCTATCGAAGCAAGCGGAAGAGACCTTGATGAAGAATTTCCCGGAGATCAAGCATGTGGTAGCCAAGATCGGAACGGCCGAGGTTCCGACCGACCCGATGGCGGTGGAAGACGCGGATATCATGATCGTGATGAAACCTTTCAAGGAATGGACCTCGGCCTCCAGCCGTGCGGAGATGGTGGAGAAGATGAAGGCCTCCTTGGAACCGATTACGGGGGCGGAGTTTAATTTCAGCCAGCCGATCCAGCTTCGCTTCAATGAATTGATGACGGGAGCCAAGGCGGATATCGCGATCAAGCTATATGGAGAGGATATGGCGGAGCTTTATAAGAAGGCGAAGGAAGCCTCTCTTTTCGTGGAGCAAGTACCGGGAGCCGCCGATGTGATCGTGGAGCAGGCGATGGGGCTGCCGCAATTGGTCGTACACTACGATCGTGCCAAGATCGCCCGTTACGGGATGAATATAGAGGAGTTGAACACGATCATCCGTACGGCTTATGCGGGAGAGGCGGCGGGTGTCGTTTTCGAGAATGAGCGACGTTTCGACTTGGTGCTTCGTCTGGATAACGATAAAGTGGCGGATCTGAATTTGGATAAGCTCTTTGTACGGACTGCCGAGGGAATCCAGATCCCGGTTAGCGAGGTCGCTACGATCGGGCTGGTCAACGGGCCTCTACAGATTAACCGGGATGCCACGAAACGCCGTATCGTGATCGGGGTGAATGTCCGTGACGCTGATATCCAGAAAGTCGTGCGTACTATCCAAGAAACCCTTGACAAGCATATCAAGCTGGAACCGGGATACTACTTTGAGTATGGCGGCCAGTTCGAGAACTTGCAGAATGCGATCGATACGCTTACGATCGTGATACCGGTCGCCTTGTCATTGATCTTATTGCTATTGTTCTTTGCCTTTAAGAGTGTTACCTACTCGCTGGTGGTATTTTCTACCGTCCCGTTATCCTTGATCGGGGGTATTCTGGCCCTTTGGTTACGAGGGTTGCCTTTCAGTATATCGGCGGGGGTCGGCTTTATCGCCTTGTTTGGCGTAGCGGTTTTGAATGGTATATTAATGATTAATCATTTTAATAACTTACGAAAACAAACTAAATATCAAATGACAACGAATCGTATCCTCGCGAAAGGATGTCCGCATCTACTTCGCCCCGTATTCTTGACCGGCTTGGTAGCTTCTCTAGGATTCGTGCCGATGGCGATAGCGAAGTCCGCGGGCGCGGAGGTGCAACGTCCGTTAGCGACGGTCGTGATCGGAGGCTTGATTGTCTCCACGATCTTGACGTTGATTATTATCCCGGTATTTTATCGGTTGGTAAATAGCTCGGCCGCTTGGAAGCGCCAACGCTGGTTGAAGCGCCTATTGCCGTTTCTTCTTTTTTTAGGTATCTTATTCCCCACGCATGCCCAACAGACGGTGTCGTTGGAAGAAGCCGTGACGATCGCCTTGGAGAATCATCCTCGCCTGAAGACTGCCACGGCATCCATTGAACGTAGTCGTGCTTCACGGGGAGAGAGCTGGGAGGTGTCACCGACCACCTTTAATTATTCATGGGGACAGATCAACGGTGAGACACGAAACGACAATCAAATGGAGATCACGCAATCCTTGGGCTCTCTATTGACCCCATTTTATAAGAACGCCTTGGTGAACCGTCAAGTCGCCACGGGAGAATATTACCGGGACTTGGTGAAGAAGGAGATTACGGCCGAGGTAAAACGGGCATGGGCTTATTATCAATATGCCTTTCATCTATGTGCCTTGTATAAAGAGCAGATCGAGTGGGCCGGACGTTTGCGAAAGGCAAGTCAGTTGCGTTATGAGCAAGGGGATATCACGCTATTGGAGCGGAATATGTCATCTACCTTGGTCGCCGATCTACAGACCCGTTTGTCGCAGGCGGAAGAGGAGTTGCAATTGGCTACCCGTCGTTTCTCTTGGACTTGTTATTCGGATTCCCCATTGCTGCCTATGGATACGACATTGGTTTTATTCCCCGCTCGCGTAGCCGAGATCGCTCCGTCCGATATCCATCTGAATTATTTCCGGAGCGTGGCCGATGAGAAGAAAGCCATGCTTCGTATCGAACGAAGCCGTTTCTTCCCGGAACTATCGGTAGGATATGTGCGTCAGAAAATAGCCCCGTTGAGCGGTCTGGACTCTTGGATGGTCGGGATCTCGTTCCCGGTATTGTTCTTCCCGCAGCATAGCCGGGTAAGGCAAGCGAAGATCGATTCCTATATCGCCCGTACGGAAGCGGAGAGCAACATCCGTCAGTTGAACAATAAGGTGGAGGAGTTGAGCGTTGCGCTTCGTAAAGAAGGAGAGTATATCCGCTATTATACGACCGGCGCTTTACCGGAAGCGGAGGCTTTGTTGAAGAGCGCGACGGTACAGTTCAAAGAGAGCGAGACAGATATCACGCAGTTTGTTCAAAGCCTGAACGCCGCCCGGGAGATCCGGCGGGGATATATCGAGGCCGTATATGCCTATAATATATCGGCGCTTGAGTTGGAGTTGTATAGTAGATAACCAGAAAAATCGTATAAGATGAAAAAGATATGGATTCCTGCGGCTCTTATGGCATTGGCCGCATGCAGTATGACAAACAACGCGGAGAAAGGACAGGGCGATTCGCAAGACATAACTGCCCGGCCCGCTATTACTCAAGTAGCAGAAAACATACCGTCCGAACCATCCGTGGATAGCGTAGAGGTGGATGGGATTTCCTCGGCTACGGCCCTTCCGAATCACTCCTCTTTCAACGGGATCATGGTAGTTCCCCCGCAGCGGCAGGCTACGGTTACATTGACGATGGGAGGCACGGTTCATGCTACTACGCTGCTTCCGGGCGATTATGTGAAGAAGGGCTCCGTGGTCGTCAGCTTGGAGAATCCGGATTTTATCACGTTGCAACAGACCTATTTGGATGCCCATGCCCAAACGGAATACTTAGAGGCTGAGTATAAAAGGCAACAGCGTTTGAGCGAGCAAGAAGCGGCCTCGCAAAAACGTTTCCAGCAAAGCAAGGCGGATTATCTTTCCATGAAGAGCCGTCAAGATGCCGCCGCCGCGCAACTCGCTATCCTAGGTGTCTCCGCCGGCGATCTTCTGGAAGACGGTATCCAACCTTATTTGGAGGTAAAAGCGCCATTAAGCGGTTATGTCGCCGGGCTGTCCATTAATCTCGGTAAATACGTGAACGCGGGCGAACCGATCTGTGATGTGATCGATAAAGGCGAGACTCTTCTTTGCCTGACCGCTTATGAGAAGGATTTAGCGGACTTATCCATTGGGAACCAAGTGCAGTTCCGGGTGAATGGAATGGGGAAGGAGACCTTCCATGCGGTCTTGGTCTCGATCGGACAGGAGGTGGACGAGACGAGCCGTTCCTTGGAAATGTACGCTCGGGTGAAAGAGACGAATCCCCGTTTTCGTCCCGGTATGTATGTTTCCGCACGGGTAGAGAAGAAATGACTATCTTTGTCTTCATGAAGAAAATGAATATAAAGAATAAATATGTGTTCTCGTTGGTCATCATATCGATCATGGTGGCCTTCTTGATCCATTTCCCGGAATTGGTGTCGTTGTTTGACGTTACCGGGCAGAACGCTCTTTTCCCGGATATGTCGGTATTGGATGTAGCGAATGAGGTCTTTTTCACCTTCGTGTCCCTCTTACTGTTATTTGCGATGAACACGTATGTCTTTGGTTTCAATCGGCAGAAAGCGCATATCTCTTGGCGGAAGGTCCTGCTCTCGTTCGTGATGACTTGGTGCGTGAATAATTTATTAGGAAAGGGTTTCGTGTTCTTGCACCATCAGTTTGATATCCCGGCGATCGACGCCTTGGTGCATCATTATCTGCATCCGTTGAGGGATTTTATCATGTCGTGTGTCGTTACGGGTAGTTGCTATATGATTTACCTGATTCGTCAAAGCCAGCAAGTACAGATCGAGAACCAGCAATTGCGGGCGGAGAATCTATTGAACCAATATGAGGCCTTGAAGAGCCAGCTTAATCCTCATATGTTATTTAATTCCTTGAATACGCTCCGTTCCTTGATCCGGGAGACTCCCGGGAAGGCACAAGAATATTTGCAGGAGTTATCCCGTGTCTTACGTTATACCTTGCAAGAGAATGAGTGCCGTAGTGTTACTTTACGGGAGGAGATGGATTTCGTGAACGCTTATATCTTCCTTTTGAAAATGCGCTATGAGGATAATCTGGTCTTCGATATAGACTTAGGGAAGGAGCACGAGTCTAAGCAACTGCCTCCTATGTCGGTGCAGCTTTTGATCGAGAACGCCGTGAAGCATAACGAGATTAGCAACCGTCATTCATTGACCATTTCCGTTCGTTCTGACCATGATTCCTTGACGGTTAGCAATCCCATCCAACCGAAATTGACACATAGCGGAGGCACCGGTATTGGCTTGGTGAACCTGAGTAAACGTTATAACCTCTTGTATAAGAAAGATATTTCCATAAAAGAAGATGCTAGTATATTCAGCGTAACAATCCCTTTGATATGAAAGCTTTGATAATAGAAGACGAGAAAGCGGCTGTCCGTAATTTGATGGCATTGCTGGGAGAGGTTGATCCGGATATCGAGGTGATCGATGTCCTAGATAGTATTACGGATAGTGTTGAATGGTTTCAATCGCATCCAATGCCGGAACTTATCTTTCTGGATATCCATTTGGCGGATGGTTCGGCTTTCGAGATCTTCGGTCATGTAGATATCTCTTGCCCGATCATTTTCACGACAGCCTATGATGAATATGCGCTGAAGGCGTTTAAAGTGAATAGCGTAGATTATCTGCTGAAACCGATCGATGCGGATGATATACGGAAAGCTTTGGATAAGTTGTCACGGTTACAATCGACGGCTGTGGAGAAAGAAGCGATCGATTATTCCGCTGTCATGCAAGCCTTGAAGCGGGTGGAAGGATATAAAACGCATTTCTTGATCCCTGTGAAAGGGGATAAGCTGCTACCTGTTTCCGTGAATATGATCTTATTTTTCTATATAGCGGACGGAAATGTAAAGGCGGTGATGACGGACGGGAAGGAATACCTTTTCACGCAGACCTTGGATGAGCTCGCCGATAGCCTTGATCCTGCCTTGTTCTTCCGGATCAATCGTCAGTACTTGATATCCAGAAAGGCGGTGCAAGATATCGATCTCTGGTTTAACGGACGCCTTGCGGTCAATTTGATCGTACCGACCTTGGAGCGTATATTGGTTAGCAAGGCGAGAGTGCCGGATTTCAAGACGTGGTTTACGTCATGATGGATTATCAAGAGGATTATAGGGGTGGAGTACGATGAACCGGGCTCCATGCTTATACGTCGGGTCTAATTGAATGGAGCCACCTAAATGCTCGATAATCGTTTGGCTGATGGATAACCCTAAGCCTGTACCCTGCGCATATTCATCTACCTTTTCGAAACGCTCGAATATGACTTTCTGCTTATCCTCCGGTATTCCACATCCGGTATCGGTTACGGTGATACGTATATGCTGCTTGTCCTCATCTATTTGATAAGATAGGTTGATCTCTCCTTCTTTCGTGAATTTGCAGGCATTGGTCAATAAGTTTATCAATAATTGTTGGAGACGTATCGAATCTGTCTGAATATGTAAGGGGTCTTCAGAAGGTGTATAGGTCAATTGAACACCCGGAAAGACCCGGTGCTCTACACTTGCCAAAGCGTTCCGGCAACAATCCGATAAGTTTGTCTTCTCTATAATGAACTTCATATTCCCGGATTCTAGGCGAGAAAGGTCAAGAATATCATTTATCAGATTAAGTAATAAATAAGAGTTATTGTTGATAATGGAGAAAAACTCTTTCTTTTCGCCAGCGGAAATAGATTCATCGGATATTAATTCCGAAAAGCCGACAATTGCGTTAAGCGGCGTACGGATCTCATGGCTGATATTGGCGATAAACGTGCTTTTCATCTGGTTGGCGTGTTCCGCTATCTCTTTGGCTGTACGAAGTTGACGCTCGGACTCTACTAAGGCTTCCTTGTCTTTCATAAGTTCTCGTTGGTAGCGGCGTGCGGAGCGATAGGACTTGTATACGATGTATAGCATCACTAAAAGAACGATCGATACTACGAGTAGAATAATCATTAACAACCTTTGGGTATGCAGTTGTTGTTCACGTAGCTGTAGCTCGTATGCCTGCATCTCTTGATTGTTTAGATCATGTAATGTCCGGAGCTGATTGATCTGTCGGTTGAAGGCCTCGTCATGCAACATCTTGGTATGTTCTACAACTTCTCTACTAAATGCGAGCGCTTCTTTATAACGTCCCAATGCTTCGAGTATCTCGACTTTCAGCTCCGAGGTTCGTATATCTTCTTCTGTTAATTTATTTGTGTCTATGATATTCAGCGCCTTTCCATACTTACCTATTAAATAGTAATACTTGGCGAAAACGAAGTTGTAGCAGAATTCCGTATAATCATCTCCGGTTTTCTCTATGATCGGTGTCGCCTTCAACAAGGTCTCCAATGCCTGCTTGGGCTTGTCTTGAAGGACATACATATCCGCATAAAAAACATACATTAGCGCACGGCAACGATCCACGGGGAATGCGGTGCCTTGTTCTTCATTCTCTCTTTCCCTATCTTGGATCATTTCATCGTAACGGGTTAATAATTCCTCGGCCTCGGTGAAATGATCGGTTCGTAGATAAGATTCGATGAGGTTTCCCATGTATTGCATCTCGAATTTCGGATTGTCACCTCGTTTCTGTAATAAATCGAGACCTTCCCGATAAGCTACTATCGCGTCACTATCCCGATGTATTTCTTGATAGATTAAACCTAAGTTCTCATTGCAACAAATCAATCCATATTCACTCTTTGTATCACAGGCATAGTTGTATAGGCTGATCGCCCCGTTCATCGCTAACTCATAATTGCCGTCCCATAGATCCATTTGGCAAATGAATCCTCGCGCATCGAATAATGCGTCCGGAACCTCATTCTTGGCCGCGGCCAATGAATCTATCTTATGCGACCAGTAAATCAGGCTATCCCTGTTTTGTATATTGTAATAATGGCGGGATAAGTTGGCCCATGCGTAATATAAGGAAGCATGACCTTTCGAAGTGGAGCTTGCCACATCTGCCATTTTGTTTAGGTAAACAATCTCCTTGGGCATTTGCCTGTACATTGTCGCTAAATCCTTATATAACTCGATCTGTTCATTTATGGCTGGCGAGGACTTTAATAGGGATAAAAGGCTGTCTTCCCTTTGTTGGGTAGTATAGGTGTTTTCCCCTAAAGAAAACATTGGGATCATTAAATAGATAAATAATACTAAATAGGTATTTCTCATGATATTGTATGATGTTCAATACAAAAATACATTTTAACATTAAATATCAAGCGTATGTTATGGAATTTTAGAGGTCTGCCTTATAGTTTCTTTTTCAAAGTGAAGAAAAAAGTAACCCCTTTTCCCGGACTGCTCTTCGCCGATATTTGTCCTTTATGAAAATTAACCCCGTTTTTAACGATGGATAATCCTAATCCGGTTCCTCCGATCTTACGACTGCGTCCCTTGTCTACCCGGTAGAAGCGCTCGAATATGCGATTGATATGTTCTTCCGGGATACCCACTCCATTATCGGAGAAGCTAAAGTAATAATATTTAGGATCTTCTTTATAGCAGTTGACGGTAATCCTTATGTTTTCTCCCGCATAAGCGATCGCGTTGTCATATAGATTCCGGAATATGGAATAGAGTAGGGAGTTATTCCCGAACACGGTCGGATCTCCCGGGAGGATAATTTCCGACGTGATGTGTTTTTCTTCCATATCTTGGGAGCATTCTTTTTGTATCTCGGCGATAAGCTTCGTGATATTTACTTCCGTGAGGTCGAACATCTCGGATGCCTCGTCAAGTCTGTTTAATACGGAAATATCTCGTAATAATCCTGTAAGGCGGGTACTTTGGGAATAACAACGTTCCAAGAAAAATTGACGTTTGTCCGGACTCAAATCTGGGTTGGATAGGATTGTTTCCAAATACCCTTGAATGCTGCTGACCGGTGTTTTCAGCTCGTGAGAGACGTTCTGCGTAAGCTGTCGTTTCATCCGGCTTTCTTCTTCTTGACGGGATATATCATTAATAGAGATCTCATAACTATTATCGAGGAATAAAATACATTCGATCAAGAATATTTTACCGTTCTTGTCAATAGTCACGGACTCTCTTAATACTTTCTTTTTCCGATTCAGATTCCGGATATTCTTATTCAAGAAGGTACGGATTGGTTCTAATTCGGCTATATCAGTAACGTCTTCCACTTGGTGGATCTGGGTGTCGGATATGACATTTATGAATTGAATGAATAGGATGTTAGAAAGAATCTCCCGCCCTTCACTTGTAAACATAGCGAAGCCTTCCTTGGAATATTGGAAATGTTTGATAAGCTTTTCCCGTTCCATGGATAACTCGTTTTTCGCTTTCTGCTGCCGATGGTATAAGGTTACGATATTCTGTGAGATATCACCTAGCTCATCATTCGGGAAAACATAATCGACCGCAGGCATTCGATCTTTCTCTACGTTTAAGGCGAAATCCCTTAGTTTGGATATCGTTTTACCTATGCTGAAAGTAAAACGGGAAAGGACAAAGAAGAAAATCAAGGTCATCAATGCCATGAAATAAATGAAGTCCTTGTTTACCGTCAATATCCCTCTTACATATGGATCATAGGGCAGGGCTGAGCGGTAAATATAACCTCCTATATTTGATGCCGAATAGAAATACCTTTTTCCCGTAGATTCCGAGGAACGGATAGCGAATCCTTCATTATATAATCGGGCTTTGCGTACCTCGCTCCGGTCGTTATGGTTATTAAACTCGTCCGTCCCGCTATTATCAAACAATACGTCGCCGGATGGATCTATAATGGTTACCCGCAAATCCTTTTGAGGGATGTCGTCCATGAAACTTATTACGGTCTTGTTGATGTCCGTACTTTGTTGGCATTTGCGGAATAATTGGTAATTATAGTTACTCAACACATTGTTCAACTTTTCTTGCGCGAACTCCCTTTCCCGCTGATATTGGAATAGCAGGAAACAGACCGTAAAGCCCAAGAACATAAAAAAGACCGACCAGAAAAGCCGTTGGCTAAACGGTATCCGGTGCCTTTTCTCACCATCTATCTTTACCATGATTCACGACAATATTAGCATTCAAAACAATAACCGAAACCTAAGCGAGTTACGATGTTCTTTCCATAAGGACCTATTTTCTTACGTAACCGGGTGATGTTGACATCGATGGTACGGTCTAGAACATATACCTCGTCTTTCCAGATGCGAGACAGTATTTCCTCTCTGGAGAAGACGTTCCCTTTATTTTCCAATAGAAGTTTTAGTATCTCAAACTCTTTTTTGGTCAATGGAACTTCCACCCCGTCTACCGTAGCCTTGATGCGTTTCGTATCAAGAGCTAATGTCTCATACTCGAGTTTCTCAATCTCTTTATCTTTTGATTTCTCGGAAGTTCTTCTTAGTACGGCCTTAACACGCGCTATCACTTGGCGGATGGAGAAAGGCTTGGAGATATAGTCGTCCGCCCCGAGATTGAACCCTGTGAGCATATCGTTCTCCGTATCTTTGGCCGTGAGGAAGATGATAGGGGTATTGGCCGTCTTCTCATCTTGTCGCAGGATACGTGCCATCTTGAAACCGGAGATTTCTCCCATCATGACATCCAACAATAATAAATTGTAAACGGTCAGATCCTTTTTCAATGCCTCTTCCGCACTATAGGCGGTATCTACTTCATAACCTTCTATTTCTAAGTTGAATTTAAGGATCTCACACAAATCCTCTTCATCATCCACTACAAGAATACGAGTTGTTGCCATAAGCTGTTCTGTTTTTAAAAGAGTGCCTTACGGCTCTCCATATACAAATATAATTATTTTTGGCAAAGAACGGATATTCTTATTTCGGAGAAATGAAATATATGTTACATTGCTGTTAAGATCGCTCATATAACATTTCTGCCGCAGGATATGTGTTAGTATAATAGATCATTAGGGATGCTACTTCCTATAATAATTATAATCCGTGACAAAACCCTCGCAAAGCCAGTTGGCCAAGGCTTGCCGATTGTTGCTGAGGATGATCCGTTGTTGGTCGTATTGGTTTTGTATGTTGCCCAATTCGACGAATACGGAGGTCGGGGTCGTGTGACGTAATACATATAAGTTACGATCGTCTACCGTGCCCGAGAATCCCCGGCCCGGCTGGTGGCGGTTGTATTTGCGCGAGAAAGTGGATTTCATCGTTTTAGCCAAGCGCTTGCTCGCTTGATCCTTGGGCTTATGATAGAAAAAGACATCGGTCCTTTGATGCCGGCTCCGGCTGTCCACATGGATGAATATCGCTCTCTTATAAGTTTCTTTATCTTTCCGGCTCAAGCTGTTTATCTTGGCGCAACGCTGATCCAGACGGCTTACTTGGCTGAGGGGGATCGGACTACCCATACAAGTTTCCCGTTTGCTGTTATTGAGGAATTGCTGGTCACGTATTCCGTCCTTTGCGTCTTGGATGATAATATGTACCTTTGCGCCTCGCGTTAAAAGATTGCGTGCCAGACGTAGCATGATGTCGTAAGCGTATTCATCCTCATGCAATTCATGGGAGCCCATTTTACCGATCGCCCCGGGGTCCGGACCGCCATGACCGCTGACCAGATAAAAGCAAGCTCCCTTTAAATCGGAAGAGGTTACTTTGTAACTGGCTAGCGACTTGCCGAATAGGGGCTGATAATTCTTCTTCTGAGGGGCGGAGGCGAGCGGAGGCAAGGTATATTTTACGCCCATGCGCAGAGTGTTATTTTTACCCAACTTCCCTTTATTAAGCTCGATAAACTCTTTCTGATACGTCCCGCCGGTACGGTTGAAGCGTTTGAGAAAAAGAGTGATGCCCTCTCCGTTTTTCGGATACGCCTTTTCTTGGGCAGTCAAGGAACCTGTATATACGAGAGCGATAATAAAGAAGAAAATACGGATACTATGTTTCACAGACATCTTAAAAATTGATTCTACGCCGTAAAGATAATTAAATCAACCTATAGTCAAAAACGATAATTTATAAAAAGAATCAATCAACCCATAAATGAGAGGGAGGATATCCTATTATAAATTTCTTTGGTTAATTGAATATCATAGGATGCGTCGTGCAATTTCGCGGAATCTATTTGTATGCCTAAAGCCCTTGCCACCGTTTCCTGCTTGAAATCTGTCATCTCATGCCGTTTGCGCATCAAATGCTGGGTAGACAATACCATTACGTCGATCGAGTTCACCCAGAACCATGAGTAGAAATAATTATCTCCGTTCTGTACGAAGAAGGCTTTCAAGAAGTGATTATCGAAAGAGGCGTTGTTGTATCCAACGAGGAAGAACTTGTCTTTTTTATCAAATTTGTCCACGTATTTGGACAGCATGTTCACAAATTTAACGTACACCTCTCGCATGGGAGGATAAGCTTGTATCTGTTCCTTGGACACGTTACAAATACGAAGCGCTTCTTCCTCTATCTCACATTGGGGATGCGGGCAGACATTGAAATTAAAAGATTCCTTCGTAACCCCATCAATTACGATCTCCCCACTTATTTGGTGGACGCCATTTCTCCAGTATTTTATGCCGGTAGTCTCTAAATCAAAAAAAAGTAGTTTCATAAATGCTTTTTGGTATAGGATGCAAAAGTAAGTTTTTTTATTCTTAAATGAGAGAATCTATAAGGTTTTCTCCGTTTATTTTATTATCTTTGCGAAAGTTTGAGTCTAGAATCATTATCGACATAGTTCTTCTTTTTATATTATTATTAAGCGGATCTCTCCTTTAATCATCAATTCTCACGCTAAGTTAGTATAAACAACGCTTCACGGAACGTGAGGCCCTAGTATAAATTAAAATCGACTGTATGGCAAAATACGCATCATTTGGTAAACGTGAAAACGAGAAAAAGAAACAAGCCCGCCGAGTAGAGAAACAGAACAGGAAAGAGGAAAGAAAATCGTCCGGCAAGGCGACTAGCTTTGAGGATATGATCGCTTATGTGGATGAAAATGGGATGATCACCTCTGTCCCTCCCGAACTTCGTCAAAAAGAAGAGATAAATCAGGAAGATATCTTGATCTCGACTCCTAAGAAAGAGGATGTGGCTCCCGTTATCTTAAGGGGCAGGGTAGACTATTTTAATGAGGCAAAAGGGTTCGGGTTTATCCGTGACTTGTCGGGGACGGAAAAGTATTTCTTTCACGTGAACAATGTTGTGGATGATATCTCCGTGAACGATATCGTGACGTTCGACCTTGAACGTGGCGACAGAGGCTTAAGTGCCGTGAATGTTTGTCTTGAAAATAAATAATAATACTTACCTTTGCGGCCGAAACAATTAATAAAAATATAATATGTCTGTCGCAAAAGTAGATGATAATAGAAAGGTGACCACACATCGCCTGATAGAGATGAAGCAGCGTGGCGAGAAAATATCCATGCTTACCGCCTATGATTATTCGATGGCGAAATTGATCGATCAAGCAGGAATGGATGTGATCTTGGTGGGAGACTCCGCTTCTAACGTAATGGCTGGAAACGTGACCACTTTGCCGATTACGCTCGACCAGATGATTTACCATGGTAAATCGGTCATGAAAGCGGTGAATCGTGCGCTGGTGGTGGTAGACCTGCCTTTCGGTACGTACCAAGGAAACTCTAAAGAAGCCTTGGCCTCCGCTATCCGGGTGATGAAAGAGACGCATGCCGATTGTATCAAGTTGGAAGGCGGGGCTGAGGTTCGGGAATCTATCGAACGTATCTTGTGTGCCGGTATTCCAATTATGGGACATTTAGGATTGACGCCGCAATCGATCAATAAATTCGGTACGTATACGGTACGTGCCCGTGAAGAGGCCGAGGCTAAGAAACTGATCGAGGATGCCCATTTGCTAGAGGAGATAGGTTGTTTCGCCTTGGTGTTGGAAAAGATCCCGGCGGAGTTGGCGGCTCGTGTCGCTTCGGAGCTTACGATCCCGGTTATCGGCATTGGCGCCGGTGGAGGCGTAGATGGTCAAGTGTTGGTTATGCATGATATGCTCGGTATCAATCAAGGCTTTTCTCCTCGTTTCTTACGTCGCTACGCTAATTTAGGGGAGGAGATTACCCGTGCCGTACAAGCGTACATCGAGGACGTGAAATCTCAAGACTTCCCGAACGAGAAGGAGCAATATTGATTTTTAAATCTACCAAAGCATGATATTTACCGATGCTCCGAGCGTCAAGGTCTGTAAGGTCTTATGATGCTCGAAGCGATCGGTTTCTTTTTGGGGGTTGGCTATGTATGATACGAATCGTGAGGGGATAAAAGTATAATCGAGAAATACCCGCACATTTAGATTAGGATGCAATATGTATGAGAAAGAGGCGTTTGTGCTATATCCTATATTAAACGCTTTATTCGTGTTTACGATCTCTTTCTCAATCGTTTCCGGTTTGCCTTCCTCCACGCCCAATGCTGATATTCGGGAGGCTGGGCTGTAATTACATCCGATTAGCAGTTTCGTGCCCAAGAGAAATCGATTGGTTACCGGATACGATAGGTAGGAGCCGATGTATCCGCCGATCATGTCGAGAGGATCGGATTTTAGGGCGTTCACTTGATAGGTCGTACCGGGAACTGTCGGATTCGCCAAGGGTTTCGTAAGGGATAAAGGCATGCTTGTCGCCGAGATGCGTCCGCCGAAGCCTATATAACGATTCATGAACCAAGCGCCTTCAAATCCGGCCGTACTTCCCGGCGATGCTTTTAATTGCACATCCGGAGCCAGATTAAACTTTGTCGGCATCAAGCTAAACCCCATATAGATTCCGAAAAAAGAGGGATTTCGCTGGTAATTGAATGTCTCGAATCCCAGATAGCTATGGGTGAGACCTTTGTCCTTGAAGATCAAATCCGTTAGAAAATATCCAACCTCGGTCGATAAGATCCCGATTCCGGCACCAACCATTACATCCGATAGCCAGTGCTTGTTATTGAGCATACGGGATACGGCCGTGGCGGTCGCTACCGTATAGCCTCCTATACTATACCAAGGGCTACGGGTCGTCCCGTATTCTTTATGCAACATGGTGGCGGCCATAAATGCCATGGCCGTGTGCCCGGAAGGGAAAGAATGATTGTTCGAACCATCCGGACGGGTGACATTTGCCGTATGTTTCACCGTATTGATGGTTGCTCCCATGATACTGGCGGTGATGGCTTCGGATACGAGCATTCGGGACCAAGAGCTTCTTCCTTGTACACCGCCTATTTTTAAGCCAAGCATCGCTACGGCAGGTAGATATTGCAGGTAATCGTCGTAATGGTATCGGAAATTTGGAATATATGTATTGCGCAAACTCTGAAAATGATCGTCCTCATTTTTGATAATCAAACCGCTAACGATCAACGGTACCCCGATATAGGTCATTTGGAAAACATTGCTGGTAATTATCTTGTCGGTTTGTCTTTGGATTCTTCCCCAAGTAGATAAAGGCGCTAGACTGGAACTGTCGTTCCGGTGGGTAAAAGTGCTTGTTTGGGAAAAAGTCGTGCCCTGAAACATTGATATGCAACAAATACTATATAATATGGTTAATCTTGTTTTCACTAACTACTTATTCTTTTTGTTTCATGCAGCGAATATAATAGGATCGATTTATAGTATAACAAGAATTTATGTTATTTCTATGTTACATTTACGAGTTGGTTTCATATCTTTGTTTCCCAGATATATTAGAAACAGAATACATGAGATCTCATTTGCTAATAGGTGCCGCTTCGTCGGGAAGCGGGAAGACTACTTTTACCTTAGGATTGCTTCGTGCCTTGAGAAATCGTTCTTTACGGGTGCAGCCTTTTAAGTGTGGGCCGGATTATATAGATACTCGTCATCATAAAATGGCGGCTGGTTGCGCTTCCGTGAATTTGGATGGTTTCATGATGTCGGAAGGGCATATCAAGGATTTATATGCCCGGTATACCTCGAATGCGGATGTAGCCGTGACCGAAGGGGTGATGGGGCTGTTCGATGGCTACGATGCCATGCGAGGGAGTAGTGCGGAGATCTCCGGTTTATTGCGGATACCGATCGTATTGGTGGTGAACGCTAAAAGTACGGCTTATTCGGTGGCTCCCTTGCTTTATGGCTTCCGGAATTTTCGGAAAGATCTGAATGTCGTGGGGGCGGTATTTAATTTCGTGGCGTCGGAGAGCCATTATTCTTTCTTGAGACAAGCGTGTGAGGATGCGGGTGTGGAAGCGTTAGGCTATCTACCGAAGTGTGCGGATGTAGAGATCCCGAGCCGGCATTTGGGGTTGTCGTTGGATGAGGACTTTTGCTTTGAGGAGTTTGCGGACCGGATTGCTTGCTTGGTGGAGGAGCATGTGGATATAGACCGCCTGTTGGCAATCACGGCTTTGCCAGAGCGACAGCCAGTTCCTCGGGTTAAGGAAGTCATGAGGACTGTTTCAAAGGCAAACTTAAATATAGCCATCGCCCGTGATCCCGCTTTTAATTTCTCATATGAGGAAAATATACATTTCTTATCTACTCTAGGCAAGATTACCTATTTCAGTCCATTGAGGGATGATTGTTTACCGGAGGCCGATTTTGTCTATTTGCCGGGTGGATATCCCGAGTTATATTTATCGGAGTTGAGCATGAATTCCGGGATGCGTGAATCGATTCATTCCTTTGTGGAAATGGGGGGCAAGTTGCTGGCGGAATGTGGGGGGATGATGTATCTCTGTAAAGAGATTATCGGTACGGATGGGAATGCCTATCCAATGGCCGGTGTATTACCGCAATCCACCACGATGGAGAACATGAAGTTACGTTTAGGGTATCGGACTTTATGCTATAAGAATGATGTCCTACGAGGGCATGAGTTCCATTATTCCCGGATCGTGCCTATGGAAAGCCCGCTGCCTTCGGTAGCGAAAGCCTTTACGGCGAAAGGAGGTCAAACGGATACCCCGCTATATCGCTACAAGAACGTATTGGCGGGGTACACGCATTTATATTGGGGAGATCCCTGTCGGAACGATTGGTTTATTGATTTTCTGTATGGGGAAGCCCCAGATTGTTCTCGATAAACATTTTCAATATATTGATGGCGATCTGGTTGCTTCCTCCTTCGGGTATAATTAGGTCGGCATATCGTTTGCTAGGCTCTATAAATTGCAGGTGCATAGGCTTTAGTACCCGGGTATAGCGTTCCATTACCGCTTCCGCCGTGCGTCCTCTCTCGATCATATCCCGTTGGATCACACGGATAAGACGTTCGTCCGAATCTGTATCGACAAATACTTTCAAGTCCATCAAGTCTCGTAATTGAGGGTCGCATAAAGCGAGGATCCCTTCGATGATGACAACATCACGAGGCTCGATATGAATGGTCTCGGGCAATCGGCAGCAGGTAAGATAAGAATAAGTCGGCTGCTCGATGCATTTCCCCTCTTTCAGCAAGGTGACTTGCTCTGAGAGGAGCGGCCAATCAAATGCGTCGGGATGGTCGAAATTAATATATTGACGTTTCTCTACCGGCACATGGCTGTTATCTTTGTAATAAGAATCTTGAGGGAGTAATACGACCTCACCGGGAGGTAAACTTTCTATGATCTTTTTTACCACTGTAGTTTTCCCGGAACCAGTCCCGCCCGCTATACCTATAATTAGCATGATTTCTTATATTAATCCATATTTATGTTTATAAATGCAAAGGTAAGAAATATTTATAGTGGTAGTATTTCGCTGTTAATAGAAAAAACGAGATAAAAAGAGCTGAATTCTATGTTGTATAGCATGTTTATCTTAAATAAAGTTAATGAGTAGGCTTTTCTTGTTGGAAAATTATGCTGCATAACATAAAGTCTCTATATTTGCACTGTGTTTTTCATGGTATTAGATTTAAGGTTAACAATGAGATTGGCTGTCCGTGACGGATGGCCTTTTCTTTTATAGTAGGTCACCTCAACAATAATGATAGTTAGATGCGTTCCCCATTGTATTCATGATTTATTACTGTAGAACCTTCCTGTTGGATAAAGGTATTATCGGAAGTAGCTTGTACGCCTGTATCCAAAGATCTTTTCACGGATGTGAAATGATCTTTTCACAAGGGTGAAACGATCGTATCACGAGCGTGAAAAGATCTCTTCACAGGTGTGAAAAGATCAGATCGTCCGGAGATTGGCTATACTATCCACCGTTCTTATCCCTTGAGTGGGATTACTTGCGGCACAGATCTTACGATTGGTTGTTACGATATTATCACGGGCCCATCCCCTTTATTTGCTAAAGATGGGAATCAGATAGGTTAGTTTCGCGGATATTATTTGGCTGGAAGATTTAGAGAAAGTGTCTCCTTTACGGCTATTGAACATATCGCCCAGTGCATAGTAATAACGACCTTCCAACAGGAAAGAGCCTATTCCGGTGCGGAGCTCGATTCCCGGTCCGCCGCAAAGCCCCCAATCGAACTTCTTTTGGACTTCCATTGTATGTTGTTCGTCCGGACGGTTCGCGTTCGGGTTCTCGCCATTAAGGTTCGACTCCGTGCTTTCGCTCAGCGCATAACCGATTTTAGGCCCTAGATTGACGAATACACGCACTCGCTTGCTTCCGAAATGGATGTGAGTCAAGAACGGAAGCTCCATATAGTTTACCGTACGGCTATATTTATATTGAGGTTTCTCCTCAAACTTCTCTTCCCATCCATGTTGGGTAAAGTTCAATTCCGCCTGTATGCCTAAATTGGGTTCCGTATTCCAACGTATCGTCGCTCCCCCGTTAAACCCAAGTTTCATCTTCGTAGGGACTTTTGGGGCAAAACTTACGCTAGAGAAATTTAATCCGAAGGACGCTCCAACCGCAAGCTCTTGCTTAAAAGTACTTTTCTGCGCATAGCAAATCGATAAGCTTGCCATGCACAGAAATATCGCTACAAATATCTTTTTCGTCATCATATCAATTATCTTACCTCACTGCGGGTTACCGTATAATCATTCTTGTAATGTACAATAAACAAGTTCGTATTGATAAAACCGCCCCAATTATTCACTCTATGGAAATCGAATCCGGTCTGGATGCTCTTATAATGGATCTTGTCTAAATTATTCTCGAAGTTCGAGCCATATTTATTGATGGCGCCTAGGAAATACATACCCGTGTCAAAGCCTAGGATTCCATATTTCGGGAATGTGTTGATTAAATTCTTGCTATACCAGTTTTTATAATCGGAATAAAAGCTATGGACTTCCGGAGATAAGTTGTCCGCATAGAAATTACTATAGATATAGGTGTTCAATGCGTAGAAGTCCTCCAGACACTCTCTTGTATAGGTCTGCCATTCCGGATAACCGAATAGGTTGACCATATAAGGCTCTTTCTCCTCCTCTTTTAACTCGGAAAGCATACGGAGCGGTGCCTTGATCTTATTCACCGCATCTAAGGAGGCGGAGGTTGGCAATACCACATTCCGCTTGTCCCTTACCATGGCTGCCTCTATATCCGTGGCGAAAGTATCCCCTTTATAAGTTACTTCCTTGAACGGGATATCGCGTTGCTGCATCTCCGTCTTGAAGGCTTTGATAAATTCCGGCTTTTCTTCTTTATCCTTTATATTGACAAGTATGATATTGTAATCCGAGAATAAATCGCATCCGGCTTGTGCCGCCTTGGAGTATAAATAGGAATGAGGTGTGTTTACTTGATAAACATTCGCGTTTGACAAGACATCATCATTCTTGGAGGTGAAAGGGATCACGTATTTGATATTATGCTTTTGGGCAAAATCAGCGATCAATCCGATTTGGTCGTTCTGTACGGCGCCAATGATCAAATTAGCGTTTGATAACGCATCTTCTTTCAATATCTCCTTGACTTTCTTCGTACCGTTTCCAGTATCATATACCGATAGCTCGATAGAGGTTCCCATATTTCGCAAGCTGTCGACCGCCAATAGCAATCCCTCGTAATATTCCACGAAACGGGAGGTCGCGGATGATTGCGTTGTCTCGTTCGTCATGAACGGCAACAATAAGGCGACTTGGATACGGTTCACCTTCTTTATATCTTTAGGAGTAGAGAGGAGGGCGTTCACCTCACGCTCTTCCGGCTGTCTTATGTTTTGGGTGATCACTTCTTCACTGGCTACCGGTATCTTGATAACCATGCCCGCTTTTACTCCGTTTTTCAGCTCGGGGTTGAGTCTTAAAAGCTCCGCGCTGGAAATATCGAACTTCCGGCAGATACGGTACATGGTCTCTTTTTTCTGTATGGTATATTCCATTTCCTTCTGTACGGTCTTTTTTTCCGTAGTAGGCAAGGTTTCCAGTCGTGTCGGCGGGATCCGGATATTCTTGCCAATCGTAAAGGTCGATGTGGAGAGACCCGGATTGGCGGCGATAATATCCGTGGCGGGCACTGAATATTTAATGGATAAAGAGTACAAGGTCTCTTTCGGCTGGATCGTATGGTATGTATAGTTATCTGCTTTGCCGGAAGGTGCGATAGCGGAGTCCTTCTGCGGGATTCTTAACGTAGAACCGGCCTTGATCCCTTCTTTACTTTCCGGATTCAACCGATAAATATCCTCTACGCTTACGCCATACATGGTCGCTATGGCGTATACGGTTTGTCCGCGTTCGATGGTATGATAAAATATATCGCTCCCTTGTTCGTTAGTAAAAATAACTTGCTTATTATTCTTTTGGGAATAAACGGTTACGCTCGATAAACTTAAAAAGAACGTCAATGCGTATATACTAATCTTGTTCATTTGCTGTTCGGAGTATTTTGTGACAAAGATAGTGAATTTTGCTTATCATGCTACGTATGTCCTTTTATTTCCCTAATTTTGGAACCGTAATTTTTAGACTATATATGCTAAAGAAGGAATTAAGAAAGATACTGTTATCGCTAAGTTTTGTGTTTGTAGCGGCTGTCTCGTGTGCCCAGTATGTGGTGACGGGAGGAAGTGGTAGCCCGATGAAAGCCACGCAGAGTTCCGGCGATTCCGCCGAGCGACTTGAGGTCTACTTGGTGTATGGAATGGATAACGTGACGATTAGTTATACCTCATCATCTTCTTCTTCGCATCAATGGTATCGTTATAAAACCAAGCGATTGGAGGCCGAGAAGGTGGCCTCCACCCAAAATGGAACTACTTCCACCATTCGGAATGTAGAGGAGGGATATGGCTATTTTGTCGAGGAAGGAGCCGTATCTCGTTACGTCTGGATCGTTGATTACAGCAAATACACCTTAAACATATCCAACCTGCATGTCTCCGATAATAGCGATCCATGTAGCGGATTGGTCTTGGCTGGGACAGGTACGATCCAACCTATTTATTATTATTGGCCGAATACGGGAACAAGACGTGAACTGTCTCGCCAATTTGATGTTATTTATAATACATTGGAATATAATTCGGATAAAAAAGAATATACCTCTAAACAAGAGACGGCGGTCATCGAGGGCAATTTGTTCGGTAAATCCATTCCCGCTCCTTGGTGTGATACGGAGATCTGTGTGAAAGGCGATTATTTCGCTCGTCATTTTGGAAAGGAGGTTACGCTTTGTATCGATGAATATCAGGCCGCTGCGGTAGATGCTCATATAGACACGTTGCTGATTGAGAAAGAGGCCCCGAATATGAATACGACGAAGAGCGGTTATTGCGCTCCCGCCACTGTTCAATTTTCGGCTATCGCGAATACGCCGACAGCCGCCCTGTTTAATTGGAAAATCTATCGGCAAGGGGAAGAAGATAATCCGGTTGTTCGTTTTACGGGTGAGGAGGTGGATTATACGTTCAACCAATCCGGGACTTTTATCATCAAGTTGGAAGTAAGCGACCAAAGCACTACTTGCAGCACGGAAGATGAGGTTCAGATTGATATCTCGGAGTCTTATCTGATGATACCGAACACATTCTCCCCGGGTACCACGCCCGGAATTAATGATGAGTTCCGGGTTGCCTATAAGTCGTTGGTGAAATTTAAGGCATGGATATTTAATCGCTGGGGCCTACAGATGTATTACTGGACAGATCCGGCCCAAGGATGGGATGGTAAGAAAGGTGGTAAATACGTTCAGCCGGGTGTGTATTTTTATGTGATAGAAGCCGAAGGTTCCGATGGTATTAAGTACAAGGAAAAAGGCGATATAAACATTCTTAGACCTAAAACAATTCAAGATGAAAATGAGAATATCCAAGAATAATTTAGCTAGTTTTTTATGTGGAGGCGTCGTTTGCTTGACCGCATGTATCTCGATGGGTTCGAATGACGTGGAAAAAGTGATAGAGAGCCGTCCGGTTGTCTCATCCATGACCCTGTCGCCGGATGTTCCGTCCTCGGTTCCTTTTTGTGGGAAACTAATCGATATTACCCGCTATGATATGCGGGAAGCCTATGACCGTGAATTGAGTAGCTTTACTTATTTCCATTCTACGACGATGCTTCTGATCAAGCGGGCGAACCGTTATTTCCCGGTGATCGAGCCGATCTTGAAGGCGAACGGCATTCCCGATGATTTCAAATATCTAGCGGTGATAGAAAGCCATTTGGACCCCCGTGTATCCTCTCCGGCTCGTGCTGTCGGGATGTGGCAATTACTGGAGGGCACGGCAAGGGAGTATGGTTTGACAATCACCCCGACGGTCGATGAGCGTTGCCATGTGGAGAAAGCGACCGGGGCGGCTTGCCGCTATTTGAAGGCCGCCTATAAGAAATATGGAGATTGGGCGGCGGTAGCCGCTTCTTATAATGGCGGCATGGGACGTATATCCGGTGAGCTGGTCAAACAAGATGCGGATTCCTCCTTTGATCTCTGGCTGGTGGAGGAGACTACCCGTTATATTTATCGAATCATGGCGATCAAGCAAATTTTCGAGAATCCGTCGAAGTACGGTTTTGTGCTTCGTGCCCGTGACCTGTATAAGCCGATCCCTACCGTAGACGTGGCTGTAAGCCAAGATATACAGAATCTGTCGGCCTTCGCTAAAGAGCATGGGATCACTTATGCGGACTTGAAACGTTTTAATCCTTGGCTCCGTGATCGGAAGTTGGTGACAGGTGGGAAGACCTATAAATTAAGCATTCCTCAAGGAAAGGATATGTATTATAAGACCCCGAATACGGAAGTATACGATTCGGCTTGGGTCGTGTCGGAGAATTGATCCGATTTTTATTGATACAAAAAATAAAGTGTTTCATTTAGATGGTATAACTGCCCATCGTAATGAAACACTTTTTCTATACTATTTCTCGTTTAAACTGATTCAGTCTATTAGTCAACGATCGTCACACGGTGACCGTTGAACACGTTCAATCCGAGTTTATTCATTACATACTTAATAGCAAGCTGTGCCTTTACAGAGTTACCAGCTTGGTCAATAGGAGGAGCGAATGCGGAAATACCGAATTGTCCGGGAAGTACACCCATGACACCACCGCCTACGCCAGTTTTTGCGGGAATACCGGAAGTGTACAACCAATCACCGGTGTGTTCATAAAAACCTACGGTAGAGATCATGGAAGTGATCTTCGGAGATAATTCTGCATCGAATACTTGTTTCTTTGTCACAGGATTAAGACCTAAATTTGCGACCGTAGCGGCAGCGACAGATAGTTGCTTAGCCGTGATACCCAAAGAACATTGACGGGTATACAGATCCAAAGACATATCCGGATCGTCATAAATGCGATTGTAATTCTTTAGCAACCAAGCGATGGAGCGGTTATTGAAGTTTGTTGCGGACTCGGATTTATAGAGTTCGTCGATCAACTGCGGTGCGCTTCCGCACAAATCCGTGATATTGGCTACGATAGCATCCCACTTCTGTTTGGAATCACCGACAGGCTTCACCATACTACAAGCCGTGATAGCGCCGGCATTTACCAATGGGGTAGAAGGATGGTCGTTTTCCAATAAGATAGCGATGATGGAGTTAAATGGCAATCCGGTAGCGTCGGCACCAATCTTCTCCAATAATTCTTTCGCTCCGTATTGGCGCAGTACCAAGATAGCGGTGTGTACTTTCGATACGGATTCGATACCGAAACGATATTCGGAATCTCCCACCTCGATGGTTTGTCCGTTTAAAAGGCAAATACTGATTCCGAATAGATTTTTATTGATATTCGCCAGATAAGGAATGTAATCGGCATTCTTACCATCCGTATTTGTCTTGTAAAGATCGTAAGCCTGTTGAGCTACTTCCTTTATTTGGGCGATCGTTATTTTTTTGTCCATATATGAATTGGATTAAAGAAGGCGTGTATGAAAACACTGATAGTCCTTTCATGCACGCCTTGATGAATTTTGTTTTTATTTCTTAGCGTTGCTCATTGCGGTGTGAGTAAATACCTTACCCTTAACCGGAACGTTTTTGTCTTGAGCGATGCGAGTAGGAGTCGGATATTCAAGTTTCTCCAATGCCTCTACAGCGTTCTTGATATCACCTAATAACATATCGGCCATATCACGGCTGAAACCTTGACGAACTACGACACGCATAACCACGTAGTTATCCAGCTTCTTCGGTAGTGTATACGCTGGAACCATCCAACCGCTTTGTTGCAATTTATCTTGCAAATCGTAAAGTGTCCATTTGGCGTTCTTAGCGTAATCCGGTTTCATGTACCAAATAAACAATGGATTCACAACCTCGTTGCTGTAATTAACGAATGGGGCCATCTTACCGATTTCTTGGTGGATGTATTTCGTGATTTCCATACTGTTATATTGGATTTGTTTGTAACCCTCGAATCCGAGACGGATAAACTGATAGTATTGTCCGAGGATTTGTGCGGCAGGACGAGAGAAGTTCAAACCAACCTGAGTGATATTCGCTCCAAGATAGTTTACGCTGAATGCCATTTCTTCCGGCAAATATTTCTTGTCTTTCCAAACAACCCAACCCAATCCCGGGTAAACCAATCCGAATTTATGTCCGGATGTGCTGATAGAAAGAACCCATTTCAAACGGAAGTCCCATTTTGTCTCCGGGCTTAAGAACGGAAGGATAAAACCACCGCTGGCGGCATCTACGTGGATAGGTATATCATAACCGGTCTTGGCATTGTATGCGTCGAGCGCTTTGTCCAAGGCTTCTACGTCATCGTTCAGTCCTGTCCATGTTACACCTTGGATAGGAACGATACAAATCGTGTTCTCGTCACACATCTTAAGCGCTTCTTCCGGATCAAGTGTCGTCTTGTCTAAAGTCAAGGGAACTTCACGCATTTCGATTTGCCATAGCTGGGCGAATTTCTCCCATACGACTTGGAAGCCAGTAGAGATCACGAAATTAGGCTTGTCAGTTGGTTTACCTTGTGCTTGTCTCTTTTTGCGCCAACGTAACCAAGCGGCTACACCACCTAGCATACAAGCCTCTGAAGAACCGATAGCCAAGGCTCCGGTTTTCCATTTTTCTTGCTCGGGAGAATTCCAAAGACTCGCCATGATATTAATACATTTGGCGTTCATAACAGCGATTCTCGGATACTCTGTTTCGTCAATATAGTTGATGTTGATAGCTTCGTTCATCAATTTTGTCGCGTACTCGTCCATATACGTAGTAACGAATGTAGCTAGGTTCAAGCGAGGCTGTGTTTGTGCGAAAGTCTCGTCTTTAACCATTTGATAAGCGATCTCCGGGGTTGTAGGGCCATCAGGAATCTTATCTACTGGAGAGGGTGTCAACATCACTTCTGAGCCAAAAATCGCTGTCTTGGCATCGCCATTTCTGAAATTTGAGTCTTTCATTTTTCTTTAGTTTTTTTGTTAATAAAATGATTTGAGTCAATGGAATACTGCTTCCACTGAGCGTTTATGCCAAAACAGATTATGGATTGGAATGTTTTTTGGATTTACATTATTTGGGGTTTATTAGCGATACAAGTCCAGTCCTCTTGGAAAGAGCGAAAATGATGAACTTTCACATAAAATGTTTGTTTTGATTAGATAAAAACGTAAAACTAAATCTTTATGAGAATACAGACAGGCCGGGGCACAATTCCCCTTATAACTCTGGTAGGGATATGGTCTATCTCCGCTTTAAATGCATTACCGGGTTTAGCGGTTTCTCCGATATTAGGGAAACTTTCCGTTATTTTTCCTCATTCTACGGAACTGGATATTCAGATGCTTTCCTCTTTGCCATCGTTATTGATAATTCCATTTATTATATTGTCGGGTAAATTAACGGAGAAAGTAAATGAGATACGTCTATTGCAATTAGGCTTGGTGATCTTTGCCCTAAGTGGTATTCTATACTTACTCTCTAATAAGATGTGGCAGTTGATAGCGGTGAGCGCCTTAATGGGAATCGGATCTGGCTTGATCGTACCCTTATCGACCGGTTTGATTTCTCGTTTCTTTATCGGGAAATACCGGACGAAGCAATTTGGTTTAAGTTCTGCTATTACAAATGTAACGTTGGTATTAGCCACGATCTTAACGGGATATCTGGCGGAGGTGAATTGGCATTTACCGTTTGCCGTTTATCTATTGCCCTTGATTTCCATCGTACTTTCCGTATACTTGAAAAGGAGTATGGAGAATGAGCCGGCGATCGTATCGAAATCAGAAGTGAAAGCCCCTGTTGCGGCAGATCCCGTCACGGTTCCGGGTAAATATGGTGTGGATATAAAGCATCTGGTACAAATCATGTGTTTTTATGGATTGGCTACGTATTTAGTGATTATAGTCAGCTTTAACTTACCGTTTTTAATGAAGGAATATAAGTTTACAAGCGGTAATTCCGGATTAATGATATCATTGTTTTTCTTGGCTATTATGGCTCCCGGTTTTATCTTGAATCAGATCGTTGATTTATTTAAGCAAAAGACAAAATTTGTCAGTCTATTGGCGATCGCTTTAGGGATGGCCTTGATTTTGATATCTCGTACGGAATGGCTAATTGGATTGGGATGTATTTTTATCGGTTTCGGATATGGTGTTATCCAGCCAATCGCTTATGATAAAACGACTCGTACGGCCATTCCTGAGAAAGTTACATTGGCATTAGCTTTCGTGATGGCGATGAATTATTTGGCGATATTACTTTGTCCGTTTATTATCGATTTCTTCCAGTCTATGCTCCATGTCAAGAGCCAGCAATTCGCGTTTATTTTTAATCTCTGTATTGCGCTGGTCGCTACGATCTGGGCTTATGTAAAACGAGACTCGTTCCTTTTCAACGATAAAATATGATTTACGAATATAAAACTAAAAAACGATAGACAGTGAAAAATAAGAAAACAGAAGCTAATATTAGCATGGTGGTCTCAAAAACTTTCAGTGGATTGAATATGAACGCCTTGAAATACTTGCTTCCCTTATGGATGAGCCCGTTGACGGGTGCTTCTTTCCGATGCGTGTTTGCGGCCGTGGCGTTTTGGGTGATCGGCTGGTTTATGAAACCGGAGGTTTCTACGACGAAAGATAAGGTGTGGCTATTCTTACTAGGCGCTATCGGTATCTATGGTTTTATGTTTCTTTATTTAGTGGGGCTTAGTAAGACAACGCCGGTCTCGAGTTCTATTTTCACGAGCTTGCAACCGATCTGGGTATTTTTGATTATGGTATTCTTTTATAAGGAAAAGGCTACTTGGATGAAAATACTCGGTATCTTGATTGGTTTATCCGGGGCCTTGGTTTGCATCTTGACCCAGCAAAGCGACGATTTAGCGGCGGACGCTTTTAATGGAAATATGCTATGCTTGGCTAGCTCCGTGTTTTATGCCGTGTATTTGGTCTTAAGCCAGCGGATCTTACAAAAAGTAGGGACGATGACGATGCTTCGATATACATTCACGGGCGCCGCTTTCTCCAGTCTATTGATTTTGCCGATAGAAGGCTTTCATGCTCCTTTATTCTCGGAGCCATTTCATTGGTGGCCTTTTGCCGTATTGATGTTTGTGCTTATTTTCCCTACGGTAATTAGTTATCTGTTGATTCCTATCGGATTGAAGTATTTGAAAACTACGTTGGTGGCTATTTATGGCTATTTGATCTTGATCGTGGCAACGATTACATCCCTATTGATCGGGCAAGACCGTTTCAGTTGGACACAGACGTTCGCCATTATCTGTATTTGCGCCGGGGTTTATCTGGTTGAGATAGCGGAAGGAAAAGAGAAAAAGACAGTCAAGGTTTGACTTATTAAATATGAACTATTAAATTGTAGCGTTATGGATAAAAAACAAGAAAAGAAAATCTGGAACTCTCAACTTGCGATTGAGAATCCGAAGAATGATAGGATCGCTGTTATTTACTCTGTAAAAGTTAGTAGTGTACGAATCCTAGAGAAACCTCGTAATCCGAAAAGAGGGAAGGCCCGTTGACAATCATCATCCCCTATTCTATATATAAATATATGAATAGGGGATGACTGTCTATTTATTCTCCACTTCCATGCCCATGATATAATCGTTCATGAAATAGCCGTTTCCTATATGATGGTCCCGTGTGCCTATTTCCCGTAATCCCATATGTTTGTAGAAGCCTATGGCGGGATTGTAACGGTTTACGTATAATTCTATAGTGAAAGGTCCGGTATGTACCTCCTTCAAATAATTAATACCTTGTTCGATGATAAAACGCCCGATTCCCGTGCCATGCATTTCCGGTAGGGAATAGATCTTTTGAAAATTGTGCGTGTTTTCACCTGTTTTCTCTATGGATAAATAGCCTGCCGGCATATCGTCCGCCAATATAATAAAATATTGATGATGTAACTCTTCCATTTGTTTAAGAATGTTATCCGGAGCGTACATCATATCGAACATATAATCCAATTGCTCTTTAGAAAGTATCTTTCCATACGTGTTCTCCCAAATGCGTGAGGCAAGGTCATGAATAAGAGAACGGTCATCAATAGTAGCTTTTCTAATCGTAAACATGTTAATTTCGTATTTTGACTCACAAAGATACAAATAGACGAACAAAAATACAATATAGACGAATGTAAATAGAAATTTACTTGCCTAGTGTTATTTTTTAGCTTGATTTCACACTTATTTTGATGTTAATCCGCGAAAAATAATAACTTTGTGGGCGTTTACTATTGAAAAATACAATTCAAATACATAATAGGAAATGGATACAAAGATTCAGGAACTAACAGACAAGATCTACAAGGAAGGTGTAGAGAAGGGGAACGAAGAAGCGGGGCGTATAATCGCCGAGGCCAATGCTCAAAAGGATACGATTCTTAAAGATGCGGAAGCGGAAGCGAAACGTATCGTAGCGGCTGCCGAGAAACAAGCTGCCGAGTTGAAGAAGAATACGGAAGCCGAATTGAAATTGTTCGCCACCCAGTCTGTCGAGGCGTTAAAGAGCGAGGTGACAAACCTTATCACTGGTGATATCGCTAGTTCGAATGTGAAAGCGGCGTTGATGGATCCCGCCTATATGCAGAAAGTGATCCTTGAGCTTGTGAAAAGCTGGCCCGCTAATGAGTTCTTGACTATCCAAGCTTCTGATTCCGATGGCTTGAAGGCGTATTTTGAGGCCAATGCCAAAGGCTTGCTAGAGAAAGGGTATAAGATCGAGAAGGTAAGCGGAAAGAAAGCGTCTTTCTCTATTATCCCGGCGGATGGGTCTTATAAAGTGACGTTTGGCGAAGACGAGTTCATCGAGTTCTTTAAAGAGTTCTTGCGTCCGCAATTAGTAGAAATGCTGTTCTGATATGAGTAAGTATTACTACTTAATCTCCGGACTTCCTAACATAGCGTTGGATGATAGTAAACTAGCCTATTCGGTCTGTGAGTTCCGGACAGAAATAGAGGATATGCTATCTTCTAAGGACAAAAAGCTGATTGATTTATTTTATTTGAAATATGATAATATAAATCTGCTGGCTCACGCTAAAAGACCGGACTCCGATCCGGATCAAAGAGGAAGAATAACGTATGATGAGTTCAATACTTTATATAAAGCGTTGAAGGATGAGGAAAAAATTCCCAAAAATGATAATCTCCCGCCTTATTTCGTGCAATTCTTTAAACTGTATCTAGCCGAAGAGGCTAAGGACACCAAAAGCGAGAAAGAATATATATCATGGGAAGACCGCTTGGCTGCGTTATATTATGAATATGCCATGAAATGTGGGAATAAGTTCGTGGCCGATTGGTTCGAGCTTAACCTGAATATCAACAATGTTCTTACTGCGATCACTTGCCGTAAATATGGATTTGATAAGGCCAATTATATCGTGGGGCATAATGAGATAGCGGAAAATATCCGTACGTCGAACGCCCGTGATTTCGGCTTGGGCGATTCCGTGGAATATTTGCCCGAGTTACAACGCATCGCCGAAGAGACCGATCTGATCGTTCGTGAGAAGAAAATCGATCTTTTGAAATGGAAATGGCTGGACGATAATACCTTCTTCAAGACGTTTGACATAGAGAGTGTATTCGCTTATTTATTGAAATTGGAGATGATAGAGCGCTGGGTAACCTTGGATAAGGCGAGAGGCGAGAAGACTTTCCGTGAATTGGTAGGCGCCATGAAGATGGGTAGTGAGAATGCGTTGGAAGAATTTAAAAGAAACAATATAAAATAAATTATGGCTACGAAAGGAATTGTAAAAGGAATCGTATCCAACCTAGTAACCGTAGAGGTGGATGGTCCGGTTTCTCAGAATGAGATCTGTTACATTTCTGTCGGAGGCGTGAAGCTGATGTCGGAAGTAATCAAGGTGATAGGTAAGAATGCCTTTGTACAAGTATTTGAGAGCACACGTGGTATGCGTGTCGGCGACGAGGCTGAATTCCAAGGGCATATGTTGGAAGTTACGCTGGGTCCGGGTATGTTGTCCCGCAACTATGACGGTTTGCAGAATGACTTGGACAAGATGGAAGGTGTATTCTTGAAACGTGGCGATTATACGTTTGCGTTGGACAATGATAAGAAGTGGGATTTCAAGCCTCTGGCTAAAGCGGGCGATACCGTGAGCGCCGGTGATTGGCTGGGAGAGGTGGACGAGAATTTCCAACCTCATAAGATTATGGTCCCCTTTAAGTTCGAGGGATCTTATACTGTGAAATCGGTGGTTCCAGCCGGACAATATACCATCAATGATACGATGGCTGTCCTTACGGACGAAAATGGCACGGACGTAAACGTGACGATGATCCAGAAATGGCCGGTAAAGAAAGCCATCACTTGTTATAAGGAAAAGCCCCGTCCATTCAAATTGCTGGAGACGGGCGTTCGTACGATCGATACCGTGAACCCGATCGTTGAGGGTGGTACCGGATTTATCCCCGGTCCGTTCGGTACGGGCAAGACGGTGCTTCAGCACGCTATCTCTAAACAAGCGGAAGCGGATATCGTGATTATCGCCGCCTGCGGTGAGCGTGCGAATGAGGTCGTAGAGGTATTTACGGAGTTCCCGGAATTGGTAGACCCGCATACGGGACGTAAATTGATGGAACGTACGATCATTATCGCCAATACATCCAACATGCCGGTAGCCGCTCGTGAGGCATCCGTATATACGGCGATGACCATCGCCGAGTATTATCGCAGCATGGGCTTGAAGGTTCTGTTGATGGCCGACTCTACTTCCCGCTGGGCACAGGCTTTGCGTGAGATGTCCAACCGTTTGGAGGAGTTGCCCGGACCGGATGCCTTCCCGATGGACTTGTCCGCTATCGTGGCGAACTTCTACGCTCGTGCGGGATTCGTCCATTTGAAAAACAACGCTACAGGTTCCGTCACTTTCATCGGTACGGTATCGCCGGCCGGTGGTAACTTGAAGGAGCCGGTGACCGAGAATACGAAGAAGGTGGCCCGTTGTTTCTATGCCTTGGAGCAGGAGCGTGCCGACCGTAAACGTTATCCGGCCGTAAACCCGATCGAGAGTTATTCCAAGTATATCGAGTATCCGGAGTTTCAGGAATACATCGCTAAACATATCTCCCCGGAATGGATCGAGAAAGTAAACGAGATCAAGACCCGTATGTTGCGTGGTAAGGAGATCTCCGAGCAAATCAATATCTTGGGTGATGATGGTGTGCCTGTCGAGTATCACGTTACATTCTGGAAGTCCGAGTTGATCGACTTCGTGATCTTGCAACAGGATGCTTTCGATGCCATCGATGCGGTTACTCCGTTGCAACGTCAGGAATTCATGCTGGATAGAGTCGTAAATGTTTGCCGTTCAGAGTTTAAGTTTGATAACTTCCTTGAGGTTATGGACTACTTCAAGAAGATGATCAACATCTTTAAGCAGATGAACTATTCGGAATATGAGAGTGACCAATTCAAGAAGTTTAATACGGAACTGGATGAACTTTTGAAGGAGAGAATCGAAAATTAAAAGAGTTATGGCAACAAAAGCATTTCAAAAAATATATACGAAGATTACCCAGATCACAAAAGCTACCTGTTCGCTGAAAGCAACGGGAGTTGGGTATGATGAGTTGGCCTCTGTAGACGGAAAGCTGGCTCAGGTGGTAAAGATTATCGGCGACGAGGTGACGTTGCAGGTATTCTCCGGAACGGAAGGTATCCGTACGAATGCCGAGGTGGTATTCATGGGGAAGGCCCCTTCCTTGAAAGTAGGTGACCAGTTAGCCGGACGTTTCTTCAACGCTTATGGCGAGCCTATCGATGGCGGTCCGATCCCCGAGGGACGTGAGGTCGAGATCGGTGGTCCGTCCGTGAACCCGGTACGTCGTAAACAACCCTCTGAATTAATCGCTACGGGTATCGCCGGTATCGACTTGAATAATACCTTGGTAACCGGTCAGAAGATCCCGTTCTTCGCCGATCCCGACCAGCCTTTCAACCAAGTTATGGCGATGGTAGCCTTGCGTGCGAAGTCCGATAAGATTATCTTGGGAGGTATGGGTATGACGAACGACGACTACCTGTTCTTTAAGAATACATTTAGTAACGCCGGTGCCCTAGACCGTATCGTTAGTTTTATCAACACGACCGAGGACCCGTCCGTAGAGCGTATCTTGATCCCGGATATGGCGTTGAGCGCCGCTGAGTATTTCGCCGTGGAGAAGAACGAGAAGGTCTTGGTATTGCTTACCGATATGACCAACTACGCCGATGCCTTGGCGATCGTATCAAACCGTATGGACCAGATCCCGTCTAAGGACTCTATGCCGGGTTCCTTGTATTCGGATTTGGCGAAGATTTACGAGAAAGCCGTTCAATTCCCGGCGGGAGGTTCCATCACGATTATCGCCGTAACGACCTTATCCGGTGGTGATATCACGCATGCCGTACCTGATAATACGGGTTATATCACGGAAGGTCAGTTGTATTTGCGTCGTGATAGCGATGTGGGTAAGGTCATCGTCGATCCGTTCCGAAGCTTGTCTCGTTTGAAACAGCTGGTAACCGGAAAGAAGACCCGTGAGGATCATCCACAGGTAATGAACGCCGCCGTACGTTTGTATGCCGATGCCGCCAACGCTAAGACCAAGCTGGAGAACGGTTTCGACTTGACCGACTACGACAACCGTACCTTGTCTTTCGCCAAGGATTATTCTTCTAAGCTGTTGGCTATCGACGTAAACTTGGATACGACGGAGATGCTGGACGTAGCTTGGGGATTGTTCGCTAGATATTTCAGCCCGGAAGAGGTAAATATCAAACAAGGATTGGTTGATAAGTACTGGAAGTAAATAAAATAAACATGGCAATAAAGTTTCAATATAATAAAACCTCTCTTCAGCAATTGGAAAAGCAACTGAAGATGCGTGAACGCTCCCTGCCTACGATCAAGAGCAAGGAGAGCGCCCTGCGTATCGAGGTGAAGCGGACCAAGGACGAAGTGAATAAATTGGAACTTCAGCTAGAACGAGAGATTCAGAGTTACGAGAATATGGTGGCTTTGTGGAACGAGTTCAATCCGGAGCTGATCTCCGTGAAGGACGTTACACTCTCCACGAAGAAGATCGCCGGCGTGATCGTCCCGTTATTGGACGAGATCAAGTTCGAGATCGGACACTATAGTCTCTTTAATGCCCCCGCATGGTATACGGATGGTATCGAGTTGCTGAAAAAGCTGGCTCGTACCGGTATCGAGGCGGAGTTCTCGGGCATGAAGCTGGAGTTGTTGGAGCATGCTAGGAAAAAGACCACTCAGAAGGTGAACCTGTTTGAGAAGGTACAGATTCCGGGTTATAAGGATGCGATCCGTAAGGTGAAACGGTTTATGGAAGACGAGGAGAGTCTTTCTAAGTCCTCACAGAAGATCATGAGAGCCAATCAGGAGAAACGTAAGGCAAAAGAAGAAAAAGAGGAGGCCGAGGTATGATAGTAAAGATGAGTAAATATGCCTTTATGGTGTACCATAAGGAGTATGATACGTTCCTTTCTACGCTTCGTGACTTAGGTGTCGTCCATATCAAGGAGACAAACTCCGTGATGGATAACGAGAGGTTGCAAGAGCTTCTGGCTGAGCGTAAACAGATCAATACGCTGATGCGTTACTTTAAGAACCTCCATGCGGCGGAGAAAGACGTTAAGTTTGCCCCGGCCCGTGAGTTGACGAAAGAGGAAGGCTTGAAGTTGGTGCGTAAGATAGAGGAATTGCAAGATAAGAAAGCGCAATTGATCGCTTCCAAGCAATCGATCGAGAAGGATCTGGCTTATATGGAAATATGGGGTGAGTTCAGTTATCAGAATATCAACCGTCTGAAAAGAGCGGGATACGATGTTACGTTCTTTACCTGTCCTACCGCTAAGTACGAGCCGGAATGGGGCGTGCTGTATAACGCCATTCTGATCAATAATTTCCAATCGGTAACGTATTTTATCACGATTACCAAGGAAGGTACCTTGATCGATATAGACGCTGAACGTCCGAAGATGCCGGTTCAAGGATTGGCGAAGTTGCGTGCCCGTCTGGATCAACGTACCAAGGATATCCAGAATGTGGAGGATGAGCTGAAACATCGTGCCGTGGAGGATTATAAAACGTTGGAGGAATTCGATAAGAACCTGCAGGACGAGTTTAATCTTTCTAATGCGTTAGTGCAGACAGACCGGCAAGCGGGTGATAAGCTCATGTTGTTGGAAGGTTGGGTGCCGACGGAAAACGCTCCGGCCTTGGAGCACGAACTGGATAAGCAAGGTTATTTCTTCCAGCAATTAGAGATCGAGGATGGGGATAAGGTGCCTATCAAGTTACGGAATAATAAATTCAGTAAGCTGTACGAGCCTATCACGAAGATGTTCTCCTTGCCTAATTACGGTGAACTTGATCCGACCCCGTTGTTCGCCCCGTTCTTTATGCTGTTCTTCGGACTTTGTTTCGGCGATGGCGGATACGGTTTGTTGGTCATGATCGCTTGTACGATCTTGAAGAAGAAGGTGAACCCGGATTTCAAGCCTTATTTGACCTTGTTCCAGTATTTAGGTTTCGCCGCCTTATTGGTGGGTACTTGTACGGGATCTTTCTTCGGAGTGGCCTTGGCGGATATCCCGGCTTTGTCAAAGATCAAGAACTACTTTGTGAATAGCGACAACTTGATGACATTCTCTATTGTCATCGGTTTGGTACAGATCATATTCGGTAAATGTGTCGCTGCTTACAAGATCAAGATACAGAAAGGAACGAAACACAGTATCGCTCCGTTCGCTTGGGTGTTCGTGATCATATCCTTGGCATTGGCGTTCGGACTTCCGATGTTGAACGTTCACTTGCCGAACGCTGTCGTTATGGTATGTTACGGAATCGCCATCTTGGGTCTGGTTGTCGCTTATTTGTACAATACACCGGGCAAGAACGTATTCTTGAACTTTGGTACCGGACTTTGGAACACGTACAATATGGCCTCCGGATTGCTGGGTGATACGTTATCATACATTCGTTTGTTCGCTATCGGTCTGACCGGTTCCATCTTGGGTGGCGTATTTAATACGTTGGCGGTTACGATGACAGACGGTATGAATATCGTGGCACGTGCGATCTGTATGTTGTTGATCTTGTTAGTGGGTCACTCCATCAATATCGCTCTTTGTACGATCAGCTCCTTGGTACACCCGCTTCGTTTGATCTTCGTGGAATATTACAAGAACGCAGAGTTCGAAGGTGGAGGTAAGGCTTATGAGCCATTCAGAAAAGCATAACAATTAAACGAGAAAATAAAACAATAAAAGAATAATTTAAAAACACATTTTATTATGGAACCAATTTTATTAGCTTATGTAGGTATTGCGTTGATGACAGGTTTAACTTTTATCGGCAGTAGTTATGGTGTTACGATCGCAGGTAATGCGGTGGTAGGTGCGATGAAGAAAAATCCGGATGCTCTGGGTACGTACATCGCTTTAAGTGCGTTGCCTTCTTCACAGGGTTTGTATGGATTCGTGGGCTACTTTATGATGCAGAAGTTCTTGGTCGCTGATATTTCCATGTTGGCCGCTACGGCTGTTTTCGGCGCTGGTTTAGTGTTAGGTTTCGCTGGTTTTTACTCTTCAATCCGCCAAGCTCAAGTTTGTGCGAATGGTATCGCTGGTGTTGGTGCCGGACACAACGTATTCGGTGCTACGATGGTAATGGCCGTATTCCCTGAGTTATACGCTATCTTGGCCTTATTGGTTGTGATCTTGATTGGCGGAACGATTCCTGTCGCCTAATCATTCAAACATCTGGATATAATAGAGGCCGTCCCGGACATTTCCGGGGCGGCTTTTTCGTAAACAAGAAAAGCTATGAAACGACTTACGGCCAAGAAGAAGAGATTCTTCTCTTTCTTGAGATAGGTAAAGGGGATCTCTTTTTAGATACATTTGCTCATTCATTTACGAACAGTTAAAATAGGGATATGGATGAGAAAGGATTTGTAGAAGGTATGAGGGAGTATATAGCCCAGTTGAATCGAGAAAAGCGATATTCCTCGGCTAAGAGTTATCAAGACGCATTAAACTCCTTTATAAGGTATAGCGGAACCGACTGTATAGCTTACTCGGCTATTAATAAGGATAATCTTCGCCGGTACGAGGCTTATTTATTGGAGAACGGCTGTATGCGCAATACGATTTCCACTTATATGCGGCGTTTGCGTTGTATCTATAACAAAGCGGTGGAGAACGGTAAGGCGGAATTTATTCCCACTTTATTCAAGGGAATTTTTACGGGTGTGGAAAGTAAGCGTAAGAAGTCCTTGCCTATCGAGGATTTACACCGTCTGATGACAGTCCCGGTGGAGGATGGGAAGCAGAGAAAGACACAGTTGGCGCTTTGCTTGATGTTTCTGTTTGGGGGTATGTCTTTCGTTGACTTTGCCCACTTGAAGACCGGTAATATCAAAAACGGTATATTAGATTACAACCGTCAGAAGACCGGGACACCGATGAGACTGGAGATCTTGGAGACAGCCGAGACAATGTATAAGGAATTGTCAGGAGAGAAAGTGCGAGATTCCGGATATTTATTTCCCTTTCTGAGTGGCACCAGAGAGGGGCGTGAGGAATACCTCGAATACAATGCGGCACTATTTCGATTTAACCGGAATTTAAAAGCGTTGAAAGAATTTGCGGGAATTACCTCGGATGTCACCTCTTATACGATTCGCCATTCTTTTGCCATGACATTAAAAGAACAAAATGTCCCGATTGAAATGATCAGCGAACTATTGGGGCATAAATCTATCAAGACAACACAAATTTATTTAAGGAGTTTCTCTTTAGGGAAAATGACGGAGGTTAATAGCGCCTGCTTTGGCGGTGTCTATAATTATGAATCTCAAGCGGGGTGAGGCTACTTGGAGAGTAGCGTATTCTTTCACGGCGCAAATGTAATAAAAAATAGCTAAAAACAAGCGAATAGATCCGCTTGTTTGTTCATTATTGGTGTTTGACCCTCTCTATTCTTTGATTTTTCCATTTTTTCCTAGACGTATAGACACGGTGATGCGGGCGAAACGACTCCTTGTTTTCGGTATCATTCCGCCATGTCTCATAACCTGTGTGTATCCCTGTAGAGATGGGGCGTGCCCCGTCTCATCCCTTCAAAATGGTATTTAAAGTTACTCCCAGACGGTGGGAGACGGAGCACGCTCCGTCTCTACAACCGGGTAATAACCATTCTCCTACCTTTTTACGCTACTCTCCAAGTAGCCTAAGATTTCGAGAGATGGTAATTTTCAGTAATGCCATATTTGAAAATATAAAACGCTGTTTATCAAGATGATATAAATGATTCTTGGTAGGGCTCTGAATTGCCATGGGGTCTGTTTTCGGGCCATGGGATAACCACTAGAAAAGATAATCATAGAGATGGATATATTGACAGGCAAGTGCTCGGATAGGTTCA